>ERZ836877.3874-NODE-3874-length-16126-cov-3.008587_pt1 | contig 16126 bp, 20 predicted proteins | sample MGYA00519469_ERZ836877 | MGnify/ENA primary metagenome ERZ836877 (study PRJEB31850, sample SAMEA3708809) | human gut metagenome | biome: human gut; feature: human-associated habitat; material: faeces | place: China | collected 2014 ... | reverse complement strand
ATACTGGAGGATTCCACATACAGGGCTTATGATCACAAGGGTAGCAGAGTTTTGTGTACTTGCTGTGTTCATTCTTGGAACCGTATGGCTTAAGACTTCAAAGTTTGGAAAAGTACATCCGAATGTTACCGATAGTGTAACACCATTAGCAGTTATTTTATTCACTTATCTTTTCCTTGCAAGTATACCGATTCTTCGGGATATGCTGTGCATACTGGGTAAATACTCAATGAATATCTTTTTATTTCATAACTTTATCCGTTCAAGATGGTTTGAGGACTTCTCATATTCTTTCAGATTCTGGTGGCTGATCGTTATTGTATTAGTAATAGACTGTCTGCTGTTTTCTGTTGTTATTGAATTTTTAAAAGAAGTTCTGCGATATAATCACCTGACGATAAAGATAGAAAAGAAATTGCATAAAACAAAAAGAATATCATAATTATTATTAGGTGAAAATATGAAACTAATAATTAAGATAATTAAAAGAATTATATTGAGTATTATTATATTATATGGCTATAATTTAATAGCATCTAGATTTAATTTAATAATACCAATAAATATTATGACAGTAGGATCAATTAGTGTATTAGGATTTCCAATTCTTTTTGTTTTTGTTTTATTAAAAGTAATATTGTTTTAAGGGAGTGTTATTAATGTTGGAACAATTGAGAGAAAATCAACAATTATTTTATGAACAAGCTATTGTTCCTCTTAATTCTGGAAGAATTAATCATGCTTATTTGATAGAAACAAATAACAATGAAGATGAATTAGTAGATACTTACTTAAATGAATTTTATAAACAATTACTTATTTGTGGACTTAATGAATCGAATGAAGTTGGTATTTCAAAAGAAAAGCTGATTAATCTTCTAGAAAATAAAAGCTATCCTGATTTATTAGAAATCAAACCTGAAAATAATGTTATTAAAAAAGAGCAATTATTGGAAATAATGGAAAAATTTTCCAATAAATCTGTCTATGGTACATATCAAATATATGTTATTCACCATGCAGAAATGTTAAATCTTAGTTCGGCTAATACTATTTTAAAATTTTTAGAAGAACCTGAAAATAATATAATTGCAGTTCTTTTATCTACACATAGATATAAAGTATTACCTACTATTTTATCTAGATGTACAGTAATGACTCTTAAACAAGAAAAAAGTAATATGATAGATGTTAATGATAACCAGATTCTTATTAAATTATTAAATAATTTATTGATTGATACAGAGCCATTAATAATATTATTTAATGACTATTATGAAAGTTTATTTCAAACAAAAGAACTATCTTTGGATACTTTGAAAAAAATTTCCAAAATTTTACAATATTATATACAGACTAACGATTTAAGTAGCCTAAGTATAAAGTCAAGTGATATCAATTTAAATAAGTTTCAACTATTAGAAATAGTAAGTATAATTGATGAGTTTTCTGTAAAGCTTCAGTATAATGTTAATATTAAATTATGGTTAGATTCACTTCTGATCAAATTAACGGAGGTAAAAAATGAAATTTTTAACTATTAGATTTATTAATTCTTATTTGAAAAGAGAATTAGATATTGTAAAATTAAAGACAAAAGAATCATTAAAAAAAGGAACGAAAATAATAGTTGAAAAAAATGGAGATTTAAAATTAGCTGAAATTTATTCAATTAATGAAATTTCCAATATATCTGACATTCCACAAAATGTGTGTAATTTTATTAGAACAGCAACGAAAAGAGATTTACAGCAACAAGAAAAAAATGAAAAAGAAAGTGAAGAAGTTTATAGTTATGCACAAAAAAAGGCTAATGAATTAAATTTAGATATGCATTTTGTAGATTCATTTTATACTTTTGATAGAAAACAACTATTTATTAGTTATGTAGCAGACACTAGAGTTGACTTTAGAGAATTAACTAAAATTTTAGCTCAAAAATATAGAACAAGAATAGAACTACGACAAATAGGTGTTCGTGATAAAGCTCAAAAAATAGGTGGCATAGGACCATGTGGATTATTTTTATGTTGTAATACCTTTCTAACAGATTTTGTCAGTGTATCAATAGGAATGGCAAAAAATCAATTTTTAGCTCTAAATCCTACTAAGATAAATGGTGTTTGTGGTAGACTTTTATGTTGTTTGAAATATGAAGATGAGGCATACACCAGCCTCAAAGAAAAATTTCCAGAAGTTGGAAATATAATTAATAATGGTAAAGTTGAGGGTAAAGTAGTAGAAATTAATATTCTATCTGGGACTTATAAAATAGAAACTAAAAGTAAAGAAATAGTGGAACTTAAAAATGACTAATAAAGAATATATAGAACATAATGGAAAGAAAATTAGTTATAGTCAACTTACTAATTCTTTTTTAATAACAAGTGATAGTGTTTTGTTATCAAATTTTATTAATATAAGACAAAAAGATAAAATAATTGTTGATATAGGAACAGGACAAGGATTGATTCCCTTACTACTAAGTACTAGAACAAATACAAAAATATATGGAATAGAAATACAATGTGAATTAGCAACAGTTGCTATAAATAACATAAATGAAAATAGTTTGGCAAATCAAATTGAGATAATTAATGACAAAGTACAAAATTATAAAAAATATTTTACACCACATGGTATAGATATTGTAATTTCTAATCCTCCATATTTTAAAATGAATAATAGCTCCAAAACTAATGATTCATTAACAAAAACTATATCTCGTCACGAACTAAAATTAACATTTGAAGAGTTAGCATATTGTAGTAGTCAATTATTGAAACAAAAAGGGCATTTCTATTTTATTCATAGAACAGACAGATTAATAGAAATACTAGAAACATTAAGAGAATTTAAATTAGAGCCAAAAAGAATAAGATTTATACATTCAGACAATAATAATTCTTCATTATTTCTTTTAGATTCGGTATATTATGGAAGAGAAGGTTTAAAAGTAGAAACACCAATTTTTTTAGAAAGAGAGTAAAAAATATGAAAAATAGTAATCTATACTTAATTCCAACACCGATTGGAAATTATGATGATATAACAATAAGAGCTTTAAAGACTTTAGAATTAGTTGACATTATTCTATGTGAAGACACAAGAGAAACTGGCAAATTATTGGCTAACTACAATATAAAAAAAAGACTAATAAGTTGTCATGATCATAATGAAGATAAAATGTGTGATAAAATTATAGAACTTTTAAAAAATGATAATAATCTAGGTTTAGTAACAGATCAAGGAACTCCAATTATTAGTGATCCTGGTTATAAAGTAGTTGAATATGTGACAAAAAAAGGTTATAATGTTATAAGTTTACCAGGCCCTACTGCATTTGTGCCTGCTTTAACCTTGTCCACACTATCACCACAGCCCTTTCTTTTTTATGGATTTTTAAATGCAAAAGACACTAAGCAGAAAAGAGAATTGGACAACTTAAAGAATTATCCTTTTACAATTATTTTTTATGAATCCCCTAAGCGACTTGAAGAAACACTAAAAAATATGCTTGAAATATTTGGAAATAGAAAAATTGCTATTGTTAGGGAATTGAGCAAAAAGTATGAAGAAACAATAAGAGGTAATATAAAGGAAATATTAGTCAATTATAAAGAATTAAAAGGGGAAATAGTTTTGGTAGTAGAAGGTGTAAAACAGAACTTTCAGGATTTGTCTATAAATCAGCATGTAGACTTATATATCCAAGATAATTTAAGTTTAAATGATGCTATGAAAAAAGTAGCAAAAGAGCGAGGAATACCCAAATCAATCGTATATAAAGAATATCATCAAAATAAGTAAATTATTTCCCGGGAAATAATTTTAGAAGGAGTAGCTAATGAAATTAATAGTAGGATTAGGGAATTATGGAAAAGAATATGATAACACTAGACATAATATAGGCTTTCGTTTCCTAGATGCTTATTTATCAGTAACAAATGTTGTTTGGAAGAATAAATTTAAAGGATTATATTGTGAAAAGACTATAAATAATGAAAAAGTAATTTTTCTAAAACCTCAAACCTATATGAATCTTTCTGGTGAATCAGTTATTCTTTTTGTAAATTATTTTAAAATAAAGATAGAAGATATACTAGTAATAAGTGACGATTTAGCTCTACCTATTGGTACTTATCGCTTACGTTCTCAAGGAAGTGCAGGAGGACATAATGGCTTAAAAAATATAGAAGAATGTTTAAAAAGTAATAAGTATAATAGATTAAGAATTGGAATTAACTCAGAAACAAGAAATACAATGGATCAGGTTTCCTTTGTCCTTTCTAAGTTTACTAATGATGAAGAAAAAAGATTAATAGAATTAGAACCAATAGTTAATAATATAATTAATGATTATGCAAATAAAAACTTTGATTTAGTAATTAATAAGTATAATCACAGAAAGTAGGAAGTTATGAACCTTATTGATAATTTATTTTCAGATTTATCTTTTAAATCAGTTTCTTTAGACAATATGTCTGAAGAACTTTTTGCAATGTATGTATGGCAAATTTTGAATAAAAAGAATAAAAACATCTTATTAGTAACTTCTACTTTAATTGAAGCAAATAAATTATTTCAAAAAATAAGTCTTTATACAAACGATGCTTATTTATTTCCAATGGATGACTTTTTAACGAGTGAAGCTATTGCTATATCACCTGATTTACTTATTACTAGACTGGAAACCTTAAAAGCTATACAAAATGATAAGCCACTAATTGTAATTACACATTTAATGGGATACTTACATTTTTTACCAAATAAAAAAATATATAAAGATAATATACTAACTATATCAACAGACATGGAAATTTCACATAAAGCCTTAATAGAAAAATTACAATTATTAGGTTATAAAAGAGAAACAATTGTAACAAAGACTGGTGAATTGGGAGTTCGTGGCTTTATAATAGACCTGTTTCCCCTAGGAGAAAGTCATCCTATCAGATTAGAATTCTTTGGGGATACTGTTGAATCAATTAGAACTTTTGATGAAAATACACAAAGATCATTGGATCATCTCAATAAAGTAACTATCTATCCTTGTACTGAATTTTTGGTTGATACACCATTAGCTGAAGATGAACCAACAAAGCCACTAGATAACTATATAAAAGTTGATTCAATACAAGACTATTTAACAGATTCAGTAACTATATATAAAGATCCAAGCTCAATAAAGACTGTATATGAAAACATAGTAACAGATGTAAGAAATTATACAGAAGAAAAGAATATAAAAACCACTAGGTTTTTCTTTCCTTATAAAGAAAAATACCAGGAAGATGCTATTTCTTATTTTTCTATTGATAGTGCTATAGAATCTAAAAAAGAAATCATTTCCTTTAATACTAAAAATCCACCTCAATTTTATGAAGATACAGAATCTATTGAGAAGTACTTATCAGAATCTTTGATGCATTCTAAAACTATAATAATTTCTTTAAAAGATTATCAGAAGAAAAGTTTAATGAATAAATTGAATCTTCCTTCTATTGATACTAATTTAACAAATATAGAATTAGGAAAAATAAACTATATATCACTAGAAATGGAAGAGGGATTTATTTATAAAGATTATATATTCTTAACTGCAAATGAATTGTTTCAAAAGAAAACTATTAATAAAAAGTATAAAACTAACTTTAAATATGGTAGTAAAATCACTGATATAAATAAACTTGAAATAGGTGATTATGTTGTTCATCAGAGTTGTGGAATAGGTATATATAATGGTTTAAAGACTTTAAAACAAGGTGAACAATTAAAAGACTATGTTGAAGTATTATATCAAGATAATGATAAACTTTATATTCCTGTAGAAAAAATAGACCTCTTATTAAAGTATTCTTCAAAAGAAGGAGTTGCCCCTAAAATATATAAGTTAGGTGGAAATCAATGGCAAAAAGTTAGAAGTAGAGTTAAGTCTAAAGTACATGATATGGCTCTTGACTTATTAAGGCTTCAGTCAGAAAGAGAACATAGAAAAGGATTTGCTTTTTCTAAGGATGATAGAATGCAAAAAGAATTTGAAGCTAACTTTGCTTATCAACCAACAAAAGATCAATTATTAGTAACTTCTCAAATAAAAGAAGATATGGAACAACCACATCCAATGGATAGATTATTAGTAGGTGATGTAGGCTTTGGTAAAACAGAGGTAGCTTTTAGAGCCATATTTAAAGCAATACTTGATCAAAAACAAGTCTTGTTTCTATGTCCGACTACTATTTTGTCTAATCAACACTACGAAACTGCTATGCAAAGATTTGAGTCTTTTCCTATAGAAATAGGACTACTTAATAGATTTACGTCCAAGAAAGAGACTAATAGAATAATAGCTGGTTTAAAAGACGGAACAATAGACTTAGTTATTGGTACTCATAGATTATTAAGTAATGATATTAAACCAAAAGATTTAGGATTGCTAGTAATAGATGAGGAACAACGTTTTGGAGTTAGACAAAAAGAAAAAATAAAAATGTATAAGAGTAATATAGATGTATTAACACTAACTGCCACTCCAATACCAAGAACTTTACAAATGTCTATTACTGGTTTAAGAAGTATGTCATTAATAGAAACTCCACCTGTTAATAGATATCCAGTTCAAACTTATGTATTACCTGTTAATAAAACATTAATTAAAGAAGCCATTAACAAAGAATTAGCTCGTGATGGACAAGTTTTTGTATTATATAATCATGTCAGTGATATTGATGACAAAGTTAATGAAATAAGTAACTTGGTAGAAAATGCTAGAGTAATATCAGCTCATGGTCAAATGGATAAAAACGAAATAGAAGATAAAATGATGCAATTTATAAATCACGAAGCAGATGTTTTAGTATGTACTACTATTTTAGAGTCTGGAATAGATATTCCAAATGCAAATACAATAATTGTAGAAAATGCAGATAGATTAGGATTAGCTCAACTTTATCAAATAAGAGGAAGAGTAGGTCGTAGTAATAAAATAGCATATTGTTATTTAATGTATGAAGAAGGTAAAATATTAACAGAAACAGCTACAAAAAGATTAAAAGTAATAAAAGATTTCACCTCATTAGGAAGTGGCTTTGCAATTGCAACTAGAGATTTATCAATAAGAGGTGCTGGAGATATTTTAGGTAGTGAACAAGCAGGTTTCATTGATAGTGTAGGTATAGACTTATATTTAAAAATGTTAGCAGAAGAAACTAAAAAATTAAAAGGAGAAGCAATAGAGGAAGATGAAAATACTCAACCACTGATTTCTGTGTCAACACATATTTCTGATTCCTATGTAAAAGAGCAAGACTTAAAGATAGAAATACATAGAATAATTAATCAAATAGATAGTAAAGAATCTTTAGAAAAAACTAGACAAGAACTAGAAGATAGATTTGGAAAACTTAATGAAGATATGATTATTTATATGTATGAAGAATGGTTTGAAAAATTAGTTAAAAAGCTAGATATTAAGAGAGTTCATCAGACTAAAAATACAATTGAAATTACTATTTCTGCTGGTCAGATAAAAGACGGAGAAAATTTATTTAGAACTGCTTTTAAGATAAACCCAATGTTTAGATTTAAATCTACAAGTACTGAAGTAACTATAATACTTGATACCATAAAATTAGATAAACATCCAATATATTATCTTACAGAGTTATTATCACAATTAAAATTAGACTAACTACCTTGACTTATTGGAAAACTATTGCTATTCTTAAATAGAAAAAGGTAAGGTATATAAATATGAAACAAGAAGAATTATTAGAGCAGCATTTATCAATCTATTTAAACTCAATAGAAGAATTAATTAAGAATAATAGCTATTCTCTAGTGGAAGATGATTTATTACCACTATTTAAGAAGCCACCATTAGAAACGATGGATACTATTAAACAAAAAATGTTATCATTGGGAAAACATTATCATGTGATAATTAATACTGAGCAATTAGATAGAGCATTAGAAATTTTATGCAAAAGAAAATAAAATTATTAAAAAAATATCGTGAAGACTATTTAATTAAAGACATAAGACAAAAATCAAAAGATACTAAAGATGGAACATTTAAAATATTAAAGAAAGATCTAACTTATCTAGATAAAAATCTAAAAAAAGAAATTAAAAATGAAATAGAAAATGATATGCAGAAATTAATAGATAATATACCAAATTTCTTCCAAATAAAGGAAATAGAAGATAAGCTTAAAAAGGATGCTACAAAGTATTTTAAGACTACTTATCCAAGAAATTTAATGGAAACTATAGATATGAAAGTTATTGTCAAAAACACAATATTGATAAATGGAGTTAATGAACAAACTGAACACTTTATCTTTGCTAAAGAAAACTCACATCTCTTTGATTAGAGATGTTTTCATTTGGAAATAATTACCACATAAAAAACTATCTTCTACTGTATATAATAATAATATATAGCTTTTAATAGTATAAAATGGGCAAAACTTGGGAGAATACTACTAGAAAAGAAGGGAGCATTTTATGAAATCAACAGGCGTAGTAAGAAGAATAGATGATTTAGGGAGAATTGTATTACCAAAAGAAATTAGAAAAACATTACGCATTAGAGAAGGTGAATCCTTAGAAATATATACTAATGGCGAAGAAATAGTTTTAAAAAAATTTACATCATCATCAGATTTAAAAGAAATATCACAGAATTTAATTGATACCATAACTAATACAATTAAGAATAGTATCCTTGTAGCAGATCGTGATAATATTATTGCTGGAAGTGGTCCATTAAAAAAGGAATTTATTAGTAAACATATTTCAAGCGAATTAGAAAATATATTGCTCAATAATGAAAAAACTAGTAAGTATAGTGTTGAATATAAAGAAATAATAGAATCAGATAATAAGTCTAATAAAATATTTGATTACTTAGTGAATCCTATTCTGTCGGAGGGAGAAGTTATTGGTTTAATACTAATAATAGATGTACATACAGGAAAAATGTTTAGTGAAGAACAAGAACATATGGCTCAAATAATTTCACAATTTTTAGAAAAATATCTTGAAGAGTGAATAAATTTATGATAAAGTAAATCTGTTAAAAACATTGATGGAGAGGCAAGTAGAATCTTTTGGTAATAGAGACTTCGGTTGGTGGAAAAGAAGCAAAAAAGACTATATTGTTATGGCTCTTGAGTTATTATATCGATATGTAGGTATAATCGTTATTGAAACGTTATTTCAAATAAGATGTGCAAGTTATTGTGAACAAAGGTGGTACCGCGGAAACATTTCGTCCTTTGGACAGTAACTTTTTTATTTTCTAAGGAGGAAAAAATTATGGAAAAATATTACATTAGTACAGCAATTACATATACTTCAGGTAAACCACACATAGGAAATACTTATGAGATAGTCTTAGCAGATGCAATTGCAAGATACAAAAGACTTAAAGGATATGATGTCTACTTTCAAACTGGTACAGATGAACATGGTCAAAAAGTAGAAGAGAAAGCAAAGAAAGAAGGCAAAACACCTCAAGAATTTACTGATGAAGTAGCTAGTGAAATAAAAAGAATCTGGGATTTAATGAATACTAGCTATGATAAATTTGTTAGAACTACTGATAAAGAACATGAAAAGATAGTTCAAAATATCTTTCAGAAATTATATGATCAAGGTGATATTTATTTAGGTGAATATGAAGGTTGGTATTGTCTTCCTTGTGAATCATTTTTTACTGATAGTCAATTAATAGATGGTCATTGTCCTGATTGTGGTAGAGAGGTTAAAAAGTCTAAAGAAGAAGCTTATTTCTTTAAAATGAGCAAATATCAAAAGAGATTGGAAGAATACATAGAAACACACCCTCATTTTATAGAACCTGAATCTAGAAAAAATGAAATGATTCAAAACTTCTTAAAACCAGGATTGCAAGATTTATGTGTTTCAAGAACAACATTTAAATGGGGAATACCTGTTCCTTTTGATACAAAGCATGTTATTTATGTTTGGATTGATGCTTTAACAAACTATATAACTTTCTTAGGTTATGATACTAAATCTCAAAGTGAAAACTTTAAGAAGTACTGGCCAGCTAATCTTCATTTAATTGGTAAAGATATTTTAAGATTCCATACTATCTATTGGCCTATTATCTTAATGGCTTTAGATTTACCATTACCAGATAAAGTATTTGGACATCCTTGGTTATTAATGGGAAATGATAAAATGAGTAAGAGTAAAGGAAATGTTTTATATGCTGATGACTTGGTAGAGAAGTTTGGTGTAGATACAGTTCGCTATTATTTACTTCATGAAATACCTTTTGCTCAAGATGGTAATATTACAAATGAATTATTAGTAAGCAAACATAACTCTGATTTAGCTAATATTTTAGGTAATCTAGTTAATAGAACTTTGACTATGGCCATTAAATACTTTGATGGAGAAGTAACTAATAAAAATGTTAAAGAATCATTAGATAATGAATTTGTTACTAAAATAAATAAGTTAGATAAAGAAGTTGAAAAAGCAATGGATGACTTACAAATAGCAAGTGCAATTAGCGAAATATTTGAAGTGTTAAGAAGCAGCAATAAATATATAGATGATACCACTCCTTGGGCTTTAGCCAAAGATGATACTAATAAAGATAGATTAGAAACGGTAATATATAATCTATTAGAGTCAATTAGAATCTGTGGTAGATTACTATATCCATATCTACCAGATACAAGTAATTCTATATTAGAACAATTAAATACTACGGATAAAGATTTAATATATAAAGATAATAATATTTATAAAGTTAATAAACCATCAATTCTATTTGAAAGATTAGATATAAATAACTTGTAAAAATATTGTCAAGTAGAAAAATAAATTAAAAAACTATATTTATTTTTCATCAAAATATGATATATTCGTATCATGTGGTTGTAGTAAGAAGTATAGAAAGAGGTTACTTTTATGGATGAAGCTACGGGAGTAGGAATATGTCATTTAGCATTCATATTACTTTATTTTGGAGTTGTTTTTACAGCAATAACAGAGCGTAATATGTTAGATATATCTTATGCAATATTTCTATCAATTTATTTCGTAAGAATATACATTTATAAGAGAAAAAGTAAAAATAGTTTGCTAAATAGGTAGACTATTTTCTTTTAGGAGGAATAACGATGTTTATAGATACACATTGTCACTTAAGTAAAAAAGATTATGAAGATATTTCTAAAGTTATAGAAGATAATAGAAATGCTAATGTTTTAAGAATAATCATATCCGGTTGTACTAGGGAAGATTTTGATGAAACTATAGAGATAATTAGTAATTATCCTGATGTTTATGCAACTATTGGTTATCATCCAGAGGAAGCAGATAATATTAAAAAACAAGATTTAATTAAGTTAGAAGAGTTATTAACTCAAGAAAAAATAGTTGGTATAGGTGAAATTGGCCTAGATTATCATTATTCATCTGAAAATAAAGAAACACAGCAACAACTATTTGAATATCAACTTTCTTTAGCAGAAAAATATAGTCTTCCGGTAGTAATTCATACAAGAGATGCTACTAATGACACTATTAACATTCTAAAAAAACATAATGTAAAAGGAATCATTCATTGCTTTAGTGGTAGTTATGAAACCGCTTGTCAGTATATAAATATGGGATTTTTGTTGGGAATAGGCGGAGTGATTACTTTTAAGACTTGTCACTTAAAAGAAACTGTAAAGAAGTTGTCTTTAAAAAATATTGTTTTAGAAACTGATAGTCCTTATTTGGCACCAGTTCCATATAGAGGAAAAATTAATTCATCTAAGAATATTCCTGTAATAGCAGAGTTTTTAGCCAAAGAGTTAGAACAAAATGTAAATAGCATAGAAAAAATAACTGAAGAAAATACAAAATCACTGTTTACAAGATTAAAATAAAAGTTAAAAAACAACTTGCTTTCCACTTTTACCTATGCTATATTTGTATTGTAAAGGAGGTTAGACAAGGATGAACAATAACAATTCATCAAAGCAGATTCTATTATCTGTATTAGGAGTTGCAATTTTAGTAGTAGCAGTAGTAGGTATTTCATTCGCCGCATTTAGTTATTCTAAAACAGGAGAAAAAGAAAATACTATCACAACTGGTACTATTACAATGAGTTATACTGAAAATACCAATGGTATTGCCATAACTGATGCACTACCTATTGAAGATTCTACAGGAATAGCTTTAAAGGGTGAAAATAATTACTTTGATTTTACAGTTGATGCTAAAGTAGCAGGAACAACAACTATTAATTACGTAATTACTGCTGTAGAAGACGAAGATTTAAGTACTCTTCCAAATACCGGAGTTAAAGTTTATTTAACAAAACGTGTTGGTACTAGCGATAGTGCAACAGAAACAGCTGAAAGTAATTACCCTCAGAAAGTTAGTGAGTTAACAAAAACTGTAGCAGGAAATGATGCTGGAGCACCAGCAGACCAATATATTTTGAAAACTGGTACTATTACTGCTAACACTACTGATTATTATCGTTTAAGAATGTGGGTTTCAAATGACTATTCTGAGAACGGACAGATTACTTCAAAGAAATATGTTTTAAAAGTTAATGTTTATGGTGCTGCTAAAGCTCAATAGATTGACTATTAAAGTGTCTAATTTCTGACACTTTTTCTTTTGTTAAAAAAAAACTTGTTAAAATGTACAAATATGTGTTATCTTTATATTGTAAGGAGGTTAGACAAAGATGAACGAAAATAATTCTAATTCATCAAAACAAATACTTATTTCTATACTTGGTGTTGCAATTTTAATAGTAGCAGTAGTAGGTATTTCGTTTGCAGCATTCACTTATGCTAGAACAGGTACTACAACAAACACCATTACAACTGGTACTATTACAATGAGTTATACTGAAGGTAAAAATGGTATTACACTAACAGATGCATTACCTATTACAGATGACGCAGGGAAGGCACTAAGTGCTGAAGGTCAATATTTTGATTTTACAGTTAATGCTAAAATTGTAGGTAAAGGTACTACTAAAATTGATTATGTAATTACAGCTACTGAGGTTACAACTTCTTTACCTAGCACAGGTGTTAAAGCATATTTAACAAGTAATACTGATGCAACAGTAGAATTAGCCCCAACGATAGTATCTACATTGCCTTTAACTGAATCAGGAAATAGTGCTGGTGCTCCAGTTGGAGAACATATCTTAAAATCAGGTTCTATATCTACAACAGATAATTCAGTTAATGAAACTACTACATATCGTTTAAGAATGTGGGTTGATCAAAATTATCAAGCACCTTCATCACAACAAGTTTATTCAATAAAAGTAAATGTCTATGGTGCAGCAGCAGCTCAATAGTATTAAGTATTTTTATTAAAAAGTGTCTAATCTCTGACACTTTTTCTTTACCGTAAAATAAAAGTATGCTACAATTTAGACAGAATAGGAGAGGTATATTGTGAATGATGATAAATTAAAAAATGATGAATTAAAAGAGGAAAAGAATGGAAAACTTTATTTTATACTATTAGCTTTATTATTGGTAGTATTACTTGCAATAGGAATATCTGCCGTGGCTGTTACAGTAACTAAAAAAGGCGATAAAGTTAATACTATAACAACCGGTAATATTTCTCTTGATTATACTGAGGACACTAATGGTATAACTATTACTAATGCAATGCCATTAACTGATGCTGCAGGTAAAAAACTATCAGGAACAGATCAATACTTTGATTTTAGTGTAATTTCTACTATAACTGGGCAAGCTAATATTACCTATGAAATATCAGCTTTGAAATTAGCTAAGTCTACCTTAGATGATAAGAATGTAAAATTATATTTAGAAAAGAAAGAATCTGGAACATATAAAGAAGTAATGAAACCAACTACTTTTACTCCATTAGCTAGCAAATCAGATATTGGTAGTGAAGAAGGAACGATGATTTTATATAAAGACACAGTAAAAAGTAGTCAAACTGATCATTATCGTTTAAGAATGTGGTTAGATGAAAATGCTAAAATTGATAATATATCAAGAACTTTTACAGTTCAAGTAGCAATACATGCCACTGCCAAACTAAATAAATAACTTTTCTTTTAAAACCTCTTAAAGTGTGATATATTTATAATAGTGGGAATGATAAGTGGGTGATATAATTGGAAGAAAATGAAATAATAATACCTTTTTCTAATCTTTCTATTTTTGAAAAAATAAAAAGAATAATACATTATATTTTTACAGTTATTATGTATTCTGTTTTTCTAATAATGATTTTAGTATTTTTGGTAATTATTATTAACTTTATTGATCAAAAAAATAATTTGAAAAAAGGAATCCAAAAGCCAGCATTAGTATCAGCTTATACTATAGTAAGTCCAAGTATGGTACCAAATATTAATGTACTTGATGTAATTATAACTACAAGAGTAAGTGACCCAGCTAAAATAAAAGTTGGCGATGTAATAACATTCAACTCAACTGATTATCGAAGCTCTGGTGTAACGGTAACCCATAGAGTTAAAAAAATAGAAAAAACTAGTGATGGTAAATACTTGTTTACAACTAAAGGAGATGCAAATAACACTGAAGATGCAACAAGACAACCATTTAGTAGCATATATGGGAAAGTATTACTTCGTTTACCAAAGTTAGGGTATATACAATATATATTAAGTACTGTATTAGGTTGGTTATTATTAATTATAGTACCAACAGTATTAATAATTGGAGCAGACATAATTAAAATAATTAAGACTATAAAAGATGACCCAAATTTGAAAGATAAGAACAAGAAAAAGGCACCAAAAGCTTTAAAAAAGACTACTAATCTGAAGAAAGAAAGGAGTAGATATAAATAATGGGGAAAAAAATATTTCTAGTATTCAGTGGAGTTTTATTATTTTTATTTATTGTTGGTACGGCATTTTTATGGTATAAGGCTTTCTATTACAATAATCTTGGAATCGTTAGTTCTTTACAAGTAAAAAAAGAAAGTGAAGAAGTAGCCCTTACAGAAAACTTATTTCCAATGTCAGAAACGGAAGCATCAGTCGTTCCTAATTATAAATTCAGCGTTAAAAATGTTAATGATTTTAAAAGTAGATATGAGGTAGTCTATAAAGAACAAGGAATTTCAGGTAAACAAAAATTATCTAAGAGCCAATTGACTTATCAACTAATATTGAATGGAAAAATTATTAAAAAAGGAAACTTGGCAGATTTAAAAAATGATGTTTTAGATGATAGATATATAATGCCAAATACTAATAATCAATATGAATTGAAAGTATATATTTCTGAGTCAGCTAAGGACACTGCTTGGCAGAATAAGTCTTATGCTTATAAAGTAGATATAAATGTTAAGGAGGATAACTAATGAAAAAAATATTATTTGAATACATAAATATATTTGCATATGTTATCGTTGGACTTGCCTTTGGCTTCTCTTTTTTCTTGCTGTTTTTAAATTTTTATCATTATAAAGAAGTAAATACAAAAATAAATGTAAGTGCAAATGTTGTCGATAATAGAGAAAAAACAGCAGAAAAACTAAATAAAATTAAAACTAATGCCTCAATATATCAGCAAAGTACTTATAATGGAAAAAATAATATATATGATATGAATGCTATACAAATAAAGTTAAATAGTTGTGTAAAAATTTTCGAAAGTGAAGAGTATAATAATTTAGCAAATAAAGAAACCGTAGAATTAAATGATGTTTATAAACTAGGAAAGTTTTACCAAAATAAAGTATTAAATGATTGTATTGTTATGCAAATAAATAGCCTGGCAGAAGAAAACTCATCTTTCTCAATTGACAGTCTATCAGCTATTAGACCTTTTCTTAAAACTAATATTAATCAGTTATTAACGAGTAACGGATACATCACTTCAAGTCTAGAAAATGCTGATAATTATTACTTTACTAATGATATAAGTAAATCTAGCATATTTTTCTTAGCAAAAGATAGTTATAGTGCTATCAATAAGAATTATCAAAATACTTTAGATTTTCTAGTAGAGATATCAGAATGGTATAAAAGTGAAGTAGTAGGAGGCTAAGATGAAGAAGATATTAAATATAATGTTTATTATTTTAAAATATATATTGT
>ERZ836877.3867-NODE-3867-length-16148-cov-3.349904_pt1 | contig 16148 bp, 9 predicted proteins | sample MGYA00519469_ERZ836877 | MGnify/ENA primary metagenome ERZ836877 (study PRJEB31850, sample SAMEA3708809) | human gut metagenome | biome: human gut; feature: human-associated habitat; material: faeces | place: China | collected 2014 ... | reverse complement strand
ATCCGTCAGCCGTGGCCGTCGACTATATTTATGAATTCTTCGGCAAGACATATTTCAGCGACGCTACAGCCGCCCAAGCCCTCGCCTGCCGCCGTATTGCCAAAGCAGCCCTACACCGCCCCATCAGGCAGGATTAATAAAGCACATCAATTGATATGAACGCAAAACTTTCGACATTAGCCACATATTGCGGAGTCGACATCGACTCTGACAGGGATATAAAAAACATACTGACCGACAGCCGTTCGAGCGCCGACACCGCCGACGCTCTCTTTTTTGCGATACGCACCGACGTCAACGACGGCCACCGCTACCTCGCTGATCTTTATCGGAGAGGCGTGCGCGCCTTTGTCGTCGATCACATTCCCGACATCATGCGCCACGCCGCTGACGCCGACTTCATCGTCGTCGATGATGTCAGCCGCGCGCTCAAACAGATTGCGCGCCGGGTCAGAGAAGAATTCAGGATACCCGTCGCAGGCATCACCGGCAGCCGAGGCAAAACAGTGGTCAAAGAACTGCTTTTCCACGCCCTCACCAGGGCCGGCGTAAAAGTAGCGAGAAGTCCCCGCAGCTGGAACTCACAACTGGGCGTACCCCTCTCGATATGGCAATTAGAACCTGACACCGACATAGCTGTCTTCGAAGCAGGCATAGACCGCGTCGGGCAGATGGCCGGCCTCGCCGAAATCATCAGACCTACCATCGGCATAATGACAGAAATTACCGGCGAACACGACAACGGCTTCACCTCCCGTGAAGAGAAAATCGTCGAAAAAGCCACGCTGTTCTCGAGCTGCGACACAATAATCTGCCCTGCAGCAGACACTGTTGTCTGCGACATAATCAAAAGTCTGTATCCCGGCAAGACAGTCATCTGCGTGGGTTCGGGAGACAACCTAAACCGCTCGCTCGCTGCGGAGGCGCTGAAAGTGCTCGGATATGACCCGACACTCGCCAACGACATCGACGAAGTCTCGACTCGCCTCGATGTCTACGACGGTGTCAATGACTGCCTGATGATATACGACGAATTCAGCAACGACCTCGACTCTGTAGGACGCGCCCTCGACTTCATGATGCGCAGAACCACGACATCGCGGCGCAACACCCTTATCACAGGAGACTTGCTTCATCGTCCTGATGCCGACACACAGAAACTCTACCGACAGTTCGCCGACATGCTTAAGTCGCGCGGCATCGACCGCCTCATAGCCATCGGTGAAGAAATCGGCAGACATGCCGACGCATTCGACCCGATGATGGCCGCTGAATTTGTCAGCGATACAGAGCGGTTTATCAGCGACTATGACATATCGCGTTTCGACAGCGAGCTGATACTCATCAAAGGCGACAAAGATTTCGCCGCCATCAAAGATTTACTCGAAAAGCCCCGCCACCAGACAATTTTCGAAGTAAATCTCGACTCGGTCGTCCACAACTACAATGCATTCAAGAGCCTCGTCAGGCCATCGACCGGCATCATCGCCATGGTGAAGGCATCGGCCTACGGCACCGGCTCGCTTGAAATCGCCAAGACGCTTCAGAGCCAGGGTGCGTCATATCTGGCCGTGGCCGTCGTCGAAGAAGGCGTCGCCCTGCGCCGGGCCGGAATCACGATGCCCATCATGGTTCTCAACCCCATGACAACCAACTATCAGGCCCTGTTCAACTACCGTCTCGAACCCGCCGTCTTCTCACTGCGCGAACTCGACATACTGCTTGAACACGCACGTCTTCACGACATGCACGGCTATCCCATACATATCAAGCTCGACACCGGCATGCACCGCGTCGGATTCATCCCCACGGAAATCGAAGCCCTCGCCAAAGTTCTGAACGGGACTGACCGCGTCGCGACATCATCGGTCTTCTCGCACCTCGCCACAGCCGACTGTCTTGACGAAAATGCCTACACCCAAAGCCAGTTCGACAGCTTTGAGGCTATGACGGGACGACTGAAGACTCTGCTCAAAAACGACTTCAGACGCCATATACTCAATACCGCCGGCATCATGCGCTTTCCTGTGTATCAATATGATTTCGTGCGTCTCGGTATCGGCCTATACGGCATCTCGCCCCTGCCGCCCGAAGAAACGCATATCGACCTTCGGCCTGTCGCCAGCCTAAGCTCGACTATCATATCGCTCAAGACCTGGGATGCCGATACCACGATAGGCTATTCACGTCGCGGACAAGTCAAATCTCCGTCTGTCATAGCTACGATACCCATAGGCTATGCCGACGGCATTGACCGCCACTTCGGCTGCGGCTGCAGCACGTTTATCGTCAACGGCAAGCCTTGCCCTACCATCGGCAATATCTGTATGGACCTATGCATGATCGATGTCACATGGGCCGACGCAAAAATAGGCGACCGCGTAGAGATATTCGGCAAAGATGCCCCCGTCGAAAACCTTGCCACAGCCCGCGGCACCATACCATACGAGATTCTGACATCTGTCTCGCCACGCGTCCATCGTATCTACTACCGTGAGTAAAACATCCCGAGAAAATTACTTGTATCACCACTTAAACAGATATTTACACTTATAGCGGCAGACCTACGCATTCATTACGGCTGTCTAAGGCGCTACCGAGAATGTCTACACATTTAAATTTTGTATGTAAATATTAAAAAATATTTTATATCGCATTTTTTATTGCCTTTTTTTAGCATGACTTCAAAGTTTATATTAACTTTGTAGAAATCTAATTTAAGGTTTATTATGAATCTAAGGCCTAAAAAACTATTCTCTGCAATAGCGCTTATTTTACTTTCGACAGGCGTTCAGGCCATCAGCCCTGAAGAAACCGTCTTGAACGTACTTAACCGGCATCGCCCCGGTGTCACCGCTTTGGGCGACATCAAGGTCGAAGACGTCATTATAGACAACAAAAAGAAAACCATAACTGTAAAATGCAATGAAATTGCAGCTTACGTCCCTTTCACTACCGAGAACATCGGAAAATTCGAGCAGGAACTCGCCGAAGCCCTCGGCTTCAATGGCTATCGAGTCACTGTGACCGCCAACGGCCGCGACTTCAAGGATCTTGCACTTTTCGCCAAGAAAAAGACCGTTGCGCCGAAAGAAAAAGACCCGTTTGTCACACGCGTAGGCGCAAGCGCCGCCCCTCTTGGTCTCGACGGGGCCAATATCGCTCTCTGGCAAAGCCACGGATGGTATTTCGAGCCCAAGCTCAACCGCTGGGAATGGCAGCGCGCACGCATCTTCCAGACAGTCGAAGACCTCTATACCCAGAGCTATGTGATGCCTTTCCTGATGCCCATGCTTGAGAACGCGGGCGCGTATGTCATGAGTCCCCGCGAGCGAGACATCAACGTCACTGAAATCATTGTCGACAACGACGGCGCCTTGGCCTACAAAGGCTATGAAGAGAGCGGCGAATGGTCGACATCAGCAAACAAAGCCTTCGCGCACCGCAAGGCCGAGCTCCACAACGGCGACCATCCCTTCAGCGAAGGCACCGCCCGCATAGCCCGCACTACAAAATCAGACAAAGCATCGGCCACGGCCAATTGGAACGCCGATTTTGACAAAGCCGGCACATACGCCGTCTATGTAAGTTACACCACCGAGCCTAACAGCTCGAAAGCTGCTCACTATACCGTCCACGCCGCCGACGGCGACCACCGTTTCAATGTCAACCAGCGCATGGGCGCCGGCACATGGATCTACCTCGGCCATTTCCCATTCGAAGCCGGCAAAACAACTGTCGTGTCTCTCGACAATAGAGGCCGCGACAACAAGAGCGTCGTCAGTGCTGACGCTGTGAAAATCGGCGGCGGCATGGGCAATGTAGCCCGCATCGTCAAAGAACCGCTCGACGATATTGATTATAAATATGTGACAAGCCACTATCCGCGCTTCGTCGAAGGCGCCCGATACTTCCTGCAGTGGGCCGGCGCTCCCGACAGTGTCTTCACACCCTCAGACTACGTCAATGACTACGGCGACGACTACAAATGCCGCGCTCTTTGGGTCAACTGGCTCGCCGGCGGCTCATCAGTACTTCCCGGCCGCAAAGGTCTGAATATACCTGTCGACCTCTCGTTTGCATTCCACAGCGACGCCGGCACCACACTCAACGACTCAATCATAGGAACACTCGGCATCTACTCGACAGCCAACGGAACCAAACCCAACGGCACGTCGGAGCTTGCTTCGCGCGACCTCACCGACCTCATTGTAACCAACATCGTCAACGACGTGCGCCACAGCTTTGAACCCGACTGGACGCGCCGCGGCATGTGGGACCAGAGTTACTTCGAGGCTCGCGTTCCCGAAGTTCCGGCAATGCTGCTCGAACTTCTGTCCCATCAGAACTTCGCCGACATGAAATATGGTCTTGACCCGGCCTTCCGCTTTACCGTCTCGCGCGCCGTCTACAAAGGCATGCTCGAGTTCATCGCCCACCGCGACGGCCGCGAATACGTCGTACAGCCGCTGCCCGTCAACTCATTCGCCATCACCGCAGCCGGCGAACGCAGCTACCGCCTCGCATGGTGCGAGACTGTCGACAGCCTCGAAGCGTCTGCCAAACCCGACTACTATATTATAGAGGAACGCCTCGGCAACGGCAGCTTCAGACAAATAGCAAAAGTTGACGCAACGGAATATACTCTGACAATCAATGACAGCAAGATACACAGCTACCGCATAGTCGCCGGCAACAAAGGCGGCGTCAGCTTCCCGTCGGAGACACTCGCGCTCTGCGATCTCGGCAACAGCTCCAAGACCGTAACCATCGTCAACGGCTTCACACGCGTCAGCGCTCCCGACTGGTTTGAGTCGGGCGACAGCACAGCTTTGATCGGCGGCTTCTATGACACCCGCGACCACGGTGTTCCCTACATCAACGACATTTCATATATCGGCAGCATGTTTGAGTTCCGCCGCAGCATTCCCTGGATGGATGACGACGCAGCAGGCTTCGGAGCATCACGCGCCAATTATGAAGACAAAGTCATCGCAGGCAATACATTCGACTATGTGATCGTCCACGGACAGGCCATCGCTGCCGCCGGACATTCTTTCGTCTCATCAAGCCTCGACGCTTTCTGCAAGGATGAAACGACACCCGCCATCATTGACCTCATACTCGGCAAACAGAAAGAAACAGCTCGCGGCCGCGGAGTCTACGGCACGAACTACAAGGCATTCCCCTCGAATCTTCAGAACAAGCTTAAGAAATCAGCCGACGCAGGCGCTGATATATTTGTCAGCGGAGCTTACGTAGCCACCGACATCTGGGACAATCCGTTCTCTGACGCCGCCACAGCCGAAGCCGACAAGAAATTTGCCCGGGAAGTGCTCGGTTACTGCTGGCGCGTAGGACAGGCATCTGTCACCGGCGAAGCCTACGAGGTGCCGTCGCGCTTCAAAGCTTTCACCGGGGGCGACTATAAATTCTCTAACGAGCTCAACGCCGACTGTTATGCCGTCGAGTCTCCCGACTCATTCTATCCCGCCGACGCCAAGACCGGCGCGACATTCATGCGCTACACCGAGAACAATCTTATAGCCGGCACCGCCAGCCGCTTTGACAACTACCGCACAGTCGTCATCGGCTTCCCCTTCGAAACCATCGACAGCCGCGACAAACGTGACTCGCTGATGAAACAGATTCTCAACTTCTTTGACAAGAAGAACGACAAAAAATAAACCGCTAAAAACTTTAACCACAACTATAATCCAAAAACCAATTACATGAAAACTACTATCAACTGCTTCCTTCCCTATGCCGAACCGGCACAAGTGAAAGCCACAGTCGAAGGCCTCAAGAAGAGCCCGCTCGTAACAAAGATTTTCCTCCTTGCTACAGGCGAAAACTGTGAAGCTGTCGAGGGTTGCGAGGTAATCAAGACCGACGGCCTCAACACATCAGAGACAATGAAGAAAATCGCCGGTGCTGCCGACGCCGAATATATACTTCTTTATACCAAATACAACAATCTCGTCATGGGCTACTTTGCCCTCGACCGTTTTGTCAAGATTGCCCAGGACTCGAAAGCCGGCATGCTCTACGCCGACAGCTACACCGTCGTCGACGGCAAGAAGACCAACTCGCCCGTGATTGACTATCAGTTCGGCTCACTGCGCGACGACTTCGGCTTCGGTTCAGTGCTTTTCTTCAACGCCGCCGACTTCAAGAAAGCCGCTGCCGGCATCGACAAGGAATACAAAGCCGCCGGTCTCTATGACCTGCGCCTGCGTCTGAGCCGCATCGCTCCCATCGTCCACATCAACGAATACCTCTACAGCGACATCACCCTCGATAACCGCAAATCGGGCGAAAAGATTTTCGACTATGTCGACCCGAAAAACCGCGGCGTACAGATCGAGATGGAAGAAGCCTGCACCGCTCACCTCAAAGAAATAGGCGGTTATCTCGCTCCCAAGTTCACACCCATCGAATTCAACAAGGGCGACTTCGAGTATGAGGCATCGGTCATCATCCCCGTCCGCAACCGCGTTCGCACCATCCGCGACGCCATCAAGAGCGTACTCTCGCAGAAGACCGACTTCCCCTATAACCTCATCATAATCGACAACCACTCGACCGACGGCACAAGCGAAGCCATCGAGGAATTCACTTCTGATCCCCGCGTCATCCACATCATCCCCGAACGCGACGACCTCGGCATCGGCGGCTGCTGGAACGCCGGCGTCAACCACGAGAAATGCGGCAAATTCGCCGTTCAGCTCGACTCTGACGACGTCTACAAAGACGAAAACACACTCGCCAAAATGGTCAAGGCTTTCTATGACCAGAACTGCGCGATGGTAGTCGGCACATACATGCTCACCGACATCGACATGAACATGATACCGCCGGGCGTAATCGACCACAAGGAGTGGACACCCGAAAACGGCCGCAACAACGCCCTGCGCATCAACGGTCTCGGCGCACCCCGCGCATTCTACACTCCGCTTCTGCGCGAAATCCACGTGCCCAACACATCTTACGGTGAAGACTATGCCCTCGGCCTCGCCTTCTCGCGTCACCATCAGATCGGCCGCGTCTACGACGTCGTCTATCTCTGCCGCCGCTGGGAAGACAACTCTGACGCAGCGCTCGACATCAACAAGATGAACGCCAACAACCTCTACAAAGACCGCATCCGCACATGGGAGCTCCAGGCCCGTTGCGCCATGAATAAAGACTGTCTGCAATGACTGCTAAAACATCGTCACAGGAAGTCAACAGTTTTATCAACGCTCAGATTGCCGAGTGGCCTCAGGCCGCCGGCAATTTCGAGGCGTTGAAAGGCGTCAAGGTCAAAGAGCTTGACGTCGACGGCATGAAGATAAAAGTGCAGTTCAACCCGGCCCGCATAGTCTCGTCGGCCGCTAAGGTCGACGCCAAGTCGCTGAAGGAACGCAAATGTTTTCTCTGCGCCGAAAACCGTCCGGCAGTGCAGCGCGGCATCGACTGGGGCGAGTACTACACGATACTCATCAATCCCTTCCCCATCTTCCCGCGTCACCTCACCATCCCCGACAAACGTCACACCGACCAGCTCATCAGCGGCCGCATAGCCGACATGATTGCCCTCGCTTCGGAGCTTGACGAATACACCGTTTTCTATAACGGTCCGAAGTGCGGCGCCTCGGCTCCCGACCACATGCACTTCCAGGCCGGCAACAGTGATTTTCTCACCATCGCCGAGACACTCGAGGACGCCGAACTCAAAACCATCGCCACCGACGGCGACGCCACCCTCGCTGTCGAGGACACTCTGCCCCTCAAGGTTTTCGTCATCGACACCGATGACGCAGCCGCAGGCCAGCGTCTGTTCGACCGCCTCTACGCCGCCATGCCTGTACCCGAAGGCGAACGCGAGCCGATGATGAACATCCTCTGCTATGCCACACCCGCAGGCGTACGCCTCGTCGTCATACCCCGCAAGCGTCACCGTCCGAGCTTCTACGGCACCGAAGGCGACGACACAATGCTTCTCAGCCCCGCATCGGTCGACATGGGCGGCGTATTTATCACACCTCTTGAAAAAGACTTTGAAAAAATCGATGCCGGCATCGTCCGTCGCATTTATGACGAACTCTGTCTCACGACAGACGAAATCGACGATATCGCATCTAAAATCAAATAATCATGAATCAACCTGTTGTAAAAGTAGGAATCCTTTCATTCGCCACAAAGCTTGAAATCGTGCTTCATGGCTGTTACACCGCCGCCGGCAAAGAGTACAGCGGCGCGCAGACCATCGTCTTCGACAACAGCGCCATCGTTTTCGACGGACGCCGCTTCGACGATGTCCTTGACTTCAAACGCACTGACGAGAAATCGACCTTCGAGATCAAAGATGTCGTCATCGGTGTCAACTTCCACTGGGAACGCAAAGAAGACCAGACTTTTACAGGCGATCTAAGTGTCAAGGTCACGGGCCCGGAGGCCGCGGCCATCAACGTCGTTCCCGTCGAAGACTATCTCATGAGCGTCATCTCGTCGGAAATGAGCGCCACGGCATCGCTCGAACTGCTCAAAGCCCACGCCGTCATCTCGCGCAGCTGGCTTCTCGCCCAGATTTATAAAAAAGACAAGAACCGCTGTGACTCACACATACAGGAAGGCACCGACGGCGCCGAATATATAAAATGGTATGACCGCGAAGACCACGAGCACTTCGACGTCTGCGCCGACGACCACTGCCAGCGATATCAGGGCATCACACGCCAGTCAACGCCTAAGGTCGTCGAGGCAGTCAAAGCCACATGGGGCCGTGTGCTCACCTACGGCGGCGAAATCTGCGACGCCCGCTTCTCGAAATGTTGCGGCGGTGTCTTCGAAGAGTTCGAGAACTGCTGGGAACCCGAGCATCACCACTACCTCGAGGCACGTCGCGACGACAAAAACGAGAACGACTTCCCAGATCTCCGCGACGAGGTCAAGGCATCAGAGTGGATCAACAGCCGTCCCGACGCTTTCTGCAATACTGCCGACGCCGAGATTCTCTCACAGGTACTCAACAACTACGACCAGGAGACTACCGACTTCTACCGCTGGCAGATACACTATGGCCGCGAAGAGCTGTCGGCTCTCGCCAAAGAGCGCTCGGGCATCGACTTCGGCCAGATAATCGACCTCATTCCTGTCGAGCGAGGAACCTCGGGCCGCATCGTGCGCCTTAAGATTGTAGGCACAAACCGCACACTCACCATCGGCAAAGAGCTCGAAATCAGACGCACGCTGTCGAAATCTCATCTCTACAGTTCGGCATTCACCGTCGAGCGTCACGACATCGACCCGGCGACAGGTCTTCCCGGCTCGTTCACCCTCACGGGCGCCGGCTGGGGCCACGGCGTCGGACTCTGCCAGATAGGCGCCGCCGTCATGGGAGCCAAAGGCTACAGCTACACCGACATCCTAAACCACTACTTCGTCGACGCAGACATCGAAAAGAAATACTAAAACCAATCCTGACTCAAACCAAGAAATCCAATCAAAAAACCTGCAATGAAAAAAGTAAACTACCGTAATCCATGGGCATGGATTCCGACCCTATACTTCGCTCAGGGCATCCCGTTCATCTTCATCAATATGGTGACGATGGTGCTCTTCACCGAACTCGGCATGAGTAAAGCCGACGCCACCCTCTACACCGGCTGGCTCTATCTGCCTTGGGTAATCAAGCCTTTCTGGGGCCCGATTGTCGACATTCTCAAAACCAAACGCTGGTGGACAGTAACCATGCAGCTCTGTGTCGCCATCGGTTTGGGCGCCATCGCTTTCACCCTACCGCAGCCCGACGCCGCAGCGATTGATCAAGGTCTGCCTGTGACCTCGTTTATGGTATGTCTTTTCTTCTATTTTGTCACGGCATTCTGCTCGGCGACTCACGACATCGCATCAGACGGTTTCTATATGCTCGCGCTCAATACCAATCAGCAGAGTATGTTCGTCGGCATCCGTTCGACTTTCTACCGCTGCGCGAGCGTCTTCGGACAAGGTGGCCTCGTCATGATCGCAGGCTCACTCGCCAACGTCACCGGCAGCGTCTCGAAAGGCTGGCTATGGACTGTCATGGGCTGCTCGGTTTTCTTCTTTGTCGTTTTCCTTTGGCACGCTTTCATCCTGCCCTACCCCGAAGCTGACAGAGCTGTCGGCGGCGAACAGAAAAAAACCGTCGGCGGCATCCTGATGGAATTCCTGAACTCGTTCGGCACATTCTTCAAGAAAAAATATGTCGTGCTCGCCATGCTGTTCATGCTTCTCTACCGTCTGCCCGAGGCTCAGGTAGTCAAACTCTGCCAGGTTTTCCTTCTCGCGCCGCGCGAAGCCGGTGGTCTCGGCATGACACAGATTGAAGTGGGCTTCGCCTACGGCGTCCTTGCAATCCTCGGTCTCACCGTCGGCGGTATCATCGGCGGTATCTGCGCCGCCAACGGCGGTCTCCGCAAATGGATATGGCCTATGGCTCTCGCAACATCGTTAAACTGTGTCGCCTATATTATCCTCTCTAACGTCCAGCCCGACTACAGCCTCCTTTCAGGCAAAATCATCACCTGGAGCTGCATTATCCTCGAACAGTTTGCATACGGCTTCGGCTTCACAGCCTTCATGCTTTTCATGATGTACTTCGCCGAAGGTCCCTACAAAACATCGCACTATGCCATCTGCACGGCTTTCATGGCTCTCGGCATGATGCTCCCGGGCATGGCAGCAGGCTATATAATGGAGAATATCCTCGGTGACTCATACTCTAATTTCTTCTGGTGGGTACTATGCTGCAACATCGCCACATGGCTTGTGACAGCCCTCGTCCGTCCCCACATCAGCCCCGAATACGGTGCAAAAAAAGTCGAACAGAAAAAATAACACAATGAAAAAGATATTAGCAGCCGCTTTGGCATTCGTCTCTATCGCCGCCATGGCACAAGTCAAACCCGGCGTCGAAGTTCTCCGCGACCGCGGCTTCGAAGGCCTCAAAGGCAAACGCGTCGGCCTCATCACCAACCCTACCGGCGTCGACAATAAACTCAAATCGACCATCGACATTCTCCACGAAGCCGACGGCGTCGAACTCGTCGGACTCTACGCTCCCGAACACGGCGTACGCGGCGACGTACACGCCGGTGACCATGTCGACAACGCCGTAGACCCCGCCACTGGCGTAACCGTCTACTCAATCTACGGCAAATCCCGCAAACCGTCGCCCGAAATGCTCAAAGACGTCGACGTCCTCGTCTATGACATCCAGGACATCGGCTGCCGTTCGTTCACATTCATCTCGACGATGGGCCTGGCAATGGAAGCCTGCGCCGAGCTCGGCAAGGAATTCATGGTGCTCGACCGCCCCAATCCCGTCGGCGGCAACAAGGTCGAGGGCAACGTGGTCGAAGACTCATGCTACTCGTTCGTGAGCCAGTTCCCGATTCCTTACCTCTACGGCCTCACCCCCGGCGAGCTCGCTCTCTATCTCAACGACAGCGGCCTCATCGGCGACAAGAAAGTCAACCTCACCGTCGTGCCTATGGAAGGCTGGACTCGCGATATGCCTTTCAGCGAGACCGGCATGCCCTGGGTACTCCCCTCGCCCCATATTCCTAACCCCGAAGCTGCCCTGCTCTACCCCGTCTCGGGCATTCTCGGCGAGCTCAACTACATGTCGATCGGCGTGGGCTACACAATGCCATTCAAACTGTTCTGCGCCTCTTGGGTCGACGCGGAGGAATTCTCGAAACGCATGAACGCCCTCAACCTTCCCGGTATGATGTTCCGTCCGATTCACATCAAACCTTTCTATTCGTTCGGCAAAGGTGAGAATCTTCAGGGTGTCGAGGTATTCATCACAGACAAGGAAGTGGCCCCGCTCTCGCTGACCAATTTCTACATCATGCAGGAGCTTGCCGCCATGTATCCCGATAAAGCCGCTTTCAAAGAAGGCAACGCCGATGCCGGTCGCTTCAACATGTTCGACAAAGTCACAGGCAGCAAAGAAATCCGCCGCCGTTTCTCAGAGAACCATAAAGTCGCCGACATCATCGACTACTGGAACAAAGACGCCGACAGCTTCAAGGCTGCGACAAAAAAATATCACTTATATAAATAATTGGTAATTAATTCCCTTTTACCGATGGACACTCAATATCGGGCTTTTCTGGACGAAATAAGCCGTTTTGTTGATAAAAAACGCATCTATACAGACGACCTCAGGCTTTTAGCCTGGGGTACGGATGCGGGATTCTACAGACTGACACCACAGATTGTCATACGTTCGGCCGGCGAGGCCGAAGTGTCGCAGTTGCTTGCGGCCGCCTCGCGCCACCGGCTTCCCGTGACTTTCAGAGCCGCGGGAACAAGTCTTTCCGGTCAGTCGATAACAGACTCGATACTGATTGTCGCCGGTAAGAACTGGGAGAAATATTCGATATCGCCCGACGGCAAGACAGCGCGTTTCCAGCCCGGCCTGACCGGTCTCCGCGCCAACATGCTGCTTGCTCCCTACGGCAAGATTTTCGGTCCTGACCCTGCATCGAAGAATTCGGCCATGATAGGCGGTATCGTCATGAACAATGCCTCGGGCATGAGTTGCGGCGTCCACGCCAACAGCGACCGTGTGCTCAAGTCTGTCAGAATAGTCTTCGCCGACGGCACCGTACTCGACACAGCCGACGAGAAATCATGCCACGACTTCGAGCAGACCCATCGCGCGCTCATCGACGAGATTGTCGCCATCCGCGACGTCGTCAGAGCCGACAATGAACTGTCAGACCTGATAAAATACAAATATTCGATCAAGAACGTCACGGGTCTGAATATCCGTCCGTTCGTTGCGTTCGAATCTCCGTTCGAAATCATCGCGCATCTGATGGTCGGCAGCGAAGGCACCCTCGCTTTCCTCAGCGAAGTCACTGTCGCCACCTCTCATCTCTACCCTTACGGCGCATCGGCCATGGTATATTTCGACGACATGGCAGAAGCATGCCGAGCGGTCGTCGCCATGCGCAAATCAGCTCCCGTCTACAGCTGCGAGATGCTCGACCGCAAGTCACTCGAATCTGTCAACGACACCACCGGCAAAGGCCTTACAGCCCTGCTCATCGAAGTCAAAGGAGACAGCGAAGCCGAGCTTAAATCGAATATCGACACGACACTCGGAGTCATCAACGGATTCAAGCTCTTCAAACCCGCCGAATTCTCATCAGATCCGGCCGTCACTTCCAAATGGTGGCAGATACGTTCGGGCGTATTCCCCACAGTCGGCGGCACACGCCCCCTCGGCACGACGGCTCTGATCGAAGACATAGCCTTCCACATCGAAGACCTGCCCGAAGCCACCGTGGCCCTGGCAAAACTGCTCGAAGACGCCGGCTATGACGATGCCTGCATCTATGGCCATGCCCTCGAAGGCAACTATCACTTCGTCATAGCCCAGTCGTTCAAGACTCAGGCCGACATCGACCGCTACCGCAAACTGATGATTGATATCGAACACCTCGTTGTCGACCGCTTCCACGGCTCATTGAAAGCCGAGCACGGCACCGGCCGCAACATGGCTCCCTTTGTCCGCGCCGAATGGGGCGACAAAGCCTGGGAGATAATGCGCCGCGTCAAACGCGCGTTCGACCCTGAGAACATACTCAACCGCGGTGTCATCTTCAATGATGACCCGGAGTGTTATATCAAAAATCTGAAACCTCTCCCCCTGACCGACCCCGATGTCGACCGCTGTATCGAGTGCGGCTTCTGCGAAATCAACTGCGTAAGCTGCGGCCTCACGCTCTCGGCACGACAGCGCATCATCGTCAGCCGCGAGATATCACGCCTGACCGAGACCGGCGAAGACCCCGCGCGCCTCAAACGCCTCAAGGACGCATTCGTCTACTACGGCTGCGAGACATGCGCCGGTGACGGACTCTGCAGCACCTCATGCCCGATGAAAATCAACACCGCCGAGCTCATCCACCATCTGCGCGAGAAAGCGCTCCCCTCCGGGTCAGCAGGATACAACCTCGGCAAATGGTGTGCCGACAAACTCCCGACCGTCGAGAGCGGCCTGCGCCTCGCCCTCGGCGCCGCAGACCTTGCCCGCTCTGTCATTGGCGGCAATGCAGTCAACTCCATAGGCCGCGGTCTCCACAAAATCGGTGTGCCGCTGTGGACAGCGTCGCTACCCAAACCTTACAGCTTCAAGAAAAAAGAACAGCCGTCAGAACCGCTGAAAGCCGTTTACTTCCCTTCGTGCATCAACCGCACTATGGGCGTAACACCGGCCAAGGGCGACGACGACCGTCGTCCGCTGGTCGATGTCATGGTGTCGCTCTGCAACAAAGCCGGCTATGAAGTCATATTCCCCGAGAACATGAAAGAACTGTGCTGCGGCATGATCTGGGAGAGCAAAGGCATGCCCGACATCGCCGACAGCAAGACCGAAGAACTCGAGCGCGCCCTCCTCAAGGCCTCGCAGAACGGCAAGTACCCCGTTTTCTGCGACCAAAGCCCATGTCTCCACCGCATGAAGAATCACATAAAGAGCATCCGTCTCTATGAGGGCGCCGAATTTATACACGATTTCCTTGCCCCACGCCTCGACTTCACGCGTGAGGACATTTCGGTTGCCGTCCATGTCACCTGCTCGTCGCGTCTGATGGGACTGACCGACAAGATTGTCACCCTCGCCTCAATGTGCGCCACCGGCGTGACCGTCCCGGCCGAAGTCGGCTGCTGCGGCTTCGCCGGAGACAAAGGCTTCACCCGTCCCGAGCTCAACAAATGGGGACTGCGCAAACTGCGGCCGGCTCTTGAAGAAGCCCGTGTCACCGAAGGCTACTCCAATTCGAGAACCTGCGAAATCGGTCTGACGACAAACAGCGGCATAAATTACAAATCAATCGCATATCTCGTTGACCGTTGCACATCATCTAAAAAATAAACTACAAAACCAACTCTATCACATTTAATCGATTTTATGTCAGACAAACAACAGACAACGGCCAAACGTCCACAGCGCCTGCTCGCCCTCGATATTCTCAGGGGCATCACTATCGCTGGCATGATCCTTGTCAATAATCCGGGATCATGGGGACATATCTACGCCCCGCTGGCTCACGCCGAATGGCACGGACTGACGCCGACCGACCTGGTCTTTCCGTTTTTCATGTTCATCATGGGGGCATCGACCTACTTGTCGCTGAAAAAATTCGATTTCCGGTGCAGCCGCGCCACGGTCCGGAAAATCTTGCGGCGAGTACTGGTGATCTTCCTGATAGGCGTCGGGATCGGGTGGTTCTCAAGATTCTGCGGCACGTTCAACGCGCTGTCGGACGAAGGAGTTCCGTTTTGGGAACGGATCGGACGTTCGTGCTGGACGTTCGACCGGATGCGGATCCTCGGCGTGATGCAACGCCTGGCGCTGAGTTACGGCGCGGCGGCGCTGATCGCCGTAACGGTTCGCCACCGGCGCATCCCGTGGATCGCCGCGGGACTGCTCGCCGGTTATTTCGCGATCCTGCTATCGGGACACGGATTCGAAATTTCCGAACAAAACGTCGTCGGCATCGTCGACCGAGCAATACTCGGCCCGGCGCACATGTACCGTCAGGGCGATCTCGCCTTCGACCCGGAAGGATTGCTGAGTACGATCCCGTCGATCGCCCACGTGCTGATCGGATTCTGCTGCGGAGGACTGCTCGTCGGCGCACGGAACCTGACGGATAAAATCCAAAACCTGTTCCTCGTCGGATCGGCGCTGATGCTGTGCGGCTGGCTGCTGAGCTACGGCTGTCCGATCAACAAGAAAATCTGGTCGCCCACGTTCGTACTGGTCACCTGCGGCATGGCCTCGTCGCTGCTGGCGCTGTTGATCTGGACGATCGATGTCAAAGGTTACAGGCGCTGGAGCCGTTTTTTCGAATCGTTCGGCATCAATCCGCTGTTTCTGTACGTCTCGGCGGCCGTGCTCTCGATCCTGCTGAACAACATTCGCCTGCCGCACGGAAACGGCCTGCTGAGCCTGCACGGGTTCGCCTACTCGCTGTGCCTGAAACCCGCGCTGGGCGACTACTTCGGTTCGCTGGTCTACGCGCTGCTGTTCGTCGCGCTGAACTGGGGAATCGGTTATACGTTGTATAAACGGAAAATCTACATCAAAATATGATACT
>ERZ836877.3859-NODE-3859-length-16197-cov-2.690683_pt1 | contig 16197 bp, 18 predicted proteins | sample MGYA00519469_ERZ836877 | MGnify/ENA primary metagenome ERZ836877 (study PRJEB31850, sample SAMEA3708809) | human gut metagenome | biome: human gut; feature: human-associated habitat; material: faeces | place: China | collected 2014 ... | reverse complement strand
GCATTTTTAACATATACGCATCAACATTGCATAAAGTTACAAAAAAGAGGGGACACAACTCCCCTCTCACACCTTCCGATATGTTCACGACTAAATATTTACGCGGCCTTACAGGCATCTTAAAGCAAACAGGGCTATTTCGCTGATATAGCTGCTTGCTGCGTTGTCGGCAATGTTCATTAATATATCAAATTTATCGGGTAGCATTTATATTCATGTAATCCCATACTTTACCGTCACTTTTCCAGTCTTCATCTTGAAAGTAGAAAACAATAGCATCTTCAATTACCATTTGTTCACATTTTTCAGAAGACCATTTCCGGAATAAATTTACTTTATCATGCCAGGCTCCATTTATAGCTACATAAACATCAAACACGGTTGTTCCAGAAGGTAGTTTTGATTTATTTTTCGAATATACTTCCTCAGCCTCGGCAATGCTCCAGTGTTGGCCTCTATATTCTTTCCCATCGTCATCTTTGTGATACATTTGTTCCACCTGCCATTTTGCGAATTTTTCATCAAAATGAGGACCGCAAAATATTTCGTGTTGGTTGCGCATAAAATCCCAAAACATATCCGGATTCTTTTCTTTCATTTCTTCCAGAATATCATCTAGGCATTCTATGGATTCCCACATTTTCGTTTCGCTGAATAATCCTTTCTCTTTGTAATGTTTCAGCATTTTATGATAATTTCCCATAATTTATTGTATAAATAGGTTTTTAAGTTCAGTTAAATCTGATTCCGTAATTTTAATGGCCCCGGTATTCCCAAAAAAGAATGAGGTAAACATGCTGTCTGGAATTTTTATTTTAATAACACCTTTTCCAATTATCCCACTTAGTGGTCCAATGTTGAAATTCATTTCATCCATATCTTTAAACATGGACATCACGTCATCAAATACTTTGGCTGTATCGTAATTCCCTTTTTCATCACTGATGAAAAGCATTATATTATCTACTGATTTCGTAATCTTATTATCATATCTGGCAAGTCCGTTGGTAAGTCCCCTTTTCATATAAACTGAAAGAGGTTTCAGCTTGGGCTTATCAGATACAAAAGAATCAATCAGATTCTTTCCCCAGACATCTATTGAATCAACGATTTTACTTTTTAACTCCAGTGCCTTTTCCTGCAGGTTTATCGACTGACTTATTGTTGCCGGTTGTTCCATTTTCATTAGATTTTAATTTTAATTCTCTTACGTCCTGTTCAAGTTTCTCAATCCTGCTAAGTAGTATTCTTTCTTCACGTGTCATTTTTTCTTTCCTCCTTTCTTTTTCATTTCAAGGAATTCAGCATACGTCATGTCGGAATATTTCTCCGTATATTCATTAAAAAGTTCTATATTTTTGGCTGACTCATCAGTAATGGCTTTTTTCAGTTTCTTTATAAGAGACAGGTGGTTTTGCAAAGCTTCCTTCCCGTCCTTTGTGTTTTCAACAACAGGACGCATCATTTTCATATACTCCCGGTTCAGAATATTCATAACTATCTGATTACTCTCTGCAAAATCTCTGGTTTCGGAAATTTTCTGGAACTCTGTATCTGTAAGTCCGGATATCACATTTTCTATTTCATCCCATACCGGACATTTGGATTGTGACTGAGACGGCCCGGAAAGGATCTGCATTTTCTGTTGTTGTATGCGCTCCTGGGCTTCCTGTAATCTCTGTATATAGGCATCCATTTCATCGGTGGAAGGAGTCTGAAACTGTCCCCCTCTTAATAACGGATCATTGTTTAAAAAGATGTTTTGCATAATATTTTATATTGGTGGTTGGATAAAGGAGGCGAAGCACGTCATTAAGACGCACCCGCCACCAATTTGCTTTTAAGCTGCAGGAGTTGAAGCCTGCTGGGCCGGACAATTACATCCATAAGGATTTGCACCCTCAAGTACTGTTACTGTCGGTGTAGATGGCAAGCCTACAACACCATAGATCGCACGACAAGTTTTCCGGTCTGTGTAGTTTACAGATGCGGTGAAAGCGCGGTCAATTTCACACTGAATCAGACGGTCCTGATACGGACGGGTTGCAGCCAATACAGCAATCTGTTTGTCGAGTTCATTGAATTTATTTGCATAACGTTCATTCAGAACATCGTACAGGTCGCGTTGGCTCTTATACAGACCAAAGTCCGCATCAACCTGAGATTTCCATAATTGGAATTTTTCAGCCACATCAGTTTCCCGATGAGCATACATTTCGTTCTGGGTATTTATTTTCAGTCCCCAGATAGTGTTTGTAAGGGCAAGTGCTTCCTGGCAACTCTTTTCCCAAGCCTGAAAAGCTGTAGGGGCACCATTACGAGAACCGATAGTGTCAGTGATAGCATTGATGTTTACATTTTCAGGAGAGCCAACACTACCACCAAGCCCCCCACGTCTACCCCAGAGAGCAGCTGCGCCGAAAGCGGTACCGATAATACCAAGTGCCAGACCTGCATTTGCAACACCTTTTTTTGCATAATCCCGATCGTCGTCCTCATGAACGATCTCTTTTTCTTTTACAACTTTCATTTCAGTTTCCATAGAACTATGTTTTTTTGACATCCCCGGCACCATTGCCGGATATCCCAAAATTCGACATAAATAGCTGCTTTATAAAAAGTTACATTCCTATACAATAGAAGTTTAAGGACTTAAAACAGAATAAATTTCCAATAAAAAAGAAAGTTTTATATGATAAGTAATGTTGCAATGGATGCTATTAAAATCCATCCCTTAATACAATGGTTATCTCAGTCCATCAATACACTTATTAAAGAAAATTTAACAAAGAATATTATGTTGATTACTAATGAGTTGTAGTATTTAACTATTTTTAATAATGTAATTTAGTTAACTAATCAGGCTGATTATTTCAGTGGAATAGAAAATAGACTGATAAAATATTGATAGTCAAAAATATAACTTTTTAAGTGGAAGCCATTACATTATCGTTTTGGAATCGTAAATAGTGTAATAATCAGCAATTTGAAAAATTTTGTGATTTGCATATAATAATGATAAGGGTTAGCTTTGTAGTAGAAAACAAATCGGTCGTGTGAGAGCTACCGAGAGAAGATATTAAATAAGGGCATCGGAGTAACTGCAAGCTCTCACATTAGGCAGTCATTCCTTTGCCCTTTCCTTTTAACTGCATTGACTTGTGATTTGGCCGTCCCAGTCTTTGCAAAAAACATTCAAAGATATGAAAACAATACAATTAACAAAACAAAGTAGCGAAAATGAAGTTAAATATTATTTCAAGGCTGTTCTAAAGTTAGCAAAATCAAAAGAAGAATTTCCGGTAAACTTGGAAGATGTTTGGCCATTGGTTTACACAAAGAAATCCGACGCAGTTGAGGCATTAAGAAGAGATTTTATTGAGAAGGAAGATTTCGTATCGCTCCGGCAGAATCCGCAACCTGATTCTCAATGGATTAACCCAAATCCTAAAATAGACTATTTTATTTCAGTATCATGTCTTGAATATTTTATAGTCAAAAAAGTACGTCCGGTATTTGAAGTATATCGGAAAGTATTCCATAAGGCAGCAGAAAATATAAGTTTGAATCCAACCCCTACAAGAATAAAAACTTCCCTTGAATGGGTCAAAGGTGTGAGAGAAATACTTAACCTAAATGATTCATCTACTTTATTCATGCTTAAACAGGTCGGAGATCCGTTAGGGTTACCTACACCGGATTACACGCATTCTAAAGGCCAGTTGTTGGCTCCCACAGTCTTACTACAACAACACGGCGTACAAATTAGTACCAGGGAATTTAACCAAAAGATGATAGGGGCCGGTTTCATAAAAGAGCTTCAACGTCCATCATCAAATGGTAAAATTAAGTATTTCAAATCTTTAACTGAAAAAGCTGCCGGTTTTGGAGAGAATCAGGTTAACCCGTCGAATCCCAAAGAAACGCAACCATTATACTATGCAGACAAATTTGAAGATTTATTAAAACGATTAGAAATTGTTTTTTCATAATTAATTGCCCGGTAGTATCCGGGCATTATTTACGAGTGCACTTTTGTATTTTACTTGTTGCTATTCATATCTTTTAACGGAATGTAATAAACCGTATTTGTAGGAGTGTAGATACCAAAAGTAATACCCCCAACAAGCATATTCAAGAAATTCATATTGGTTTTTATGACATAATTTTTATGACCTGCAAGATATTCTTCTGCAATCATTTTCGCGTTTCCAACAGGGATAAGACCACCGATCAAATGATGATTCCATTCGGAGTTGATTTTCACAATCGGATCTTTCGGCTTAACATCACCCACAAGAATTCTGGTATTATAACACGAACACATAGCAAATAATTTTAATTGTTAACTGCCGCAAATGTAATCAAAAATCCCCTCTATTTGTTGAAATATGTAAAATAATTAGGTTTGCATTTAATTTAGAATTATTCTAATTTAAATCGAGGGAAATATTATTTATGTGAAAGGTTTTCAATGCTTGAACGTATAGCATCTACTTGTTTTTTATGCCTTCTCCTTGCAATAATATGTATATATATGTCCCGGTCTGCGTATGCCGTTATGGTAGTATCTACAATATCTTTCAATGATTTTGCTTTTACATATCTTATGAACATTGCAGAAAAAAGGTCACTTCTGAATTTTTGAGGTGTTATTTTCATGTTCCTGCGCTTTACATCATGCACATCATCGCAATAAAAATATAGCATTGCATTCTCATTGTCAAGAAGCACCCCGGCAATGAACGTGGATATTTTTGACAATATGCCAGAATTTGTATATTGTTCGCCGGATATTCGTTCAAGAGTAATGTCCAATATTTTGATATTGCCCAATTCTTTCATTATCTCATCAGGCAAATTTTGACAATCTTCTATACGGATAAGATATTCATTCCCGAAATTGTCACTTATTGGATAAGTTATTATCATTTCGAAGTAGAAGCAGGGAAATAGATATCTTTTTTGCTACGCAATTCTTCAATTTTAGACATTTTATGATCACGTAGTTTGTTGAAAAAATCAACAAGGGCTGTCGATGTATTTTTTACAACGAATGTTTGCGAATATGATTTTTTCTCTTTCATTTGGATATCTATTTGATGATACAAATGTATAAATTCTAATCCACATAAATAGTCAACACATCTACATTTTTGCAAATAATTCTCAATTTAGAATCATTCCAAAACATCATTCTGTTTTTTCCCTATGATTTAATATGTCAGCAATCGTTTTGTGACACAGCCCGGTCTGTTCCTTTATTTTATCATATATGAAAAAACGTGGAAGCAAATGGAAAAAATCTGAATATTTTTCTGAGTTTTTTAATTCTTCATATATGCTGATAACTTGTTTGTTACGCACCATCGTACTCGGCCTTTGTAATTTTTTCATAAATTTTTCTCAAAAAGTGCAACCAATAAAAATCCTGTCCGTAAAACTCCCCGAAAGAAGTCTTACAGACAGGATGTAGTGGTGGTACGCTATATTTTTGAAGTGGGGCTTCTTTTTATATTTTGCCCCGGATAAACCGGATAATCTTTAATACTGACGGTATACTGAATGCTGCCAGTAAAATGATAAGCCACCACATAATGCTTGGTACTTTGTTTTTTACAACTTCAACTGGGTAGGGGACTTCTTTTGTATTTCGTTTTTCAGCAAAAAGAGCCTCATATCTTAATTGTAACTCTTCATATTTAGTCTTTAGTTCGCGATATTCTGATTCTTTACGTTCATACTCCTTGCTTCGATATATTTCTTTTGTGTGAAAACGTTCTTCTTTTATCACATTCCCTTGTTCGTTAACAACTATTACGGAAGAATCCCGCATAATTGTAGAATCGCTTTTTTCCGTTTTTTCTGATATGTTAGAAGAATCTTTTTTGTCTGTTTTTATTTGGGTTATGACGGAGTCTCTTGCATGGATAGAATCATTTTCTATTTCAGTTGTCTCTACCGGCACGTACTGAATACTCCGGCAGGAGAATATAGAAAGGGCTATCAGTATAATTATTATCCTCATTTTTCTGTTTTTTCTTCTATGTCAATAATATCAGACTTCCGCCTGAAAAATTTAAAAATATCTACCTTTACATGCCGACCGTGAGCTTCAAAGTAATTCCCATAACAAGAATTTATTTCAAAACCATATATAACCAATAAAACAATCGAAGGAAGTAACGGAATATCAAAAGGTATCCCAAATGCTTTTCCAATAGCCCCGGCAAGAAGAATCCAACATAAGTAATCTACCATCTTATTAATAGTCCTTCTCCCTGCCCGTGAAAACCGGATCTTTTCACCTCTTTTCCTAGCTGCTGCTATCCCAAACCTTAGGTCTACAATAATTAATATCAGTGCAAGCAGCATAAACCATTTTAAAGGCTCAATAAAATCCATAAAACCACTCATGAATACTGATACCATTGCCGAAATTGTGTTTCTTTCACTCATAATTTTAATTTAAATGTGGTACTTCTATCCCCTCCCGAAACATTGTTACAAACAATATCTTTTATAGTTCTCGACAAACTCTTTTACGGTTGCTTTCCCGGCCAGAGTATTGTAATATTTTTTATAATATTCGCCCATAGCCCAAACATCTTTATGCGAAGGCAAAGGTTCTTTTACACGAAGATAATGGACACGAGTCATGCAGATCATCAGCTTTTTGTTATCTACAAGCATTTCAGGCTCCAGAGTGACAACACCGGATGCTTTCATTACTTTCCCCATTAGTTCCGGTTTATGCCGGAGAAAATTAACCACAATATCATTGAAGGTTGCCGGCTCCATCTGCCCATATCCTAAAGCCGGACCACCGCCAATTTGCCGGGTGTACTTAAAATTGCTTTCCTGAGCAAACGTCCCCATGATAAGATCTCTTGCATTGTCAGAGTACAAGCCTGTTTCTTTCAGCGTTTCGGTTATTAACCTTCTCCATTCCTCTTTGTTCATATTGTTTTATATTTCTAAATTATTCTTTTGTATTCTCAAAAAAAACTTTGTAAATTTGCAACATAAGATTGACTTGGGGTTGCTTGGGAAATATTTATAGAGGTCGCGAGGGCGGCCTCTTTTTTATTTGTTTTTGATTGCAGAGATAATAGCGTTTTTAATAAAAACATGCCAGGTTGAATCCATTATTGAGGCTTTGAATAATTCTGTCTCATTTTCATTCATATCCACAGCTTCCCCGTTGAATATCTTTTTGGCAATTTCATGCATTTCAATTGTGTTTGTGCACACATACACGGCATTTCCGACAAGTTGATGAATGCCTTTATTTTGATTCTCTTCCAGCAATTGGATATAATTATTACCTAACAAATCAATTGCTGATACATCTTTTACGTCAAAACTATATTTCATTTTGTTAGTAGTTAGTGAATGTTTCAGTAATCTTTCTATAAAATTCCGTAATTAATGGAACAATCCCCTGAATAATACCCAAGTCAACATTTGATCCGTTAATCGAATTGAAATCCTCGGACTTAGGATTGTATTTAAGGGTTGCATTCATGAATTTCTTCCCGTCGTCCAAGTATCCGTTTGCTACTACGGAGATAACTTCCGGTGCTTGCTCTTTTTGATACTCTGCACTCAGCGATACATTTATATTCTGTACCGTTGCCGTTGCTTTTGCTGAAATAAAATAGTTAATTTCCATGTTTTTTATAATTTATCTGTAACTTAATTGTCCGGTTGATCTATCTATACATAGGTAATAATTCGAAGCCCCTGAAATATTTGGTATGTTATTAAGATTTAAATATATTTGACCTCTAAAGATAGATGTATTATTAACTGTCATTTTACCACCGAATAATACATCTCCAGAAACTACCTCTATCGCAAGAGGTGGATCAAATGGAGTACCGTAATATCTGTTCTCAGCTTGTATTCTTAAGGCAGTAACTTTTGAAGATGATCCATAATTATACGATGTTTCCTTGGCAATTATTTCCAATCCAGTTATATGACTTATAAAATCTCCTACTGCTGTTATTATTCCGGCTTGCATTCCACCTATTGAAGGGGTAAGTACACCAGTCCCTGATGCATATACAGAAAAACCATTTTTAGCATAACAAGAGCCTATTTTTGAAATCGCATTGAAATCAGATGATCTCAATCCATTATTGCTTAATTTCAGTCCGGCAATTTCTCCTTCTGTCGCTGTAATTTTTCCTGTAAACTCTCCGTTAACTGCAATAAGTTTTCCATCTGTTGTAATCTGAACATTCCCGTTTGCACTAATAGCTCCATTAAGATTAATCCTACTTGCATCAATTGTAACGCCTCCTCCGCCAACATTAATAGATTCAATAACTTCTTGCCCTAATGCATTTTTATTTGAAGAAAAAATTGTAACGAAATTACTTTGTGTTACAACACCAGATATTTCTTGGGTACCATTTATAATTTTAGATACTGTAGAAGAAATTTGGTTGTAATTAATTTGTAAATCGCTAATATCTTTGTTTACAATTTGCTGATCATTATTATAATCCGTTTTGGTTACCCTTAGATTAATACTATTCTTTAATTGTGTTATCTGAGAATCAAATTCCGTCTTCATTACATTCGTAAGAACAGGCCTGATTACCGAAGTAACAGGAGCAACAGCTGTCCCATCTGGAGCCGTATAACGACTATCGTGTACTACTGCTACACAATTGTTCCCGATTTTAAATAGGTACCTACCACCTCCACGAAGATAAATAAATTCTTCGCTACTACTAGTTAGTTGCCCAATTCTGCCGGCAGGGAGTATATATTGCACTGGGGTAGTATCGGGTATTTCCTTGGTAAATTTATATTCGAAAACCTCAATTGTTCTTTTAATAGTAAATGCCCCATATCCACTCCCGTTACTACGCCATACACAGTTCATTGAAAAATAACCGTCGCTATGTGTTGCCCATTCTGGTTTTGAAGCACCCCACATCGCAGTAACTTCTATCATTGTCTCATAAGTTGGTATTCTAATAGTTACTGGATAATATGTGTCCTGATCCCACTTTTCAGCCCTTAAGTCGATCTCTGTTTCACGATATGTTTGAATAGTTGTGTATTCTTTTGCTTCATCAATTGCCTCTTGTTTAGCCTCTTCCACTCTCTCAGAAACTTCGTTAACCCTTAAACTTATTTCTCCGTTTTCGGCTTTAATTTCGGTCAGGGTTTTCGTTATCGTTTTTATTTCTGCTTGCTGCTCGGAGAAAGAAGGAGTCCAAACAGGGGCGGGCAGAAAACCTTCGACTAGCATTACTTCGGTGAACCGGACCGAATTCCCTTCGGTATGCGCGGCTTCTCCGGCGTAACAAAGTAAATACCCTTCCTGAGCTTCAAAATCGCTTCTGGTAATTATAATACCACCGTTTTTGTCATAAAGGTGATGGTAAGTAGTTGTTAGATAAGATTTAATAGATTTATCAAATAAAATGAAATCACACTTGCTAATATTGCCTGATAAGAATTCTATATTTTGGGCATTCACATAATAAACTGTATTCGGCTTGATTACAGGAATATACAGAGCTTTATATGCATAAGTATTTGTCCCCCCTTCAACCGTAAACGGCCCTTTTGTCCCCTCCGCCAGATTCACATTATTTGCTCCGACCTGGTCTTCTTCTGCAACGGGGAAGCCTTGCAAGGGTTTATTGCCTTCGATTAGGGAGATATTGTAGATTAGTGTATTGGCTTTATTGCTTCCGTATGACGCAGATATTTTCTGCACTGTTTTCCCGGCTTTCGTAATTAATCTGGCGATTGTTTTTGTGATTATTGTTCCTGCTAATCCATGCCATTCTGCCGTTCCATCAGTGTAAAATATCCTGAAAGCAAGTCCATCGTAATTTTGTACTGCTGCAAGTTTCCATTCAACAGATAATACATACTGTGTATCGGGTTTGAATTGCAAATCAAATACCGGATTAGCAATTTCATTGCTGCCCGCCCAATTTTTATGCAGTAGTCCTTCATTTATCCTGAGATACACCCCGTCTGCATCCTGCCCCCAGACCGCAATATTCTTGTTCTTCTCATTCCACTTCAACATCATTTTTTTGGATATAAGGTTCTGGGAACCGATCTGTATCCCATCCACAACCTTTCCCGCTTCATCTATTGCAATCTGCTTCTGATCGTTGATGGAGGGGGTCCACAATAGCGAAGTTTTATTACCTAATACTAGTTTTACCCATTCTATTTCAGATTCAACGGATACACTATTAGGGATGGGATATATATTAATGAATTTATTATCAGCAACGACCGATGATTGTTCTAATTTCCATTTAAAGGTTCTTGTTGCAATATTATCTGCATTAAACATATTTCGGAATAATTCAGTTAATACAACCGAGCCGCCTGAATTATAGACACCGAAATATGATTTATCAACCCCTAATTTCCCCTTAATGACAATTGTACATTCTTCCCCCTCTTTAGGTTTGTAGTCCCCTAAGTAAATGGTCGCTATTGGATAACCAGTATTCTTCCATCCCTTGTTACTATTGTCAAGAAGGTTGGTTTCTCCTACTTGGAGGTTGTCCAGGTTACTCTGCACGTCTCCGATGGACTCTTCCACCGTTTTGCCGGACATCAGTCTGAACACCCCTTTCATGTAAACGTTCTGACAATACAATCCGAATCCTGTCAACTGCCCGAAATCTTCATCCACTATGCCATTCAAATTACCCGTCCGCATCGGTTCTTTCCCTTCAAAAGAATAGGAGTTTATCCCAGCATAGAAAGCAATGTAAGGCGAATTGTTGTCATGCGCCGAAATCATTATCGCGGATTGGCGGTTTATGTCTGTCCGGTTTCCTAATAATACTATTTCTTCATCAGCCTCCGGGATACCGCTATTCGCCTCACAATCCGTTTTTGACAAGACAAAGTAATCCGCGCCTACCTCCGTGACAAGACGCCAATATCTCTTCATTTTCTGCCCGTCAAAAACTTGATGAAAAGCTTGGTCGCCCACTACGAAAGGATTTATTATCGTCCCGCTGTCAGTATTGAAAAAGCACTTGTACCCATTCTCTGTCTCCTCTACACTTCCCGTCTTTATAGCTGCCGGAGAGACACAGAACTTCCCGCCGATTGCCTTTACCTGCTGTATCAGAAACTCAAACACGCTGAACTGACCCCTTACCGTCAGATTCTGAAACTCAGCATTCCCGTCTTTTATTCTGTGTCCGCTACCAAGCGCTCCGGAGGTGAAATTCTTGGATGAGAAATTGTCGGATTGGACTAATTCAGCCGCTTTCACAGAATTAAATTCAACGTCCGCGTCTTTATGTAACTTTTGATTGAACCACTTCGGATACCACGCATTGATAAGGTTATAGAAGAGCCTTTTTATATCATCTATATTGATAAGCTGCTTTAAGGTGAATTGTATCTGCTCTATTGTATTATTTACCTTAGTGTCGTAGGTATAAAGCATCTGGTCGCCCAATTCAACCCTTATATCATCGCTTGTTTCAGTAGTACCGATAATTCTTGTCGTGATATTCCGCCTGCCTATTTTTACGGTAATTCCATCACCGATATTCAGTGATATTCCTTTCTTCTTGATATAGTGTTTTTGAACTGATAGAGACGGGGCGTATTGCGGTTCACACTTTTTGTTCAGCTCATTTTGTGTTGCCTCCCTCAATTCCTGTGTTGCTTCATCTATGTAAGATTGCGGCATATTGATGTTAAGGAGGACAAACACGTCTCCGACACGTGGCTGTCTGTTTGCATTCGGAAGATAATACCCGTCTTCTTCCTCTTTTACGATAATTGAAAGCGTCTTGTCGGTATTGTTCCAGCTGTTTTCCACTATCTCAAAGTCCAACCCAGTTAAATCTCCTGTCTGAAATTTTACAACCGGAACCTCGTTGTCTGCATAATAATCAGATAAGTTGAAAGGAATATCGAGTTTTATCTTCCAGCTTCCGGCTTCTTCAATATTATCCGGTATCGTTACACCTAACACCGTCTTGTTAATCAGGCGGGGATAGATGTTTTCATTGGTATATACACCCGTAATTTTGCCGTATTTGTTTACGTTCTTTTCAAGTACTTCGTTGCCCAGATTCAACCGCTTGGGGCTATCCGGAGAAACATAGTCGGCAGGCAGATTTAATGTACCTCCTTTACCTATCATTCGTGTGGTAATGGAAGCGTTTGCGACCTTTGCGAGTTTTACTGAATAGCTACCTTTGTTCCTCCCATATTCAAATACATGGTCAGTCTCTTCCCCGATTCTGCTCTTTACGGTTATGATAGTGCCCGTAATATCCCACTCCATTTTGGCATTCTCGCATACCGTTTGAAGCGCGGCCATACAATTACTATTATCAAAACTCAAATCAAGGATACTTCCGTTCTGAATGGTTCCAAGGGTAAATTCCGGATAGTCCTCGTTCAAGGAATCAATCAGCAATGTCATGAAGTCGCTGACCTCTCCATGGTAGGCAAATGTTGTCGCTCCTTCGTCCGTTATGATGGAATTGTTCAGTTTATATCCTTGAAAATAGAACGTAAGCGGATAGGTAAACACTCCGTTACTTTCCTCTATATCAATAGGCCCGAAAATCTCGTACTTTTCATTCCCGACTAAAACATAGTCGCCTATCTTTAAGTCAAGATCATTCTTTGACGAAATAGTGAACGAAACATATTTATTTCCGCTTAATGACTTCGAGATGGTATCATCAACGACAAATTCGTAAATAACGGTATTATCTCTATATATGCTATATCCTTTCATTCGATATTACGATTAATTTGCAACTGAAATCAGCGTATACTTTCCCGATAGAAAAAACGTTTTGTACAGAAAATCCATTCGTGCAAAAACATTTAATCTCTCTTTCTCTGTAATTGATAGTTCTTATTCCGGCTTTCCCAAATAGGGCATATAATGATTTGATTCTCTCCTTGAATTGCTCTGTATTTTCAGCTATTATCATACCGGAAACGGTTATCTCCGTCTTCTCTTGCCCTCCTTTTGAATAAAGTGAATAAGACGGATTTTGGGTTGTGCTCAACGATTTTGGCGCACCGATTCCCTGATAGTTTGATATTTCTTTCAGATATAATCCGAAAGAAGTCCATTTGTATCCGTCAATCTCCCCGTTTTCGGTGGGAGAGGGGAGTGTCCCAGATAAATTAACAAGAGGTTCTATGAATTTAATCGTTATTTTGCAAGCCGATTTTGTAAAGGTTTCGATGGTCGTACTTTTGCATTTTACACTCCAGCTTCCCCATTTGCATGACAACGTAAATAACTCCGGCAACTCGTTCATGAAATCATTTATTAAAGGAAGAGAAGAGTCAGAATCAGACACGATATTTCCTGTTATTGAAATATCCCGGCTGTCAAAATCCATATCTTCACTCTCCACATAAGGCTCCACGCTGTTGTCTGTAACCCAATCGTAGTAAGTAGTCCCTTTTCTTTTCGGAAGATTGAAGCATCCAGAAATGGCAATATTGCCATTTGATTTTGTTGGAATTATCCCGAATTGGGAAATAGGAGTATTATTAATATAATATTCTGCCATGCCGTCCGGTGTTGGGTGGTATGTGTCATCACATACTGATGCAAATATAATTATTATTTAGAATTATTCAAAATAAAAATCCGTCATCTTGCGTATCTTTTACTTGATTCACTTTCAATTGTTCGTAGTCTTCCGTCCATGTTTTTTAATGTGTTGTGCATATCAGACAAGACGGAAGTATTATTCGCCGTTTCTCCGGTATTCCTCGCTATCGTGTTCAGTATGGAGTTGCATGTGGCCATTGTAGACTTGTATGTTTCATGAAATATCGTTGTCTGCTGGCTGATAGCCTTTAATGTATCGTAGGAACCTCTCCATATTCCCATTGATTCATTTGCAGTTTTCTCCGTAATTGTTTCGGATATGGTGCCAGTTTGGCGTTTTAATTCTTCCGGAGAACTTTCCCAATTAAAAGTTTTAGCCAAATTATCCCGGTCTTTAATCATATCTTGGATTATATCCTGATAATCATCCCTCAATTTTTCTGCCTCTTTTGCAGTAATCTTATTTTCGCTTTCTGCTGCTTCTGTCCAACTTTTATACAGATTTTCTATTCTTCCCTTGTACTGACTTGCGATTAGACCGGCTATAATCGATTTTCTCAAATATCCTTCAAAGTCATCACACATATCTTCAAAGGAAGCATCCATATCCGAAAGTGAATCAATAAATCCATTATAAAAACTATCGAAGGATATGCCAGTTAGTGCTTCTTGCAATGTATTCGCAAGTTCCTTGGCTTCATCGTTGCAATCAATGATTGCATCTAAATTTTCAGTTATTTCAGAAGGTATTTTACTCCACGCTTCGGGGAAATCTCTTCGTATAATCTCTAACTGTTCCCCGGATAATTCATACATTTGTTGTACACTGGAAATATTTTGTCCTATAGACTTTGAAATATCATTCCATGATTTCTTAAGCCTTTCGTTGGCCCGGTAAGCATAACTATGTGAGCCTGCACTTGATCCTGCTTTACCTCCTACTTCCGCTAATCTTCTATAATTTTCTATTTGCTTTTCTAGCGCTTCGTTAGCTTCTTTCGCTGCCTCTACCGATGCAAATCCACCTCCAAATACAATTTTTTCCTTTGATTTATCAATGATTTTTTTGTATAGATCATTTATAGCCTCTAGTTGTTCTCTTAACGCCTTATATTGTGCTACTCCATTATCTGATCCTAAGCCGAATATACTACCAATTGTTTTTGTAACGCCTGCCAATACATGAATTACACCCGTTACAGCACTCATTGGCTTGGTTATATCAATTTCTGCTAATCCATCCACTACCTGTCCCAATCCGCTTAATGCTCCAGAAATAGATTCAGGGATTTCAATGCCTAAATTAGTAAGCATATTTACAAGATCATTCCCGGCAGAAATTACTTGCTGACCCTGTTGTCCTATTGCATTAACGGATTGTGTTATTTTACTAAGGGATTCAGCTCTTTTCTTCTCAGCAGCGGAAAGATTTTTTACAGCTCTTTCTTTTGCTTCTGGATTGTCAGCTTTATCCAACTCTTTTTTGGCCTTTGTAACCTCCTCTACTGCTTTTCTGTAATCTCTATATCCGCTTACTAATTCTTCAACGGGCTCTCTGTTTGTAATAGTTGCGTCAAGGTTTTCAAAGGCATCAACAACAGTTTTAAAATCTTCTTTACTAATAGAATCATCTACCGTATAAAGGTATTCCTTTATTTTGTCCCGGAGTTTTTTTAAAGCATCAGTAGATAATTTGTCAAGATTACCGAATACGGATGACCAGTCGATTTCTTTTTGAAATTGTTCAAGGTCAAGTCCGGATAATTCGGTTTTCTTTTTTTCTTTTGCTACCCGGATGGATTCTTCAAGCCTGTTTCTTTCGCTTTCTTCTGTTGTTTTTGCAAGTTCTTCTTGTAGCTTTTCAATATCTTTATTATATTTTCTTTCTATATCAAGGTGTTGTTGCTGGTATGACTGATATTGTTTTAAAAGTTCGTTTAATTCATCGGTCTGTTTTTTGTACACATCAGATTCGTCTTGTTCTCTTTTTTGTTTTACAGTAGAATAAGACGTAGAAATTTGCACTGTTTGCTCAATCGTGAGTGTTCCGCCTTGTTTTGCCGCCCAATCGTCAGCAAGTTTTTTAATTTCAGCAATCTTTTCCTGATAGTCTAACCGGATTTGTGCAAGTTCTTTTTCTGTACCTTCCTGCATAAGGTCGATTTGGGCTTGCTGGTTTTGCTTACGGAGAAAGAGAAGTTCTTCATCAATTTGCTTGATTGTTTTGATTCTTTCTTCCTCTGCTTTTTGGGTAGCTTTAGAAGCTCCGGTTATAGTTTCTTTTTCTTTTGTAAGCTGGTCTATCTGTCTTTGATAGTCATTGAATTGTTTATTTGTTGTTGATGTTTCCTGAGCTTCCTTGAGGGTTTTTATTTGTTCTTCATACCATTTTACGGTTTTTTCTACAGATTTTGCATGTGCTTCCGCTTCTTCTTTTGCCCGGCGTTCGGCGTCTTCCTGGGCTTTTATATCAGAATTTACTTTATTCAATATAGAATGCTGTCCGGCCAACTTGTCTTGTAATTCTTGAAGTTGCTTATTGGCTCTGATTAATCTTTCACCACGCCCCTGTACGGCAT
>ERZ836877.3854-NODE-3854-length-16221-cov-21.274279_pt1 | contig 16221 bp, 19 predicted proteins | sample MGYA00519469_ERZ836877 | MGnify/ENA primary metagenome ERZ836877 (study PRJEB31850, sample SAMEA3708809) | human gut metagenome | biome: human gut; feature: human-associated habitat; material: faeces | place: China | collected 2014 ... | reverse complement strand
TATCCCGACCCCGGCAGAGATTATTCCCCGGAAGAGTTAGTGTCGCTCATCAGGAGACACAGCTCCTTCCGCGACATCATCGGCCGCGAGATCCTGGTGGAATACGTCGACATCGCCCTCGACCTCCTCGAGCGCAACAACCAGCAACCGACAACCAACAACCTTCTTCCCCTCCTCACAGAGCTCTCCGAACTCCGCAGCAGACAGACAATCCGTATCCCCGCATGGGTCGACAGGAAACTGGAAGAAGCCGTGACATCAGCTCTTGACTCCGGTGCGGACAATGATACCGAATTACCTCTGGCCATGCTTGCCCTGGAGATGGTGAACGGCGACAGCTCACTGACAGACAAAGCTGCGGCGATGATAAACCGGTGCTACAAGAGAGCGTTCGACGAGAGTGCCGGAGTAGGGGAGAGGATCGCCAGCCTCCACACCGCCGTGATGTGCTGCGACTACGTCACCCGCTTCAGCCCCCTCGAAGCCGCCTCCTGCTGGAACCACCTCGCCACCCTCCTCCTCACTCCTTCACCCTTGACTCTTGACTCTTCACCCTTGACTCTTGACTCTTCACCCTTGACTCTTCTGGAAACCGCCCGCGAACTCGAATCCTTCGCCCCCATCTCCACCGAGTCAAAAAAAAAGCTGCAACAGCTTTGTTCAGACCATAGAACCATAGCACGTGTGGATCAGACCATAGAACCATAGAACCATAGTACGTCAGTGTCAGACCAGAGTGGTAAAGTTCAGGTACACAGTTGCGTTAGCTATGGGACAGCGGCTTTCCAGCCGCAGCTACCGTACACAGCTGTCAAACACCCGAATTCCAATACTCCTCTGCGAGCCCTCTGCGCCTCCGCGTGAGGCTAATTAAGCCCCAAATCAGTACAAACCAGCCAAAACCAGCGTGCCTCGTGTGGCTGACAACTGAAAACTGACAACTGAAAACTAAAAATCCCTCTGCGAGCCCTCCGCGCCTCTGCGTGAGGCTTACCTCTGACAACTGAAAAACTGACAACTGAAAACTAATCTATATTATTTGCAGATATGGAGAGTTTGTGCTAACTTTGCTCAAGGAAGAGGGAGAGATGACCTTCTCGTAGATGGAGATATGAAAAAAGAGAGTTTGAAGATACTTGATTTTGGGGCGCTGAAAGCTGTGGAAATTCCCGAAGTGGGCAAGGTAAATGTCTTTATCGGCGCTTCCGGATGCGGCAAAAGCACCATAATGAAAGTGCTTGCCATGTGCCGGTGGATTTACAAGATGCACTGTGTGCGTTCGTATCTTAAACTTTCTGGCGTTGCCGCCTCCCCATTCAGTTTCAGTTCCGAGGTCATATTGAAGAAGAACGGCCTTGACGCATTCGTAAGAGAAGGCAGTCTTTTCGACACTAAAATTAGTCTGATAGAATATTCCTACGGCAGTTTCACGCTTCGTATGGAGGGCGATAAGTTCGTTTTCCCAACCAGACCTATACCTGACGACGAGTTGGCTTTGGAAAAGGTGGCATATATATCCGACAAACGCGGTTTGCTTCCTGATTTGATTGCAGGGAATGTTGCCTTACGCCACGGAATGTTTTATCTTGACGAAACCTTCCGCAATTTCCAACTTGCTTTGGGAAACATCAGTGCCTCCTCAATGTCATATCTCGGCGTAAATGTAGATGTCAAAAAGACTGCGTCGGGTAAAAGGATTTTCGTAAGTCCTATTAAGCCGCTTGGCTCGGATTATGAAATTCCTCTCGCATCCTCATCTTCCGGAATTCAGAACAGTGTGGGCCTTCATTTTATCCTGGAATATTTCGCGCGTCATTACGACCTTGTCCAGACGATGAATTCCACTATTGTCAGATATCTTGCGGATACCGACCGCCTGAGTGATTTCAAGGCTGCCTACAATGTCGGCGATTTCCCTTATAAGAGAATAAGTCTGCATATAGAAGAACCGGAGCTTTCTCTATTCCCGGAGAATCAGAAAGGACTGATAGACCACATGCTTTTCTTGATGAACAGCAGTAGGAATGCCGAGATCAACCTGTCGTTTGCAACCCATAGCCCCTACATACTGACTGCGATCAATCTGAGGATGCTTGCCGCCAGGGCCCGGGAGATTGATGCGGAGGCCACAAAATCCATCCTTGGCATAGTCAATCCCCTCCCGGTGAAGGATGTTACTGCCTGGGAGGTTAGAGACGGAGTCGTTAAGAGCTTGATCGACAATGATACTCTTCTTATCGACGGGACATGGCTTGACTCTGTGTCAGACACCTTTGACGATCAGATTTCCAAACTAAATGAAATCATCTATGGCTGACGACTATGCAGATGGCTGCGCAAGAAGACTGGAGTCAAAAGGTTTCCTTCCGGAGCAGCAATGGCTTGAACGACGGGTGATAACGGTAGGCGAGAAAGGAAAGAAATACTCCGCGTCGGTTGCTCGTCCTAATCGCACGGCATCTTTTCAGATTGACGGAAACATAATAAAAGAGGGTGCCAAATGTGACAAGCTGGTTGTTGCGTTGCATGAGGATGCCCCGGGTACAACAGTGTTTGTAGAGTTAAAAGGTCATGACGTGTCTCATGCCATAGAACAGTTGGAACATACTTTGGCAAACTGTATGTTCAGGCCCTTGCCTGCGAAATCCGACAAAGTGCGGGCCCGGGTAATCACAGGAGGGTGTGGCCCTTCAAGTGTGTCAAAAAAGGTAATGAACCAGGCCAAGATCCGTTTCCTGAAAAATTACAATTGCGATTTGCGGATATTGAAAAACGGCCAGCCCGATAATGACACAATATAGTCTATCTAAAACAGACAACTAAAAATTACTGATTTCAGCCCTTCCGGTACACAGCTGCGTTAGCTATGGGACATCGGCTTGGCAGCCGCTGTATACCGTGCACAGCCGTCAAACACCAGGCAAGAGTAACCCAAACAAGTAAAACCCAGCCAAAAACCAGCGTGCCTCGTGTGGCTGACAACTGAAAACTGACAACTGAAAACTAAAAATCCCTCTGCGAGCCCTCTGCGCCTCTGCGTGAGGCTTACTTCTGACAACTGAAAACGGACAACTGAAAACTTCCACCCCAAAAATGAAACATTTGCTTTTACCACTCTTTTTGCTCCTCTCCATCACCTTCCCCTCATTCGCCCAGACAAAACACGACGTCAATCCCGTCTACATCGCCAACCTCCTCACCAACTCCCTCTCCACCGACGAGATGCGTGAGACCTGCCGCTTCTACCACCTCACCGAATCCACAGGGGAAGAAGGTTACACCGTCTTCACCGACTCTCACGGCAACATCATCCGATTCAAGATGACGCCCTCCGCAGGGAAGGGCAACACCGACCCCCTGGTCGAACTCCATACCAAAGACAGCAAAAAGACCATCGAAAAGATCCTCCGCGACACCGGCTACCGCAAACATGCCGACGCCTATGTACACGGCACCATCCACGCCCTCTCCCACACCCGCTGTCTCCTCACCTCCGGCGGCTCTCACCGCATCCTCACCTTCCTCAAAGTCCACAACAAATAGTCCGATGATAGTCCAAAATCCGATGACCAGGAACTGACAAAAGATAACGGATAACAGATAACGGAAAACCGACAACGGAAAGCTCAAAACCAGGCACGACTCCCTTCGTAATACTACCTTTGCATCCACACACAAAGGCCCTTCCGAGGGAGTCTGCCTCTGATTTCTATGATAAACCCACAGTCGGCGTTGCCGGCTCTCGTGTGCCGCGCGCGATTCGCGCGGAATCCCGACAACGAGAAACAGAAAAAACATGGACTTTATCCCTATCGAACCGGACGAAAACCTTGAGTCAATCCTTGACTCAGTTGGCAGCTTCCCATTTACCCTCGTGGAAATCAACCATCCCGGAGACTATGAGAATGAGAACATAGTGCTGAAAGCCAACGAAGACATCGACTCCCTCTCCGACTATATATTCACCTATTCAATAGAGGACACCGCCACAGGTATCCCCGACTACGACAAATGCCGCTTCCTCACCTTTGATGACATAGCACTTCAGAAAGGCGATTTCCTCCAGATATACACCCGTCGCGGCGAAGACACGACAGCCATCGGCTTCGACACCGGCAACCTTTACAAAGTTATATACTGGGGCCTCTCCGCCCCCATCTGGCACTGCCCCCACTCCTCCTTCGAGATCATCGCAAGAGGCGATTCCTATAGTGCTGCCCAGACACACTCAGACCCCAACAAACCCGACAATTGATTGAATTGTATCAAATCAACCCTACATTTCAACAAAAGTCTCAACCAATTTGTGAGATCCGATAAGACCGCTAAGTCAAATGGCGTTGGCAGCTTACATCATTTATCTCAAAAAGCATAATTGGGCAGTTAATTATGACTGAAAGCAGGACGAAAAAAAGTATTCGAAATAGTATTGTAGCATTAGGTTTTTTTTTCTTGAATCTTTTGCTTCAATTTTTTTTTAGGAAAGTCTTCATTGATCATCTCGGAGTTGCTGTTCTTGGCCTTAATACAACCGCTACAAACTTACTTCAATTTCTTAATTTAGCGGAATTAGGAATTGGCGTAGCAGTTGCTTCTACATTGTATAAACCTTTGTTTAATAACGATTCTAAGACTATAAACGAAATAGTTTCTCTCCAGGGATGGTTATATCGCAATATTGCATTTTTTATAATCATAGGGAGTGTCATATTAATGCTATTTTTTCCTATCATTTTTTCAAAAATTGAAATTCCTCTTTGGTATGCCTATGCCACCTATTCTGTATTATTATTTAGCGCATTATTAGGTTATTTCGCGAATTATAAACAGATTGTTTTATCGGCAAGTCAACAAGACTATAAAATTCAATTCTCCTACCGTCTGCCATTGCTGATAAAAGTTTTAGTAGAAATATTCGCAATTAATTATTTTTCAAACGGCTATATTTGGTGGCTGGCCATCGAGGTGGCTTTCTCTATAGTTGCATGTATATCTCTAACCTTTACTATAAAACGCACTTTTCCCCAACTGCACACTAATGCATCACTAGGAAAAATTTTAAAAGCTAAGTACCCGGATGTATCTCGAAAAATAAAACAGGTCTTTTTTCATAAAATTGGTTCTTATGCATTGACCCAAGCAAGTCCTCTCATTATTTATGCATATTCATCATTAGGAACAGTAGCTATTTATGGCAACTATTTTTTAATTACAAATGGAATATCCGTCTTGGTATCTTCGGTTTTCAACAGCATGGGGGCAGGCATTGGAAATCTAATTGCACAGGGAGATAGGCCCAGAATTTTAAAAGTATTTGACGAAATTTTCACGTTAAGATTCGCCTTGGCATCTACATTATGTGCTGCTTTAATCCTATTTGGCCAGATTTTTATAATCATTTGGGTTGGAAATCAATATCTATTTGAAATGAAAACATTGATATTAATGACAATAATATGTTACGTATCAATGACGAGAAATACCGTTGACTCTTATTTAAACGGATATGGACTTTTCAAAGACATTTGGTCTCCATTGGCGGAAGCTGTAATCAATCTTTCTTTATCAGCCTTATTAGGTTATAGATATGGTATAAATGGAGTTTTAGCGGGAATTATAATTAGTCAGATTGTTATAATATTGGGTTGGAAACCATTTTTCCTGTTCCATTATGGATTTAAAATATCAATTCGTTCATATTGGGCATTAAACTTTAAATGCTTTATGACGATGCTTCTTAGTGGGACAGTTGTTTATATATGCGGATTGTCAATAGAATATTCAATTTACGATATTTCGTTCAGTAATATTGCTAAAGGTGTCGGTATATTCTCCATTTATATTTTAGTTTCTTTTTTACTCCTTTACTTATTCACAACTGGATTCAAGAACGGAATTAAACGAATTTCAATTTTAATTCTAAATAGATGAAGCGATCTACCTTCATACTGGTATACGGAGTGATAGCATCATCTTTTTTCGATATCATACCGTTTGGATATCTCAACGATGTAGCTAGAGGTGCCGCATTTGATGTAATGGAATTATTATGGCTTGCTTTGGGGGTATATATTTATCCGGCGAGACGTAAGAAAATCAAGCTACATTCCGATTTTCTTATAATATTTTATCTAAGTGTCATTCCATCATTCATAATGGCTAAGCATCTCTTCGGACAATCCTTACTTCAATCCTTGATAACATCCCGCCCGCTATTACTCTACTTGGCGATTCCTGCCTTTTTTAAAATAATGCCTACACCAAAAGAAATTATAAAAGGATGCTACCTCTATTCTATTGTTTTCATAATAGTATGTCTTGCCAGAACATTTTTACCAATTCAATTTTACGTGGCCGGTGAAAAGCAAATAGGATATATGGCTGCATCCGGAGATTTTTTGAATCGACCGATAGAAGCCTGTTTCGGAATGATTATTCTTCCTCTTCTATATTATTGCCAAAAAATATATGACAATTTCGATTTAAAAATTTTAAAACATATACTAGTATTATTTGCAATTATTGTTGCTATTCAGAACCGCACGATACTGTTTCCTTCGGTATTATTCATATGCTTGGCGTTATTGTTTTCCAATTGGGAATCACGCTTAATAAAGTATTGTTTTATCAGTGTTGTCGGTATTGTTGCTGTCATTGCACTATCCTCAATATTTTCTTCCTTGATAGAGGAAACATCACACCAACTGTCGAGTACAGGAGATCCTCGCATAATTGCGTTTGCATACTTTTTTGATTTCACAAGGCTATCGTGGCAGGAAATACTATTTGGGACAGGAAATATCAGCTTCCAAACATCGAGTTATGTAAAAGACTTACAGATGTCTCATATACATTACAGCGATGTCGGTATGATTGGATTTTGGAGTATCTATGGATTATTTGCAGTAATGGTTCTATTGTGGTACATCTTAAAGAGTATGTCAAAAACATCCCCCCTATATGTGAAAGCATTTGCAGTTATGACAATCATTTGCGGTTTGACTTGGTGCTATTTCAACAGTGGATGTAGAATTACATGGTTTGTGCTGCTGATTTATCTTTATGAATATTACCGAACATCAAATTACTCAAGTTTCAAATCATAAAAATATCATAAATTTAGATGAAAGAAAAAATTTGCTGGATAACAGCAATATACATGCTCCAGGTTGATTTGCCAATACTGTCAACTTTGAATACGAGATATGATATAGATTGGTATGTATGGGGAAACAGCACTTCCGATAGTGCAAAACTCGCAAAGAAGTATGCAGAAGAATATTCTATAAATATAAGCTTTATAAAATCCTCTTATTGGATATTCAATCCATTGGCATACGGCTTTTGTATAAGGACAATCAGATCGTTACGTTTAAAAAAATATAAAGCATATTATTTCGATATTTCCACTTTCCCATGGTTATTGTTTGCAATTAAGAAATATCTTCCTGCCGACAAAGTAATAATCGCCATGCATCACGGGAAAATGCACTCCGGAATGAGGTTTAAACCGATATATCGTCCTTTTCTAAAATATCTTAACAAGCAACCCTTTTATTTACAATATTTTTCCAAATTGCAGGCAGATGCCTTTAATGGGAAAGACACATCAAAAAAATATCTTATCCCCCTTGCCCTTAATGACTTTGGGTCATCCGATATTTCCACAGATAACAAATTGGTTGTTTTTACTACATTTGGAAATATTATTGCATCAAAGAATATTCCTCTTTTAATTGAAGCCGGCAACCGACTTTGGCAAGAGTTTGAAGGAAAGTTCAAAATCAGAATAGTCGGACGCGGTCGATTGTGGCAGTCATATTTATCCTTAATTAAATATCCGGAAGCTTTTGAATTGGATATAAGGAGAATACCGGATGAAGAAATTCCAAACCTCTTTGTTTCAAGCAACTACATTGTGTTTCCATATAAGGCCGTGACGCAAAGCGGCCCATTACGAATTGCATACGGGTATAATATCCCTGTGATAGCGTCAGACCTTGGGGGATTCAAGGAGAGTGTCGAAGAGGGGGTGACGGGGTTGTTGTTTAAATCGGAAGACTTAAGCTCTTTAATTGATGTTATGCGTCATGCAATTATCCGGCATCCTTCACTCTATAATAGAATTAAAGCATCACAGTATGATTACGTGCGTCTGAATCTTTCCACAGATACAATATGTAATAAATATATCGAAATGCTTACCAATGTATTATCAAAATGAATATAAAACAGATAATATCAGAAAATCCTTTTGCCGTCTTTTGTAAGATGCTACCTGATCAATTAAAGAGTATTTGGCAGTTTGCCGGTAATAATGCACGCTGTGAAAATAGCCGATCCAAGAACAAGTCTCTCACTGACATTCTTATGCTTACACATGCATTGGAAAAAGCATTTTCGTTGCCTCGCCCTCGGAAATCGTTCGGGTTTGAAAAGGCTAATTCTTTACTTAACAAGATTGAAAGATTTATAAGAATCTTTAAATGGGACGACGGTCTCATAGTTCCAATATCAGTATTGTCTGAATACATTGTTTATCATAAAAATAATGATTCAATGTCTCCTGAGATAATTGTGTTGAAGGAGCGTATTGATATCCTTTTGAAATCCTTATCAAAAGAGTCCGGATTGTTTAATGCAGGAGGAGCCTACAATGTAGAGAAAGAGCACCTTGTTGCTGCCGGCCAAGAGAATTTTGAGACTCTCGCAACCAATAGATTTGCGGTAAGGAATTTTTCCGGTATTCCGGTATTAGATGAGGTTCTGTATAGAGCGATTGACATAGCTCGAAAATCGCCATCAGCCTGCAACAGACAATCATACAGGGTGCATGTTTTCCGTGGAGGGAAGAAGGATGAGTTGCTTAAGATGCAAGGAGGAGCCAAAAGCTTTTATGATACAGCAGATAGTGTTTTGTTTATTTCAACAGATGCCAACAGATATTACACTCGCGAATACCATCTCGGTTATGTTGACGCAAGTCTTTTTGCCATGACTCTGATGTATGCGTTGACTTATCTTGGCATCGCTTCCATTCCGTTAACTCTTGGCATCAAGCAATCTATTTTAGACAACATGAAGAAAAAGTTCTCCATCCCTAAGAATGAAATTCCGGTAATTCTTATTGCCATTGGAAATTATCCTGATACGTTTAAAGTAGCTATGTCACATCGCAATCCGGTGGAATCATTCACTACGTTTCATTGATTCATAGATTCAAATGAAGGTTTCAATTCTTACATATCATTGGGAAGATAATTATGGCGCCACTATGCAGGCGTACGCCACATATAGGGCGATAAAGGAGCTTGGGCATATCCCGGAGTTTATTGATTTGCGACTCCCATATAATCCTCCTTTCAAATCAAGAATTGTATTTGCTCTCAAGCGCATCCGCTTTAATTCTTTCCGCAAGAAATTTTTTAAGAATCTTTCTAAAAGGACTTATTGGAGTGTCGAAGAATTAAGAAATAATCCTCCTGAGTCGGATTGCTATCTTGTGGGAAGCGATCAAACATGGAATCCTCAGATTGGAAAAGCCCTTCTTCCGGCATTTTTCCTCACATTCGGCAACGAGTCTGTGAGACGGATATCCTACGCCACAAGTATCGGGCTTAACGAATGGGAAAAATCTCCTTACATAACCAATGAAGAAATCAGAGCCGCCCTCCAACTGTTTCATAAAATATTGCTTCGCGAAGACAGTGCCATCAAAATAGCCTGTGAGGTATTTGGCGCGGAAGCGCAACAAGTAATAGATCCGGTGCTTTTGTTTCACACCTACCCTGAATTGACAGGTTATATCAAGCCATCAAACGAGGTTGTGACATACAAACTTATTAACGATGTCGGATTCTATGAGATGGCCTCTCAAGTGGCAACCTCAATGTCACTTCCAATCCGTTCTATCGGAAGCATCAGAAAACTTAATGGATATATTAATTCCTATCCTGAATCAGTTGAAAATTGGATAAAGAGAATTGCCGGTGCGAAACTTGTGTTGACTGATTCATTTCATGGGACTGTTATATCTCTATTATATCATAGGCAATTTGTTGTTTATGTCGCAAATCCAAATCGTATTACAAGAATAGTGTCGTTATTAACACAGTTGGGACTATCTGAAAGGATTCTAACATCCAAAAATAAAATAGAAGAATTCTTTCAAGTGGCATGCAAACAAATTGATTGGGTAACCATCGATGAAAAGCTATCCCGTTTAAGATCGGATTCATTAAATTTGCTAAAAGATGCATTGCGTTGATTATGTTCCATATAAACTTAAAATATACATTATCTTACATTTTATCTTCTAAGTATTGAGAAACAAGTTCCTTCTTTTAACGTGCATTATTGTAACAATTACGGCATGGAGTGCTGTATCATTAATGCATATCAAAAACAGATTTGAGTCAGAGATCGTAATTCAATATCTTGAAAGTACGAGAGATTCAAACAACAATCCCCATGTTATTCTAGGATATATAACTTCATGGAGTAAGGAATTTCCAGATCCGTATTCAGTCACACATCTATCTTATGCCTTTGCCACAATAGGTGATGACTTCAAATCACTGACAATAAAAAATGAGGAAAGATTCAAGAAAATATTAGATTTAAAGAATATAAATCCGAAACTGAAAATATTTCTATCTATTGGTGGGTGGGGAGCCGGGAATTTTAGCGAAATGGCCTCTACGGTGGATTCTCGTTCTAATTTTATCCACAATGCTATGGAGATAGTTAGACGATATAACATTGACGGCTTAGACATAGATTGGGAGTATCCAGGTTCTTCATTAGGTAAAATATCAAGTTCAAAGAAAGACAAATCGAATTTCACAAAACTGATGAAACAACTCAGAGATTCATTAGGGACTTCAAGATGTCTCTCATTTGCATCACCATCATATGGTATCTATTTTGATTATAAGGAAGTAATTTCTTATGTTGATTTTATTAATGTGATGACTTATGACATGAATGTGCCTCCACGTCTCCATTCCCCTCTTAATCATTCTGAACATACTGGTAAAACGAGTATAAAAGATGTTATTGCAAATCATTATCGTAATGGTGTCCCGGTTAAGAAAATTGTATTGGGCATCCCATTCTATGGACGAGGCAATCAAAAAGATTATAAAAAGTTCCAAGATTACCGGTATATACAATCCAAGGGTGGAACCGAATTGAAATATGATAGTATTGCCATGTCACCTTATATTGCAAATAAAAAAAACGGTGAATTACTTATCTCATTTGATGATACTACTTCGATAAAAGCAAAATGTAAATTTGTCAAAGATGTCGGATTGAGAGGAGTAATGTTCTGGCATTACTGTGGCGACACAAAAGATCATGAGCTTCTCAAAGCAATAAATTCAGAACTTAACTAAACTATGAAACGTCGGAAAGTATTCCAATTTAACACCGAATTGTTTAAGGTTACGGGTATTCAGAGAGTATTGCTCGATATCCACGAAGCCTTGAAAGAAGAGTTTGATGTTAAGATTGTTGGTAATTTGCCATTTGATAAAGTAAACGGGAGTCTTGGCATTTCAGAAGATGACTATGTCCGATTTAAGACTCCATTGATGTTTCGGAATTCGGTTGTCATTATTCATGAACGAAGGTTGCTGCCATTTATGTGGATACTGACACATGTCCCCGGATTAAACATAAAATGTATATATGTTCATCACAACGAGCTTTACGGGAACAAAAAGCTTTCTCTTTTCCCTAAAAATATTGTGGCAATCTCCGATGCTGGAATCAAGAATCTGACGGATTATTTCGGTGTGCCAAAAGCACGTATAACAAAGATATACAACTGTGTCCGTGAGACATCATCCTGTAAGCCCAGAACCAATGAATTCAATCCAAATAATATAACTATTCTTTATCCTGCACGTATCAACAATGTAAAACGCCAGATTGAAATTGTGAACAATCTGACTGGGAAGCTTGATACACGCATCAAAATACTTTTCGCAGGAGATGGTCCACAATTTAAAGAATTGGATAAACTCTGCAATGGGAGTGTACAATTTAAGGCACTAGGTTTTATCGACGGTATTTCTAAGCTAATATACCAATCTGATTTCATGATGCTCTTCTCAACGCAAGAAGGATTGCCAATATCTTTAATTGAGGGAGCATCATTTTCCACTCCATTAATTTGCAACGATGTAGGTGGTAATTATGAAATCGCTCAAGAAGGAAGGAATCTAATAAAAATTTCAGATTGGGTTACACTATCATCAATTCTCAACAGATTAACATCCATGAGCGGAGAGAAGTATAAATCTTTATCCGAAAATAGTAGAAATATCTATATCAATAATTTCACATTTGATAATTTTAAGTATAAATATATCCTTTTAATTAAGCGGATTTATGAGAACTCCTAAAGTATCTTTAATCATTCCGGTATATAATTTTGAAAATTATATAGCCGCTACATTAGAGTCTGCTTTTCGGCAAGATTATCCCAATCTTGAAATTATTGTTGTTAACGATGGAAGTGAAGATAAATCTCAACAGATTGTATCTGATATGCTCAATAAGCATAATAATTTACGTCTAATTAATCAACCGAATCAAGGAGTTAGCGTTGCCCGAAATACTGGAGTTAAGGCCTCGAATGGCGAATACATAATCTTTTCAGATGCTGATGATTTACTAAATCCAGACTATGTTTCGTATTTAGTGAAAAATGCTTTAGAATACAACGCTGATATATCTATCGGAACTGGAATATATACGAATTATAAAATTGGTAATCTCAAAGCTTCTAATCGGGATAGAAATATAACCATAATTCCTCAAAAAGAAGCAATCGTAAAAATGCTTACTTATTGGTATCCCATTGGATGTTATTGTAGAGCATTTCGAAGAACTCTATTTGATAAAGGGTTGCAATTCATTCCTGGTCAAAAAGTCGGGGAAGGATTTACATTTAATATAAAAGCATTACTTTTATCAAATAAAATTGTAGAGGGTAATAAACCTATTTATTGCTATAGACGTGATAACTCTGAGAGTTGTATGACAAACTTCAGTATATTACGGGCTAAAGAGGCAATAAATTCCATTCTTATCATACGTTCTCTCTTTCCGTCTCCAACGGAAGAAATCTCAAAGGCTTTAGACTTCGCTGAATGGCATACAACGGGAGATATGTATAATTGGATGTCTCTATCCAAATGTGGAGATTGCTATCCAACAGAATTTAGCGATTATTATAAAGTCATTAGACAATTTGCAAGAAAAGCATTGTCGTTGAGAATCAATAAAAAAGAAAAGCTTAGAGCTATTTTGCAGACATTGCATCCTCACCTTATGGTACAACTACTTAAATTGAGAAAGAATATATAAATAGATGAAAATTGGCATACTATCAATGCAGCAAATTACTAATTATGGTTCTTTTCTGCAGGCATACGGGCTTAAATCAATTCTTGAGAATTTGGGACATGATATTGAATTTATTAATATCATACCCGGTGAACAACTTCCACAATATAAAATTTGTAAACTGTATAAGGTTAAACTTATGCTTAAGAGGTTGAAAGTTAAGCACCCGCTTAAACAACTGAAATATACATTAAAACTCCACAGAAGATTTGACAATGAATTCAAACTTGAACTTGGGGTTTATCCGGATAGAAATGATGCTCATTTTGATGTTGTAGTAATTGGAAGTGATGAGGTGTTTAATGTGGCGCAAACAACGTGGTTTGGATTTTCTCCGCAATTGTTTGGCGAAGGATTGAATGCTGACAAGGTGATAAGCTATGCCGGGTGCTTCGGAGCCACAACCATAGAGAAACTAAAGGAACTTGACATAGACCGGAAAGTTGGAGAACTGATGTCAAGAATGGATGCAATTTCAGTAAGAGACAAGAATAGCTTTGATATTGTCACTTCTCTGACCTCCATAAAACCGAATCTAAATGTTGATCCTGTCATCGCTTATGGATTTGACAATGAAGTCAGACTTCCTGATATAAAAGATGAATACCTGCTTGTCTATACATATCCCGGAAGAATGAACAATCCCAGAGAGGTTAAAGTTATAACGGATTTTGCCCAAAGAAATAATCTGAAAATTGTAGCTGTCGCCAATTATTTTGACTGGGTTGACGAGGTCGTGACGCCTCATCCGTTTGAAGTGCTCGGCTATTTCAGGCGCGCCAGTTACATTGTAACTGACACTTTTCATGGGGCTGTAATGTCTCTAAAATACAACAAACAATTTGCTGTCATTGTGAGAGAAATGAACAGTAATAAGCTTTCATTCCTGTTAAAGCAATTCGGACTAAGTTCACGGATAGCCATTGAGACAAACGATATTGTGAACATTCTTGATGAAAAAATCGATTATAGCCAGGTAAATAAAATAATTGATCAAGAGACAGAAAACACAATGAATTACTTGAAATCCAATTTGAATTGACCATGAAAAATACATCAATATATAAGTTTGCTAAATCTTCATACTTGTCTTGTGTCCACTTTGTCTGTGATGCAAAGAGAAGACCTTGGATTAATCCTCTGAAAAACAAATTGTTGAACTTGAATTTCGGGGGTAAAATCCAGAGTATTAATAAGTTATCAATCATAAGTTCCAACTGTTTTGCGGGTCGCATAATGCAGGATATCGGTATGCAATACAATTCGCCGACGCTTGGGCTCTATTTCATGTACCCGGATTATATTGAATTTCTAAAGGAGTTACAATATTATTTGAAAGAGGCAAAAATTGAATTTGTTGAACATTCCAAATATCCTATAGGAAATGAGCGACGAGCGGCATGGAGTCATTGGTATCCGATAGGACTCTTAGGCGGCAAAGTCGAAATCCATTTTCTTCATTATTATTCCGAGAAAGAAGCGGCGGAGAAATGGTATAGAAGAGCAAAAAGAGTAAATTTCGACAATCTCCTTATCGTAGGAATGCAACAGAATCTATGCACTGAAAAGGATATAATTGATTTTGATTCTCTTCCTTTTGAAAATAAGATCATGTTCTCAACTCTTCCATTACCCTTAGAAAGCAATGAATACATGCCGGAGTTCGGCAACTCCGACAGCGTAGGAGATCCCTATCGCAAGGGACATGTCTTTTATCGTCATCTTATTTCACACTTTAACATTCAATAATTAGATTAGGCCATTCTATCTATTTTAAATGAACAATCGCAGATTCGTTGAAACCATAACCGAATCCGCATCCAATTATCCTGACATTACATTCTCCCGTAAAGGCGCAATTTATACTTGCGTCAATCCTTTTTCATACCACATGGTAAGGAAACAACAGGATGTCTTTGATAAAATGGACGGCCTGTATGTTGACGGAATGTTAATGTGCAAGCTGGTTAATTTGATGTGGAGAAGAAACATCCCTCGCTTGAGTTTTGATATGTCGGGGATGGCTGTGGATTTGTTTCATCGCCTGAATAATAATGATGAGACAGTCTATTTCATTGGAGCCAAACAGAAAGACCTCGAAGCCACCATAAAACAAATTCATATGACCTATCCTGACATAAATATTGCAGGATTCCGCAACGGATACTTTTTACTTCCCGAAGACAGGATGAAAGAAATCAAAAACATCGTTTCTATCAATCCTGATTTCGTAATTGTCGGCATGGGATCTCCTATTCAAGAACAGTTTTGCATTGACCTAAAGAAAGCAGGCTATAAAGGAATAGCCTTTACCTGCGGCGGATTCCTTCACCAAACAGCAGAAGGCATAAATTATTATCCAAAGTGGATTAATAAATACAATCTTCGGGCATTCTATCGCCTCTTTCATGAGAAAGGTCTATGGGGACGACTCTATAATGTTTTAATCGAATTCCCGATACTATTTACATATGATACTATCAAAACAAAATTTGGCAAATAAGACAATATAAGCATATCATCAACTATCAACGACAACGTCCGGGTTCTGCCTCAGAATCCGGACGTTGTCATTAACCCAGCCCTGTCAGATCTCGCCCAGCCCCTTCGCCCTCCCCCCGAAAACTCCAAAAGAGATTTACTTCCGGATGGCATTCCCGTGCTGCGGCCGAATGCCGCAATCTCCATCCTCGTCCCCTAAACCCTCAACTCTAAACTCTCAACCAAAAGTTGCGGAATAAAAAATCCCCTCGCAAATCCCGTATTAACTTTGCCCCCGGAAACAGGAAAGAAGAGTCTTTC
>ERZ836877.3853-NODE-3853-length-16235-cov-3.063968_pt1 | contig 16235 bp, 8 predicted proteins | sample MGYA00519469_ERZ836877 | MGnify/ENA primary metagenome ERZ836877 (study PRJEB31850, sample SAMEA3708809) | human gut metagenome | biome: human gut; feature: human-associated habitat; material: faeces | place: China | collected 2014 ... | reverse complement strand
TATGAGGGGCGCCTATATAAAACAGGTGGTGCCGGACAGCTGTCCGGCACCACCTGTTTTATTGCAATATTCTGTTACATCAGTGCAAGCACGAGGGCCTGGGCGGCTACCACGCGCAGGAACATCGTGAGCGGATAAACCGTTGAGTAAGCCACGGCGGGAGCGTCGCTGCCGGTGGAGTTGTTGGCATATGCCAGGGCAGGGGGATCGGTGTAACCGCCTGACATCATACCCATGATGGTAAGGAAGTTGATCTTGTATACACCGCGTGCGATGATACCGACTATCATCAGGGGTACGAAAGTGATTATGAAGCCCCAGATTACCCACCACATGCCGGTGTAGTTGAACACTGTGTCGGCGAATCCTTTTCCGGCGCCTATGCCTACGGCGGCGAGGAAGAGGCATATGCCGAGCTCACGCAACATCAGCGATGCCGAGGATGAGGTGTATGTGACAAGTTTCACCTTGTATCCGAAGCGGCTCAGCAGGATTGCCACTACGAGCGGGCCGCCTGCGAGACCGAGTTTCATGCCGAAGCCGATATTGATCGATCCCACGATAATACCGAAGAGGATACCGATGAAGATAGTAACCAGGTTGGGCTGGTTGAGGCGTTTCATGGAGTTGCCTAGTTTGGAGGCGAGACGGTCGATATCGTTAAGCTCACCTACCACAGTGATGCGGTCGCCCATCTGGAGACGCAGGCCGGGAGAGGCGAGCAGATCCACACCTGCACGGTTCACACGGGTGCAGTTGAGGTTGTAACCTTTGTGGAGGCGGAGCGAGCCGAGTGACACGCCGTTGTATTCGCTGCGGGTGATGAGTATGCGACGCGATACCACATTGTCAGGTGCCACGGCTTCCCATTCCTCGTCGCCCATTTCGATGGGGTGTCCGAGAACGGCCTGGAAACTGGGCTCGTCCTGGGCCGACATTACCACATAGAGTTTGTCACCTACATGTATCTGGGTGCTCGATTTGGGGATGATGATGTTGCCCCCTTTGTCCATAAGTCGGGATACCACGAAATCGCAGTGTATTATGTCATGGAGCTGAAGGAGTGTCTTGCCGTCTACAAGAGTGTTCACCACCTCGTAGCTTGCCAGATGGGGTTTCACCTGTCCCTCCTCTGTCTCGCGGTTGATCTCATCGATCTCATCCTCAATTTTCACACGGAAGATAGCTTTGGTGATAAGGATGGAAAGGATGATACCGAGCACTCCGAGAGGATATGCGGCGGCATAGCCCATTGACATGAGGTTTACATCCTCGGGGGAGGGAGCGGCCTGCTGTGCGGCGGCGAGACCGGGGGTGTTGGTCACCGCACCCGACATCACGCCCACAAGGGCGCTGATGGAAGTTTTGCCGTCGATGAAGTATATGGCCACCACTATGGCCACATTGAGCAGGATGCCCAGCACGGCAAGCATATTGAGCCTTATGCCACCTTTCTTGAAGGAGGAGAAGAAGCCCGGGCCTACTTGCAGACCGATGGCGAAGATAAAGAGGATAAGACCGAACTCGCGGACGAATTTCAATACTTCGGGTTGGATTTCATAACCGAAATGACCCATGAGGATGCCGACAAACAGGACAAAAGTCACTCCGAGGGATACGCCCCAGAAGCGGATTTTGCCCAAATAGATGCCAACAGCTATCACAAACGACAGCAGTACAAGTGTGGCAGCCAGCGATGTGTTGCCGGGCAACAGAAGCTCTGACAAAAATTCCATTTGTTTATTTTACCTTAGATATATGAAATATTTTCTTCTTCTGAATGAAGGCGCCGTCTCATTTTTGCGGCAGCCGCAGATTGCTTTGGAAATTGCGGGTGCAAAGTTACGGCTTTTTTTGTTAATAAAGAAGCGGCGACTTCAATAAGTTAAAAAAACTGTTAAAAGTCCGGCTCCCGATCGTGGCTGATCGCAAAACCGGACTTTTGACTGGTGTCCTGAACCGCTATGCGCGTGTGCGGTCACGGCTCATATTCCGGATGGGAATGTACTGGTCAGATCCTGATCTTGCGGACGGCAGTTCCGGCCTTCACTATGTACACCCCTTTTGCGAGATTGCGGTTGGTTATCCTGGTGCCGTCAAGGCTGTAAACCTCAGCTGTGTGTCCGCTGCCGGCCACAACCATGCCGTTTTCCACCCGTATGGATACCTCGGGCCGTTCTTCGGTCACGTTTTCCACTCCCGAGTGGCCTGCTCCCTGAGGAAATACAGGCAGCGATGGAAACCAGTAGTTGGAGATCATGGGATACTCCATCTGCAGTGTGCCGTCGGCATCGTAGCGTCGCAGCACATATGTCGGATCCACGAATTTATGGAATACCGATGCATACAGCTCGTCTGTCTCGGGATGTATGCCGAGGGAGCATCCGTAGATGTGCCAGTCGCTTGGCTCTTCCGAAAAGTCGATGATCTTTTCAAGACGCCGGGTGTCTATGTCATAACGGAAGACACGGTAATTGGTAAACCAGCTGTTGGGGCCGCCGCACCAGTAGAGTGTGTTGGTGACTGATGAGGCGCAGAACGGATCGGGTGTCCATGCATACCAGGAGTTTGAGGGGGGATACATGTCGTCACCATCTATTCTGATCACCTCGCGCTCGAGTGTGGCCGGATCAAGGCGCACAAGATAGGGGAGGGTGGCTCCGCTTCCCTGCACGTTTTTGGCCACGCTGTACCACAGGTCTCCGTCCAGAGATCTCACGATGGTAGAGCCTATCCCGGCCGGTTTTGACGGGCGGCTTCTCGTTTCCTCCTCTATGGCGTCGTCTACGATACCCATGTCGAGTACTTCTGTCACTCTGTCTGTCTGCGGGTCTATGACAAGCACTCCATACTGCTGGTGCACGGCAAAGACTTTTCCTTCGGCCAGAACCATGGTGCCTGTCTGTCCGTAATACAGCGAGCTTGAAGGATCGGAATTAGGTTTGTCATCCGACGCATCCATGTTTGGATTGGAGGATCCTTCCACCTGTCCTTTGATCTGGAGTGTGGCCAGATCGAGAACCCATATGCCGTTGCTGGTTGACACATACCCTTTACGGGAGTTTACACCGGTGAATGCACGGCCGTCGCACTGCTTGCCTGAAGGATCTATGAGCTGCAGCTGCCCGATCAGTTTCATCGTCCTGGCGTCGGCCACGGAGATGCGTCCGCCGGTGACATCGGCTCCAGGATCCTTGTCCTGTTTGGCTATGAGATAGAAACGGTCGTCCCATATGGCGCCGTACTGGTTGGTGCATCCCAGTTCCTTACCGGGATTCTCGGCCTGTATCACCCTGTAATGCCAGTAATCGCCATCAGGGTTGTCGGGCTGAAAATAGTTCACCGTGGAGTTCTGGTGACCGTACCAGTCCTCATTGACGATGAAAAATCCGTCGGTATAGTCGACATCCTCTGCCGCAGCCTTGAAAAACAAGGCTGCGAAGAGTGATGCCGCTGTCAGAGCGATTCTGTTCATTTTACGGAGAATTTAAATGTGCGGTCTCCGGCTGTGAGGATATACACTCCTGCGGGTACGGTGAGTACCACGCTGGTGCGGTCGGAGTCGGCGGTGAAGGCGCTTACAGCCACACCGGCCATGTCATAAACCGTGAAGTGGGCGCCGTTCATGCCTGAAGCGGTGATCCTGCGATCCACAATCGAGATTGTGCCGTTGGCGGCATCGGCGAGGTCAACCCCTGTGGAGGTGTCGTTGATCACAGGTATGTCTATAGTCGACACACGTCCGTTGGATTCGGCCTTGAGCGTGAGTGTGGCTTTACCTACTGCGTTGGCGCGTGGAACCACGGTGAGTTTCTTGCCTTCAAGTGTTACCTCGGCGATATCGTCGAGAGTGTTGCCTGCCTCGCGTGCAGTCTCGCTCTTTTCGGGGAAGATCCTCTCTACCTTGATATTCACGTCATGGTTGTCGCGGTCGGTCACGATCTCAGAAAGATCTATCTCTACCGGGGCGTTGTTGTCGGGAGTGAAGCGTAGTTCTGGCATCTCTCCGAACTCGGGGGCATATTTGTCGGGGAAGATCGGCAGGGCCGGGAACCAGTAGTAATCCTTCATGCGGATTGTCTTTGAGATCTCGCCGGTCTTGCAGTCGATCCAGTTGAGCCATGTATAACGGTAGTTTGAGGATGCGCCGTGTGTGGTGGCCATCAGCAGGCGGTCTGTGCGGTCGTCGTAGCGCACGCTTGCATAAGGCGCCTGATAGGTGGTCTCGTTGATGCCGGGGAGTTTCGACGGGAAGACGAATACCGGGGTTGTGGGCAGATCCGTGCCGATTTCCCATTTGTAGTAGCCTGTGTTGCCTGAGACGATAGACGCTTCCACGCCTGCGCCCCACCACAGCGAGTTGTCTGTCTTGGAGGCGAAGAAATTGGTCGAGCGCCATGAGCCCCATCCGCAGGTTATGCGCTGGCTTTCGGGGAGTGTCACACGGTCCATGATCTCGAGTGTCTCGGGGTTGATGCATACGAGTGTGCACAGGCCGGAAGACTGCTTTTCTGTGGTGGCTACCCAGATATTGCCGTCTTTGCTCTCGGTGATACCCTGGGGATAGCCGATACCTTCTGCTCCGGTCTCCTCATTGGCCTGTAGGCCGAAGGTAAGCACCACGGTGTCAGAGTCGGTATCTATGACATGCACGCCGGTATTTTGCTGCACAAGGAACACATAGTTCCCGGATGCCGCCATGTCTCCATACTGGTTTGCATACTGCGAGCCTGCAGCCAGACCTTCCACCATGTTTCCGAGAGTGAGGGTGCGGGTGTCGAGCACGCGCACTCCGGCTGTGGAACCGAGATATACCTTGTTCTCGTCCACACCGATGCAGGCGCGTCCGTCACCTTTGCCTTCGGGATCTATGTTGTCGAATTTGGCGAGGGTCTTGAGGGTGTTGGCGTCTGCCACTACCACGCGGCCTCCTCCGGTGCGCGGGTCACCTTTGTCTGTGGCCTGTTTTGACATCACAATGAGTTTGCCTCCATGAATGATGCCGTACTGCGAGGTGCATCCGAATGATTCGTAGGGGTTCTGTGATTCGTAGACACGGTATTTCAGCTCACCGTCTTTGGTGATATAGTTGATGGAGCCGTTGGTATGGCCGAACCAGTCCTCGTTGAGCCAGAATGTGCCGTCCTCGTAGTTGTCGGCCTCTTTCCTGCGGTCCGGTTCCTCTACTGTCACATGGTAGGTGGAGCTTACGCCCGAGCCGTCCTGTGCGGTGAAGGTCACATCGACTTCACCGGGCTTGTGGGTCACAAGTTCATAGAAATTGCGGGTCGGATTGAACGCTTTGGCTGCATATGTGGTGGCGATTTCAGTGTCAGATACGGATATGTCGTATGACTGGATGTCGGCGTTGGCCGGTTCCACCACAGGCGAGAGAGCCAGAATATCCATATAGGTAAGAGTGATCCTGGAGTTTCCGTTGCCGAGAATGAATCCGGTCACCGGATTGCGCAGGGCCGAGTGGATGGTCATTTCGGCCTTGATGTCGGGATTGCTCTTGAGTGTAGCTGTAATTACGGCGTCACCTTCCACACGTTTTACCGATACGGCACCGGTGCGTTTTACCACTGAGGCTACGTTGGTGTCGGAACATGTGAATTCCACATCGTCTTTCGTATAGTCGGGGATGTTGAATATGAGTTCGGGGGTATATTTCTCGTCGAAATGGGCGTCATATTCCTTGTCTTTGAACTCGAAGGGCTGTATAAGCGGCACTTCCACTGCGGCGGAGGTCATTTCCCCATCGTTCACAGCCAGAGAAATGGTTCCGGCTCCCTCCTCCACGAGTATGGTTGCTGAGAAAGCTCCGTCGGCATCGAGAGTTACGGTAAGGCTGTTTTCTTCTGCACTGCGTGCGGCGCGGCTTGCTTCTGCGGCGGTGGCCATGCGCAGGGTCACGGTCTTTCCGCCGAAGATGAGGGCGTCATTGGCTTTGGCGAATGACCGGGGAAGGTCGGCGAGGTCATACATTCCGCTTACTCGGCCGGTCACTATGGCCTCTCCGTTTGAAGTGGAGATGGCCTGCATGTCGGCAAGGGATATGTTTTCGAGTACCGGTTCGGAGAGTGCTGACTTGCTCCAGTAGTTCTGTGCCTCATAGGCAGCTTTGGTGCCGGTCGGAACTACGACGGGAGCGAATGTCTGGCCGGATATGCGCCATGTGTATGTGCCGCATCGTCCCGGAGCTGACATGGATGCATAGATCGTCACATCCTTGCAGTCCTGCACGATATTGTTGTTGGTGATGTTGGCTGTCAGTGCGGCAGGAAGTACAAGTGCCTCGAGGCCGGAATTCTGTAAGCTGTTTATTCCCAGGATTTTTATCCCTTCGGGAAGTATCGCCTCCCTGATCCCTTTGCATCCCAGGAAACAGTAGGAGCCGATGCTTGTGAGGCTCGACGGGAGATTGAATCCGGTCTGACCATCTTTGGTGGTCATTTCGTTGAGTGAGGTGCAGTTACGGAACACGCCGTAGCCGAAACTTGTCACGTTGTCTCCGAGTGTGACTTTGGTGAGAGCCGCACAGTCCTGCAATACGTAGCTCGGGATCTCGGTCATCTGTGCGGGGAATGTGAATTCTGTTATTTTCGCACATCCCTTGAATGCCTCTGAACCGATGGAGGTAACTCCTGCCGGCATGTTGAAATCCCATTGGGCGCATCCTGAGAAGCAGGACTGCCCGATCTCTGTGACGCTTTCAGGTATTTTAGCTTCGGCAAGTGCGCCGCAGCTGCTGAAAATGTAGTTAGGAAGTTTTTTCAGTCCGTCGGGAAGCACCACTTTGCGGAGTGATGTGCAGTTTTGGAACAGGTTGTCTCCTAACGCGGTGATCTCCGCTCCGAGAATCATTTCCTGTAGTGCATTGCAGTAGGAGAAGCAGTATCTGGGAAGTGAGGTCACTCCGGCAGGGATGTTTACCCTCTCGAGAGCATTGCACTGGAAGAATGTGCGTTCCCCTTCGAGTGCTTCCACGCTTTCTGGGAGCTGTATCTCTTTTATTACGGAGCAATATGCGAATGCATATGTGTCGATGGTTTTCACTGTGGTGGGGAGGAGGATGGAGGTGATGGCCTCGCATTCGTTGAAGGCATATTTGCCGATGCGTGTCACAGGTGCCTGTATGTCGGCTCCGGTGAGGGCTGTGGCTCCGTAGAAAATGCTGTCGCTAAGTTCGGTGACGGCGAAAGCACGCTCCTGATAGGTCACGGTGGCAGGTATCGTCACATTTCCCACATATCCGGCCTTGTTGGCGGCCATGACTTTGGCACGGTCCGGATTTCCCTCTGTCTTGCAGTAGCGGGCTCTTACAGTTGCGCTGTCGGTCAGGGCTGATGTGACTTCATAGGTCACACCTCCGGCGCGGAATATGTCGCCGGCATTTACAGGGATAGTGAATTCTTTGACAGTTGCGAAGTTGCTCCATCCTTCGGCGTTTCTGTATTCCGAGGTGAAGCCCGACGGCACACTCAGGGTCGCGGCGGCATATGCCTGCTCGCTGAACACGTTGGGGGTGATCTGCAGCGGGTATGTGCTTTCGCACTCCACCTGTGTCAGTGCATCGCAACCGGCGAATGCTTCCTCGCCGATGCTCTTTACGGTGGCGGGAATTTTCACACAAGTAAGTCTGGCGCAATCGGCAAATGCCGCTTTGTCTATTGCCGATATCCATGCGGGAATCTCGAGAGTTTCAATGCCTGTGCCCCGGTACATTCCCTCGGGAACCGATGTCATGGAGGAGGGGAACACCGGTGTGGAGATATGCGCGCATCCGGCAAACGCTCTGGCACCTATTGATTTGACTGCGTTGATATCAGGTATGGAGAGTGTCTCGAGAGTGGAGTTCTCGAATGCCGACGCGCCGATCTTTGTCACTGTGGCAGGGAGAGCGACTGATGTCACAGCGCAATCCTTGAACGCGCCTTCTCCCACCTCCACTACCGTGTAGGTGATATCCTCGTCTGTAATTGTTTCGGGGACGGTGATCTCACCTGCATAGCTGCCGTTTTCAGCGGGAGAGACCATCACCCGTTTTGCCTGGTAATCTTTCAGCGAGAAACAGAGACCTCCGTATTCAAACTCGGTCTTGGCACCGTCGGGGATCAGCGCAGGAGCCGCCGCGAATTTTTTCCAGTCGCGGGGGATCATGTCGAGCGAGAAATTCCATCCGTCCCAGCTGCCGTTCTGCAGCACGCGGCCGGAGGCACCCCAGCTCGAATAGCTGAACTTGCTTTCGAAATCGTCTTTCACCCAATATGACCAATAGCTCAGGTACCATCCTGCTCCCCACATGTCGTCGGGATCGAGCGCTTTCCAGTCGTCATAGTCGTAATCGGATGATCCCCCTTTGTCGGGATCGTATCCGCGCGGATGTATCTGCAGCCCGTCTTCCGGACGATATACAGTGTTGTCTTTTGTGTCCACAAGACCTATTTCTCCGTCGTTGTCCACGTCCCATCCGAAACCGTTTATGGTATATCCTCCGCGCGGATCGGTGGGCGAGCTTACGTTGGTGTATTGTATCAGGCCGTACAGGCGTGGGTTGGCAGCTACCACGGCGCGTACCATATCGGCTCCTGTAGCCACACCGTCCCATCGGTAGCCGAACACAAGTGCGGCGGGTTCTTCATCGTCGTTCCACTGGATTACGAGTGCGGCCTGGTTCTCACCTTCGCCGCACCAGCTCTGGATCATATCCATTGTGAAACTTCCGTCGGCGGCCATATCGTCCGGATCGGTCCAGTCCCAGTCGCGGCTCATGGTGCCCGGACTGCCCTTGCGTTGGTCGGGGCTATATTCCACCCCTTGCACTGTGCGCGGCACAGCGATCTTGTCGCCTGCTATGGTGGTACCCACCATTGTGCATACCGACAGGATTGTCACTGTTGATAGCAAAGTCTTTTTCATCTGAGAAAATATATTATGGTTTGAAATATTCTATGATAATAGGTGGTGTCTGTTTGCGTCTGTTCCCGTGGTTGTGTTACACCGGGTGCTATTCTGAGTGGCCGTTGAGTATCAGTTTTTTTGTATGCCGTCCGCATTTTATTATGTAGATTCCGGCACGGAGTTTTTTCTTTATATCGGATATGGTGGCCTCGCGGTCTGTGGTGATAAGCAGGTTGCCTTGCATGTCGTATATTCTCACGGTGGAGTCATTGGTGGCTGACAGAGGCTCTATACCGGATTGAGGCACACCGAAATGATCGTAATTGAGCTCATGCCATTGCGGGCTGGCTCCGGTATGGGCGTCGATATCGGCGGCTGTGCGGCGTGGCCTGTTTTGTCCTTCACGACGTGGCGAAAACACCACAGGCCCGTCAAGAAACATATATTTCCAGGCGTCCACACACCCGTCTTGAAGTTTGCGTGAAGTCATGCCTACCCCTGAATATGAGAGATCGTCGGAATCTGTTCCTCCTACCCAATAGCTCCAGTAGCCTTTGTACCACCCGGCGTTCCATCTTTGCCGCGCAGCGTCGGTGCGGCCGTAAGGTTGCCACCAGTCATAGTCGTAGCAGGCGTATCCGTATTCTCGCGCGTTGATAGGATGATCGAGGATATGTGTCATGGCCGATGCCTCGATGGCGGCGTCGCAAAGCTCCTGGGTGTCCCATCCGGGAACGCTCGTCTGTCCGAGCGACGTGTTGGCCGAGAACCAGTTGAAACTGATATTGGCGTCTTCAAGCGCCGAGTTGAAATCAAATTCAAGGAACGACGAGATGGTATGTCCGTCGGAATATCCGATGCCGCATACCGTGTTTCCCATCCATCCCGTGTACTGGGTGAACAGTGTGAGATCGGTGGATACCTCGGCAATGGAGCGGAACATATCCTCTCCCGATGGTTCGGCGCCATCCTCCCACCGGTAGCCCCAGACATATGCCTCTTCAGGGCCCTCGTCATTGAACTGTACTACCAGAGCTGCCTTGTTGGGGCCGCTTCCTGCCCAATGGGTTATTCTGTCCCAGTCGACAACGAATGCGTTTGCCGAAAGGGCTATCAGTGCCAGAAAGGGGATGTGGATTTTTTTCATAAGCAAGTCGTGGAAATTAGTTTATATTATCCCGGAGCTCGGGAAGGGGTATGCCGGGCACACTGATGTGCAGGTCGCATGCGCGTGATATTTCAGTGGATGTTTCCCCAAGCCATCCGCAATATTGGTTGAGACCGGTGTAAACGCGCACGAAATCCACTCCGGGGAGATCTACCGGATTCCCGTCGGCATCCACCGCCCATGATATGTCGAAAGAGTTCAGTTCCTCGAATTCGTTGGGATGGTTGTCCACGTACCCCCAGTCGTAGGCATAGAGGATATAATATCTTCCCGTGCCGCTTGTGTCAGTTCCGTTTGGTGGAAGCAGCGATCCTGAAAAAGTCAGTTCATCCTCGCCGGTCCATAGCGGGTAGTAGCTCTGGCTGTGGAATATGTTTTTCGCTATATATCCGGTTTCACCCAGGGAATCATGCCAGGGTATATAGGTGAGGTCATCGAGATACCCCTCGTCATCCTCCACCGGCTGATGGCCGGGATCAGGACGCCGGTATGTTATCGAATAGCCGTGTCGGGTGGCGGGATTATGGTATTCGCTTCCCGCGAGTTCATACCAAGGATCGTCGGGAAGGCCGTTGCAGTTGGTGTCATAGCTTACCATCACTATCCCGGGCTCTGCCGATCCCCCTTTTGCATCGGGATTTGTGAGTTCGTAGAACGCGTTTCCCCATATCCTGAGATCCTTTTTTCCCGGCACGTTCATCACCGTATGGTCGAATCCGAAAGTCACATATCCGCCATATCCTCCGAGAGTAATCATTATGTCGTTTGTGCCGGAGATGGATTCCTCGCACTTTTTCAGTATATCGGCATAAGTGTCCCCCTTTTCATATTTCGGCATCTCGTTCACGAACTGTCCCGGCGCCGGACAGTATTCATACACGCGGCTTATATAAGGGCTGTATTCCCCCTCCTCGTGCATTACATTTACGGTGAAGCTGAAATCATATGGTGTGTCCGGATCTATTATCTCGAATGTAAGATCGTATGTTCCCTCTTCCGAGGCCACGAATATGTAGCTGTCGGATGTGGAGACGGTGCGTCCGTTGACAGTCCACCGGTAGGCTTTGCCGGTAAGGGAGGAGTGCAGCGGCAGTTTGGACATGCGCGGGATATGATATACGTCATCGATCCCGAGATTCACGGTGGGTGGTTCGTCGGTACATCCGGCGGCCGCGAGCGAAAGCAGTATGTATATTATTTTTTTCATTTGTAGAGGAATGTGATGTGGGCAGGTATGTCGCCTGTGCGCACGCTCCATTTGCGTCGGCCCTCTTTGGTGAAGCAGTAAAGTGTGCCGCTGCTGACATAGTTCTTGGCGTCGGTGACGAATATGTCTCCTGTCTCGGGGTGTATGGCTATCCCGTAGGGTATGGTTATCTCTTTCTCGGTGCCGTCGGTAATGAAATTGGTCGAAACGGTCTCTTTTGTGCGAATGTCGATTATGCCGTATGAAATTGTGTTGGATCCGGTATAGTTGTTCCATTCTGTGGCATAATAATAGAGCGAATCGCCATGTATGGCCATGTTGGAGCAGGCCACAGGGATAGTGTCGGTGACCACCATCTGATTGTAGCCGGCTTTCTTTTCAAGCACGTAGAGGCGCGACGGGCGGCTCTGATAGTCGCCTCGCGATGTAACCCATAATTTCTTGTAACGGTCTTTCTTGACACGGTGCAGGTTTATTCCTACCGGTATGAGCTGCACCTGTTTGAAGTCGATCATCTGTATGACCGACACCGTGTTGTCATAGTCGGGCGCGCGGTAGCCGCCGGAGTTGGCCACATACATGTAGTCATCGACTATCTCCATCTCTTCCGGCTGATAGCCGACACTCACTTTGCGTGTCACGGCAAGCGAGGTTGTGTCTACCTCGACAACGGCGCCTTTGGGTGCGTCGGGATCTATCAGCACCGGGCCTACGTATGAGCTTACATAAGCCTTGCCGCGGTGGAAGCGTATGTAGCGGCAGTTGGGTATGTCTATCTGGCCTATCCTGACGCCGCTGTGGGCGTCCATTACCTCGACTTTGTGCGAGCAGTTCACCACCACATAGAGTTTCGAGCCGTAGATGCCTATGTCGTTTCCCACATCCCCGAGTTCCTTGATGACATTAGGATTGCGCTCCGAATAGAAGTTTCGTGCATAGAGTCCGGTGCGGTAATCATAGTAATCGAGTGAGCATTTGTTGGATCCCATGTTACCTTCGTTCACGAGATACAGGCCGCGGATGGCGCTGCCGGGGTTCTCGTCACCGATAATATCGTATTCGGTAGGTACGACAAGCTCGTCCTCCCTGCATGCCGTGAGGCTCAGAAGAAGCGCCGCGATAAGGCATACCGCCATCCGTCGGTATTGTGCGCTCTTATGGCGTGTCTGTGTGCTGTTGTATATGGTTCCCATCAAAAAAATGTCAGCGGTTGTCAGAAACAAAAATATCCCGGTCGCACCGACAAAAGTCATGCGACCGGGAATATATCAGTTTTTCAACAAATGCTTAAAAATCGGAATGCGGCAACCCGCACACCTGCTTTTAATGGGAATCTGTCAGAAGCTCTGCCCATTGCCCGGGGCGATCTTTATGTCGGCAAAATGGCAGGTCTTCTGACTTATCCCTGTTTTATCGCGCCTTCCCGATTGTGAATCAGTGACATGTTGCGATAAACGTTCTGCTTGGCGACAACGGTACAAAGCCGTCGCAAGCTGGAATTACAGCAGCGGGTACTGTCGAGGAATCACACCTCGTTCCCTTTTAATGCTCCTATATACCCCGACTCCTCGGGGATGAGCGACCATTTCGGCCGTAAAATTAGTTATAATTTTTAACTTGCAAAAGAATAACCTCCAAAATCGGAGCATGTCTGTTACGATTTCATCAGGTTACATGGCGGGGAGATCAGGCTGAGACCACCGGTCAGGGTCATACGGTGAGGCGGAGCAACTGGCCTGTGGTTTCCACAATGTTGTCGGCCAGGCATTCGCGCAGTTCGCTGACAGGGCGGAATCCCCAGGTGACACCGGCTGACTCCACACAGGCGCGGCGTGCCGTCTCCATGTCTATCCCGGAGTCACCCACATACAGCACCTCCTCTTTTGGGGTGGGGCATTTGCCGAGTATATCGAACACGATCGACGGGTCCGGTTTTACAGGTACCCCCTCTTTCTGTCCTTCCACTGTCGCCCAGGGAAGATCGGGAAAATATTTGCCGATCAGCTTTTCCACCGCTTCCTGGTATTTGTTGGATGCGACGGCTATTTTCACACCACGTTGCGTGAGCTGTTGCAGCAGTTCCGGTATGCCGGGGTAGGGCACGGTGTCGTCGGCCATATGCTCCCCGTAATATTTGAAGAAATGGGGACGCAGACGGTCCACCTGCTCGGGATTGCGCTGGCTTTCGGGGAGCACACGCTCAAGCAGTTTGCTTATGCCGCTCCCTACGAAGCGCGGATATGCCGAAATGGGGTGGGTGGGAAATCCGCACTGTTCCAGGGCATAGTTTGTTGCGGCTCCGAGGTCTGCGATTGTGTTCAGCAGTGTGCCGTCAAGATCAAATATCACGAGTTTTTTCATACTTAAGTCTGTTTAATTTGCAAAAAACATTAATGCTGGAAATCAGAACGGGTATCCCACAGAGAAATGGAACGAAGTGTCGCGTCCCCAGCGGGGATGTATTATCGGCCATCTTTCCTGTCCCTTGCCGGGGTTGTGGGCTTTCACACCCATGTCAAAGCGGAGCAGGAAGTAGTTGAAGTCCATACGCAATCCGATGCCGTATGCGGCGGCGATCTCTTTGTAGAATGTCTTGAAGCTGAAAAATCCGCCGGGCTGGTTCGGATAATTCTTTATAGTCCAGATGTTGCCGGCGTCGATGAACAGTGCTCCCTCGAATACCCAGAAGAGTTTGTTGCGGTATTCCAGGTTGAGTATCAGCGAGATGTCGCCGCACTGGTTGATGAAATCGCTTACCGAGTTGCGTGAGTCGTATGATCCGGGGCCGAGGGTGCGCACGCTCCATCCGCGCACGCCGTTGGCCCCTCCGGCGTAAAATCGTTTTTCGAATGGCACCATCGAGGAGTTGCCGTATGGCCACGCTATGCCGAAACCTGTGTGGAACGATATGGAGTTGCGGTCTGTGAAACGGTGGTTGATGGTGTAGTCAATCTCCCCTTTCAGATACTGGGCGTACTGTATGCCGAAGATCTTGTAGGCTCCGTCTGACCGCCGCTGGTTGATCATGGAGGAGATGGCATACAGGAGCGCGCCTGCTGTCTCCACAGAGGCTCGGGTGGTGTAGGTGTTTGTCTGCATTGAGGTGCGGCCTATGTCGGCCGATGCAGCCTGGCGGTTGGTGTGGTACCAGGTGTAGCCCATGCGCATGATGAAGTGGTCTTCATAGCTGTAGCGCAGCAGCGGATTGTCGGGCGCTATCTTGTCGATGAAGTCGATGGTGGAGCGCGGCAGGTTTACCACGTTTATGTCTATAAGGTCAAACGTGCGGCGGGTGAGGTTCGAGCGGTCGGCCCATTTGTATCGCCATGTGCCGCCGGCGATCACACGTGTGTATTCTGGACGTTCCTGGCGCATGAAAGTGACGGCGAATTCGGTTGACGCTCTCATTTTCTGTTTGAAACTGCGCCGCAGGAACGGCGCTTTGAATGTGGGGAAGGTGATGCCGAGTTCTCCTGCCAGCTCGGTGTAGCTGTCGTTTATAAGGCCGTCGAGATTGCCTGACAGGCTTTCGTATGCGCCGCGGAATTTCGCGGTCAGCTGTTCGCCCCCTTTGGCGAGGTTGCGGTGCTGGAAAGTGATCCCTCCACCCACACCGAGATCCCCCTCGGAGTTGGTGCCTTCGAGTTCGAGTGTCACTCCCATCTTTTTTGTGCGTGACAGGAGTATGTAGGCATCAAGCAGCTGTTCCTGGCCGTCTGTCCCGGCGGGACGGGTGAGTATGTTGACATACCGGAGTATGGCAAGGCGGTTCAGAGCCTCGTATGTGCGGTCTATTCCTGTGGTGCTGTAAAGTTCCCCTGGTCTGATGAAACATTGCTCTGACAGGGCTTTAGGGCTGAGGTAGGGGTCGGGGCCGTACAGTATCTCCAGGCCGTCATAATACACGGTGTCACGCCCGGCGAAATTGAAGTCGGAGGAGCTGTCGCCCGGTGAAAAGTCGGGCACTATCACTACCTTGCGGTACATATAGCGGTTGTGGCGCGGCAGGGTTACGAGGAGTTCCCCGAGCGCCTCCTTTCCGCTCCCTTCAGCCGCTTCCTGCTGCTGTATGCGCGGATTGTGCACTACCATGGTAAGCTCCACCCTCTTTTCTCCGGCCACGGTGTCAGCGATGAATCCGATGTGCTCTTTGGTGAAAGCGAAGTAACCGTTGTCGCGCAGTTTCTCCACTATCATGGCACGCTGCCGGTCAAGCAGGTTTCTGTCGAGTTTCTCTCCCGGTTGTGCCGGCCATGCTATGGTATCGGAGATCACCAGTTCCTCTATCTCCGGATCCTGGAACTCGTAGCTGACGGCACCGATCACATGCGGTTCGCCGGGATAGAGCTTGTAGTTTATCCCGATCTTCTTTTCAGAAGTCATGCTGAGTTCCGTCTCCACCCTGGCGTCGTTGTAGCCGCTGTTGATGAGTGCCTGGCGCAACTGGCGGATACTCTGGTCGGTAAGCTGTTGGTCATATATCACCGGCGGCTCTCCTATCTTGCGCAGCCAGCGGTTGAAGCGGCCGGCGGAGTCTCCTGCGAGGTTGTACACCCCAAGCTGTAACCGGGCAAACCCCAAAGCCTTGTGGTTCGGGGTCTGCCTCAGGTAGTTGTATAGCGGGCGGGTGGATACATGCGCGCTGTCGGCTACCGTGATGCTCACTTTGTCGAGCAGATAGGAGCCGGCGGGCACATTGCGTGTGGAGCTGCATCCAGGCAGCACCATGACAGCTGCCAATGTGCACAGTGCGAGAAGCCAACGCCGCAGCAGCATGTTCATCGGTCGTGTAGCTTGATGTAGGTTTTGGCGGATCACTCCATCAGTTTGCGGTAACGGCGGCGCGGGTGTTCTTTTCCGCCGTTCTGGGCTTTCTTGTATGCCTCGTAGTCGGAGTATGATCCTTCATAAAATACCACTTTGCCGTCACCCTCGAACGAGAGGATGTGGGTGCAG
>ERZ836877.3843-NODE-3843-length-16259-cov-3.442483_pt1 | contig 16259 bp, 15 predicted proteins | sample MGYA00519469_ERZ836877 | MGnify/ENA primary metagenome ERZ836877 (study PRJEB31850, sample SAMEA3708809) | human gut metagenome | biome: human gut; feature: human-associated habitat; material: faeces | place: China | collected 2014 ... | reverse complement strand
TCAGCCGCCGCAGGCCCCGAAACCGGGTTGCCATAAAGCGAGAAGACATCATAGCGGCTGTGGCACTCGGGACATTCGGCGACCATGCCGTCGGTGTCAATGAGAACTCTGACGTCACGGCGGCATTCGACAGGACAGGCGAGATCATAGGCCATGGGGGTGCCGTTGACATCGCCGACAAGCAGCACACCGCCGAAACCTGTCTGCGACAGAGCGGTGTAGGGATATGAGGCGGGGACGCGCTCTTCCTTAATGAAGCGGCGATAATCGAGAGCGCCAGTCACGCCATAGATATTCCACTCTGCCACAGTCGTGAAGACAAGTGAGACAGGCATCACGGGTATGCGGTCGTCGTCGACGCTGTGGCAGGCGCCACAGACAAACATGACTGCCGCCAGAACAGCGGCAGTCATTGTTGACATGGATAAGTTTCTTCTAAATATCATTGGAGAGTCAGGCGTTCAGTTTGGCAAACAACGAACCAAACTGGTCGACAGCTTTCTGCATCGTGCCGCCGATGAGCGGACGCAGCATCGCTGGAATCTCGACATCTATCGACGACGAGACCTGCGTCGAGGCAGCGTCGACAGCGAGGAGGTCGACAATAAGATTGAGCGGCAACGGCAGTCCGACGGCCTCCATCTCGATACGGCCGGGAGTATTGCTCTTTACCTGAAATTTTATCTCGCCGAACTGGGGCTGCCTGATGGCGATTGATGTCTTGTCGAATCGGACATCGCCGATCTTGGCACGCTCTTCAGCGGGCAGCGCGTCGATAGCATCCTGGAATGTCGAGAGGTCGGCAAATTTATTGTTTATCTCTTCGACCGAGCGTCTGACTGTGACGGGAGCACTTTTATACTGAGCCATAGGTTATCGTTTAGCGGTCCACGTCGAGGGGTCGCGACGCCATTCTTTAAGGGTTTCGAGGTCACTTTCTTTGATATAGCCTGTTGCGAGGGCGGCTTCGAGCATGGCGTTGTAGTTGCTGAGAGTCATCAGCCTGACGCCTGCTTTCTTGAAGTTTGCCTCGGCGAGAGGGAAGCCGTAGGTGAAGAGTGCTGCCATGCCGAGCACTTCGCAGCCGGCGGCACGGATAGCCTGAACAGCCTTGAGCGAACTGCCGCCCGTCGAGATAAGGTCTTCGATAACGACGACTTTGGTGCCGGGCTTGAGGTTGCCTTCGATGAGGTTCTCAAGGCCGTGGTCTTTGGGAGTCGAACGAACATAGACATAGGGCAGACCGAGCGAATCGGCCACAAGAGCGCCCTGGGCGATAGCGCCTGTCGCTACGCCGGCGATAGCCTCGACATCCTGAAAATTCTCGAGAATAAGACGACACAGCTCGATTTTTATAAACGAGCGGATGTCGGGATATGACAGAGTCTTGCGGTTATCGGTGTAAATCGGAGAATTCCATCCCGAAGCCCAGACGAAAGGGTTTTCAGGCTGAAGATTGATAGCACTGATTTTCAAAAGTTTCTCTGCGAGTATTGTTGCCACCTGTTTCATTACTGTTTTCTTTAAAAGTTTATGCAAAGTTACGAAATATCCCCGAACAAAACAGTGTCGGCAAACATTTTTTAGACTATGCTCTAAACTTTTCCATGTCTTAAGCATCTAATTAAATAAAAGCGATAAAGCCATGAAGAAAATTATCAGAACAGCAGCAGCCCTGATTCTTTGCGCAGCACTCATGACCGAAGGCATCGAAGCCCGCGGACGCAAAGATTACAACGATAACCGAAACCGCCAGGAACAGACCCGTCGTCCCGGCCAGAACGGCGGCAATCACAACCGACCCGGCAACAACGGCGGGAACCACAACCGACCCGGCAACAACGGCGGAAATCACAACCGTCCCGGCAACAACGGAGGAAACAACAACCGACCCGGCAACAACGGCGGGAACCACAACCGTCCGGGTAACAACGGCGGGAACCACAACCGTCCCGGCAACAACGGCGGGAATCATAACCGCCCGGGGAACAACCGTCCGGGTGACAACCATTTCAGGCCCGGCAACAATAACAGACCGCCGCAGGCCGGCTATCGTCCGGGGCACCATCCCGGCCACCATCCCGGCCACCATCCCGGCCATGACTTCAGACCCGGGCCGGTCTACCGTCCGCATCTGCCGCCGCCAAGACCGTTCTATCGTCCCGTTCCGCCGCCTCATTACCGCCCCGTGGCACCATGGCGTCCGTTCACGACGATACTCGGCATAGCTCTCGGCACGTCGATAAACATCTCGGTCAACGCCCTGATTAGTTCGGGATATAACGTGGCCGGTTACGCCAACGACATGGTCTATCTCAACAATGTCTCGATGCTGAATATGCTCTGGCCCGACGCCACGCTCTATTATAATTCATACGGCGGTCTGTATAGCTCGGAGTTTGTCTATTATTCGCCCTACTACGACATGAGCCGCTACAATATGGCAATGAACCGTCTGATAGGCACCTACGGACAGCCCGCGAGCATACAGAACACAGCTGCCGGGCTGACAGCTACATGGTGGGGCGGCAACAATAACTTTATTCGCCTGACTTACGGCAGCCAATATGCCGGCAACGGGAATCTGAATTATTACACTACCCTGAGTTTCGGCAATTGACCTGAACCCAAGATATTGAAACTGAAAACGGCCATCGGGAATGAACTTTCCTGATGGCCGTTAACTGTTTATGATCTTTATCAGCGACTTACACGCGGATCCTGAAGGATGAAGGGGCATGGGTCACGCATGACGACGGGAGGATTGCGACGGAGACTGTCGAGAGCGGCACGGGCCTCGCCGATCCTATCATAACCGCCGATGACGACAAAATAATAAGGCTCGCGGGTGTTGACGACGAATGTGCGTGGATAGCCTCCGGCGACAAGACGCTCGCGCAGTGATTTGGCGTTGAAGACCTGCTTGAACTCGCCGACAACGACGTTATAAGGCCTGATATATTCTCGGATGCCGCCACCGCCCTCGGTGACAGACACATGTTGGACGCTGACAGGCACGGTGTCGTTGCCGCTGACGACGACGGTCTGCCTCATCTCCTGACGGAAGCGGCCGTAGATTGTCGAGTCGACGGCATTTCTGTCGCGGCTTTCGATAGCCTTCTCATAAGCGGCTCTATAGTTGGCCTCTGTCGTCTTGCAACCTGTCAGCAACGGGAGCGTCACGATGCCCGCAAGGGTCAGACCGACAATTATCTTTTTCATATCAACAGTTTTAATTGTTTAACGCCGATGTCACACCTTTAGTTTGCCGAGTTCGATGACTTCGAGGTCCTTGATGTCGCCGGCGTCGAGGCAGAGGCGGATGAGTGTGCGTTCGCGCTGCCAGCCGTGATGCCCTGCCGCGCCGGGATTGATGTGGAGAAGGTCGAGCTCGCGGTCGTAGACCACTTTCAATATATGACTGTGGCCGGCGACCATTATCTTAGGGCGCTCTTCGACGAGCATGCGCCTGATGCCGGGAGCATAACGGCCGGGGTAGCCGCCGATATGGGTCATGAACACCTTGACTCCCTCGGTCTCGAAGCGTTCGATTTCGGGACACCGCCGCAGAATCGGGCCGTGGTCGATGTTGCCTCTGACGGCTCGCACGACCGGAGCGACTGCCTCGAGGCGCATGAGTGTGTCGAGGTCGCCGATATCGCCGGCGTGCCATATTTCGTCACACGAGGCGAAATGTTTAGCGAAACGGTCGTCCCAGCACGAATGGGTGTCAGACAGTATGCCTATCAGTTTCATCGCGCGGCTGACAATCTTATCTGATGCCGATTTTCTTGGCGATTTTGTCGGGGACTGCAGCCTTGTTGACAAGGATGTTCATTGTCTTGGCGTCGAAATAAGGCATCGAGACATAGAGGAAGCCGTCATAAATCTGGTTGGTATCCCATGAATTCTTCACCTTATAGTAGCGGTTGCCGAGGCGGTCTTCGGCGAGGCCGACAATCTCCATGCCATGATCGTCGGTTGTCTCCTGACGGTCAAACATATCCTGACGGATTTCGGGAGTCACTTTGATTTCCTCGACCGGGCCATCGAACTCATATCTGCTGTTTTCGCGCTCTTTGTCAGAGAGTTTGACCCAGCGCGAGAGTTCGGTGCCTTCCATGTCGCTTTCGAGTTTGTCTTTGGGCATGAGAGCCACACCTTCGCGCCATTTGAAACCACCTTCGCTGACATCGGCGGCCCAGACTACGGTATAGCCGTTTTTGAGGGCGTTGTCGACGACGGCGCGCAGCTCGTCAAGTTTGACATTCTGATATTGCGCCCAAAGCCAGTTGTCGGGAACCTCGACTACGAACGGTTTATAATAAGGATGATGTGTGAACGATGTCAGAGCCACATAGTTGGCGGGATCGATGCCGAGCGATGCGGCGAACGACTGCGGAGTATAGGTCTTGCCTTTATACTTGAAAGTCTCGGGAACCTCGCCGAGATATGCGTCGAGGATGCCGTCGAGACCTTTCTTCCATGCAGTCGAGACGCGGCGGTTGGGCTTGGAAGTGACGGCTTTGACATAAGCCGATAACGCGGCGTCGAGCTCGCCATGGACGTGTTTGTCCTCGCCATACTGCAGGCCTGAGTAAACTTCTTCGGGCACAGCGCCATAGCGTTCCCATACATAAGGCACATCGAGGATAGAGCCGCCGGCGGCAAAGTTAGTGCCGCCATACATTCTGACATAACGGTCGGCCTTGTCGGCATAGCAGTGACGCACGGTAAACATTTCAGACAGGTCGATGGAGTCGCCCCCGGCCTTGCGGATTTCGTTCTCAAAGAACGATGTGCCGGCGAAACACCAGCATGTTCCCGATTTATTCTGGTCTTTGACAGAAGTGACGGGAATGGTTATAATATCTTTGAACTCAAAACCTTTGACAGAATCGGTTTTGACCGAGTCGGCAGGTTCGGCGGCAGATGCCGACAGAACGGCGGCAGCCATGACAAGGGATAGTAATTTTTTCATTGCAGGGAAATGTTTACGGTTTGTTTTATACGGCAAAAATACTGTTTTTTTGACAATCCGTCAAGTATTTCAGCAATACAATCTACAAACGTAACAGCAACGGGCTGTCGCCCGAACGACTACCCCTACCCTGCGATGCTTCGATTAACATCCCGGTATGTCAGCGCTTTACGCCGCTTTTCTTGATATAACCGCTGTCGATAGCCTTTACGATAAGGTCTGCGACATTCACAGCGCCGAGTTTTGAGAACAAGGCCTTGCGATGGGCTTCGATGGTATTGTCGGTGACAAACATGGCGGCGGCAATCTCGCGCGAAGTCTTGCCCTGCGCTATCTGATATAGCACTTCGAGTTCGCGGGCGGTGGGATAGCGGCTGCTGTCACCTGCCGTTTCGAGTGCTTTGACGACGGCGTCGCAATAATAATTGTTGCCGCTGATTATCTCGTTAATCGCTGTGATTATCTCGCTGCCGTCGCCCGACTTATAGATGATTGCATTGACTTCGCGGGCGAGAAGTTTGCGAAGAGTCCATATTTCGTCGTGAACAGTGCTGACGATGATATGGGCCACAGGATTGCGGGCCCTTATCATCTCAATGAGCACGAAGCCGTCGACATCAGGCAGTTCGAGGTCTATGACATAAAAATCAAACGATTCGCCGGCGTCGAGGCGTTCGATGAGCGCGGTGGCGGTGCTGTATTTCTCGACACTGCCGGCGCCGTTGTGCCTGAGGATGGCGTTGAGGCCTTCCCTGATGAGATCATGATCGTCGACGACAGCTATTTTCATTTGTGATAAAACAGATTCTTGAATCATTACAGGCGGGAATTTGAAAGCACAAAATTACCAAGCCTGTCGAATTGAGTCAATTACGGATTACCGTAGTTTTCGAGGCAAAGATAATATCTATTTTACTATCCGCAAAATCGAAAATGGCACTTATGGAGATTAAATCAATGTCTTACAGACATCTGTGATTGAATTCAGCTCTACCGGGCACATCGCGGCCTTCGGCCTTGATGTGCCCGGTTATGAACTCACGGACGTCCTGCCGGACGTCATTGACAGATAGCTCACATTATTCTTTGAGAATTAAAATGATATCGTTAATTTTGTATTCACAAAGGATAGTTTCCTCTTTAACGAAATACTTCGAGTGCGAAAGCAACGATTTTAGAAACCGACAGTAGTCGATTGGAAAGAGCGGATTAAACCGCTCTGTTTTCGCATCTTTACAAATAGACATGATGAGGGGCGTGAAGTCTTAAGTTTTTTGCTATATTTGCGAAGGATAGTGATAGTTTGCAAAAGATGATTTTGCAAAGTAATTAATGATTTATCAAACTGTTATGAAGAGTTTCCCCAATAAAAACCTGGCGTTTCCGAATCCGGCGATTCCAAGCTTGTGCTATATTAAGAATGTGGTGAAGAACCAGCGAATCATTGTGGGCGATTATACTTATTATGATGACGTCGATGGGGCTGAGCGGTTTGAAGAGCACATAACACATTTTTACGATTTCATTGGCGACAAGCTCATTATCGGTAATTTCTGCGCAATAGCCCGCGGTGTTGAATTTGTCATGAACGGTGCGAATCATCGCATGGATTGCGCCACGACCTACCCTTTCTACATCATGGGCAGAGACTGGGGCGGCGCAATTGCGCCCGTCTCGGACAAACTGCCACATAAGGGCGATACTGTGGTCGGCAACGATGTCTGGATAGGCCAGAACGTCACAATAATGCCTGGCGTCAATATCGGCGACGGAGCGATTATCGGCACAAATTCGACAGTAGCTTCCGACATACCGCCCTATTCCATCGCCGCCGGCAATCCCGCACGGGTAATACGCAAGCGCTTCGATGACGAAACCATCCAACTGCTCGAACAGCTGCAATGGTGGAATCTGCCAATTGAAGAAATAGACAACCTTATACCCATACTCTCCAACCCGGACATCGAAGAGATGAAACAGTCAGTGAGAGAATATCTTGAAAAGAAAACGTCAGTTTAAGAGCTTGGTTAATAACAAGCTCTTAAAGATTGAATATAGACGTAAAAAGGCCGCAGCCCGATAAGGGGGCTGCGGCCCGGTTGTCTGATATATTGTTAAGAGTCAGGTTTTAGGGTAGGATGATTTTTGTGGTTTTCGAGGGGGTGCGGACAATGTAGATACCCGATGGGAGGTTGTGCGAGCAGCGCGGGCCTTCGTAGACCTTGACACCCTGAAGGTTGTAGACGGTGATGTTGTCGTCGGCTTCTGCGGCGATGTCGGCGATGCCCGAATCGTCTTTATCATTGTCTTTGCCGGGCGACGTCCAGCGCAGATAGGGATAGGCGTCGTTGGTGTCGGCGCGACGTCCCCAGACTGTGGTGAAGTCCCAGCCGGGATATGATGCCATGCGCTGCATCTCGACGGTCGTGAGACCTGTACCGCGGCTGAAAGGCGTCATGACGGCTCCGCTGCCTACATATTCGGGAACAAGCTTAAAGGCTTTCTCGACGAGATCGCGGTCGTAATAGCCGGGGTTGACGCTTGCGTTGCCGCCCATGCCGTAAGTGCCACCGACAGCGACATCAAAACGGCCGGGAGCTGTGCCGAATGTCAAGGCGACAGCCGCATAGCAGTTGTCAAACGCCTTGGTGAAGCTGTTGACAACGCCGCCGAACCGGCCGTTTTCAGCAAAGACGACAGAGCCGCGGGCAAAGCTGTCAGAAAGCGAGCCCATGCTGCTGCCGATGAGTCCGCCGACACAATCATCGACTACGCTGATGTCGACCACGGCGTAGCACTGCTCGACCGTCGACGACGACTCGGCGGTGACTATCAGGCCGGCGACAGTGTGATAGCTCTGGCTCTGACGCTCACTGACTATACGCCCCTCGACGCCGCAGCGGCTGACAGTGCCGCTCAGACTGTGGGCGAGAAGTGCTACAGAGGTATCGGCTGCCTTGTTGATAAAGGCATTCTTTAGCATCAGGTCTTTGACGACAGCTTTAGCACCGAGATAGCCGAACATGCCGGCCGGAGCGTATGACTGCGAGGGCTCGGTAAACATGCCGTAGATTGTATGGAACTGACCGTCGAAAGTGCCGTTGAACGGTGCTGACGACTCGGCTCCGACAGTAGTGAAGCGACGCGGCGTCAGCAATCTACCCCAATGCTCATAATCGCTGACATCGTTGAGGTAAATGTCGGCGTCGAGCATGACAGTCTTTCCCGAGAAGTCGGTGCGGTCGACCTCGGTTGCCGTGCCGTTGACAATATTTGCAAAGGCATAGAGTTGTGCCGCGGTAGTGATTTTAAAGGTTGTGGCAAACTTATTCTTGAAGATGGTATAATCAGGCTCGACGTTTTCGGTCCACCGGGCATAGAGCGTCAGAGGCTCTGTGACTACGGTCTCGCCGAAGACAAAGAGCTGAGAGGATGATGCGTCAGTATACCAGCCTGAGAAAGTATAACCCTCGCGGACAGGAGCGACGGGGGCCGAGAGAGTCGAGCCGCTGACGGCGTTGAAACTGAAGCTGCCACCGATGCCGTCGTCAACCGTGACGTTCACCGTAGCCTTAGTACCGGTGAACGATGGGTAAGCGTTGGCGTTGTAGGTCCAGTCGCCGACATAGCCGCCGGCCGCAGCGGCATAGTTGAGATCGTTGACAAAGCGGGCGCTCTGCATATATTCGGTAGAGCGGCCTTCGGCAAGGTTGAGCTTGGTTTTTGACGAGTCGAAATAGCTCAGCGTCACACCCTCGCGATAGCCGAGCGGGTCGCCGTCGATTTTGCCGCCATACCAGCAGCCACGGATATATGTGTCGGCATGAGGACGCTCGCCGATGAAAGCGCGGCGACAACCCTCGGCGGTAGAATAAGACGCGACGAGATAGAACTCGCCCCCGTCCCAGTTGGCACCGACCAGGCCGCCGCTGCCCCAGCCGCCCGTGACATGGCCCGAGGTCCAGCAACGCAGGATTGTTCGTCGGCCGTCATTGCCGTCGTTCTGGTCCTTGGCACCGCCGACAAGGATACCGGCATAATTCTCGCCCTCGACCCATGCGTCGACGACGCCGAGATTCATGATGCACGCTCCCGAGCCGAGCACGCCGAAGAGTCCGGCATACATGGGCGCGTTCTTGTCGATATAAAGGTTTTTGACAGTGTGGAAAGCGCCGTCGTATGTACCGCAGAAATGATTCGTCCAGACCGTATTACCCGAATGATATTCGGCGACAGGTGTCCACAGTTCGGGCATCTGCTCGCCCCACTGCTCCATCGGAGCGTTGAGGGCGATGTCGGCTGTCTGACGGAGATACTGACCGGTGAAAGACCAGTTGAAACCGGCCGCCCATGAGAGATTTTTCAAATCGTCTTTTGTTGCGATGAGGAACGGTTCGGCCCCGGTGCCCTTACCACCCGAGAAAAGAGGCGTGATATCAGTGGCTCTGACGTCGGTCGGCAGGGGATAGCCGCCGGGATTGTGCTTCCATGCATAAGACCCTGTGAGAGCGGCCATTTTGTTGAGCGCTACGACGAAATCGGCCGACTTCATCTCATCGGAGGTCGCCGACCTGACGCCGGGTACGAAATCTTCGGTCGGCTCAGGCGTGGTCGTCGAATCATAATAGCAGCCGACGATAGCCGAGCCGGCAGAGACGAAAGCACCCCAGGCGAAGCGGCTCAGACGTGTGGGAGCGGCGACGACATCGCCCGGAGCTGCAGGAGCTTTGAGCGCTCCGGCGCCGAAGCAGTTATATATCATGCCTTTGTGGCTCTCATAGCCGACATCAATGCCGTTGCTGGTGACAAACTGCGAGAGCGTGACGCCGTATTCCCCGTTATAGACATCACCCGTGGCATAGCACGACTCGATGAAGCCGTAGTTGGTGTCGCAGAAGCCCGCACCGCAATCGACCGTAACATGGACGTCGCCCGTCGCACCCGAACAGGCGATATAGCCCTCGTTGTGGCCGATGAATCCGCCGCCGTTGTTGCCCTGATTGCGTCCGGGAATGACAGTGACGATTGCCGCCGACGTCGAGTTTGTCACAACGAGAGCATTATCTTTGCCCGAGTTGCCATCAGCCACCGACGCGCCGATGAGGCCGCCGACGTTGACACAACCCGTCACCTTGCCCGAAGCCGAGCAGCCGTCGACGACGCTCGAGCCCTCAAGGACGCCCGAGTTGCTGCGGGCGAAGACATTGGCGTCGGCCGAGCAACGTGTAAACCGGCAGTCATAGGCCTCGACGACGAGCGCCGCAGCCGAACCGCCGTTCTCGATGTCGCCCGACTTGACCGAGCCATGAACCATGACGTCGCTGACGGTCGAATTTTTGGCGCGTACGGCCAAACCGCCGATTAATGCCGTACCGGCGATATTGGCGTTTCTGATATTTAGATTGGTGATGACAGCGCCGTCAATCAGGCCGAAGAGAGCCTTGTTCCAGGCCGTGAAATTGAGCTGTCCCGAACCGAAGGGGTCGTTCCAGTCATCGAAATCGGTCGTACCTGTATACCAGAGGTTGTAAATCGTGTGGCCGTTGCCGTCAAACGTGCCTTTAAACCAGTGCTCTTTGGCATAAAAGCCGCCGGGATTGCTCTCGGGATCATCGTTTTCGAGCGCATAGTCGCCGATAGGAATCCACAGAGGACGCCTGTCGGCCTCCGTGGCCTCGTCACTGAGCCATAGGTCGGCTGTGAGCCTGAAATACTTGCCTTCGAACGTTTCGTCGGCGTTTGTGCGCTGTGCGAGACCCGCAAGCTCGGCCGCCGTTCCTATAATATAAGGAGAAGCGGCTGTGCCCTGCCCTTCCCAGTCGGTGTCGACCGAGCCGTTCCAGATTTCGGCGCCAGAGGCTGTGAGAGCCGGTGACAGCAGAGAAGCGATGACAGAGAGTGTGGTGAATAGTTTATTCTTCATTTGCAAAAAGTTTTATCTGCAAATATAGCTCCCTGCCAAGCGCCTGTCAATTACGGATTTCCGTAGTTTTTAACCGTCAAGCGGACTTCTGTACCGCCCCCCGCCTGTGTTTCTATCGCGACAGTGCCGCCGATTGAGCCGGCGCGCCGCTTTATCGAATCAAGGCCCAAACCTTTGCGGGTCGAAGATTTAAAGGTGCCGTTGTCGCGGACAATGACTTCAAGCGATGAACCGTCGAGCGATATAGCAACATATATCTCGCTCGCGCCCGAATGTCTGACGGCATTGCCGACGGCCTCCTGTATGATACGATAAACCTCGAGGGCGACAGAGTCCGAGACCCCGCGCCAGTCGGCGCCGTCAGCTGCTGAAGAATATGTGAAATTAATCCTGCCGCAGTCAGACTCGGCCTGTTTCGATACAAAATATTTCACGACCTCGTCAAGCGACGCATAAGCGAATTCGGGCGGCATAAGTTCGTGAGAGATGCGGCGCACCGACTCGCGACAGCTGTCGATCAGGCGCGCCGTGTCGTCGAGCGGACGGCCGCCGCTGATATTCATCTGTATCGCCAGCAGGTCGTTGCAAACGCCGTCGTGGAGCTCGCGCGACATGCGGGCACGCTCGTTTTCAAGGCCCTCGACATACTGTCGGGTGAGCCGGCGTCCGATATCGTCGCGCAAGGCTGCGAATTCCATTTCTTTCTGCATACGGCGGCGACGCTGGCGCCCGGCATAGACCACAAAGACAATCGCGCCGACAAGCAGCAGACCGACAGCCGCAAAAAGCCACATCAGAGTATTGGCACGGCGCGCCTCGCTGCGGGCGAGAGCCAGCTCGGTCTCTTTGGTCTCATATTTCACTGTCATGTCACGCAGGTCCCGGGCTTTCTCCTCTGCCCAGAGGCTGTCGCGCAGCTCATTGCCGACAAGCAGCGTCTCGTAGGCATTACGGTAATCGCCGAGTTCTGAATAAGCCATGTGCATGTTGTTATAACAGTCAAATTTCACAAAGGGCAGATTGTCGATGCCGTCGAGAGCGAGAATCTTGTCAAACCAGACTATCGCGCCCTTCGGATCACTGTTTTTCAGACATATCGAACACTCGGCCTGATAATAGACCATCTCGGTCATGAACAACCCGATCTGCGGCAAGAGTTCCTGACATTTGCGGCGCCACACATCTGCCCCGGCCTTGTCGCCGGTTCGGTCGGCTATGAGCATCGTATAGGCGGCAGCACGAAAAGCCGCGTCGTGATTGCCCGACTCCATGGCGTTGTCGAAGGCAAGTTCCTGATAATGCAGAGCGCGGTCATACATGCCGCATCCGGTCAGGACAGAGCCGACGACACCGAAGACCGTACTCTTCAGTTCGGCGTCAGAGCTTTTTGCGACCCATTCGCCTGACGACTCTGCGTTTCGCGCAGCCTCATCTTTATTCTGCATGTCGAGATTAAGCACGGCGAGATTGATATAAAGCGAAGCAATCTCCTCGATGGTCTCGCCGTCAGGATTATCACGGAATTGACCCGAGGTCACAATCTCCAATGCTGTGTCATAGCACTGCAGAGCCTCGTCGATGCGGCCGAGCGAACGGAGAAAAACACCCTGCGCGGCGTTCGCGCCCACAATCTGAGTCAGGTCGCCGCTTTCCTGCGCCAACCCGACAGCTCGCGCGCCGACGATGACAGCCGAATCGGTGCGCCCGATGCCGTGAAGACTGTCGGCAGTCTCGCGCAGGGCGGCGATTTCTGTTATTCTGTCGTTGGCGGCAAACACAACGAGCGACGTGAAGAGTGCTGCTAAAACAATGAGTCGAGGTTTCATATTGATAAAGTATTGGTTGTTGCGGAGAAAAGCAGACATCGATATTTTGCAAAGATAACTATTTATGTATTTGCGATATAAATGCCCTGCAGCGATTCTGACATTATTTTATAGAAAAAATTGGTCTGTTTTTCGTATTTATTGTCTAAATTTGCGCAACTCTATCAATAGACGCTTCGTATTTATCAAGACCGACAATGTCATTTCTAACATTATACCGCAAAACGGCTAAAAACGCGCTCAAACTATTCGCTCCTCTGATCAAAAACGACCGCTGGTTTGTGACCGCCATGTACAGGCTGCGCACAGGGCGCCGTCTCGACCTCGACAATCCGCAGACTCTCAACGAGAAAATACAATGGCTCAAAATCTATAACCGTCACGACCGTCAGACCGCACTCGTCGACAAACTCGCCGTCAAAGATATAGTAGGCGGACTCATCGGCCGTGAATATATCATCCCGACCATAGCTACGTGGAAATCGGCCGATGACATCGACTTCGACGCCCTGCCCGACCGTTTCGTGCTCAAGACCTCGCAAGGCTGGGGTGGCAAAGGAGTCGTTATCTGCAAAGACAAGGCTAAACTCGACCGCGAGAAAGCCAGGCAGGTCATGAGCCGCTGGCTGCGCAAACGCAATTATGCCAAACTTCGCGAATGGCCATACAAAAACATCGTGCCGACGGTGCTCGCCGAAGAATATATCGGCACCGACGCAGAGCCGGTGCCGACAGACTACAAATTTTTCTGTTTCAACGGCCGCGCCGAGTATGTCATGGTGTGCCGCGGACGCGTGCCGGGCAAGAGAAAACCCCGCTATTACTTTTTTGACCGCGAGTGGCGTTTCAGACCGTTCAACAAGATCGACGCCGGCATGCCGGCCGATTTCACCCTGCCGAAACCCGCGCGCATCGACGAGATGTTTGCCATCGCCGACCGTCTCTGCAAAGACGAGCCGCAGATAAGAGTCGACCTTTATTATGTTGACGATAAAATCTATTTCGGCGAACTGACATACTTCAATTCATCTGGCTACGACAATGACATCAGCGAAGAGACCGACCGCTACTTCGGCTCGCTCTTCACGCTGCCCGAGCCGTCATACAAACCCTGAGTCTTCGAGCCAATCGGGCGTGTGCTGTGGCGATACTGCAACGGTGACATGCCGGTCTGCTTTCTGAATATGCGGCACAGATACGACGGATCATCATAATGCAGCCGCGAGGCAATCTGCTTTACCGACAGGTCTGTTGTATCAAGCAACATTCTGACGACAAGCCCTATCTGAAGATTTATCTGCTCTTTTGCCGTCGTGCCGGTGTTGCGTTTGCTGATTATGTTGAGATAGTTTGGTGTCACGTTGAGACGTTCGGCATAAAAGGCGACATCGTGATGTCTGGCATAATGGCGGTTGAGAAGGGCTATAAAATCATTGGTGAGCGCCCACGCCCTGTTTTTCTGCGGGCCGTCTCCGAGGCTGCCGAGCCGTGTCTCGACCAGTTCTGTCATGGCCGTCATGAAATTCTCGGCCTCGCGTCGCATCATCCTGTCTCTTATGGCATCAGAACAGTTGGCTGATATCCATCCGAGTGTGTCATACCACCGCGCGACAGCCCTGGCAAGAGAATCTGTCAGCGCACAGACAGGCGATTTATAAATGAAATCCCACAGACGGTTTGACGTCACGAGAAAGAAAAGATCCTGTGTCGCGTCGAAGTCTATCGAAAGGAAGCGCGCCCTGAAATCATCGGACACAGAGACCGGCACGACCACCATGTCGAACGTTATCAGAGCCATGCACCCCGGTCGCTGCGCATAGCTGCGCGAATTTATCAAGAATTCGGCGCAACCATTATCGCAAAGCATTATCAGGCAGCCGTCTGTCGATAGCGGCCGTCCTGTCGGCCACATCGTGCCGTCTGTTGTGCTGCTGATAAATGAATATCTGCCGCATGTCCTCTCTTTCGATGTCATAAATCATCATTTTTGTGCAAATTTACTATATTTGACGTGCAGTCAAAACCTTTTGTTATAAAAAATACCATATCAGTGTTGATTTACACCACATCCGGTATGCCATAAGTTCGTAACTTTGCAGGCCAACAAACACACTCTATATGGAAAGAGACAGACTTGACTTCGGAAACGGAAAAATCAAAAGCCTTTTCGCCGCCATGTTTTTCCCGACACTGATAGGCATGGTATTCAACTCGGTGCTGAACATCTGCGACGGCATGTTCGTCGGCCACGGTGTCGGCAGCAACGCTCTTGCCGCAATCAACATCGTCGCGCCGTTGTTTCTGCTCTGCACAGGCATCGGCCTGATGTTCGGCATCGGCGCGTCGGTCATCGGCAGCATCAGACTCGCCGAGGGAAACGTCAAGGCAGCCAGAATCATCATGACCCAGGCATACATCGCCGGCGCGATCATCTTCTGCACCGTGATTGTCATATCGCTGCTTTTCACACGTCCCGTGCTGTATGCGCTCGGCTGCAGCCCTGCGCTCGAGCAACACGCGACAGACTACCTGCTCTGGCTATGTCCGGGACTGGTATTCTTTTACCTGCAGTGTGCCGGCATGATGCTCATACGCCTTGACGGCTCACCCAAATATGCCATGAGCGTGCAGATAGTCGCCGCCGTGCTCAACATATTTCTCGACTGGCTGATGGTGTTCCCGCTCGATATGGGCATCAAAGGCGCGTCGATAGCCACGTCGATCTCATGCATCGTCGCCGGCGTGATGGTACTCGCCTATTTCATCTTCTTCTCTGACAAGCTGAAATTCTACCGGCTCAAGCTGTCGGCCAAATCGTTGCGTCTGTCGCTGCGCAACACCGCCTACATGATGAAAATCGGACTCGCCACCTTTATCGCCGAACTCGCCATCGGCATAATGATGGTTACAGGCAATTATATGTTTCTGTCATATCTCGGTGAAGCCGGTGTGGCCGCCTTCAGCATCGGCTGTTACCTTTTCCCGCTGATATTCTCGATCAGCAACGCCGTGGCCCAGTCGTCGCAGCCTATAATCAGCTACAACTACGGAGCCGGATATAACGACCGCGTCAGACAGGCACTGAAGATAGCTCTCGTCACATCATGTGTCTGCGGTATTGTCATCTCCGGCGGCATGTGGGCCGGAGCGGCGCCATTGACAAGCATTTTCCTCAGTCAGGCAGAACCAGCGTGGGCACTCGCTGTCTACGGTCTGCCGATACTTGGCATCTGCGCCATGTTTTTCGCTCCGAACATCACTTTTATCGGCTATTATCAGAGCCGTGAGCAGGCCGGACTCTCAATTTTCTATATGCTGCTGCGCGGTGTGATATTCATGGTGCCGGGCTTTATATTCCTGCCGCGCTTCATCGGCGCAGCCGGCCTGTGGCTTGCCATCCCCGTATCAGAACTGCTGACGCTCGCCGTCATAGCACTTGTCTATCTGCTTCGCAGGAAATTTTGAATGTTGAATTTTGAACAAAAATCTTTTGTTCTTTTGCTCTTTTGGCTGTATATTCTTTTTGCCT
>ERZ836877.3837-NODE-3837-length-16268-cov-3.755135_pt1 | contig 16268 bp, 16 predicted proteins | sample MGYA00519469_ERZ836877 | MGnify/ENA primary metagenome ERZ836877 (study PRJEB31850, sample SAMEA3708809) | human gut metagenome | biome: human gut; feature: human-associated habitat; material: faeces | place: China | collected 2014 ... | reverse complement strand
TCGCACATGCCTGCAAGATGAAAATCGATGCATGCACAGGTAATTTTACCTATCTGCTCTCTGATTTGAAATGGATTGAATCAAAGACCGAGCTTTTAAACTCCGACGCCCGCGAATGGGTTCGCCGATGCCGCAACATCATTTACGTTGACTGGATTCCCTGGCTTTGGGAAAAACGAGATTACTCTACAGCCATTCTGTTGTGTTCCTACGCCGACAATCTCGCTCCAGCTGATTTGGCCATTGCAAAATTCAAACCTTCAGGCGACTACATCGACTACGGTAGTCTTGCCTTTCAGTTGATGGGCAGTCTTTCATCTTCGCAGCTCGCCGCTGCCTATAGTTGCATTTCGGCTGATGCCCCTTTATATAACTTCTTGCGCCGCAGGAGTTGCACCAGCACTGACTACTACTATGAAGTAATCGGAACCCTCGCTCTGCGCGAAGAAAATTACTCACGCGCCATCAGCTATCTATCACAAGTCAGCACCGATTATCTCAGATCCATGAATATAAATCTCGGCGGATATCTGTCACGCGACCCGTTCGGGTTTTACCCGTCGCGATGGGAAGCCAATGACTTTGGCCCGACGTATGAATCTGAATCACAGGCAGCATTGCATCGCGAATTTTCAAACCCTAACGCAAAACTTGATTTCGCCCGCCGTATGCTTAGTTACAAAAAGACGATGACCGGCAGTCACACAGCCGATGAACGGGGCTTGGCTCGTCTGATGTATGCCATCGGTCGCCGCAATTCTTTCGAAGAATGCTGGGCGCTGACACAATACTGGAGAGGCGACTGTATATATGATAAGTTCTACCCTTCACTCCAGTATTGGGACGATTTTGCCGACGACAATTACAATTTCCTTTATGACTATAATGCCTCTGTCGGCCACAGGGCTACCGAATCGCTCTACTACAGTGAAATTCAAACTTCCCTCGCTATGCTTGAAACCGACGAAGCCCGCGCCAAAGCCGAATACGTCTTAGGCAACCTCGTCACCGTCATCCGCCGCTATCCCGGCACCTCCACAGCCACTTTCGTCAAAACCTCTTGCGACAACTGGAAATCTTGGCTATAATCCATCTTAATCTATCTATTATACATCCGCAGCCGCTGTTACTGCAACCACCGTTACAGTAACAGCTGTTGCAGTATTATCGGACTCGCAGCTAAATTACCACCGTTAGGGTATAATTCCATGATAATTCTCGAATTTTATACCCTATATGGTGTAATTTCGATGGATTTTATTACCTTTGTACCCTAAAGGGTATATTTTTATGACTCAGTTAGCAAAATATGTGAAAGAGATGCGCAAGCAATACGGGCTTACACAGGTAGACCTATCCCAGAAATCCGGTGTAGGTCTACGTTTTGTGCGCGAACTCGAACAAGGTAAAGAAACTCTGCGACTCGACAAAGTAAATCAAGTTCTTGCCCTTTTCGGCGCCACGATGACTCCCGCAAAAAATACTGAAATATGAAACAGGCCAATATATATATCAACAATATACCTGCCGGGATTTTAACCGAGGACGATATGGGCTATGAATTTCGATATGACTCCGATTATCTCAAATCTGCCGGAGCATTACCGGTAAGTCTTACCCTGCCCTTGACTGATAAACCTTATCGCGACAAAGTGCTATTTCCATTTTTTGACGGGCTTATACCAGAAGGCTGGCTTCTCGATATCGCCGAACGAAGTTGGAAAATATCAGCCCGCGACCGATTTTCTCTGCTCCTCGCCTGTTGCAAGGACTGTATAGGCAATATAAGCGTCATACCGATTGAATGGAAGGAGGACGACAATGTGTAAGTGTCTTTATTGCTACAAGCCGTTAGCCGACGGCGAGGTCGATTACCACAAAACTTGCGCTCGCAAGATATTTGGGTCAACGTCCGTGCCAACTCTGCCATATACAAGAGATAACATCAAGGATCTTGCCCGTGAGATTGTTACAGCAAGTACCACTGTCACAGGTGTGCAGGCTAAACTATCGCTCGATATCGCCCGTGGCAACGCAGGAGAACCGCAACGATTCACCATCGTGGGATTATGGGGTAGATACATACTGAAACCTCAGACCGACCGCTTCGCCAATCTCCCCGAAAACGAAGATTTGACAATGCACATGGCCGAAGTCGCCGGCATAAAGACCGTACCACACTCGCTTATAAGGTTTGCCGACGGTGAATTATGCTATATTACCCGCCGCATAGACCGCACAAAGGCAGGCGAAAAGATTGCGATGGAAGATATGTGTCAGCTCTCCGAGCGACTTACTGAAGACAAATACAAAGGCTCATACGAGCGCATCACCAAACTTATTCGTCAATATTCATCCGCGCCGCTTCTTGATATTGTCAATTTTTGGGAAGTCGTAGTATTCTCATGGCTTACGGGTAATGCCGATATGCACTTAAAAAACTTCTCACTATTCCGACCCGGTGAAAATTATATGCTGACACCTGCATATGATCTTTTGTCAACAGCTCTCGCAATGCCCGAAGACGAGGAAGAGCTGGCCCTTACCCTGAACGGCAAGAAAAAACACATCAAATACGAAGACTTTGAAAAAGCAATGCTCGATAGCGGCATGGATGACAAAGCGATTGCTAATATTTTCAATCGCTTTGTCAAGGCCATTCCCAAATGGCATAAACTCATAGACGAATCTTTCCTGCCGACTGATTTTAAAGATGCCTATCATAGCAAATTAGATACGATGGCAAAGAGGGTTTTAATCTCAGAGTAAATGTTACGTAAATTATGAATAACGGTATGGCAGTGATATCCCCCCAAATCATCGACTATGTCGAGCGAGAGATTATTCCCCGATATGCATCGTTCGACAAGGCGCATCGGGAGGACCATGTCCGCATGGTGATCGAACAGAGCCTGAAGTTGGTCGAGCATGAGCCGTCGATGAACGCCGACATGGTTTATGTCATAGCGGCTTTTCACGACCTTGGGCTTATCAACGGTCGCGAGAATCACCATAAGGATTCGTGCAAAATACTTGAGGCAGACAAGTTTATCGCAGTCTGTTTCCCGCCCGAGCAAATTCGAATTATGGGTGAGGCCGTTGAAGACCACAGGGCATCCAACGGGCATAAACCCCGCAATGAATATGGTCTTATTGTAGCCGAGGCCGACCGTTTCATCGAACCCGAAACGATAATCCGCCGAACTATCCAGTATGGTCTGGCCAATTATCCCCGTCTCGACAAGGCCGGGCATTACCGCCGCACAATCAGCCATCTCAACGAAAAATACGGCCCTGACGGCTACCTCAAAGTCTGGATCCCATGGAGCGACAACGCCGCAAATCTCAGAAAGCTCCACGCCCTTCTATCCGACCAACCACGCCTTGACTCAATCTTCAACCGCATCTTCGACGAAGAAACCCGTCAGGATAATACCGACACAAAAGAATAGATTATCAACAATCTGCTGTAATTCAACCCAAATCTTGCACAATTTAAACTTAATCATTATTTTTGCAACAGCGGTTACAGTAACAGCCGTTGCATTAATATGAAATTCTACGACAGAGAAATAGAGACCGAGACGTTGCGGCGTATTGAAACGACATCACACGAATACGCACAAATGACTGTAATAACGGGCCGCCGACGCATTGGCAAAACAACGCTCATCAAACACGCTTACGACGAAAATACAATGATTTATTTCTTCGTGGCGCGTAAAAGCGAATCTCTGCTCTGCCAGGAACTTACCGACACCATTCGTGATATACTCGGCGAGGATCTCGGCGAATTTACGAGCATGGCACGGCTGTTCACAGCCATAATGCAAATTGCGAAGCGTCGCAATTTCACACTCGTGTTCGATGAGTTCCAAAACTTCAAGTATGTCAATGAATCGTTTTTCAGCGAAATGCAAAACATCTGGGACAGCAATAAGGACGATGCCCGTATCAATCTTATTCTCTGTGGTTCATTATATTCAATGATGACGAAGATTTTTGATGACCGCAAAGAACCTCTCTACGGACGTGCCACCTCACGCATACGTCTTCGTGAGTTTCCACTATCTACACTTAGGGAAATAATGCAAGACAACAATCCCGATTACACACCTGACGATCTCCTCACCATGTATATGATTACCGGCGGTGTTGCAAAATATGTCGAACAACTCTATATACAAAAAGCCTTTACCAAAGAACAGATTATAGAGTCAGTACTATCCTTAGGTTCATATTTCATCGACGAAGGTAAGGAATTGCTGTCCGATGAATTTGGTAAAGATTACGGTAATTACTTCTCTATTCTATCGGCTCTCGCGGGAGGGTTCAATGAGCGTGGTGAGATCAAATCATATACAGGGGTGGAGGCCGGCGGCTATCTCGATAAGCTCGAAAACACATACGACATCGTATATCGCTACCGCCCGTACCTCGCAAGCGAGAACAGCCGCAATGTAAAATACGGAATCAAAGACAACTTTCTCAATTTCTGGTTTCGTTTTATTTATAAATACAGAAGCGCCGTCGAGATTGGCAATCTGTCTTATGTGCGCGAGAAAGTGATGGCCGACTATTCTACGTTTTCGGGATGGATATTGGAGCGCTATTTCAGACAGATGTATCGCGAGACAGGACTATACAATCTTGTCACTAATTATTGGGAAAAGGACGGTAGCAATGAGATTGACCTGATTGCCGTAAACGACGCCGACCACGAGATTGTGATAGGCGAAGTAAAGCGCAACTCACGACGCATCGACCTGCATAAACTGAAAGAAAAATCCGGCCACATCGTAGCACAACGCAAAGGATGGCATATAGAGTACGCAGCCCTCTCTCTTGACGATATGGACCGCTAAGCCATTCGCCCTACCTCTTCATTCTCTTTATCGCCTCGGCGATGAGGGCGGGTTCGAAGCCGCGCGAAGCGGCGAAGCGGAAGATCTTAGTGCGGCCCTCATAGCTGTCGGCGTCGGCGAGCTGCCGGCTCTTGGCCGCGATGAGCGCGTCGAGGGTCTCGATATAGCTGTCTTCGTCTATCGTCGCCAGAGCCTCGGCTATCATATCGCGGCTGAAACCTTTCTGACGCAGCGCCATAGCTATTTTAAACCTGCCCCAGCGCGCGAAGACGGCTTTGTCTCTGACAAAAGCGCGCCCGAAACGGCTGTCATCGATAAACCTCCGCTCGACAAGACGCCCGACTACCTTCCGTGCATCCTCGGGCGACACAAGCCAACGGCGCAGTTTCTCGTATGCCTCATGGCTACAGATTTCCTTGGCCGCGCATTGCGTCTCGAGGCGCATCAGCGCCTTTTCGGCCGACAGAGGTTTTTTAGCTATTGCCATAATCAGAACGACGCCGCGCAGAAGCGGTAATTGCCTTTATAGTCTCGCGTCACGACAACATCGCCGAAGCCGAGAGCGACGAGCATGGTTCTCAGCTGCGAGACATATAGTGGATTTATCTCAAAATAAAGCCGTCCCGACGGTTTAAGAGCCCTGACCGCGTAGCCTGCCACCGCACGATAGAATCTAAGCGAATCATCGTCGGGCACAAACAACGCCTGCGAAGGCTCATAGTCAAGCACCCGCGACTCCATCTCGCTCCGTTCCATGTCACAGATATATGGCGGATTGCTGACTATTATATCGTAGACTGGCGATGACGGAGTCTTGAGGGCAAGCATATCGCCGTGCATGAAATTGACCTTCACGCCTAAGGCGACAGCATTCTCACGGGCAATGGCGAGAGCGTCGTCGCTGATATCAATGGCGTCGACGGTCGGGAATCTGAGGTTGCGTGCCAGCGCGATAGCGATACAGCCGCTGCCCGTACCGCAGTCGAGTACGCGCAGATCACTGCGGCCGTCGGCATCGGCGACGATTTCATCGACAAGTCCGGCAGTCTCGGGCCGGGGTATGAGCACGGCCGGCGTGACCTTGAAGTCGAGGCCGTAGAACCGCGCCCGGCCGATGACATACTGCAACGGCTCGCCGCCGGCAAAACGCCTGACGATGTCGTCTACGTGTGCGACGGTGAAGTCTTCGAGCGTGCGGTCGCCCGAGGTGACGCGTTTTACCTTGTCATAGCCAAGCACATCCTCGAAGATAATATCGGCTGCCGACCGAGCCTCGTCAGCGCCGACCGAGGGCGTCATTCCCGCTATGATACCGCGATAGAGCGAGTCGACCGTGGCTCCCATCATTTTTTAGAATCGTCTGATTCTTCGGGCTCTATATCCTCGTCCCAGTCATATTCCTCGTCCCATTCGTCGGGATTGATCGTGCGCAGATCCTCGCCCTCGAAATCTTCGTCCTCATCAAGAACCGGAACATTCTCGAAGATGAATTCATCCTCCTCGCGCACACGGTGATGGCCGTCGAGCGGACGGTGGACGATGTCGGGTGTCGCCATGCGGTTGCTCTCGTCTGTGATAGCGCGCCATAGCGTGTCTTTGAGCTCGGTCAGGCCGTAGCCCGTTACAGCCGAGATAAATACGTGCGGCACGTCGGCCGGAAGAGTCTTCTTGATTTCCTCCATCAGTTCGTCGTCGAGCATATCGCTCTTCGAGATGGCGAGTATGCGGTGTTTGTCCATCAGCTGCGGGTTGAACTGCTCGAGCTCGTTGAGAAGCACCTCATACTGGGCCGTTATATCATCGGCATCTGCCGGAACCATGAACAGCAGCACGGCGTTGCGCTCGATATGGCGCAGGAATCTGAGACCGAGTCCGCGGCCCTCGCTGGCGCCCTCTATGATACCCGGGATGTCGGCCATGACAAACGAACGGTTGTCGCGGTAGCTGACGATGCCGAGCTGCGGCTCCATGGTCGTGAAAGGATAGTCGGCGATTTTGGGGCGTGCGGCCGACAGAGCCGACAGAAGTGTCGATTTGCCGGCGTTGGGGAAGCCCACAAGACCGACATCGGCGAGCATCTTCAGCTCAAGTATTATGCTGCGCTCGATAGCAGGCTCGCCGGGCTGCGCATAACGCGGTGTGCGGTTTGTCGCACTCTTGAAATGCCAGTTGCCGAGACCGCCGCGACCGCCTTTGAGCAGATTGACCTCCTCGCCGTCATATTTCACCTCGCAGAGATATTCGCCCGTCTCGGCATCGAAGACGACAGTGCCGCAAGGCACTTCGACGATGACGTCCTCGCCGTCCTTGCCGAAACTGCGTCCGCCCGAACCGCTCTGACCGTTGCCGGCAAAGATATGGCGGCGGTATTTCAGCGGCAGCAGCGTCCACATGTTCTTATTGCCCCTGAGGATGATATGACCGCCTCGGCCGCCGTCGCCGCCGTCGGGTCCTCCCTTGGGAACGTATTTCGCACGATAGAAATGACGCGAGCCCGCGCCGCCTTTGCCCGAGCGGCAAAGTATCTTCACATAGTCTATGAAATTTGATTCTGCCATATTCTTTATTTGTTTTTAATCGGACTGCTCATGGCCCGGTGGTGACGCATGAGCTCGCCGGCATGTTTGAAATCGACGGGCGAACCGACGTCTATCCATGTGCCGTTGATCGGGAAATAGGTGACGCGGCGCCCCGATGCTATAGCGTTCTCGATGAAATCGGTCGCATCGATGCGTATGTTTTTTTCGAGTGTGTCAAGCAGGCGGTTTGAGAAAATATAGATGGCATAATATGAATAGGACGGCTTCTCGCAGAGGCCGGTGACCTCGCTGCCCTCTGTCGTCAGGATGGCATAGGGCACCGAAATCTGATATGGCACGACGGCTATGGTGACGTCGGCATTCTCGGCCTTGTGTTTGAGATAGAGATCCTCGAACGAGAGTGTCGTCAGCAGATCTGAGTTCATCACCAGGGTGTCGCCGTCAGGATCGCGGTCGATGAGCGACAGGGCGCCGACGGTGCCGAGAGGCATGCTCTCCTCGACGCACCTGACCGACACACCGGCGACAGGCCGCGCGAAGTGTTCGGCGATTTTGTCGGCGAGATAGCGCGTCGTCACGGTGATGTCGCTGATGCCGCAGCGAGCCAGAGCCTCTATATTGTAGTCTATGATGGCCTTGCCGTCGATTTCGAGCAGAGGTTTGGGCACTGTCAGCGTCATCGGACGCAGGCGCTCGCCCTTGCCCCCGGCCATCAGTACGGCACTCAGCGGCAGGCGCGTATACGTATCATTGAGATTGATTATGCCGACGACATGTCCGTCGCTGTCCAACTCCGGCAGCAGCGTTATGCCGGTTTCCCGACAGCGGCGCATCAGCTCGACCTCGTCGTGCGGCGCGTCGCCTCTGAGCGCCTTGAACGCCGTGTGGCAGGCCCGCGCGACCTCGTCGTCGAGTGACATCCCGGCTGTCAGCGCGCGGCGTATGTCGCCGTCGGTCAGAGTGCCGGTGACGCGGCGGTCGTCGTCGACGGCAAAAAGGGTCATCTCGCGTCCCGGCAGTTCGTTGAGCTTCCGCAGGGCGTCGAGCAATGTGGCTTTTTGACTTATCAGATGTCGGTCCATATCTTTAAAACATTCAGTCATTGTTAATGTTTGCTTCTAACAGCGCTTCGGCCACAAGCCAGTCTGTCGGCGTGTCGAGATCTATGCTGCGGCTGCGGGGCATCACAAAGGGCACGCGCCGCTTGAATGCCCCCAGCGGCATCTCTCTTATCGAGTGCGGATTGATGACGTAGACCGCGCCGTTATATTCCCACGCCTTCGGCGCGTCCTGACGGCGCGTTATCAGTCCGTCGCCTTTCGAGACATGGAGATAGCCGTCGCCATCGGTCTCGAAGCAGTTGTAATAGGGGTTCGACGCGGCCTCGGTTACGCTGACGACCATGTCGAGGCTGCCGTCGTAGAGGGCGACCGCTCCGCTGATATCATCGGCAGTCCTGAAGGGCGACGTCGGCTGCAGCAGCACGACGGCCTCATAGTCAATGCCCCACCTGTCGGCCCAGTCCATCACGTCGAGTATCACCTCCCGGCTGCCGACGGTGTCGCCGCCGAGAGCCGCGGGACGCATATAGTCGGTCGCGAGGCCGCAGTCGCGGGCCACGGCGGCGATGCGTCCGTCGTCGGTTGAAACGATTATCCTGCTGTCGGGAGCGCCGGCGCCTCGCGCAGCCTCGATGGCATACGCAATCAGCGGCTTGCCGCCGAGCGGTTTGATATTTTTACCCGGTATGCCTTTGCTGCCTCCGCGGGCAGGGATTATATATAGTGCTTTATCTTTGTTCATAACTTGAAATCGAGGTCATTGAATCGTTTGACATCATGTTTCTCACGGGCGAAACCCATTATTGCGTCGATCATCTTTGAAGGCGTGTCGGGCTGATAGTATGGATTGTCACAGCGTGCTGCGAGAGCCTGCATCTCGGGCGAGAGAGCCATTTTGATAGCCGCGGCTATCTCGTCGGCCGTGTCACCGCAGTGTATAACCGAGCCGGCTGCGTCGCGCCCGCGCTGCCGTATGCCTATGTCGACCGTAGGTATGCCGCACGACGGCACCTCGACAATGCCCCCCGACGAATTGCCGATGACGACGTCGACACACTTCAGCGCCGACAGAAAACGTCTCATGCCGAGCGACTTCACCACCTTGACTCGCTCCGGATGCCTGCGGCCGAAGTCCTCGATGCGCTCGATGATGGCTGCCGAGCGGGCGTCGTTGTTGGGATAAGTTATCAGAAGGCGCATGTCACCGAAGCGTTCAAGCGCCTCGAGCATCGCCCCGCAGCGTTCGCCCGGGTCAGCCGGGTCGAGCGTCGCCGGATGAAAGGTGACCACCGCCGAACGGCCGCCGAAGTCAAAGCCAATGTCGGCCGACAGCTCTTCGCGCGACATCAGAGACTGATTGCCGATGTTCCATACGCCGAGCGCGCCTGTCGCGACCACCGTCTCCGGGGCTTCGCCCATCTGTATCACACGGCGCCGGTAGCGCTCTGTCTCGGTCAGGTGCAGCGACGAGAGCTTCGTGATGGCATGACGTATCGCGTCGTCGATTGCGCCCTCCGAAACGACTCCGCCGGCGATATGCACTATCGCGATTTTCATCATCGCGGCGGCCGTCGCCACAGAGAGCATCTCGTAACGGTCACCCAAGATGACGACCATATCGGGCTTGAGCCGGTCGAAGACGCGGCCGAAGCCATCGAGACACTTCGCCATCGCCGTGACGCGCGACAGATCGCCGTCGCCCTCGGTCTTCATGTCGACAGTGGCGGCGAGCGGCAGCCCCTCGGCGATTATCTCATTGACGGTCATACCGTAACGGGCGTCGAGGTGCATATTGGTGGCGATAATCATCAGCTCGACGTCGTCGCGGGCGGCGAGAGCATGGGCCAGCGGCGTCAGCAGACCCCAGTCGGCCCGCGTGCCTGTGGCAATGGCTATTTTCAACGGTTCGTTAATCATTTAGATACAAAATTAGTTACTTTTGATGATTTTGACTAACTTTGTAGCCTCAAAAATATTTACGTATAAATACAACTCTATGAAAATTACCAAATTCCTTGCTATCGCATTTACCACCGCCATGGCTGCCGGATTCACCGCATGCAGCGACAGCGACGATCCCGTAGCCCTTGACATGGTCAACATCAGCGAAATAACCGATTTCAACAGCCAGAACTACTGGGCCAAGTGCTATGACATATCGGCTACTACCATCAATGCCGACGGCTTCACATTCAGCCATGCCGCCGAGTCGAACGTCTGGGACGGCGTCGAGTATAAATCATGGAAAGGCTTCTGCCCCTCGCGCGTCAATGACACCAAAGACCACGCCGACAACTGGATTGACAACCAGTGGGCATGCAACATCGAGAATCCCGACAATGCCATATTCTTTGTCTGCAACACAAACTCTGTTGTCTCAGAGAATCCCCTCGACAACACCGACTGTATAATCAGAAAGGCCGACGGCACAACATTCGCGCCGTTCTTCATCTATGTCGCCAACTCGACCTATTTCTACTATGCCGCCAAAAACGGCACGGCTTTCCAGAGCGCTTTCACCGATAAAGACTGGGCACGCCTCAACATCGTCGGCGCCCGCGGAGGCATCGTGACAGGCAAGATCACCGTCAACCTCGCCCTCGGACAGCGCTTCCTCGACATCTGGGCCCCCGTATCGCTCGAAACCCTCGGCGAAGTCGACAGCATCTACTTCTACTTCGACTCAAGCCAGAAAAACAGCTACGGCATCACCGTCCCCACCTACTTCTGCCTCTCATCCCTCGCCTACAAAATCTGAAAAATACCGTCAGCACTGATACCACAGGCCGCCGTCACTTTGTGAGGCGGCCTGTTTTTCGTCTTTTATAGTCGGTTGGTCGCATTTTTGGCTGATTTGACGACGAAAAAGCCGAATAATGACTAACTTTGCACTAAGTTTTAATTTGAGCCTCTGAATATGCGCATAGGAAATGTCGACTTGGGCCCGCGCCCCATTATGCTTGCACCGATGGAAGACGTCACTGACATCTCGTTCCGCCTGATCTGCAAAGAGTTTGGCGCCGATATGACCTACAGTGAATTTGTCTCTGCCGACGCCCTGATACGCAACATCGCCGCGACGACTCGCAAGCTCGCCATCAACCCGGCCGAACGCCCGACAGCCATTCAGATCTACGGCCGCGACGTCGACACCATGGTCGAGGCCGCCAGGATAGTCGAGGCCGCAGGGCCCGACATCATCGACATCAACTTCGGCTGCCCGGTCAAAAAAGTAGCCGGCAAAGGTGCCGGCGCCGGCATGCTGCGCGATGTGCCACGCATGCTCGCCATCACGCGTGCCGTCGTCGACGCCGTCAGTCTGCCCGTCACCGTCAAGACCCGTCTGGGATGGGACAACGACTCAAAGATAATAGTCACCCTCGCCGAACAGCTTCAGGACTGCGGCATCAAGGCCCTGACAGTCCACGGACGCACCCGCTCGCAGATGTATACCGGCACTGCCGACTGGGAGGCGATAGCAGCCGTCAAAGCCAACCCGAGGCTCACCATCCCGGTCATCGGCAACGGCGATATCACCGACGGCGATAAACTAAAAGCCGCCTTCGAGCGTTATGGAGTTGATGGAGTGATGGTTGGCAGGGCATCAATCGGCGCGCCATGGATATTCAGCCAACTCAGAAACGCGCTCGACGGACGCCCCGACACGCTGACGACGGCCGACAAATTCAGATGTCTGCGCCGTCAGATTACCGAGAGCATCGACCGCATCGACGAATACCGGGGCATCCTGCACATCCGCCGCCATCTCGCAGCCTCGCCGCTGTTCAAAGGCATCAGCAACTTCCGCGACACCCGCGTCGCAATGCTGCGCGCCGCGACATACGACGAACTCAACGACATACTCAATCACATAGAAAACGATATTTTACCCAACGTCAGACAGACAATATAAATCTCATTATGACCAAGTCATCAATCATAATACTGACCTCGGTGCTGTCTCTGTCAGCCGCAACGGCCGCCAGCGCCCAGACCGAACGGCATCTGCTCAAAGCCAATGACTTCGACGAGCTTTATATAAAAGGAGCATGCCGGGTCGACCTGCGTGAGGTCGCCGACTCGACAGGCATGATCGTCATCACGGCCGACCACAGCGCCTATGACGCCATCGAGAAACAGCACGCCGGTCAGTCGCTCTACATCTCCGTGGCCCAGGGTGCACGCCCGATAAGCCGCGGCGGCCGCATACCCGTGATTGTCTACTGTCCCCGCAACATGAAGGTGATATCGCTCTCGGGCAACGGCGCCATCGAAGGTTCGGGCATTGTCGCCGACGACGAGCTCGCTCTGATTGTCTCGGGTCCCGGCACGATAAAGCTATCTGACTGCTCGGCCCAGAATATCAACGTCACCATCACCGGCTCGGGCAAAATCGAGCTCGGCACAGGTGTCACCGCATCAAACATCAACTGCTCGCTCACTGGCAGCGGCCACATCTATGCCGACCGTCTGACAGCCACGACTCTCAGCGGCACCGTCCGCGGCAGCGGCGGCATCAGCGTCAGCGGGTCGTCGCCTAAAAGCTCGTTTGTCATGAACGGCAGCGGCACGATAGACCTCAGCGGTCTGGTGTCATCCGACCTGAAGCTCAACCTCTACGGCGAGGGCGAAATCAGATATTCGACCGGCACACCCGTAAAATCTACCGGCAATGTCAAGAACATCAAGGCTGTCAAGACTTATAACCCACGGTAGTCAGACACAATCTACAATTAATATCATCACATCTAATCTATCACAATCATGAAGTACCTGTCATTAATCGCATTCCTTATCGCGGCATCACCGGTCATGATGGCCGAAGAAGCATCATATAAACTTGAGGTGAAGGACTTTACCGAGCTTAAAGTTCTCAACAGCATAAACATCGAATACCACTGTTCGGCCGGATGGGCCTACTTTGACTGCGAGCCCGAGGTCGCGTCGCGTCTCATGTTCAGCAACAACAAAAGCCGCCTGCAGATTGAAATCGCCGATCCCGAGCTGCCGATTTCAGGCCTCCCGACCATAAAGGTCTACTCTACGCTGCTCGACAAAGTCGAGAACAGCGGCGACTCACTCGTCAGAATCAACAACGACATAGCCGTCAAAGAATTCAAGGCGACACTCATCGGCAATGGCCAGCTTGTCGTCAAAGGTCTGTCGGCCAATAAACTCAACGCCACCATCGCTGCCGGCAACGGACAGCTTGTCATCTCTGGCAAGACACGGAGCGCCAAGCTCAAGAATGTCGGCACCGGCACAGTCGAATGCGCCGACCTCGCCGCCGAGGATGTCAACGCATGGCTCTTCGGCTCGGGCCCCATCGACTGCAACGCCTCCGAAAGCCTCACCGTCTACGGCGCCGGTTCGGGCAAAGTCTACTACGGCACCAAGCCCGAAAAGATTTCAAACCGCTCGATGGGCGTGAAAATTCTCGACGCCAACGCCAGATAACACCCCCGCGCCGCTCCGACGATGGCTGACAACGATGGTCTGAAAGACAAGACCGCCAGAACGCTCAAATGGAACCTCATCGACCGACTCTCGACCCAGCTGCTCTATGCGCTGACGGGAATTGTCCTGGCCCGTATGCTCTCGCAGGAAGACTTCGGCCTCGTCGGTGCCGTGCTCATCTTTCAGGCTTTCGCATCGCTGCTTATCGACTCGGGCTTCAGCTACGCGCTGATACAGCGCAAAAGCCCCACAAGACTCGATTACAGCACCGTACTGTGGTTTAACATCGGCGTCGCCGCCGTCATCTACGTCATCCTCTGGTTCTGCGCGCCGCTCATTGCCCGTTGTTTTCAGAACGACATGCGGCTTATCGGTCTGTCGCGGGTGATGTTTCTCGTCTTCATCATCAACGCCGCCGCCATCGTCCAGACAAACCGGCTGGTCAAGAAGATGGATGTGCGCATGGTCGCCGTCTCAAACTCGGTCGGACTCGTCGCCGGCGCTGTCACCGGAATCACCCTCGCCCTCTATGGCTTCGGAGCCTGGGCCATCGTCTGGCAGAACATCGCCATGGCGACAGTCAAGACATCAATTCTTTGGGCCACAGGCAAATGGCTGCCGATGATGAAATTCTCATGGGCAACCTTGAAGTCATACTCGTCGGTCGGTTCAGGCATGATGTTCACATCATTTCTCAACACCGTCTTTCAAAACATCTACTCGTTCTTCGTCGGCAATCGTGTCGGCCTCGCCTCGCTCGGCTACTATACCCAAGGCGACAAATGGAGCAAGATGGGCGTCACATCCATATCGCAGGTGCTCACATCTTCATTTCTGCCCGTCCTGTCAGCCGTACAGGACGACCCCGGACGCTTCCGCCGCCTGTGTTCCAAGATGAACCGCTTCACGGCCTATCTCGTCTTCCCGGCGCTTATCGGACTGATTGTCATAGCCGAACCCGTCTTTCATCTTCTTTTCGGCACAAAGTGGGACCCGTCTATCATCCTCTTTCAGCTCTTGCTCGTCCGTGGCATCTTTTTCGTGCTTACATCGCTCTATAATAACTTTTTGCTCGCCCTCGGCCGCTCAGGCATGATAGTCAGGCTCGAGATACTTCGCGACACCGTCGCCATCGCCGCCCTTGTCGCCTCACTGCCTTTCATCGCCCAATCGACACCCGACAATCCGGTCTACGGCCTGACACTGATGTTATGGGGACAGGTCGGCGCCTCGGCCATCAGCTGGGCCGCCACGCTCTATGTCACCGCCCGCACCGTCGGCAGCCGCGTGGCCTCATTCCTCTTCGACCTCGTGCCATACGCCGTCATGACCGTGGCAATCATACCACTGATGCTTTGGATTATGTCGCTCACCGCCACCCCTCTGGCGATGATACTCGCCGGCGCAGCCATAGCCGTCATCTTCTACCTCGGCATCAATGCCATCCTCGGTTCAAAAATCCAGAAAGAAGTCCTCGGCTACCTTCACCTCAGCAAAAAAATCAATTCTTAAACTTAAACTGCGGCATAATTCCAAGAGTTACAATCTGTTTGTTCCAGTCTTCACATTGTTTCGGAAACTCTTTGAAACTCTTCTTTATGTTCTTGCTATATGAACGGTGCGAATAATAAAGCAACAATGACGCCTTTACGCCATTAAACTCTACATCTTTATAATAATGTACATCTATTTCGAGGCAATTCGGCTTTACATTCCTATCATCGGCATCGCTGACTGTAAAGTCAAGCACCTTAACACCATCGACTTCTGATACGACATAACTACACATTGGGTCTGTTTTCTTGCGCTCTTCAAGTTCAGAGACTTTCATCTCGAGAGATTTCGCTGCGCTAAACGGCGCATCACCATAAAACATCACAGAAACAGTAAACATATCTTTATATGTTTCAAATTCCTGCCCGGCAGGTAGATATTCTTGCAACATATAAAACTCATATGGCCGCGAACTCCATACAAAGAAATATTTCTGCCCCATAAACTCAATTGGATTTCCAGCATTAAAATACTGCACAGCTTCCTGCGCTCTCATCGTCACGAAAAATGATATTAGCGCAATAAATAAAAATGTCGCCCTTTTCATGGTATTTATTTTAAAAGATTGTCAAATATAACGAAATTATACGCAATTGTCAAAATCATATTGACAAAACTTGTAAAAACACACCGGCATGAATGAAAACATCGCCTCACATTAATTGCAATGTTAATCAGTCGGCATGGCATGGAGTTTAGCACTTGCGTCCCATAATTTTCCAACGATGTCAATGTACGTTTGACATCGTTTTGGTGAGAGTCGGTTCTGCAATAATCATTTTACGTCAGGG
>ERZ836877.3832-NODE-3832-length-16285-cov-15.951694_pt1 | contig 16285 bp, 16 predicted proteins | sample MGYA00519469_ERZ836877 | MGnify/ENA primary metagenome ERZ836877 (study PRJEB31850, sample SAMEA3708809) | human gut metagenome | biome: human gut; feature: human-associated habitat; material: faeces | place: China | collected 2014 ... | reverse complement strand
AGCAGCGGGCGGCCATTGCGTCCGTATATGCCATGAAGCCAAAGGTCTTTGTGTGCGACGAGCCGACGGCCAACCTCGATGCCGCCGGGACAAGGCAGCTTGCGCAGACCCTACGGCAGCTCAAGGAGCAGGGCTTTACCCTGCTCCTCGCAGAGCACCGAATCGACTGGCTGATGGGGATCGCAGACCGTTTTTTGTATCTGCGGGAGGGCAAAATAGCGGCCGAGTATACACCGGAGGATTTGCGCCTTCTGCCGAAAGCGGACATCTTGGGCATGGGTCTGCGCTCTCCGCACGAGGGAAAGAGCCTTCCCGCGCCCTCCGTATTGGGCGAAAGCCCTGCCGTCTTGAAGACAGCAGGGCTCTCGAAAAGAATACGCAAAGAAGTTATTTTTGAGGATATTTCGCTGTCCGTTCCAGAGGGCGGCGTGACCGCCATAACGGGGCAAAACGGCGCGGGGAAAACCACCCTTGCGCAGATCCTCTGCGGGCTGACAAAGCAGACAAGGGGACATATCCTGATAGATGGGAAAAAAGCAAGAGCGGCAGCTCGGCGCAGGGAGATCTATTACTGCGGCAATGACACGTCGACGCAGTTTTTTACGGCGAGCGTGGCGGAGGAACTGCTGCTGAATGCCGGATTGACTGAAGAAAACAAAGACCGTGCCAGACATTTGCTGAAAGAGTTTGGTCTTTACGAGTACAGGGATGCGCATCCGTCCGCCCTGTCCGGCGGACAGAAGCAGCGCCTTGCCATAGCCTGCGCCATCTTTTCCGGCCGCAGGATACTGATACTTGACGAGCCCACCAGCGGCCTTGACGGGCGAAATATGCGCCTGATCGCGGAAAGGCTGAAAAGCGAAGCGCGGAACGGCAGAACCATTCTCGTGATCACCCACGACAGGGAGCTGATCGAGAGCTGCTGCGATAACGTTGTGGAGGTCGCCACAAAGCCCAGTGAGGTACAGTGAACGCCTTTTGCCATTGAGCCAAAGCGGGGCAAATGCACGAATGTTACTTTGTGTTGCTTGCCGCAACGGTGTTGTTGCTGCTATACTGTGTGTGCAATCTTTGAGGGAAGGAGGGCTTTCCATGTTTCAAGAAAACCTTCGACTGAAACGCAGGGAGCGAGGTCTTTCGCAGGAGGAATTGGCATCACGTCTCCATGTCGTCCGGCAGACCATTTCAAAATGGGAGAAAGGTCAGTCGGTTCCCGATGCTGAGCAGCTGATAAAGCTGGCTGTCATTCTTGAAACGACCGTAAGTGAGCTTCTTGGAACCCAAGTGGAAAACGAAGAGGAATCAAACCAGTTGGCGAAGGAGCTGTCCCGCATCAATACACAGCTTGCCATCAGAAACCATCGGACGCGGCGCGTGCTGAAAATCATCGCTGTTGCTTTGCTCACGTTTGCGGCTTTGGTTTTTGCCATCATGGCGTTGAATTATGCGCCAATGCCGCTGTCCAAATGACACACTTACACAAGGAGTAAATCATGAAAAAACTCATGAAACGGAGCCTTATTGCAAGGCTGCTTGCCACTGCCGCTGTGACCGGCCTAATTGCGCTATATCTTCTGAATGTAATAAGCACAGGAACCTTTGTTCCGTTGATAGTAATCGTTTCCCTCCTCTTCTGGAGCTTTGGCGTGAAGAGAAAGCCATAAACCACCAAACGGTTTTGTTGTTACAGGTTGTCAATATAAAAATGAAAAAGCTGCTATGCGTTATGGGCCTCGTGTGTATCGGAATTCTTCTGGTGTCGTGTGGGTCAAAACGCCTTGGTGATCCCAAGGCACAGTTTATTCGGAATTTTGGCTTGCATATTGATAAGAAAGACTGTGTGCTTGAAGAACTCTTCAATAACTACGAAGGGTTTCCTTATGAGGGGATAGCACTATATAAGCTGACCGTTGGGGAGGACGTGCGTCAGGCGTTCCTGCAATGGGAACGCTTTCCCTTCTCCGAAGAGGCTGAGAACTTTTTGGAGAGCCTTTCCTCCTATGTGGAGCTGCCCTCGATCGCGGACGGCTACTGGAAAATGGTAGATCGAAACCCAGGAACGAGCGCATACACAAATGTTTCCCTGTGCGTATACGATGAGGCAACGGGTGCCGCATACCTCTTGACAATGGATATCTAACGATAAGCGGCAACGACACGTAAACGCAGTTTTTACGGCAAGCGTGGCGGATGAGCGGCCTTGACGGGCGAAACATGCGCCTGATCGCGGAAAGGTTGAAAAGCGAAGCGCGGAACGGCAGAACCATTCTCGTGATCACCCACGACAGGGAGCTGATCGAGAGCTGCTGCGATAACGTTGTGGAGATTGCTGCATACCCTAATATTCTTTTGCACGGATATTTCCCTTCTTCATCTGCTTGATGAAGTTGTAGAAAAAGAGAGGTTCATCATTGAAGAAAGCACATTATAAAAAATCTATAATAGCACTGCTTGTCGTGTTGATGTATTTGCTAATAGCGGTTGCGTTTGCCAAAATCTTACCATTAGCGGTATTGCAAGATCTCACAAATTCAAATATAAAAAGACGCATATTGTATGATGCTATTCAGGCTGCTGCTGTAATTCCTTTTGCGGCAACATATTTTCGCAGTGCAGATTTCAGGGAAAAAGAGACATATTCCAAATGGATACCGTGGGGGCTTATTGGCGTTTGTGCCATATTGGTAACAATAATTCTGCCTGAGAGGGTATACGCCTTTTGGTTTTACTTAATTATTGTTGGATGCGGAGAAGAATTTGTTTTTCGAGGTTATTTGCATCGAGAGTTGCGAAAAGCATTTAATTTCAAAGTATCCGTCATCTTGGGCGGATTAGTGTTTGGATTTGCACATGGATATTCACATTTTATGGTTCTGGGTGGACCAATTACCGGTATTCTTAGTGAGCTCGGTGGTGGCATTGTTGGAGCACTGGTGTTCTCCGCGATATACGAAAAGAGCAACTCAATAGGCTGGCCAATTTTGATTCATACTTGTTTGGATTTTGTGGGGTATTTGATATAGGTTGATTTTCGCAGATGAAATACTTTTCATTTGCCATCGTCTGATCTATATGTGGTGCGGTACAGCAGCAAATGTTTCTTTAGATTGTTAGGCGGATATCGATACAACCATCGCAGAGATGACCGGTTGTCAGCTCCGCCGGCATCGGATCATTATAGAAAGACTCTGCCCCATATATCAGGAAAGAAAGAGGAACCAGATGGAAGATTAAAATCGGCTAAACTCAGATACCGTCGTTATGCTTTGAACCGACCCGTATGAGATCCGGCTGATGCAAAATCCATATGATGCGGCGGTTGGGTGAGCCAAGGAAACAGGATCGGGAGTGATTACGCAGAAAATGCGCCATGCCACATTGCAGTAGTGGTACGGCGCATTTTTTATTTATCGGGTCACATGACTGTCAGCCGAGTCCGTAGATCAGCAGTGAAATACCACAGGCGAGCAGACTGACTGCCGAGCCAATCAGGAGCTGCGGCAGGGTGTGGCGCGACAGCTTCAGCGAGGATCGATAGACCGCTGCGATCAGCAGCACAGACGGTATAATAAAAAGCGGATGAAGCTTCCATGTCAGCAGAAACGCAGGAGCCGTTGTGCTGCAGGCATGGCCGCTTGCGTGCCACTTGAAAACGGTGTTGAGAATCAGCAGTGCTGCGATGGAAATGACATAGGAGAGGAAGAGAATGTGGACGAACCAGGAGGATGGGGTCAGCATTGACCAGAGAAACCCGCACAGGTATCCGATGGCACTGCATACCAGTGCCGTGCTGCGCTGTCCCTTTCTCCGATCCTTTCCAATGTGGAATATCTCCCGTATAGGATATGCAGCCATGGGAATGAGCAGCAAAAACAACTCGCACAGGAGCAGCTCCCGCAGTGTCAAAAGATTTGCCGGGACATACATCAGGAGCACTGTTATGCCAATGACGATGGGTGGCAGGGTCAGAATGCGCACGATAAGATGAAAGATTCCGGCGCCTCTTCCCTTTTCATTGGTTGCGCCTGCTTTCATGACTCAAAGCCCAGCATGATCCCGCCGCGCTCGGCGTAATAGCTGCACAGTCCCCGCAGCGGATAGCTTCGCACATCCGCCTCCGGAAACCGCTGCTGGATCTCGGTGCAAAGCTCCAGCGCAAGAGCCGCATTCTGACAATGCCCGATTCGAACCTTTCCGCCCTTGTAGCCAAGCTCCACCATTTCGCTCAGCATAAACTGCCGCGCTTTACGAACCCCACGGCACTTTCCAAGCATCTCAAGCGTACCCTCGGCACTGGCCTGCCCGATGGCGCGGATCCCGAGGACGCTTGCCATTGTTGCGGCGAGCTTGCTGACACGGCCGTTCTGCGCAAGGTTGTGCATGGATTCCAATGCAAAAAGTAGGTGCGTGTGGGTCTGATATGTATTCAAGGATTCGCATGCTTTATCAAAGTCCGCATGGGAGCGCAGCTCATACAAAGCCCTTTCAATGAGAAGGGCGATTTCAGGTCCGGCGGAAAGGGAGTCCACAACATAGATGCGCCGGGCCGGGTTGCGTTCCTCACAATTCTTCTTTGCCACGCAGGCAGCATTATAACTGCCTGAAAGAGCGCTGGTAATGGTAAAAGCAATCACATTGCCGCTCTCACCGAATGCGCTTTCCCAGTCTGCGATGTTCGGACAGGCACTGTAAGATCGCCCTTTGGTGTCGCGGAGCGTACTGACCATCGCGTCAACATCAAGATTGGCGTCATCGCAAAACTCCTCAGTGTCAGTGCGTATTGAGAGCGGAACACTGACGAAGTCCGCTCCATCCAGTGTGAGAAGGTCGCAGCTGGAGTCTGCGACGATACGAAACTGATTCATGGTGTGTCCTCCAAATAACAAGAAACATTTCAACCGACTTTGAAAGCCGACACCGAAATTCTATCAGGTTTTTATCATTCCGTCAACGGTTTTTAGAAAACCGATAAAAAGATTTTGTAAAACCATTGAAAGATTAATGAGAGCCGTGTATAATGGCCGCATGGAAAAGGGAGTGAATAATATGATAGAGGCTATTGAGGGCTTTCGCTTACCGCGGTATGCACAGATTCCGGATGTCGGGCTTTATCTGGAGCAGGTGGTACGCTATGTCAACACACACCTTGCGCCGTTGGGGGAACCGGAGCTGACAAGCTCCATGGTGAGCAATTACGTGAAGCAGGGGCTGATCTCCTCCCCTATAAAAAAGTCATACACAGCGGAGCACCTTGCACGGCTCCTGTTTATCGCCGTAGTCAAGCCTGTTGTCCCGTTGGAAGGGCTTCGAATGATGTTCAGCATACAGGGGGACAACTATACCCTCCCGACCGCCTATGATTATTTCTGCGACGAGTTTGAAAATATGCTCAGCGCAGCGTTCGGCATAGCTCCCGCGAGAGAGGGCCTCGGCGAGACACAATCCGACGCAAAGGATCTTCTCCGCAACACGATCGTGGCCACCGTCAACAAGGTCTATCTGGATCGGTATCTGGAAGAATATCAAAAGCAGAGGGAAGAAGCCTCCGATGAACGGCAAGCATGATCGAGAATGTTTCGCTATCTCGTTCCACCAAAGGAGCTACACTCCCTTGCAACGTTTGCGTATCTATCCCTTGTGGACTTGCCGCTTACAAGCAGCATAGTCGTACACATCATCTGCTACGCTGGGGGCATTGAGGTTGTAGTATTCGTGCCGGTATTGGTTGAGTTGTGCGACCAGCTTTCTCATAGTGCTCATTTCTACTGCGTTAGCCATTATGTTCATTCCTTTCGTTGGCACTATCACCGAAATTCAGCTTTCGGATCATGGCAAGAATAGCGTTATCGTCATTCCACGGTGCAGACCATGACTGCGGGGAAATGGTGTCATAACGCACGAAGACCTGGCCCTCCGAAATTTGCAAGGATACATCTGCGCGTTTTGCGCAGACGATGGCAAGATTCCCTAATTGTTTCATACTGTCCAACTCCTTTTTTAAGCTGCGGTCTTATCTGCGGCACACTGCACCTGTCGTTTCCATCGTTCAATAAAAGCCTTGATTTTTGCCGGAGGGTCTTCGTTATCGAAGCCCCTTGTCTGCACAACCTGTCCGTCTCTGACCTCTACGGAACAAAGCGACTTGTCCGGTTCGGCTACCTTTCGCACAAATAAAATGACGCATTCACGCTGCGCGACCCACTTAACATACCTGCCGACACAGTGGCGAAGAGCAGTGCCCTCGTCTATCAGTTCTTTCGAGGAATGGGGAGGGATCACCATAACGTCATTGTCCTCCATCTCCTGCTTGGCAAACTCAAATGCCCTGCGGTTGATATAACGGAAGCAGTTGACCATGTTCTTGCGGGGGTGCATGACATTCCGGGCAAAGGCCACATCCTCAAGGCAAAGCGTTTGGATATACTCGGTGACGCACTGCTTCATGTTGCGGCGTGTCAGTCGTTCGGAATCGTCGCCCACACGCTTCATAGAGGCGGCCATCACCTCGTCATCGCTCATCGCTACCGCGTTTTCCCATGCAGCCTGTTCAGCCTCCTCCTTGGCTCGCTGCCTGGCCTCCCACTCGGCTTTTCGCTTGGCCTCAGCCTGCTCATGCTCCTGCCGCTTACGATCCTCTTCCGCCTTTTTATCTGCTTTCAGATTGGAAGGCGACGGGGAATCATCTGCGTTTTGCTGCATCTGGGAGAGCAGAGCCTTCGCCTGCTCCTCCTCAGCCTGCTGTCGGTCGTCTGCCCGTCTGGACGCCAACTCTGCGGCATCCTGTATCGCCGGGCTTCGATCCTGTACATTATCCCGCAAGTCTGCGGCCATTTCTGAATATACTCCCATAAGGCTCCTCCGTTTCAAAATTAAACGGCATTGGGCGGGTGATAGAAACACCTGCCCGATGCCGTTCGTTTATGGTGGAACAGCTCAGTGCCGTTCCCGTTTATCTTTTGCCAGCTTTGGCGAGAACTTTACCGGCAGGAATTTATCATTTCCATCACAGTAAAAGTGCCTGCGCCCGTTTTCGTCAAAGAATTCGATCACCGTGGAGGGTGAAACGCTGCGTCCATGATAGTCCGCAGGCAGCTCGCCGCTGTATCGCGCCGCCACCAGTTTCAGGCGGATGGCGTCGTCCTGCTGCACTTCACACACCAGAGCTCCTTCATAGACCAGCGCGTACTCCGAGGCGGGCGGCTGTTCATAGCCGGCCTTCTGCAAAGCCCTGATCCCGCCAAAGGCGAAATCTGCGGCCTTGCCCTCAGATACATCCGGCTGGTAGATACGGAAACACTGCTGCGCTCGCAGGGATAAAAGATACTGCTCCAGTGCCGCGTCACCATCCCGCAAAAAGCGGGCGTACTCCTGCTCGCTCAGACCCAGGTAATCGTGGAGCGTACTGCTGCCAGTGTTCCTCTCGTGCCATGCGGCGATCTCCTCACTGATGGCGTCAAAGGAACAGAGCCCACAGACAAACCGCGTTCTGAAATTCATCTGAGAAACATCTCGTTTCTCTTTTTTCTGCCGCATGGCAAGCTGCCAGTCATCAATGCCTTTATAATTCGGATCCCACGTCAGGCGGCGGCACTCCAACCCATGGCTGCGTGCCATGAGATAGATTTTCGATGCACCCTTGCTGACAGCGGCGTTGTGATACTTGTCCATATCCTCGGCCTCAATGATGACCTCTGTGCCATTGGCAGATAGCAGCGCAAACAGCATATCCAGCTTGTTGACGTTGTTGGCGCCTGCGGTGGCCGCAAAGGAACGATCCATCAGGCAGTGCGCCACGTCCGCTTTCAACAGCCCTTCCGTCACATAGACAACCCGCGCAAACGGATCGCCCACGAAATGGACGGGACTGCCGGAGGATACCCCTCGCTTCTTGGAAGAAGAGGATAGCCACAGGTACTTTGTCCCGCTCTTGTCGGGGTCGCTCTCCTGATCTCGGATAGGTGTGTCCAACCGGATCTGTGCGCCGCGTATCATCCCGTCGATCCCTCTGGCGGGAATGATGATCCCCGCCGTGATGGAATTGAAGTTGACCGTCCATTTATCATCCTTGCCCACATAGAAGCCGGGCACGCCCTCCACCTTGCAACCTCGGCTGCGCAGCTTCTCCGTCAGTGACCGGCACAGGTAGAAGGGCGGGGTACTTTTGTACCCCAGCCGTTCTATCTGTTCATCGGTCAGCCCGCGCACCTTCTGAAGATGCTTACGGTGCTGCGGAGAGAGCGTCAGCAATTCCAACAGCATGGAAAACGTCTGATGGATCTCCTGCGATGAGGCGAGAGCGGACTGCTCGACAGCCGCCTTTTCCGGCAATTCCTTTACGGTGTATTCCGGCGCGGTAAGGCCATTTTGCAGCGTGTCGCAGATCTCACGGTAGGCTTCGGAATTACTGATCCCGTATACCTTTCCGTAGAGAGCCAGCATACCGCCTCCCTCATTGCAGTAGTTGCAGCGCCAGAGGTTCTTGGCGAAGTTGATGTTCATTTTGCCCCGCTTATCGCCGCAGATCGGGCAGTCGGCATATACGCTGTCCGCCTGTCTGCGTCTGATATGCAGATGCAGCAGCTCGGCCACATCCATGATATTGAACGGGAACTCCTGTGGCTGCGCCACCGCGCCACCTCCTTACCATCATCTTGAGCAAATCACCCGTCAGCTGGCATTTGCCAGGCGCTGGAGCTTGTCCAGCATCAGCTTGGCGCCGGCCCGCAGAATGTTGTCATCACCGGAATAGCCCTTCACGTACCACTTGAGGCTGGCAGGGCGCCGCTCGGCGACCTGCTTGAGCGTCTGCCCACTGCATGTGCCGATGGGCACGATGATCTCCTCGGCTTCTGCTTCGGTCATCAGAGTGCAGATGGTGTCCACGTCCATGTCCTTGGAATAGCTGGCGACATTCGGCTCGTCATATACGAAGGGCAGCTCCGTTTCTACAGTAGGCTCCGCAACGGCCTCCGCAGGCTGTTCCACAGAGACTTCCACCGGCGCCGCGTCAGGTACGGCTTCTTCATGGTGAACCACTTCCTGTTCAGGCTGCTGTACCACCACAGGCTCAATGTCAGCCTGTACCGCAGCAGGTTCCGTTCTGACCTGCTCCGCTGCCGCTTGGGGCGCTGGGGCAGGCTCAGCCTCCATAGTAGGTGCGGCTGGCTCTGCGTAAGGCGTATCTGCCTTGGGCATCGGCGCAAACTGGACGCCGAAACCGGCGTTGGTCAGCGCCATGTCCAGCGCGTCATGCTCCGCGGCCTGAATATACAGACCGGCAGGCGCGTTTTCCTGCGTCATGGTGGCAATGTAGCTGCTGGCGGGGTCGGCATCATCCTTGTCGAAGAACACCTTCGCCTCGATGATCGCCAACTGATCCGTGATGCGCAGTGGCGTCAGCCGTGTGCGCCCGGCAGGGTACTTCAGCCGGAACCAGAGCTTTTTGTACCGCAGTTCCAGCTCATGTCCGCGGGCAGTCTTTTTCAAGAACTTCAGCGGATCGAAGCCGGCAACGCGGTTCAGCTCAGAGACAACGGGGACAGCATTGAACAGAGTGGATTCGGGTGCATTCATTTCAAAGGCTCCTTTCTTAATAAAAACACGAGACAAGGTGCGAATTTAACACCCTTGCCTCATTTTCATAAAATATTTACAGTTGTGCTCAGGCACTGCGCTTCTGTACTTTGAACGTATTGACATACAGTGTGATCCTACGTCCCAGCTGCGTGTTGCGCTTCCCGGTATCATCTTTGTGGACAGCCATATAGAGCATACCAATCTGCCCCACCAGAATGACCTTTGCCTTGGCACGGGTGATAGCCGTATAGACAAGGCTCCGCGTCAGCATCCGGGCATGGCTTCTCAGCAGAGGGAATATCACCACATCGAACTCGCTGCCCTGTGCCTTATGGACGGTGGTAGCATAGGCAAGTTCGACATGCCCCATTTCTTCCATAGAATACTCCACGACTCTCATGGGCGAGAACTGGATCGATATACGCATACCGTCCCGCTCGTCATGGCGGAAGCTGCGAATGAATCCAATATCGCCGTTGGACGCCTTGGTGCTGTTCTTATTCTGCATGATCTTATCGCCCACCCGAAAATAGAGGCTGCCCACCTTCAGGTCGGCTTCCTCCGTCTGTGGGTTCACCATTTCGCGGATCGCTTCGTTGAGCTGATCGGCAGAGGCTGCGCCGGTGGAACGGAAGGGCGAGAGAATCTGCACACGGTCTATGCCGTATTGCTTCACCTGTGCCAGATAGATATTCCGTATATGCTCGGCGGCCTCCTCCTGATTGGCGCATTTGCAGACAGTAAAATCATTGCCATAGAAAAAGCTGGTGTCATTGTTGTTGATCTTCTGCGCGTTATAGGCGATAAGGCTGTCCTTCTTCTGGCGGAATATCTCGTTGAGCACCGTCACGGGGATCAGCCCGCAGTTGATCAGCTCACGGAACACATCACCTGCTCCGACACTTTGCAGCTGGTCTGCGTCGCCTACCAGCAGCACCTTCGTGTCAGGCCCGATACGGGAAAAGAACTTTCGCGCCAGCCACATATCCATCATAGACGATTCATCCACGATGATAAGTCCTGCGTCCAGCATATCCTCTTCACCTTTCCGGAAGCCGCCATCCTCGCCAAACAGTCCCAGCAGGCTGTGCAGCGTGCTGGCATTGTTTACGCCGGTACTCTCCGCCATGCGGCGGCTTGCCCGGCCGGTGGGGGCTGCCAGCAGGATCTTCTCCGATGGCTTCAGCAGCTTGAACACCTCAATGACCGCTTTCAGGACGGTCGTCTTACCAGTGCCGGGCGAGCCGGTAATGATGGAAAGGTCGCTGCGGAACACCATGTGGACAGCTTCTGTCTGCCGCAGCGAGAGTTCAACGCCTAACTGGCGTCGTACCCTTGTCAGCAAATCCTGCACATCCACCCGTTCTGCCGGGCGGCAGAGCAGCCTTGCGATACTGCGGGCCGTTTCGTCCTCCTGCGCAAAGGTCTTGACCAGATAATAGTTGCCGTTACTGTTGATGATCTTGCCTTGCAGCAGCATATCATCGATCACAGCCTCCAGATCATCTGCCTTTACCCGCATCTGCGGAACGGGGATCATGCTGTTCAGAAGCGACATAGCCTCTTTATGAAGCTGCTCCGCCTCCAGATACAGATGGCCGCCATCACCCTTTGCGCTTTCCAACGCCGCAAATACCGCACCGCGGATACGCATGGGGGAATTGAGGGGCCAGTTGTTCTTTCGCATGATCGCGTCCACACGCTTGAAGCCGAAACCGGATACCTGGCAGAGCTCAAACGGGTTATCCCGCAGGATATCCACACTGCGCGCGCCAAAATGGTCATAGATCTTCGTGGCGGTGGTAGGTGTGATCTGGAAGGGAGCCAACAACAGCATCAGGTCGCGCAGGGCGCGGCTCTCGTTGTAGGAAGCGATGATCTCCTCCAACTTTGCCTTGCTGACGCCTCGTATCTCCAGCAGCCGCTCCGGTTCATTTTCCAGCACATTCAACGTGTCCGCGCCAAACCGGTCTACGATCAGTTCAGCGGTCTTGCCGCCGATGCCCTTGATAAGCCGGGAGGACAGATACCCTTTGATCCCTTCACGGGTCTGGGGCACGATCTCCTCACATTGTGCCACATGCAGCTGAACGCCGTTCTTACCCTCTTTCCACTCACCGTCCAGTATCATGCTGACCTGATCGGTGCGCGGCAGCTCATAGCCCACGGCGGCAAAATGGATCATGTTGTCCCGATGCCGGTATGCGCTGCGGGCTTTTTCGGGGATAGAACGGTCTGAGGTCTTTACGCTGATCACGCTGTACTTGTTGACAGGGTTATAGAAGATCGTCCGTTCATAGACGCCTGTATAAGCCAACTCATGCAGCCTCCTCTCGTTGTTTTTTCACATAGAAGCGCCGGCTTTCCGAAACAGTGACGTACTGCTCGTAGATGTCCGGATGCTGCGCCTGCAAACGCTGCAAATTGTCCTTACTGATGCCGGATTTGCGCACAGGCTTATAGCTGATGCTGTAAGCCGCTTCACGCCCCTGGCAGACAGCCGTGCAGCTCCGCCCCATTTCTGCGACGATACGGCCTTGCAGCCGCCGCATTTCCGCTTCGATGCACTCATAGTTTCTTTTTTCCACGTTGCGCTGGGCCTGAAGCTCCAGATACCGGGGGACAAGCAATGCCATATTCCCCTCCAGTATCAACTCCGGCGCCGATGGGTCAGCAGGCCCGAAATGACGCCTGACGCTGTTAAGGATCAAATCGCCGTCCTCCGTATAGGGTGGGGGCATACCGGTGAGAATGTGGTTCTCCCAGAAATCCTGCTCCAGCGCGATCAGCTCCGCCTCATAGTCCCGGTCACGGATAATATGCCGGATGATGACTTCATCTTCATTGTTGCCGTACAGGCAGCAGTAGAAGACCTCATCAATGTTCATCACGGACATATAGTGCCGCCCCTGAGCCTCATAGTTGAGGGGAACGATCTCCTGCCCATCCTCGGACCACCAGTGATCCTTTGCATTATAGTTGGTGGTTTTTATTTCGAGGATCGCGGTTCGCCCTCCGGGAAGCTCTGCAAAATAGTCAATATCCGCCAGCATAAACGTATGCACCGGATGATAAAACATCTTCTTGATCTGATAGATGCGATACCCCGTTTTCACATGGAATATCTCTGCTACCAGATCCTCCAGCAGATGCCCCATCTTCTTGGCTACCCAGTTGCTCTCCGAGTCGTCAAAAGGCACGATTTTCAGCTTGTCATAGTAGAGATCCCGTGCCGTAGCAAACGGTGAGATTCCTAATATGGCGGCTGCATCGCTGCCGCCGATCCCCCTGCGCCGGTATTCCAGCCAGTCTTTCTCAGGAAGACCCTCCGTGCTGACCAGAACTGACGGTGCGTAAGGCTCACTTGCGACTGCCATGGCTATGCCCTCCGCTGTCCTATCTGATGGGGTACAACGCGGGTATAGCTGCGGCGGTATTTTGCTGCCTTCTGCTCCGTTTTCCTAAGTTTCTGCCTGCGCCGGTCTCCTCCTCGATACCGATACCGGCGTGTGCTGTGGTTGTTCTTTCTGCTCATGTGGATGCCACCTTTCAAATATATTCCAAAGCCTTTCGGCATTTGGGCAAATAAAAAAAGCGAGAATGACATCCCGATCCTCTCGGATACTTGCGCCTGCCGATGGCATGGCCGGTGTCATTCTCGCTGCAGGGGAAAATGTCCCCTCAAAAACAAAAAAGTCAACAGCCCACTGCTCTGCGGCATAGTGGTGTTGTTGACTAAAATACAAGCTTAACAACGTGTGCGGTTCAGAAACACTCTGAAATGCCTGTATAGGCGTTGCACAAAAAACAATTACATGGTGATAGTACCACAATATATTGTGGTAGTCAAGAAACAATATCGCTCATATAGAGAATTTGAAAAAATATTCCTTCGCATGTTAAATTTACGGTGCCTGCTTTCTTTTTATTTAGTGTAAGGCTAAGCCAGTCAGAAGATGGCTGGTTCTATTACATGCACCTTGAAAACTGAACAGCCCCACCGGAGGTTATACAGGAGCGGCGGATAGTGTGCGAGAACATAAGGGAGCGCACCCACCGCATAAGTGCCGCACAGCGGCAGCCTGCTAATACGCGGTCGAAGAGAGCGCAGGAAATGGGCCGGCAGGTGGCGCAAAAAGCGATAAGGAGATGTGATATGGATCACTACAAAGATATAGAAGAAATCCCCATGATATTTGGCCCGCGCGAATTGTCAAAGATTTTGGGCATTTCTAAAAATAAGACTTATGAGGTCGTAAACAGGTATGATTTTCCTAAAATCCGAGTTGGCAGAAGAATCATCATCAGCAAAAAACACTTTTTGGAGTGGATGGACGCCAACTTTGGTAAAGAACGCAACAATACATAAAAGGCACTTTTGTTATTTGCTTTGATTCCTGTTGAGTTTTCCTTCGGAAAGTCGTATAGATATTATGTGTGGAAAAACCTAAAGGTTTATATCCCACATGGTACGATTTGTATGCCTGTACGACAGTAAGGAGGATCAATAAAAGTATGGGCAAAAAGAAAGCAAATGGAGAAGGATCCATTACAAAACGCAAAGATGGCCGCTACATGGGACGCTATACAGTGGAAAGCAAACGAAAAGCGGTCTATGGCGATTCTTTCGAGGAGGTGAGGCAGAAACTCAACGAGATACTGAACGAGATTGCAAAAGGTGCCTACGTAGAACCCAATAAATACAGCGTGGAAAAATGGCTGCGAGAATGGTTAGAGTTATATGCCCTGCCAACGGTGAAGCGGTCAACATACATCTCCTATGAAGGATATGTACGGATACACCTTGTCCCGGAGATAGGGCAAATAAAGCTGACATCTTTGAGCACCAGGGATCTCCAGAAGTTCTTTAAGGAAAAAGCCGGTACAGAAGAGAAGAAGGGGTTAGCTCCGAAGACGTTGCGGAATATTTACAATATGCTTCATTCGGCATTAGACCAAGCAGTTGCTGACCACAAGATTCTTAGAAATCCGACTTTGAATGTCAAATTGCCAAAGGTCAAGTCCAAAGAAATGCGCGTTCTAACCGTGGAAGATCAGGCGGTATTACAGGAAGCTGTAAGCCGTGTTGATGAATTGCATGCCTATGGGATAACCTTTGCAGTCAGTACCGGAGTTCGTTTGGGTGAACTGCTTGCCTTGCGCTGGAAAGATGTAAATGAAAAAGAACACTACATCTACGTCAGGCGGACACTTGGCAGGCTGCAGAAAGTTGATGAAAAAGGGCATCTCGTTAAAAAAGAAAAAGGAACTCCATCAACGGAAATCGTTGTGCGCTCGCCTAAATCTGAGTTGTCCATGCGGAAGATACCATTGTTCGATGAGTTGTGGAACGACTTGATGGCATACAAAGAAAAGCAGAACGCTCTAAAGGATGCACTGGGATCAGAGTATCAGGATCAGGGCTATATTTTTGCCACGCCACTGGGCCATCACAACGATCCGAAAGTCTACCAAACGCTTTTTAAGCGCATAGTAGCCGCTGCCGGAATCGAGTCTGCGAACTTCCATGCGCTGCGTCATACGTTTGCGACACGAGCGTTGGAGTCAGGTATGGACATTAAGGTCTTGTCTGCATTACTGGGTCATGCGCAGGCATCAACTACCCTTAATCTCTATGGACATGTCCTTCCGGATCATAAGAAGATCAGCATGGAGAAAATGCGAGGCAACTATATGAGCTGCAGTATAAGCGGCAGTTCTGATGATACTTCCGCAGATGCACCGCAGACTCAAGACCCGACCATTAGCACCATAGAGGATGCCCAGCATAATCAAGAGCCGACCATCAGCATCGCTGCGGAGGATATCCAAGGACTGGAACTGAGTGGTGACACCAATGCAGCTATGCCCCAAATTCGCGATTTAGCCATTGACACCAACGCAAACGAGAAACAAGCACAAGCAAGCTGATTTTGACACCAACGCGTTGGAGTCAAAGCAAAAGCCATCCACGCCAGAATTGAAAAATAACATCAAATGAGCAGCTTATTTTTTCAGTATGACTTGCCAGCAAAACTGGTGTCATTTGGTGTCAGGAAAACGGTTGGTGTCAACCGTTGGTGTCAAGAGCATGAAAGAGTATCAGAAAACCACACTTTCGCAACATCAAATATCCGAAAGCCCGAACAATGCAGGACGCTGACACATTGGTGTCGGTTGGTGTCACAGCAAAATGAGCAAAGAGATTTAAGGGTGCGGTTAAAACAAAAAGAACCGCAAACCCTTTGAAATCAATGGGTTTGCGGTTCCTGTTTGGTTGCGGGAGAGGGACTTGAACCCCCGACCTCCGGGTTATGAGCCCGACGAGCTACCAACTGCTCTATCCCGCGATATAGAGTTTTTGCGGAATTTAGAGCACCGAAGAATCGGAAAAGTCTCCGGGTTATGAGCCCGACGAGCTACCAACTGCTCTATCCCGCGATATTGAGTTTTACCGGAATTGGTGCCGGTGACCGGACTCGAACCGGTACGGTATTGCTACCGGGAGATTTTAAGTCTCCTGTGTCTACCATTCCACCACACCGGCGGATACTGGCAAGGATTAGAATACCATACCTTCTCCATTCCGTCAACCCCTTTTCAAAATTTCTTTTTGGGATCTGCGAAATTTCTTTCGACAAAAAAGGAGAGAGCCTTCCGCTACTCCTGATAGGGGTACCTTGAAGCGTGTCCTCGGATTAGGCAGGCA
>ERZ836877.3827-NODE-3827-length-16308-cov-3.522057_pt1 | contig 16308 bp, 5 predicted proteins | sample MGYA00519469_ERZ836877 | MGnify/ENA primary metagenome ERZ836877 (study PRJEB31850, sample SAMEA3708809) | human gut metagenome | biome: human gut; feature: human-associated habitat; material: faeces | place: China | collected 2014 ... | reverse complement strand
ATCCGACATTGTTTTCGCAAGAATAATGATTTTTGTCCAAAATTTCAATCAAAAAGAAAATTACTTTTTTATTTATTTTGCTTGCAAATCCAAAAGCCTTTTGATATATTTAAACACGTTAACCTTTTTTATGTGTTCTAAAAGTGGAATATCGTTGAATCGGATTGACAAAAACAAGGAGAAAAAAGGAGAGAATTATGGCAAAAAATTTCAAGAAAAAACGGCTGTTTACTGTGGCTGCGCTGACTGTTTTGCTTGCGTTGGCAATGCTTGTTTTTGCCGCGTGCGAAACGGGCAAAACGTACACGCTTACGTTTGAAACGGGAAACGGCTCGGCGGTTTCCCCGATAAAGGCAAAAGCGGGAGATAAAATCGATTTGCCCGACGAGCCGACGCTTGACGGGCACAGGTTTGACGGCTGGTATCTGTCGGAGGATTTTTCCGGAGAGAAGGCAGCGCTACCCGAAACCATGCCTGCGGAAAACAGGACCTATTACGCTAAATTTACCGCAATAAAAACGGCGACGCTTACGCTGGACGCGGCGGGAGGCGTTTTGGAAACCTCCGTTTTCGAGTTGGAGCCGGGCGAAAAGGTGTGGCGGATTGTTTCGCAGGCGGTCCCGAGTTTGACCGGCGCGGTATTCGGCGGCTGGTTCAACGGCAATTCGGCGGTGACGGAAAACACTGTCATGCCCGCAAACGGATTGACGCTCACCGCAAGGTACAAGGCGTCTTACGTCGTGGAGGTTTATCTTGAAGATTTAAACGGCGAATACGGCGCGCCCACCGACCAAGTGACGTTTGAAGGGGGAAGCGATTGGCTGGGCAGGGAGGTCAGGCTGGGCGCCTCCGTGCTTAAAGCGCCCGAAGGCTTTTTGCTCGACCAAACAAAAACTCAGCCGATAACGCTTGTTGCGGGCGAAAACGTATACAAGGCGTATTTCTACCGCGCCGACGGTTATGTGTACTACTTCGTCAACACGCCGCAGGGCGCCGAGGCGGAGGGCGAAATGGATTTTGCGACGGTAACCTACGGCGCGCCGCATACCGTGTCGGAAAGCCTGTTTACCGTGCGCGGTTACCGTTTTGCCGGGTGGTCCGACAGTCCCGAGGGCGAAGTTGTTTACGCCGCGGGCGACGAGATAAGTCAAGTCAAGGGCACGATTATGCTTTACGCGCGGTGGAACTACGGCGCGACGGACGCGGGCGGCGGTGCGGACAGGATTTATCTGCTCATGGAGTCCCCCTTAAAGGCGGTGCTCGAACGTCCCGTGCTGGGCGAAAAAACGGGTTCTTACGACCCCGACACCCGCCTGTTCGAGTTTGAAATCGCGGACGGGCGGACGCTCAAAGGCAGAATGCACGCGGACGGCAAAGGCTTCGCGTATTTCGACAGCGATATGACGCTTACCCTCACGCAGGTTGACGGAACGGCCGCGGGAAAAGCGACAATTGCGCTGGACGGGCTTGACGCAGCCCTTTACACGCCCGAAAACGGAGCGGCGACAGAGGGGAGCTATACGAGAGTGTCTCCGTCGGTTTATCAGTTTTCTTCCGAGAGCGTTCGATTCCGCTTCCGCATCGAAAAGTCGGACGGAGAGGACGTGTTTGTGATGAGCGACGGCTATGAGGGCACGTATTATTACTACAACGGCGGCATTTCTTACCCTGTGGTAATCCTCGACGGCTTCGGCGCTGCGGCGTATCTTGCCGACTCGGAGTCCTTCCTGCTCACGGGCGCATACGCGCCGTCGGGTGAGGAAATCGAGGTGACCTATCCCAATGGCGACGGAGAGGTGCGCTTCCTTTGCCGTCTCGGAGAGGAGCAGGGCAGGACGACTTCGGGAGACGTTGTGACGGTAACCGTGTTTTACCTTGCGGACGATACGCGCGGCGAATATGCAATCGAGGATTTGAACGGAGCCGAAACGTATTTTTACTCGGACGGCTTCGGCAAGGCGTATTACGGCGAGGGTACGGAGCGTCGGGAGGTGGATTACGTTTATTATCGCGAGCACGGCTATTACGTCGTGATTGACGGAAAAATAAATTATTTCGGCTTCGTCAGTATGTACCTTGACGGAAAAAATGTTTTCGGCTGTCTCAACATGACGGCAAAAACGGGCGGACTTGCCGAACACAACACTGTCTGGACGGAAGAAAACGCGCGCAGCGGCTTTACCGTAAAGCTGAGAATACTCGACAGTCGGACGGCGGCGATTGAGGTAAGCATGACAAACGGACGTTGGCAGCGGGTTATTACGGGCGAAAACACCTATGACGAGGACGCTAAAATTTATCACTTTGCGGCGGATTGGTTTGCCCCCGACACCGAAAATATCAAATACGAGCAGCTGCTGGCTCCTTTTTACGGCGATTTTTATTACAAATCTCAGGGGACGTCTTCCTTTGTCATTGCCGACGACGCTTTTTCGGAATACACCGTTTACGACGGCAGCGCGGTCTACACGCTTAAATGCGACGGCTTCGGCAAGGGTTCTCTCTTGAAACGCGGCGACGCCAATTCGGTTCCGATAGTTTACGATTATCGGCACGGATACGAGACGGAAAACGCGTCTTACGGTTTTATTTCTTTCACTTTGCAGATGAGTCTGTTTACCGTGAGGGTAAACGAGGACACCAAAGAAGGGCAACTCGTCACGGAGTTCACGGAGCTTGAAAACCGCCTGCCCGAGCAGGGAGAAAAGTTCTGCTTTGCCGCGGTTGACGGGAGCGGCAAGGGAAGCGCGTACATAAGCTTCCCCGACGGCAGCGGTGGCTTTGTCGCGGGAATTGACGGCGCCTACACCGCGGTTGTTTTCGGCAATGCGGACGGAGAAACGGTATACGTCGAATATACCTTTACGGCGGATTTCTTTGCGCAGGGCTTCGAGGCTCTTGCACAGGACGGCTACGCCTCGTTTGTGTTCAGATACTACCCCGCGATGGGCAATTATTTCTTTGTTTTCGACAGCTCGGAGCAGGAAAACTACGTCATAGACGACGGAGAGTCGCGCATAGAGTTTTCCGTCAACGGCGACGGCACCGCATGGCTCAATTCTCTGCTTTGCGCCGTGACGCGCGACGGGGACGAATTTGTGCTGACAACCGCGTCGGGTGCAAGGGGAGTCGTCCGCGTCGTCGGCGACGGAACGGCGCAGCTTGCCTCCTCCGAGCGCGGCACGTACTTTGCCCTTGCGGACGGTACGCCCACGCTTGAAAAAGAAATGCTGTTTCTCGACGGCTTCGGCGGCGCGACTATGCAACGCTATGTCGCCGCTACGGAAACAAGCGAGTCCCGCATAGAGGACGTTGCGAGCGGAACGTACGTCAGGCTGGATTCCGCAAGCGGCTACTACGAGTATGACGTGAGCTTTGCGGACGGAAGCTATGAAAATTTCAGGTTCGCATACGGCACGATAACCGTCGGCAACTCCGCCGTCGCCGTTTACATCCTTTACGACGAGTCTCGGGAGGAAACCTTCGAGACGTCGGACGGCGGGATGCTTCTCATCGACGCGTACGGTCAGGCGACCTTTGAGGACGCGTCGGGGGAAAAACGCGCCGCAATCGCAAGCCGCGCGGCGGACACGTTGATTGAGGGACGGGAGCTTATGCGCGTGAGAGTGCTCGACGCGGACGGAAAAAATTACGGCGCGGAAAAAACCTACGCCGTTTCGGAGGAGAACGGAAAGAAACGTCTGCTTCCCGTTGACGGCGGTCTCGGCGTCTACTTCCTGCTTGAAGGGGACAAAATCCTTTCCGAGTCAAAGCTGGTTCTTGACGGTCTGGGAGGGGGCGTCCTGTATTGCGGCGAAACGCAATCGGAAGTCAAAGGAACGTATACGGCGGCAGAGAGGGAAAACGAGTGGATTTTCCGCCCCGACGACACGGAGACAGAGAGCTTCCGCTTCGCTCTCATGCGCGGCGTCCCGACGACGGAGGGAGAGAGCTTTGACCTTTTTGCCGTTTATGCCGAACAATGGGAGTGCACGCTGCTTTCCGCAGATTGGGAAGTCGCTGCTTTTGGCGGCTACGGCTCCGGCACGTTTATCGACAGATTGGGCAGAGTTTTTTCCGTTTACTGCGAAATCGTAGACGAAAACACCGTTCGCATTTACGGAGCGGCTTTCGGCGAAATGTGGCTGACGGCGGATTTTCTTTCCGACACGTTTGAGCTGTACGACCAAGCCCCCGCAGAATAAATAATTTTCAAGGCAAAAGCCGCCCTAACAAGAGGGCGGCTTTTTGCATTTCAAGACGTTCACTCCCGCCACACAAAATTTTTATTATGGAGCAGGGACGTTCATAAAATTTACTAATGTGTTTTTTTTTTGTATTTTTATTTGACATTCGGTGAAATGGATGATATCATTGACGCGATTACACATGAAATAACGACATTTTTTTGAATTTTTCTACAAAACGATAAAATATGGCAAATTTGCGAAAATTCGCCTTTGTTAGAGGAGTTGTCAAAAAGCATTTTACGGACGCGTACGGGACAGATTGTCCGGCGCGGCTGTGGAAAATTTAAATCGGAGGAACTTTTATGAAAATCAAGAGATGGCTTTATGTCTTGTTGATTGTGCTCGTAGCGGCGCTCACCCTTTCGGTGCTGACAGCCTGCGAACCCAAGCCTGAAAATCAGGATTTGGTTGCGGGGCCCGAAGCGGGAGTTTACTACTACGACGACGAGGGGATCGAGTATCAGATAGCTCTGGCTGCCGGCAATCGCTTTACCTTCTGGGTTATGGGCGAAAACCTTTCGGGCGAATACACCCTGACGGGAACAGAGCTGGTGTTCGATTTCACGGGGGACAAAGCGGACCTGACCGCCACGCTCAGCGACGAAGTGATTACGCTTGAATATTCGGGCGCGCAGCTTCGCTTTTTGAAAAAGCTTGCGTACAGAGTCACTTTCGATTCGGCGGGAGGCAGCGCCGTCGCGCCGATCAACGTGCTCAACGGCAGAACTCTCTCCCGTCCCGCGGAACCCGTCCGCGACGGATATGCCTTTGTCGGCTGGTACAAGGACAGCGCGCACACCGTGCCGTTTTTGTTCGACACGGAGATAATAACCTCCGACACGACGCTCTATGCGTTCTGGGCGGAGAGTGAAGAGGGACAGGCGGAGTTTACGGTGACGTTTGACCTCAACTACGACGGCGCTCCGACAGTCGCCTCCGCAGTGACAATAGGCGGCAGACTGATAAACGTGCAGCAGCCCGTTCGCAGCGGCTACACCTTCGGCGGCTGGTGGATAAGCATGTACGACAGCGCCGAAATGCTCACCGCGCGCTACACGGAGGACACGGTGTTCTCCGAAAACGCCACTTTGTTTGCTCTCTGGACGTCAACTTCCCAAACGGGACTTGCCGCTCCCGAGGTCAGCGTGACCTCCGAAGGGGTTACGCGCAGCGTTGCCGCAGGCGTGACCTACCGCTTGAAGGTGGAGGGCCCCGACGGTTTTACCGCTGTGGACAAGGCCAGCGACACGGCGGTCGAGGCAATCGACTTCGCGTCGGCTCCGGCAGGCGACTACGTGATTACGGTTACCGCAGCCCGTGGGGACGAGAGCGTTTCCGTCACGAGATATTTCAAAAACAAGGCGCTTGACGCGGTTTCCTTTTTTACCGTCGTGGAGCCTTCCGCGTTGATTTTCAAAAAGGTCGAGAACGCGCAATCCTATTACATCACCATAGTGTGCGGAGACGAGGGACACAGACACGAGCGTTTTGCTCTGGGCGACTCCGCGTTTTACAATTTTGTGAACTGCTCGATGACGGAGGAGGGAATCTCCTTTGTCGTAACAGCCGAAGCCGACCGCTACGCGCCCTCGGTTTCCAAGCCTTTCGTCTATCGCCGCGCGCTGGAAAAAATCGAGCAGACGAGTTTCCGGTTGGATGAGGAAACGGAAATTCTGACCTGGCAGGCGGTGGAGAACGCTCAGGGCTACAAGGTTGAAATTTCGTGCGGAAAGGAAAACCACACGCACACGGAGTTCATAGGCAGCGAGACTTCTCTGTGTCTCAAAACCTGCGCGCCCTGTGCGGACGGCGTGCGGGTTAAAATCGTGCCTGTGACAAAAGGCTACGTTTCGCCCGAAGCTGCGGAGTATGTTTACGCAAAAACAAGGCTTGCCACTCCCGACAATATCCGTGTCGAGGACGAGCTGCTTGTCTGGGACTCCGTAGGCGAGGGAGTAAGTTATCAGGTAAGAGTGGGCAACGCTCAGCCCGTTACGGTTGACGCAACCTCTTTCAGCCTTGCGGAAATTGTTGCGACGGCGGCTCCCGGCGCCGACTTTTCGGTGTCTGTGCGCGCCCGTGCCGACGGCGAGGATTCGCTTTGGAGCGACGCGCAGGATATGCGTTACTACGCTATGTACGGCACGCTGGAATATTCGCGCGGGGTGGTTTACTGGCGTCACGTCATAGGGGCGACGGGTTATCAGATACGGTACAACGGCGACGTTAGCACCCTGCGCAACGTGCCTGCGGGCGAAAACTCCTTTGAAGTCGCTCTTCCTTTCGCGGGGAGAAACAGCATAGAGGTTCGTTTTGTTGACGGAGAAAACGTCGGCGCGTGGGTTTCGCTGGACGTGGTTGCTTACAGAATAACCTTCGACAGCCGCGGAGGCAGCAGCGTTCAAAGCATAAACAAGGCTTACGGCGACAGAATGCAGGCGTTTGAACAGCCCGAAAGAAGCGGCTACGAGTTTGCGGGCTGGTACAACGCAATCGGCGGCGCGGAGGGCAACGGCGCGGAGTATACCGACGAGTTCTTTGCCGAGACGGGCGACATAGTGCTTTACGCATATTGGAAATCCACGTCCTTTACCGTTACTTACAACTACTACGGCGGCATAGCTCCCGAAGGCTCCGTCGGCAACGCGCGCCTGATTTTCGGAGAGCATTATACGCTGGAAATTCCCGTTCCCTCCGACGCCACGCTGGTTTTCGGCGGGTGGTATCAGGAGCCGGGCGGACAGGGGAACCGCTACACCGACGAGCTGGGCAACAGTCTGGCTGTCTGGAACACGGCAAACGACGACACGACGGTTTACGCCTATTGGATTGAGGCGCTTGCTTTCAGAGAGTCCACCAACGGCGCTTACGCCGTGCTCAAAGGTCCCGATATAAATCAGGTCAAAAATCTTATCATACCCGTGAGCTACAACGGCAGACCCGTTTCGTATATCGACAGCGGAGCGTTTTCCGGCTGTTCGAGTCTGGTTACGGTGGAAATACCCGACACCATAGTTCAGGTAGGCGCAACGGGAGCTACTCCTTTCAACGAGTGCGGCAATCTCGAAGAAATCAACATTTACCACGTCGAAGGCAACAATCTGATTGTTTACAGCTCGGCGGACGGAATTTTGATTTTCGACGACGAGGTTACGGGACAGCGTTACGTGACGTGCGTTCCGTCGGCAAAGAAAGGCGCGGTTCGTATACCCGACGGCGTGACGGAAATCCCGATTCGCGCTTTTGCGGGTTCGGATATTTCTTCGGTTACGGTTCCCGCGTCCGTGACTGCCATACGTATGCGCGCGTTTACAGGCTGCCAAAATCTCAGCGAGGTTGTCTTCGAGAGCGGAAGCTTCGAGCTTGTGATTGAGAGCGGCGCGTTTGCAAATTGCAGTTCGCTGACAAGCATAACTTTGCCCGCGCGTATGGGCGAGCTTGAAATAGGCAACGAATCTCTCGGCACGGTTTACGGAGTAGATTTGTTCAACGGCAGCATTTATCTCGAAAACATCTTTGTCGAGGAGGGAAACAAATATTATTCGTCCGTCGACGGCGTGCTGTGCGACGCAACGGGAACGACAATTATTCATTTCCCCAACGGCAGGAGAGGCGAGTATGTCGTGGGCAACAGAATAACCGCGATTGCTTCTTACGCTTTTTCGGGGCACCGTTTGAGCTCGGTTGTATTCCACTCCGGCGTTTCCTCAATCGGTGAAAACGCGTTTTACGGCTGTTACAACCTTGAAAGCATAACCTTCAAGGGCGGATTGCTCCCCGCCGAGCTTACCGTAGGCGAAAACGCTTTTTCCTTCGCATATCAGAACGACGCTCTTACCGAAGTGATTTTCGAGGCGGGCAGCAACGTGGTGGAGATAGGCAAGGGAGCGTTTGCCAACAATGTCGGTCTGACGACAATCGAAATCCCCAATACGGTTAAGAAAATCGGCGAAAGCGCTTTTGCAAACTGCTCGGTGCTCAAAAACGTGACGCTCGTGTCGGGCGGCGCAGGGCTTGTCATCGGCAACTACGCTTTCCAAAACTGTATAGCTCTCGAAGCCTTTACTCTGTCCGACTCAGTCACTGAGCTGAGCATGAACGTGTTTGACGGTTGCAGAAATTTGCAGGGCGTTTACGTGGACGAGGGCAACGAATATTTTGCGGACGACGACGGCGTGCTTTACGACGCGGACAAGACGATAATTCTGTTCTATTCGCTCGGACGCGACGGCAACGTCGTGCTGCCCGAAACAATAGAGACAATCGGCGCGGGCGTGTTTGCCAACAACATGAAAATAACGGAAATCGTCATCCCCGCCTCCGTCAAGGAAATTCAGGAGGACGCTTTCAATATGTGTCTGTACCTGACCGACATTGTTTTTGAAACGAGCGAGGACGCTCAGGCAAACCTTTCGATAGGGGACAGAGCCTTTGCTTACTGCGCTGCCGTTTCAGAGCTGAACCTGCCTTCTTACGTTACGGCAATAGGAGACGAGGCGTTCTACAAGGCGGCAATCCTCAACAAAATCAATTTCAGCGAGGGGCTTAAAGAAATAGGCGACAAGGCTTTTTCGGATACCGCTTTGACCGCCGCCGTGCTTCCCGACTCCCTTACGACGCTTGGAGCGTCCGCGTTTGCCGGCTGCGTCTCTTTGAGCACGCTCAAACTTTCCTCCGCGCTCGAAAAAATAGGCGACAAGGCTTTCTTCGACTGCATTTTGCTTAGCCAAGTCACAATTCCTCAGGGAGTGAGCGCCATAGGCGCAAACGCGTTTGAAAACTGTGCGCTCATTTCGGAAATCACGCTCCCCGACACGGTCGAGACTGTCGGGCAGGCTGCTTTCCTCAACTGCACGGGGTTGGAAAAGGTTGTGTTTGCGGGCGGGGGCGTGCAGCCTCTCTCAATCGCGGGCACGAGCAGCTCAAACGGCGCGTTTGTCGGCTGCACGTCGCTTTCGTCGGTAAAGCTGCCGTCAAGACTTACTTCAATCGGCAAATACGTGTTTTACAACTGCTCCGAGCTTGTTTCCGTCACCTTCGAGGAGGACGGCGAGGGCAATCCCGTTAGCAAGCTCGTCACAATCGAAAATTACGCTTTTTCCGGCTCGGGGATAACCGAGTTTTACATATCCAACACGGTGGAAACAATAGGCGACTATGCGTTTAGGGACGCAACCGCGCTGGTTTCTCTCGTATTCCAACCCGACGACGAAAACGCCGCCGAAATTCTGAAAATAGGCACAAGCGGAGGAAGCGTATTTGTCAATACGGCGATTACCTCCCTGTCTTTGCCCGCCAGAACGGAATTTGTCGTAGACAGCAAAACGGGAGTGCACAAGTCTATGTTCGGAGATACGGCCAACCTTACTTCCATAGAGATACATTCCGACAATCCGAAATATATGTCGCTCGACGGCGCGCTTTACACAAAGGACGGAACAAAGCTGGTTTACTTCCCTGCGGGAAAAACAAGCATAAGCCAAGAGCAGCCTCTGCCCGACACGCTGCAATACATCGGAGAGTACGCTTTTCATTATTCGCGGCTTACTTCAATCGCCGTGCCGGAGGGCGTAAGCAAGATCGGCGACTACGCGTTTTACTATTCGTCGCTGCAAAGCGTGACGCTGCCCGCGTCCCTCGCGACGCTTGGAGCGAGCGCTCTCAGGGAGTGCGCGGAACTTGCCGTCGTTGAGTTTGCAGAGAACTGCGTGCTCGGCGCAATAGGAGGCTATACGTTTACGGGTTCTGCCGTCGCTTCCCTTGACCTGTCGAATACGTCCGTTCAGACATTGGGCAACACCTCGTCCACTGCCGACCAAACGGTTTTCGGCGAGGCTTTGACAAGCATAGTTTTGCCTGACACCCTCGACGCAATAGGCAACGCCGCGTTCAAGGGCACGTCGTTGACGTCAATATCCATACCGTCGTCCGTGACGAGAATCGGCAAAAACGCCTTTTATCAGGTGTCCACTCTGACGCAGGTCGTTTTCCTGCCTTACGAGGGAGACGGAATCGCGCCTCAGCTGACGCTGGAGGACAACCGTTCAAGCAACATACCGACTGAAAATCAGGGCGTGTTCGCCGAAACGGGACTTACATCGGTTGAAATTCCCGCCCGTATGGTGTCTGTCGGAGCTTATGCCTTTGCAAAAATCCCTACTCTTGTCTCCGTCACGTTCGAGGACGCGCAAAACGGAAAGCTTACGACCGTCAAGGCGGGAGCGTTCCGCGGCACGGGAATCACCCAATTTGTCGTTCCCGAATCCGTCGTTGACCTCGGAGAGGAGTATGTCCATTCGAGAAACAAGGCGCATACAACCACCTATGTTCAGACAAGCAGACGTTTAGGCGTGTTCCTTGACTGCACCGAGCTGACAAGCCTGACGCTTTCGTCAAAAATGACCAAGTTCTGGTGGCACAATGTCGTGGGCTGCACCTCCCTGACGGAAATTCTGGTTGCCGACGGCAGCGAAAACTTCTCCTCCAAAGACGGCGTGCTGTTCAACTCCGACGGCACACGTCTGATATGCTATCCTACGGGCAAAACGGGAAACAGCTACGTCGTTCCCGACGGCACACTCAATATAGAAACAAGAGCCTTTGCCGAAGCGGTGCATTTGAGAAGCGTTACCGTAGCAAACACCGTCGCTTATCTCGGTTACGGCGTATTTCAGAAGTCGGCGGTCACGGACGTTGTGTTTGCGGAAGGCGGAACGGAAGACTTAACCTTCGACGCAACCGCGCCGGCAGGCAGCACTTCTTCCAACTACAACGCGACTATGTTCGGGTGGAGCGCGCTTGAAAGCATACGCCTGCCCGCTCGTATGACAACCATGCCCAATTTCTTCTTCGAGGGCTGTTCGGCGCTTACGTCCGTCACGTTTGAAGAAAACAGCAGGCTGACGAAAATGGGCAACGCCGTTTTCAGATATTGCAGCGCGCTTGAAAGCTTTGTTATGCCGGACAGCGTTCCCACGCTCGACGGCACGACGGGATTGTTCATCGATTGCACAAAGCTTTCCAAAGTAACCCTGTCGGCAAATCTCCAAAAACTCGGACAAAATATGTTCAAAAACTGCGGCGCGCTGGAAACAGTGGAAATACCCGCAAGCGTCAAGACAATCGAGCAATATGCGTTCCAAAATTCCGGAATCAAGAGCATAGTCATTCCGTCGACGCTTACAAAATTCGGCAATACGGGACTCAACGAGTTTCTCAATTGCACGCGTCTCGAAAGAGTGGAGATTTACGCGCCCATAGGCAACAATCTGACTTATCTCAACACAAGCTATTTCAGCGGCTGCACGTCGCTTAAAGAGGTTGTCCTGCCCGACAGCATTGTGGAATTGGGCAACACCGCGTTCAAGAACTGCGTGAGTCTTGAAAACATCGACCTGTCGGGAATCAGAGAAATAGGCAACAACACCTTTGAAGGCTGCACGAGTCTCGCTTCGGTTGACCTGTCAAGCGTCAACACAATCGGCAACTATGCTTTCAAGGGCTGCACCGCTCTGACCGAGGTTTACATTCCCGATTCGGTTGTAGACATGGGCACAAGCGTGTTCCTTGACTGCGACAATCTGCAATCTTTGACCGTTTCCGACGGCAACTCCGCTTACAGGCTGGGCTCCGCGGGAGAGCTGCTCAATTACGACGGAACGCAAATCCTTTACGTTCCCGCGTCCGCAACGGGCGAGTACGTCATCGAGCAGGGCATGACCGCAGGCGACTATGCCTTTGCGGGCACGGGCGTGACAAAGGTCGTCATACCCAACTCCATGACCGTCATCCCTGTCGGTATGTTTGCAAATTGCGCAAGCCTCACGGAAGTGACGCTGCACGACGGCATAACCGAAATAGGCGCGAGCGCATTCACGGGTTCGGCTGTACAAAGCATTTACATAGGCAGAAACGTGACCGTGATAGGCAACAGCGCCTTCAAGGACTGCGCAAGCCTCACGGAAGTGACTTTCGGCGAAAACGGCAGCAGCACGTTGTCTTTGTCGGCTTCGGCGTTTGAAAACTGCACTTCGCTTGCGAGTCTGGAACTTCCCCGCCGCGTCAGAGCGCCGCAAAAGACCTCGACCGACAGATACGGAAATGTCACGGTGACGACGCTTTCCCCCGCAATCGGAAGCTACGCTTTTGCCGGCTGCCCTTCGCTTGGTTCACTTACGTTTGCGGCAAGCGGGGCGGAGTGGATGACCGAGCCGCTGAATGTGGGAGCCTATGCGTTTAACGGCTGCACCTCTTTGAAATCGGTAGTTCTGCCCGATTACAACAGGAGCGGTTCGTCGGCTACTTATTACGCAATCGGAAGCTATGCCTTTGCAAACTGCACTTCGCTTGTCTCCTTTGAAAGAGAGGGCAGAGACCCGACTCAGGGATACCGCGGCGCGTACTACGACGTGGGCGGCTATGCGTTCTTCGGCTGCTCCGCGTTAAAAACCGTCAAGCTGCCTTCCAATTGTTATTTCGACGGCGAGTTTATTTTCGGCGGCACGGGCATTGAAGAAATCACTCTCAGTCTCAAAGGCGCCTACGGTTCTCCTTACTCCATGTTCGAGGGCTGCGCGCAGCTTGAAACGGTCGCGATTGAACACGACGCTTTGATATCCACCGTGCTTTACGACAGAATGTTTGCAAACTGCACCGCGCTTGAAAGCGTCACGGTGACAAACGAAAAGAACGGTGTGTCCACAATCAGAGAAAGCGCGTTTGTCAATTGCGCGTCTCTTGCCCGACTTAACCTTTCGGGCGGACTGAAAACCATTGAGGCAAACGCCTTTGAGGGGTGTACGAGTCTCGATTTCACAATCGGCGCAAGCGTGACGACAATCGGCGCAAACGCATTCAAGGGGTGGACGGACGCACAGACCATTACTTCAATGATTGCCGCCGACAAAATACCTTCCGGCTGGCATTCCGATTGGAACAAGGACTGCAACGCGCTTATTGTGTGGCCTTAAACGATACGAAAGCCGCACGCCTTCGGTGCGGCACGTCTAAATTGCATTACTTAAATAAATCCGGTTTTGCAGTCAAGTCACCGAACCCTTCGGTTCGGTGACTTGACTGCGAAAGGGTTGAGTTTTACGCCGTTAAAACGGCGAAAGGAGAAAATATGGATAACAGGCAACTGTTTGAACGGCACAGAAAACGGCTTGAAAAGGAAGCTTGGCTCAAATCCGTTCTGCTTTCCCTCGTCATAGGCTTTGCCGCCATGCTGGCGACAGCCGTTTTGACCTGGGTGTTTGAAAAAAACGGATTGTGGTTCTCTCTTTCGGCTCTCGTCGTTGTGACGGGAGGACTCACGCCGTTGTTTTATTTCAAACGCTTCCGTCCCGACGACAGGCAAATCGCGCGCCGTATAGACAGGCTGGGGCTTGAAGAACGCGTGATAACCATGACGGAGCTTGCAGACTCGAAGGAGTATATCGCCGTGCGTCAGCGCGCGGACGCGCAGGAAAAAATGAAAGCGTTGGAAATAAAACAAATCAGCCTGCACGTGTCCGCCGCGCTTATTGCGTTGGTGTGCGTTTTCGGAACGCTCGGACTTTCGCTTACCACGGTCAGCACGCTGAGCTATTACGGACTGCTGCCCACAATAGGTCAAATCATAGACACCACCCTGCCTCCCGAGCCTATTGTCGAATTTGAAGTAAACTATTACGTCGAAGACGGACAGGGCGGTATTATCGAGGGAGAAGAGTTCCAAATAGTCGCGCAGGGGGAGACAGGCTCTCTCGTGTACGCGGCAGCCGACGAGGGCTGGGCTTTTGCGGGCTGGTCGGACGGATATGCGGAGCCTTATCGACAGGAAGAGGACGTGCAGGGCAATATGGAAATTTTCGCTTTGTTCGAGCAGATGGGCGGAGCGGGCGACGGCGACGGCGAGCCTACCGACCAACCGCCCGATCAACCGGGCGAGCAGCAGGGCGACAACGGCGACGGCGACGATTCCAATCCCGTCGAGCAGGGCGGCGGCAAATACGAGCCCGCCAATCAGATTATTGACGAAGCGACTTATTATCGCGACGTGTTCGGGCAGTATTACGACCTGATAGTGGAGTATCTGTCCTCGGGCGAAGAGCTGCCCGAAGATTTGCGCATCATTATCGAAGCGTATTTCAACATTCTTAAATAACCCATTCCCCCAAAAAATAAAACTTTAAAAATCAAAAGGACAAAAAAATGGTAACGGAAGCTAACATAGAAAAATTCAGCGTACAGTGCAAAAACATTTTCGAGCAGATAAAAAGAGACGTAATCGGTCAGCAGGACGTGGTCGAGGGCGCGGTCATTGCCATGATAGCGGGCGGAAACGTGCTGCTCGAAGGCGTGCCCGGCGTCGGCAAGACAAGATTGGTGAGAAGTCTCGGCCGCGTTTTCAATCTGCCCTTTTCAAGAATACAGTTTACGCCCGACCTTATGCCTGCGGACGTAACGGGCACCAACATAATAATCAAGGACGAAGCGGGCAATTCGCAGTTCAGCTTTCAGCCCGGTCCGATATTCAGCAACATAATTCTTGCGGACGAAATCAACAGAGCCACTCCCAAAACACAGTCCGCTCTGCTCGAAGCGATGCAGGAGCACACTGTTACCGTTATGGGCGTGTCGAGAAAGCTCAACGAGCCGTTCTTCGTGCTTGCGACGCAAAACCCCATAGAACAGGACGGAACCTATCCTCTGCCCGAAGCGCAGATGGACAGATTTATGTTCAAAATTATTGTCAACAACCCCAATATAGACGAGCTGATGCAGATAGTGGACATGACGCAGAAAACCATGGCGGAAGTGGCTGACGTGGCTTGCAGCGGCGAGGAGCTGTTGGAAATGAGAAAAACGGCAAACGCCATACCCGTGGCTGAGGAGGTCATGAGATACGCCATGGTGTTGGTGTCGGCAACACATCCCGACAGCGACTGTTCGACCGAGGCGGAAAAAAAATATATCAGGCTCGGCGCAAGCCCCCGCGCGGGACAGGCGTTGATTTCCGCCGCCAAGGTCAAGGCATTGATGAAGGGGCGTTTCAACGTGTCCTACGGCGACCTCAACGAGCTTGCCTTTCCCGTGCTGCGTCACAGGATAAAGATGAATTTCGAGGCGGTTGCGGAGCGTGTGACTCAGGACGACGCCATAAGAATGGTAATTGACGAATTGAATCACCGCAAAACTTTTAAAAGCGAGGCGGCGCAGACGACCTCGACCGATACGGACAAAGCGGTTGAATCCGCCGACGACAAGAGCAGACGCAAAAACGGGAGAAAATAATGAAGAGCGCTTACTTGAACGATGAGTTTTTCAGTCGTTTGGAGACGCTGGCATTGAATCTTCGCGCCGATTTAAACGGTTACTTCGGCGGAAAGCATTTTGTCCGCTCATACGGTCAGACGGTGGAGTTTGCGGATTATCGGGAATATCAGCTGGGCGACGATATACGTCGCATAGACTGGAACCTGTTCAGCAGATTTGAAAAATATTTTATAAGGCTTTTTACCGACGAGAGGCAGATGGACGTTCAGATATTTCTGGACTGCTCCGCGTCCATGGGCAAGGAAAACCGCACAAAGGCGGAGTACGCCGTCAGCGTGGCTGCCGCGCTGGGCTTTTTGTCCGTGCACAATATGGACAAGGTATCCTTCAAGCTGATAAAGGAAGACGCCGTTGAGGACCCTTTCGGCACGATAATAGGAAAAAACTCCTTTTTCAGAGCAATCAGCCTTTTGGAGAATCTGAATTTCTCCGACGACGCGGACATTTCGCAGGCGGTGTCGAGCTGCGCAAACACGGGCTCCAACAACGGATTGTCTGTAATCATTTCCGATTTTCTTACAAGAAAGGACTGGAAAAAAGCCGTTGATTACTTAACTTACAAAAAGCGGCAGGTGCTTGCGATACAGCTGCTTTCTCCCGAAGAGGAGGAGCCTACTTACAGCGGCAGGGTGAGTCTCATCGACGTGGAGTCGGGAGACCTTGCCGACCCGAGAAATATGAAACTGAGAATTACGCGCAGCCTGCAACTCGCTTATCAGGAGGCGTAGAAGGACATGAA
>ERZ836877.3826-NODE-3826-length-16317-cov-2.970852_pt1 | contig 16317 bp, 8 predicted proteins | sample MGYA00519469_ERZ836877 | MGnify/ENA primary metagenome ERZ836877 (study PRJEB31850, sample SAMEA3708809) | human gut metagenome | biome: human gut; feature: human-associated habitat; material: faeces | place: China | collected 2014 ... | reverse complement strand
GGCGAATACGGAGAATTTTACGACCTGGGCGAGCTGGGAGCCGTAGTGACCAAGGGCGTGGCAAATGTACCCTGGCCCGGCAATCCGACCCCGCGTATCGCCGAGACAAAAAGCGGCATGCTGAACGCCATCGGGCTTCAGAACCCGGGATTGGACGTATTTTTGGAGCGGGATCTGCCGAAGATCCGCCGCTTTGATACCAAAATCATCGTCAATGTCTGCGGCAAGACCACCGAGGATTACTGCGACGCGGTGGAGCGCCTGTCCGACGCGGACGTGGATATGCTGGAGATCAATGTTTCCTGCCCCAACGTGAAGGAGGGCGGTATTGCCTTCGGCCAGAAGCCGGAAGCCCTGGAAGCCATTACAAAGGCTGTGAAGAAGTACGCAAAAAAGCCGGTTATCATGAAGCTGAGCCCCAATGTGACGGACATCACCGAGATGGCCCGGGCGGCAGAGGCAGGTGGTGCGGACGTGCTGTCCCTCATCAATACCATCACCGGCATGAAGATCGACATCAACCGCCGTACCTTCGCCATCGCCAATAAGACCGGCGGCATGTCCGGTCCGGCAGTAAAGCCCGTGGCCGTGCGCATGGTCTACCAGGTGGCAAACGCGGTGAAGCTGCCGATTATCGGCATGGGCGGCATCACGAACGGCGACGACGCCATGGAGTTCATCCTGGCCGGAGCCACCGCCGTATCCGTGGGAACCGCCAATTTCGCCAATCCCTACGCGGCAAAAGAGACCGCCGAGGGCATTCTGGCCTACATGAAGAAGTATCAGGTGGCCGATATCAACGAGCTGATAGGCGCAGTTCACTAGAAATTATTTCCGGAGAAAACATTACAGATTGTAATTACAACCCGCAAAAGCACTGGACAATCCCAGTGCTTTTTGTTATATTAAAAAATGATATTTTTTAAAATGATAAAGGTTTTACGGGATGATAGAGAATGAAAGACAGAAGAAAAGGCTTTACGTTGACGGAACTTACAGTTGTATTGGTGATTATGGCTATCATCACAGCAATCGCGGTTCCTTTTTTTGTTAAATACTGGAAAATTGCAGAATTTCGGAAAAATGAATCCAACGCCCGGACCGTGTATCTGGCGGCAGAGTCGAAGCTGACCTGGTATCGTTCCTCCGGACAGTGGGAACAGTTTCAGAGGGAAGTAAAAAAGAATGGAGAAGCGGCTGTGTTTGAGGAAGCCTCAAAGCTGAATGGCCGTATCTATACGATTACGCTGGACGCGGACAGCTATCAGAGCCCATCGGAAGAGGGCAAGCTGGTATTGCAGCTTCTGGATGATTCAGCCTATGATAAGAGCTTCTTAAACGGGGCCGTCGCCATTGAGATCGATATGGAATCGGGCGAGGTCTATTCTGCGTTCTATGGAACCAGGTGCAAGGGCTTGAATTATGCGGAGAAAGACGCGGACGGTTACCTGACCATGAAGGAGCGGGAATATGAGAGTCGGCAGAAGCGTCTGCTGGGTTACTATTCCGTGGAGGATACCGTCAATGTGGCAGCGCTGGATCCGGTGCGCCTGCGTATCACCACCATCAGCCTCTTAAACAGTGAAAAGCTGACCCTGAACTGGTCCTCCAACGCGAAAATCAAGAATGCAGTCAGCTATGAGCTGACCTTCTATAAGGCCGACGATAAAACAAAACTGTTCAGCCTCATGATGTCTCCCAACGATATGGGTACAAAGGGATGGGACGGCAAGAGCGGATCCACCTCAGAGATGGCTTCCTTTACCCTGCTGGATAAGGACGGCAATGAGAAAGGTACCTGGGACTTCCCGGTAAGCCAGAGCCCTAACGGCTACTCTCTGGTACTGGACGCTATGATGTCGGCAGAGATGCTTGGCACGCTGGATGCGAAAAGCGGAAGCGGTATCGAAGAGACCGAGAGCACCAGTATCTTACGTCTGGCGAATGTGGCGTCAGAGCTTGGACAAAATCAAAATATTTATGCCACGGTCAAGGCAACAGCCTACGCGGGAAGTGATCCGAGGGTGAAGCTGACCCAGGAATACCGGGACAGCGAGGTCGTGGCATCCAATACAGCGCAGACCCTGTACGGTGACGAAACCAAGGGGACATCCGTGGAAATCTGCACCTGGCGCCATCTGTCCAATATCCGTTACCGGAATCAGAATGGACAGGTAACCTATACCCTGACAGCCAAAAACATGGACTGGGCTGCGGTGGGAACCGGCCTGTACAGTCTGCAGCCGGAGGGTGTGGATTCGATCTTAAAGCCCTGCTGGTCGGATAATGGCAGTGAAGTGGCGGACTTTCCGGCGATCCCGCAGCTTTCAAAGGATGCAGTGCTGAAGGGAGAAGGGGATAAAACCCTGCTTTCCAATCTGCAGCTGGGAGTTTCTTCCATATTGGATAACAAAACGGCGGATACAATTTATGGAACAGGGCATGATACCGGGCATGATACCAGCTACCTGGGCCTGTTTGCCGAAAATAACGGAAAGATTTCCGATGTGACACTGGCAGATCCGCGTCTGAAGCTGACATCCAATCAGGAGCATCCTTTTACGAAGCTGAAGGGTGTGGGCATTCTGGCCGGACGCAGCGAGGGCACACTGCAGAATATTACTATAGAGGCAGATAAGACAGCAGGTACGTCCGCTAAAGCAGAGGGTGAAGACAGCGATACGGTGTATGTGAGACTGGACAAAACCTATGGCGCGAAAGCAGCTGTGGGCGGTATCGCAGGTGTACTGGCAAAGGTGACGGCTGCCGAGCCGAACGAGTATCAGGCGGTACGGTCTCAGATCATAGAAGAGCTTTCCATGGACGGAACCATGGATGTACAGCTTCCGGCAGAGGAAAAGGATAAAAATGGAGACGCGTCGTCGGTGCGGTACGGTGTCGGCGGTATCGTCGGCTACGCGTATCTGGCCAATGAGGGAGAAGGCATCACGAAGCTGAACACCTGCGAAAATCATGCGGATGTAACCGGCAATCTGTTTACCGGCGGTATCGTGGGCAAACTGGAGGGAAGCACAAAGAATGGGCAAGGACTTTTCGAAGCGGATCATGCGGCAGTGGCCAGCGTGGCCGGCAGCAGCAGTGACGGCCTGATCTTAAGCTCTGTCCTGGCGGATGCGGATACCTTCGCAGGTCACTATTTCGGCGGCATTACCGGTTACAGCTATAACGCGGTCCTTTACGACTGCGAGACTGCGTCCGGAAGAGCCGGAGGCTACAGCTACGACAGCGCGCAGCAGGACAAGGTGCTGAAGGGCGATTATGTAGGCGGCATCGTCGGCTATGGCAATTACACCATCTTAAGCAACTGTGAGACTCAGAAGAACGGTTATGTCCTGGGTGAGAATTATGTGGGCGGCATCGCCGGAGGCCTTGGAAATGAAGTAGGAAGCTCCATCCGGAATACCGAAGAGGTGTTAGTTACAACTAATCGTGGCTATGTCATCGGTAAAAATTATGCGGGCGGCATCACCGGTATCAATACCGATGGCGTGACTCTTGAAAACTGTGTCAATAACGGCGTAGCCGCAGCCACGGAAAAATACGCGGGCGGCATCGTCGGCTATAATGAATATGAGGCGAAGATCCAGGACTGCGTAAGCTACCTGTCCGACTATGACAGCTCCATCTACAATATGATCGTGGATAAATGGGAGGCCACCGGCGATTACGTGGGCGGCATTGCAGGCTACAATAACGGGGCGATCACATTTGACAGCGCAAGCCAGAAGGTTATGGTAAAATCTGTCTCCGGTATCGTGGCAGGCGGAAGCTATGTGGGCGGTATCGCAGGCTTTAACGACGTACAGGGAACCCTGGACGCGAAATACGATCTGATCGGTGGCCGGATTCACGGCGACGGCGACGGGGTAGGCGGCTGCTTTGGCCTCAACGCGTCCAAGTCTGTCCTGACCTCGGAGCTGGTCATTAAACCCCGGAGCGTGGAGGGGCGCTATTATGTGGGCGGCGTCATCGGCGCGAACGTGGTGGAGCTGAACGGGAAGGAAGTGACGGCGAACGGTCTACGTGCGCAGAATTCCCTGGGCGTGATCCGCGGTCAGGCCTTTGTGGGCGGCGTCATCGGCTACCAGCGGACCTATGAGGCCGACCAGATAGGCGCGGAAAGCGGCAAACCGATTCTGGAAGCGCTGGCCACAGCACAGAGTGAGGGCAATCAGCGGCTGCTTCCGGGTCTGGATGGCAGTCATGTGCCGACGGCAGTACAGGCTTCTGCGGATAAGGGCAGACTGGTCCTGACGGCAGCCGGCAATACCGATGATACATTTATCGTAGACAGCAACAACATTCCCATCCAGGCGGGCTATTACGCAGGCGGCGTCCTGGGCTACTGCGAACGTGGCAGTCAGCTTATCATCCGGAACTGCCGGAACGCGGGCAATCTGTCTCTCTATAGCCGGGTGGGCGCGGATGACGGCGTAGTGCTGGGAAATTATGTAAAAAGCAGGGAGGTAAACAGCGCAGCTCCTGACGGGGCAGCGTCTGTGAAGCTTCATTTTGTGGGCGGCATCGTGGGCGTCAATCTGGAAAACCAGATCATCGATCATTGCAGCAATACCGGCAATATGTCCGGCTGCGTGGGCATCGGCGGTATCGTGGGCCTGAACGGCGGCTATATCTACAACTGTGCCTTAAGCGGCAACTTTGGCAACGCGGGCCTGAATTACCTGGGCGGTATCGCTTCCATCAATATCCGGACCTCTCAGGAGACCAAGAATTATACAGATAAGAATAAAACATACACAGCGGGAACCATTGAAGACTGCCGGACAGAGCAGGGCAGAACCGTCACCGGAAAGGACTGTGTGGGCGGCATTGTGTCCTGGAACCTGACAGACGGTCTGGTCAAAAACTGCGCAAGCGCGGCCAATGTGACGGCGGCAGGCAATTGCGCGGGCGGCATAGCCGGACGCAACAGCGGTCTCATTGAGCTGGCGGACGCGTCCTCGGATACGGCGACAAGAACTGTACAGGGCAGCCGCGGCGAAGGCGTCGGCGGCGTCGTGGGCGTCAATGAGGCAGGCGGTCAGCTCCGTATCAGCGGCGGACAGAACAGCCAGGTGGTAGCCGCAGGCAGCGGCCTTACGGTTATGGGACAGAGCAGCGTGGGCGGCATCATCGGAATCAATGAGGGATCCCTTGGCAATGAGAGCACCTATCTGGTCAGTCAGGTGAAGCTGGTGCGTGCTTCTAAAGGCAATGCGGGCGGCGTAGTGGGAACCAGCCGCGGCAAAATTACCCGGGCTGTGAACCGCTCTGACGATGTCCGCGCGGACGAGGGCCCGGCGGGCGGTATTACCGCAGTAAATAAAAGTGCGATTACCGGCTGTGTAAACTATGGCGACGTCACCTCCAGCGCCGGCTATGTGGGCGGTATCGTGGCGGAAAATAAGGGTACCATCGCGAACAGCCGTGTAAATGATACAAACGGCGGTACGGTGACACTCATCGGCCGCGGCAAAGACGAGATGGGCGCAGTCTGCGCTCTGAACGAGGGCACCATCACGGGCAGCATGCCGGTGGCCAACGTAAAGCTTGCGGGAACAGCTTCCATCTTCGGCGGTATCGCGGGAAGAAACAAGGGTACCATAGCAGATACGGAGCTTACTTATATGCCGGAGCTTTCCGGAAGCGGCAGTCTGACCGTCGGCGGCGCAGTGGGCGTCAATGAGAATAAGGTCAATCATATTACAGCCAACGGCCTGAACTTCGAAGGCTTTACCAACTATCGTTATCTGGGCGGCATCACAGGCCAGAACGGTCTGGAGACCGACGGGGACGCGACGGCACAGGCGCAGGTTACAGCCAGCAGCTATTCCGGTACCATCACAGAGGGCCGGAGCGCGGCAGGCAACTGCTACGGCGGTATCGTCGGCATCAACTACGCGGCTCTGCATGAGTGTACGGTAGAGCAGATCGTCATGAATATTCAGGGCGTCTACACAGCCACCAGCACCAGCACCACGAAGCAGAAGGAAGCCCTGGCCAGCCACGCAGGCGGCGTCACCGGTAAGAATGAGACGAATGGCTCCATCGAGAACTGCGTCCTGACCAACAACGAGAAGAGCAGCCTGACTGCCGATTATGGTATGCTGGGCGGTATCGCAGGCTTCAATAAGGGCAGCATCACTGGATCCGGAAGCAATCAGACAAAGGCAGTGCTGGCAGATACCGGCGATAAGAAAAACGCAAAGGTGCTGGATCAGATCAATGAGAACGTGACGAAAAACGGACTTACCCCGATAACAGATTATGTAAACTGGAAAAACAGTACAGACATTGAAAACTTAATCTACAGCAGTGGCGGAAAAGTCACCTCCGGCCGTCTGCAGATTCGGATGCTCAGCAACGGTAACCTGGGCGGTATCACCGCTTACAACAGTACCACGGGCAGCCTGAACAGCTGTGTATCCGGAAAATGGTTCCTGAACAATAAATCCGAGGCCATCGGCGTCGGTACCGGCGGTATCATCGGTATGAACGAGTCCGAAAAGGATCAGGAGTATCTGGTAAACGGAGCCTTTGTGGGCCGTCAGATCAAAACAGGCAGCACCAACCGTTTCGCGGGCGGTATCATCGGAAACCAGAATAATTCTACGAATAGTGACTGGACTATCCGCTATTGCGCCAACTACGGTATGGTATATTGCTATCATACCCACTATTCCGGCGGTATCATGGGACAGTGGACCGGCACCGGCGGAACCATCGAATACTGCAGAAACTACAGTTCTCTGCAGACCACCTATACCGTAAGCTGGTTCGGAGCATCCGGCGGTATCGTGGCACAGCTTTACCATGCCAGCGAAAACAATGAATACAACATTATTGGCTGCGGCAACTACGGAAGCGTCTACCGCATGAACGGATCCGGCGGAAGCGGAGCAAACGACAGCGCCGGAATTCTGGGAAATATTACCAATTACCGGACAGAGGATGGAAAAACGCCTCAAAGCTATGCGATTCAGGTTCTGGACTGCTATAATGCGCCGGGCGTAAAGATCTATTCTTCCTCCATGGCTTCCGGAATCGTAGGCTTCCTGTCCTGCGATCTGACGTCATCTGAACGGGGCGATTCCAATGCATCAGGCGCAAGAATCAAGCTGTCTACGTCCAAGACAGAGCTTCGGATCGAGCGCTGCCGGAACTTCGCGAATGTGCTGAACGGCGATGGGTTTATCGCAGGCATCTTCGGCGATCGCTACGGTACGGACGCATGGAAAGAAAAAACCGTGGTGAAGGACTGCTATTCCCTGAGCCTTGGCAAGGATTATTACAACAAGAATTATACGACGAATCTAACGCAGACCACACGCTTCCCGATCTATTCCGCAGCTTCCCGTTATACCGGTTCCGGCGCAGTGGCCGGTATGGATACGGAAAACCGGAAAAATAACTTCTATTTTGAAGGAATTGAGACCTGGGGCTATACAAATCTGGGAATCCAAAATGAAAATGCAACCGGTCAGAACGGCTACGGCAAGGCAAATAACGGCTTTCAAGAACCCGGCGTCAACAATCAGTACGCCACCAATGCATTTTTCATGTATGATGTGACGGAGCAGAAGTATTTCCTGGCAGATATCTACAGGGGAAAGGAAATTAATGGAGATTCCGTATACATCAATGGAAAAAATCAGATTGTGAACAGCTGGAACGGCGAAGTCTATGGCCAGGTACTGTTCTATATTGATAAAGAGGCATACGATAATAACAAGCTGCTGAACAGCTCCGCCGGCCGGACGGACGACCTGGTATTCCTGAATTCCCGGGAAAGCTACCGCCGTCTGGAGGGAATCCTCACGAACGAGACGGATCGCAGTCAGAAGCTTCAGGCGCCGGAGGGCGTCACAGCAGAGATAGAAAATGGAAAGATCAGGGTGAGCGTTACGCCCCATGCTCTGCCGTATCCGGACGGAACCTGGTCAGCCACAGAGAAATGCGATCCCTTCCAGTATCTGGTCACAGTGACAGACAGAAATGGGCACAGCGTCCAGCGGAAGCTGTATGCGGAAACAGGAAGCTTTACCGTTCCGTCGAATCTGGCCGGAGAGCTTACAGTAAAGGTACGGGCAGTCAGCATGTTTGACGATGTGGCGGATTCTGATGAGATAACAGCCGGCGCCACCGTATTGAATCCGGTACTACCGGATCCCGATGTACGGATTCAGGTCGTATCATCCAAAGAGAATGAATACAAGCATACCTATGAATACAGCCTGAACAATCAGGAAGCTTACAAGGATTATACGGGATGGCAGGTGGAGATTACCGTACAGAGTGTGGGAACCATCACACTGGATGCGGAGCACCCCACAAAGACCATGGACGTGACCGTGACAGACATCAGCCGACTGATCTATCAGATGGTTGCGAAGGCCTCTATGAAGGCCGGAAGCAGTACAAAGGCAGAGGATTCCAAGGAAGTATCGACCGCAGTCAATCTGCCCTGCTATATGCCGAACTACCTGATTAATTCCACCGCGGCCGGCGATCAGCTGCTGGCGAAAAATGTAACCGTGACCGGGGACACTCTGGATAATCTGAGTATCCAGGTGGAACTGGACGCAAGCAGCAGAAACGCGATTGTGACCCCGCCGGTTTACCGCGCGGAACTGACAGGAACCTGGACAGAACCGGACGGAACAAAGGTAGAAGCTGCCGTACTGGCGAAGGCGGATATCCTGACGGTATCCCAGGGCAAAGCATCCGCCACCTTCTCGAACCTTCCGGAGTATATTGGAGAGGCGACAGACATCAGGGTGCGTATCTGGTACGTGGAATCCGGTCTGGGACCGGTCTACGCCTACGGCAATTATCAGAACAGCGCGGACGCCACGAACAATGACAGAGCCATGAATGTGCGTGAGCTGACCGATGTGAAGGGAGAAGGAGACGAACGGGTAGAAACCTGGAGGTACACAGACAGCAGCGTGCTGGACAATCAGGATTTTGAAAAATACAGGTGGCGGACCGGCGTACTTTTCACCTGGCTTCCGAAGCCGGAGCTGGTGGACGCGGACACGGATACTCGCATGACCCCGGATGAGAAGGGCTTCTATACCTTTACCTGGGATCCGAAGCTGGCGGCGACGGAGGAAGCCCATTACCAGGTCTCCCTGACCGGTATCGACGCGGATGGCCGGGAGGTTATCATTCCGACAGACGGATATTACAAAGATGACACCAGCCGGACACTTTATATCGACGGCTCCGACTGGAACTACCAAAGTGTGAAGCTGAAGGTGACACGCATCGGCGTGAATACGGCCACGACAAAGCAAATGGGCCTTTCATCGACGGGCAGCTATCTGGTTAAGGAGCGCCTGGAAGCGCCCGGACAGCCCTCCGTAACCAATGCGGATGAGAATGAACTGAACTATCAGTTAAGCTGGGCGGCCAATCTGTCCGAGGAAGGGCTGAAGGGCTACCAGGCCTATATTCAGACCTACGGAAGCGACGGCAGTCTTACAGACGCCGTGGCCCTTGGCGGGCTGGTACCCGCAGGCAATTCCGGCGTGTACACAGAAACGGTGAACCTGGAGGATTACGCCGGCCAGAAGGTGATTATCTACCTGAAGGCCATGTCCGTGGAGAACAGCCAGTATCTGGACAGCCTTCCCGGCGTCACCACAGAGCTTACGATCCCCAGCCGTCTGGCTGCGCCGAAGGTCAGCTGGAATTCCGAGTGGCGATACGATAAACAGGTGCCGGTGACGGCTGCGGACTTTCTGAACAGCCTGCGGATCAACCTGGAGGCGCAGAAGGACAGCATTCCGCCTGCGGGCAGCGCGTACCTGCTGTGCGCGTATATCTATAACAATCAGCAAGATGCAGAGAACGCAAGCCTTACGAATCCCGGAACCTACCTTGCCGCATATCCGGTAAGCTATCAGGAAAACCGGGTTCCGGTACAGATGGATGTAAAGAGCAGTATAGAGTATTATCATGTACTGCAGAATCTGTCCATAGACTATGCCGGAAAATGGATTGCCTTCTACGCGCGGATCTCTTCCGGCAGCGGCAGTGTAAGCTCCGCGTGGACAAAAGCGGGAGAGGCATTCCGTCTGCCGTACGTGAAGCTGGATACGCCGGATATAAGCTCTGATACCGTATGGACAGAGGTGAAGGCACAGGTCAGCGATTCTCCGGATATCGCAGGACAGCCGGCAGAGCTTCCATGGGAAGCAGAGCACACCCGGATCAACTGGAGCAGTGTGGACGGCGCTGAGGTATATGAGGTTACTTCGACGGAGAAAGCGGATATCAGCGGCGATACCGTAGATTTGACAAGAAATATCCGGATTCAGGAGAGCGCGGACAGCGTAACTGTAAGCCAGCAGTGGCCGGGCCTGAGTGGCTATAACGTCAATGGCTGGTCAAAAGCGGCTGGTGAGCAGACGGATGAAAATACCTGGCGCTTTGACCTGGCCTATCCGGATGGAATTGCGGGTGATATGGCGGCGCAGGGCTATTATGATACCCCGTCCGGAGCGAGAAGCTACTACACCGTGCAGGAGACAGCGGCGCTCTATGCCACCAGGAATGACGACGGCACCTGGAGCTACAGCCTGGAGCTTCCGGATATCAACAGACTGACGGCGAGGGATAAGGCAGAGGACGGCAGTACGGAGGAAACCACCTTCCCCAATGAAAGCAGCCGAATCGTGAGCAAGGTGACCGTCCGGGCCAATGTGGAGGCCAACCTGTCAGAGAACCCGGCAGACCAGAGCGACGCCTACGCCGCGTCAGAGCGCGCAGAGGTGGAACTGAAATAAGATGAAACAGACCATAAAAAAGAAAGGAGGGGAGTCCTGTTGCAGCGAAAAGGAATGCGTGAACTAAGGAAAAACAGCCGTCAGGGTGTGTCTCTGGTCATCGTGCTGTGTGTATCAGCCTTCTTCGTGGCCTTTGCCGCAGCCATCCTGTATACAGCGGGACTTCTGACCTCCCAGAGTACCGGGCGGCTGAAGGAGGAACGGAGCTATCTGCTGGCTCAGAGCTTTGCGGAAGCTTTGGATAAGGAGCTTTCCGATCCGGACGCGTCCTTCTTCGAGTTTGTGAACCGTTTCCTGGACGGAAACCAGTACGCGGAGGATACCCCTTATTCCTTTATGCCGGAGGGTACGGATCTTAAGAACCTGTATGCAGGCAGCGCCAAAAGTCTGGAAGGCTACGGCAACCTGCGTGTGACCCTGACCAAGGAAATCAACGAAAGTGAGAGCAGTGTCAGCCTCGGAGGCACAATCCCGGCGACGGGAGCCGGTAATTACGGGACGACCATCGCGGAGCTGGAGCGCATGACTGTGCGCCGCTATCTGGTGATAGTGGATGTGACGTCCTATTATGACGACATAACCTACACTTACAGCACAGAATATACCCGGGAGCAGAAATACGCGTTGAATTTCTGGCAGGGAGAACAACGGCTGGTCTGGGAGGAACAAAAATGGCATAAGGATACTTCTGTCGGGGACGTCTATGATCCGGATCCGACTCAGGATATCCGTTATGAGTATGACGCGTCCAATGTGACAGAATGTAAATTTGTGGAAAATACCTATACCGATATGGAGACTACCGATACGGAGCCGCCGGATCCGGAAGGAGGCGATACCAATGGGACCGATTAAGACACTGAGATCCCGTTCCGGGGATACGCTGGTGGAGGTTATGGCCAGCATCTTTATCTTCCTGCTGATGATGGGAATTCTCCAGGGAGCGGTATCCTACAGCAGCGCCTCCATGCGGAAAAATCAGGAAATCAGACAGGAAAACGCGGAGATTCTAAAAAAATTGAGCATGGCCCAGGCTGCGCCGCGGGACGACGGGAAGAATCAGCCGGTTGATCTGGCGTTTCGCGCTGTCAATGCGGATTTTACCCAGATGGGTTCCGCTGCAGGCTTTACCGTGGAAGTGGAGCTGTATCAAAAAAAGGCAAAGGATGTTTCCTTTCTTCTGTATCACCCACCGGAGAAGTCAGACGGTTCCGGCTCCGATGAGGACGGAGGTGACACGCCATGAGAAAAAAGAAGCATAGAATCCTGCGGGAACGCGCGGGAACGACGCTGGTGGAGACACTGGTATCCCTGCTTCTGATGAGCATTCTGATCGGCATGGCGGCACGGGTGCTGAGCGGCGCTTACCGGGTGTATCTGCGGCTGCAGAAGACCCAGTACGCAGAGTCCATTCTGGATACAGCCATGACGGAGGTGCGGGATCTGGCAAATGAAGCCTGCGGCTATGTGAAGCTCTATCCGAATGGCGCGCAGATTGCGGATCAGCCTGGAAAAACGATCGGAACCGCCATGGAATTTCTGGATTCCAACGGCTACGTGGTGCTGATTTCCACTGACGGCTGTGAAGAGACCACCCTGTACCGGGGAAATGATCTGGAAAATGTCATCGGTACTCAGGAAGCACTTCCGAAAGGACGGCTGCTGGCCCGGTATTATAACCGGAAAAACGATGGCACCTATCTGTACACGGACGGTACCAAGCCGGTGGCCCGCGCGGCTGCGGAGGCCTACGGCGAGGGCTTTTATATGGGGTATTACCTGAAGGTGACCTACCGGGTACCGGATGAAACGGCAGACGGTGGGGCGTTGAGCTCTCTGGTTGCCGATGTGGCATTATATCAGGATGAGAACTGCACAGAACTGGTAATTTCTGACACGGAAATCCTTGATTTTCGTTATAAAATAAAGTATAGTGAGGGTGTGACGGCAACGACTGTAATGAATAACACGCCGTAAGGCCGTACAAACAAGATATAGACGCCTGCCCGGGCGCTTATATAGAAAATATCTATAAAAAGGAGAAAAGAGAAATGTTTAAGAAACTCAAAGAGAACAAAAAAGGCTTTACACTGGTAGAGCTGATCGTTGTACTGGTAATTCTGGCTATCCTGGCAGCCCTGCTGGTACCGGCACTGACTGGGTATATTGACAGAGCGAAGAAGAAATCCGTTATTGCTGAGACACGTCAGGCTGTAATGGCTGCACAGACACTGGTAGATGAGGCTTATGCAACTGTAAAGGTTGGCGAGAAGATTGAAGTAGGAGAAGGAAAGACCGTTACCAATGATGAAATTCAGAAGCTTGCAGAGGTAAAAGGAACTGTAAGCGGTGTGGTTTTAGATAATGCGACTGATACAAAAACACCGAATAAGATTACAACACTTGTGTATACAGGAAATGTGTATAAGTGTACATATAATCCGGCTAAGAACGGAAATGGAAATACTGATGGCGATTATACGGTAGAAAAAGTAACTAATTAAATTGCAATAATATTTTTTCACTGAAACATTAGAAAGGACCGTACCCCATGCCCACCCAGCACCCCGCCTCTGCACAACAGAATAAGGAAAAGCAACACCGCTGGCTCCGGCAGACCCTTACGGTTCTTTGTCTCGTGCTTCTGGTGGTGGTTCTCTTAGCGCCCGGCGCGCTGGAGCTTCTGTACCGGGCGGACGCCCGGACAGCGCTCCGGAACGCCCGGTCTGTAAGGATGGCGCTGGATGTGACCTCCACCGGGCAGTACGGCGGCAGCGCTCCCTTTGCGGATGCGGCAAAGCAGGGCGGCGTGGCCGAGGGCGTCTATGAGGACGTCCTTTTCTTAAGTAAGGCGCCGGGAGAATTCTGGATTCTTCAGACCGACGAGAGCGGTTACCGGGTGCAGAAATTTATCTATCAGGAGAACGAGTATACGGTCTGGTATGACCGGAGCACCCATGTATACACCGTATACCATGACCGGCTGATGATCGGGGACGAGGATACCGATCCGTAAAAGCGCGGGAAGCGCACAGAACAAATTTTGATACAGCTATGAAAAGCAGGGCAGGATAAAAGTCCTGCGGGAAAAAGTAACACATTTGATATGACAGAATTAGTAATTTTAGAAGGAATTCTCTGGCTGATAAGGTTCCTCTTCGGAGCCTGCATCTTCAGCTTTTTAGGAGTGGTGGCCGATCGGCTTCCCCGAGATGAGGAAATCGTGAAGGGGCGGAGCCACTGTACAGTCTGCGGGCGGGTATTGACCCCGGCAGAGCTGATTCCCTGCGTAAGCTTTCTGGCTTTACGCGGACGCTGCAAGGGCTGCGGCACGCCGATCCCGAAACGGGCGTTCCTTGGCGAGCTGGCCGGAGGAGCGGCATGGATCCTGTGCGCGTGGCGCTATGGAGTTGGACACACCGGGCTGATTTCCCTGGAGGGCGCGGTGGTTTTTTGTTATCTTGGAATATTACTGGTGGTGGCCCTGATAGACTGGGACACCCAGATCATCTATAATCGATTTCACATAATCATAGCCATCCTGGCGGCGGCTCAGATCTTTCTGGTTCCGGAGCACGGAATCGGGGATCGTCTGCTCGGCGCGCTGATTGTGTCGGTTCCCATGCTGGTGCTGGCGCTGATCGTGCCGGGAGCCTTCGGCGGCGGCGACATCAAGCTTATGGCGGCGTCCGGGCTTTTTCTCGGCATGGACGCCATTGTCTGCGCCATGTTTTTCGGCCTGCTTTCCGGCGGTGGTTACGCGGCCTTTATGCTGGCCGCAAAACGGCTGAAAAAGAGCGACCAGTTCGCTTTCGGGCCTTTTCTGGCCTTTGGCCTGGCGGTGGCAGCCCTCTGGGGCGACCAGATAGCAGCCTGGTATCTGAGCGCACTGTAGAAGCGACAGTGAAATGGTTTACATAATATAGAATACATAGGAGAAGCTTTACTTCATTTACATAAAGGAGAACAACAGATGGCCCGTTTTCAATATGTCGCGAAGGACATGAAGGGAAAAATAAAAAAAGGAACGGTCGAGGCAGCCAGCGAAAAAACACTGACCGCGGATCTGCTGGGGGACGGCCTGTATCTGGTGGAGTCGAAGAACCTGACGGAAGCCCGGGGTCATAAAAGACTTAAGCCTAAGCAGCTGGCGTCTTTCTGCCGGGAGCTGTCCACGCTTCTGGCTTCCGGCGTCAGTCTGGTGCGGGCGCTGGATATCATTTCCGGGCAGGAGGGTATCCCGGCGGCGGAGCGTGAGGTTTACGACGCGGTGCTGACGGATCTTCGAAAAGGAGTCAGCCTGTCCGAGGCCATGGAGAACCGGCAGGCCTTTCCGGAGCTGATGGTGGGTATGATCCGCTCCGGCGAGGGCAGCGGTAACCTGGATCAGGTGACCGGACGCCTGGCCATCCAGTATGAAAAAGAGCATAAGCTGAATCAGCAGGTGAAATCCGCCATGACCTATCCGGCGGTGCTGCTGGTCTTAAGCGTGGCGGTGGTCATCCTGATTGTGACCTTTATCCTGCCCCAGTTCCAGAGTCTTTTTGACGAGATGGACAGCCTGCCCTGGATTACGAATATGCTGATTGCCATATCGGATTTTCTGGTACAGAGGTGGTATGTGGCGCTGCTCGCCGTATTCATTTTCGTGGCGCTGGTGCGGCTGATTATGGGAATTCCGGCGGTGCGCAGGGGCGTGGACTACGCGAAGGTCCATGTGTGGGGCTTCGGAAAGCTGTATCAGGTCATTTACACAGCCCGGTTCGCGCGGACCTTAAGCAGCCTCTATTCCAGCGGTATGCCCCTGGCCCAGGCCATCGGCATCGCAGGCGAGACCGTAGGCAATCTGTATGTGCAGGAGCAGTTTGATATGGTGGTGACCCAGGTGCGAAGCGGCGTGGCCCTGTCCCGGGCCCTTCATGAGGTGGACGGCCTGCTTCTGAAGCTCTCCAGTACCATTCTGGTGGGCGAGGAGAGCGGTCGGCTGGACGTGATGCTGGATTCCGTCGCGGCCACTCTGGAGGATGACGCGGAGCAGGCTACGAAGCGGATGGTGACGCTCCTGGAGCCGATTCTGATTATTTTCATGGCTCTGGTGGTAGGTATGATTATGATTGGCGTGATGCTGCCGATTTACCAGTCCTACGCAGCCATCGAAAACGCGTAAGGAAGAATGGAAACAAAGGATATGGAAATGATTTACAAGGAGAACGCTCATGAGTGACGCGGTCATTGTACTGAGAGAAGAATGCATCCTTGCGGCGGAGGGGAAAGCCGGACGCATGCCGAAGATCACAAAAGCGCGCCGGATTCCGGTGGAAGGCTTCGGCAATACGATGGAGCAGTGGAAAAAGGCTCTGGAAACCTGTCTGGAGAGCCTGCATGCGGATCATGTGAAGCTGGTGCTTCCGGCTTCCTACTCTTCCGCGCGGATTACCCAGATTCCCTACGCCACAGGAAAGCAGCTTGGGAAGATAGCGAAAAATGTCATGCAGGAAAATGA
>ERZ836877.3815-NODE-3815-length-16364-cov-3.354467_pt1 | contig 16364 bp, 12 predicted proteins | sample MGYA00519469_ERZ836877 | MGnify/ENA primary metagenome ERZ836877 (study PRJEB31850, sample SAMEA3708809) | human gut metagenome | biome: human gut; feature: human-associated habitat; material: faeces | place: China | collected 2014 ... | reverse complement strand
AAGCCGCAGCCAATATTGCATCCGATACCCCGTAAGTATTTTTTAACTTCAATTTCAGCAACAAGAGTTAACGTGTATTAATATTATATTTATCTTTGCACCTATATTATTTAGGAAACCCCAAAAAATCGACATCCAAACACAAAACATAAAGACCAACCTTATGAAAATCAAGATCAAGAAGGGATTGGACCTGAAAATATACGGAGCAGCCACAGACAGCAGTATACATCAGGCCGAGACCGACCGTATCGCTATCGACCCCGATGACTTCACGGGGCTGAAGCCGAAACTTGACGTTAAGGAGGGCGATAGCGTGGCAATCGGCTCACCGCTGATGCACGACAAATATTGTCCTGAAGTCAAGATTGTTTCGCCCATCGCAGGACGTGTAAAGTCTATCGTAAGAGGCGAGAGAAGAAAAATTCTAAGAGTCGAGGTCGAATCGTGCGACGTCGCGGCAGACGCTGTCAGGTATGAGATTCCGAGCGGTTTCACAGCGGAGAATGCGGTAAGACTGCTTGCCGAATCCGGACTGTTGGCCGAGATGAGCCAGCGTCCATACGCCATTATCCCCGAGACAGCCAAAACGCCGCGCGACATATTCGTGACAGCGATAGACTCAGCTCCTCTTGCAGCCGCATACGAGACTTACATGCCGAAAGACCTTACCGTATATGAGGCCGCTGTAAAACTGCTGTCGGCCGTCACCTCGGGCAAAGTCTACATCTCGCATCGCGAAGGGTCGTTTTTCGGCAACATCAAGGGAGCGGAGAGCGTAACCGTCACGGGTCCCCACCCTTCGGGAAACGCAGGTGTCCAGGCAGCCAACATCGCTCCCGTCAACAAAGGCGAGACTATCTGGACTCTCGGCATCGACACGCTGTACAGAATCGGCGAGCTCGTCACCACCGGCCGGCGCGACTGCACGACCGTAGTGGCTGTCACCGGCCCCGAAGTCGAGAAGCCGTCGCTTGTCAAGACGGTTTTCGGCGCACCTGTAGCCACGGTCATCAAAGGTCTCGTCAAGAAATCAGACCATCATATAAGAATCATATCGGGCAACGTCTTTACCGGAGTCGCCGAAAAAGAAGACGGCTATATGCACTTCCCCTACCGTCAGATAACAGTCATCGCCGAAGGCGACGACGTCGACGAATTTATGGGCTGGGCATCGCTCAAGTCGTCTAAAGCAAGCGTCAGTCCGACATTCCCGGGCCATTTCCTGAGCCGTCTCTTCGCCCCCGACGCCCGCCTCAACGGCGGACGCCGCGCCATGATAATGAGCGGCGAATATGACCGTGTCGTTCCTCTCGACATCATGTCGGAATATCTGATAAAAGCGATTATCAGCCACGACATCGACGCCATGGAGAAACTCGGCATCTACGAGGTGGCGCCCGAAGACTTCGCCGCCGCCGAATATGTCGACACGTCGAAACTCCCGCTCCAGCAGATAGTGCGCGAGGGCCTCGACTACATGCGCCAGAGCGTTGAATAACATACGATATTAACTTCAAACAAAAATATCACCGTGAAATTTTTAAAAAACTATCTCGACCGCGTGAGACCCAACTTTGAAGAAGGAGGTAAACTACACGTATTCAGATCTGTTTTCGACGGTTTCGACACCTTCCTTTTCACGCCGTCGACCACTTCACCCAAACGCGGGCTCCAGATTCACGATGCCATAGACTCAAAACGCACGATGATAATCGTCGTCATGGCTCTGATGCCGTGTTTCTTTTTCGGCATGTATAACACGGGCTATCAGCATCAGCTTGCCCTCGGGCTTGACACTTTCCCGTTCTGGGAGATGATGCTCTATGGCTTCCTGTCGATACTACCCAAAGTCGTCGTCGCCTACCTTGTAGGCCTCGGCATAGAATTTGCATTCGCCCAGTGGCGCCACGAGGAAATCCAGGAAGGATTCCTTGTCTCAGGCATTCTCATTCCTATGATACTTCCGGTCGAGACTCCGCTCTGGATGATGGCCGTGGCAGTAGCCTTCTCGGTCATCTTCGTCAAGGAAGTCTTCGGCGGCACAGGCTATAATATCTTCAACGTGGCCCTTGTCACCCGCGCCGTCCTCTTCTTCAGCTACCCGGCACAGATGTCGGGCGACAAAGTGTTTGTCGCCACGGGAAAAGCGCTCGGCTACGGCACTCCCGTCGTCGACGGCTATACCTGCGCCACTCCCCTGGGTCAGATCGCCACACACAGCGGCGGCGCACTCGAACTCACGGGCGCAGCCGGAGAGCCCCTGTCGGCATGGGACGCTTTCGTCGGCCTTATTCCCGGCTCATTCGGCGAGACTTCGGTAATCTGCATTCTCATCGGCGCCGCGATTCTGCTCTTCTGCCGCATCGCCGACTGGCGCATCATGCTGTCTGTCTTTGCTGGCGGACTCCTCATGGGCTGGATCGCCAACACATTCGAGACTCCGACCTACCCCGCTTCGTATCTGTCGCCCGTCGACCAGCTTCTCTACGGCGGCTTTGCCTTTGCGGCTGTCTTCATGGCCACCGACCCGGTCACGGCGGCACGCACGACAACCGGCAAATATATCTACGGCCTGCTTATCGGCGTGATTGCCGTCATCATCCGCACATATAACAACGGCTACCCCGAGGGCGCAATGCTCGCCGTGCTGCTGATGAACGCTTTCGCACCGCTCATCGACTACTGCGTCGTGCAGTCTAATATCCGCCGACGCATGCGACGCACTCGTATCAACTCAAAAACAGCATGACCATGAACAAGCAAAGCAATACATATACGATAATATATATCGTGGCGCTCGTCGTGCTGGTCGGCTCGGCGCTCGCATTCACGGCAATGTCGCTGAAACCGCGCCAGCAGGCCAATCTCGATGCCGACAAGATGCGTCAGATCATGGCGTCGGTACATATCACCGCTGAAAAAGGCGAGAACATCATCGACATATACCGCGAGCATATCACTGAAAGTTTCATTATCAGGGAAGACGGCGCCCGTGTCGACGGCGACGCCTTCAACGTCAACACAACGATCGAGAGCAAAAAGCCCGCGGCCGAAAGACTCCTGCCAGTCTATGTCTGCGACCTCGGTGACAAAGGTCACAAATATATCGTGCCAGTCAACGGTACCGGTCTCTGGGGCCCGATCTGGGGCTATGTGTCGTTTGACAGCGACGGTTCGACAATCTATGGCGCCTACTTCGCCCATCAGGGCGAGACTCCCGGTCTGGGCGCCGAAATCGAGAAACCGGCGTTCAGCGACCAGTTTGACGGCAAGCACATCTTCAAAGACGGCCGGTTCAAACCTGTCAACGTCATAAAAGCCGGTCAGAAACCGTCGGACGGCGAAGATTATGTCAACGCCATCTCGGGCGGCACAATCACCAGCAAGGGCGTCGCCGCCATGCTTGATGACTGTCTCACTCCCTATAAGAATTTTCTGTCAACTTTAAACAAATAAGCCATGGCCGAAAAAATTGATTATAAAAGCGTACTTTTCAATCCGTTCTCTAAAAACAATCCGGTAATAGTACAGATTCTTGGCATCTGCTCTGTGCTTGCAGTCACAGCCAAGCTTGCCCCGGCCATGGTCATGGGACTCTCGGTCATAGCCGTCCTCGCATTCTCGAATGTAATTATATCACTGATACGCAACACGATTCCGACAAACATACGTATCATCGTCCAGCTCGTTGTCGTCGCCGGTCTCGTCGTCATCGTCAGCCAGCTGCTGCAGGCCTATGCCTACGATGTCAGCAAACAGCTGTCGGTGTTCATCGGCCTGATAATCACCAACTGTATTCTGATGGGCCGTCTCGAAGCCTTCGCGATGGCCAACCGTCCGTGGGCCTCGTTTCTCGACGGCATAGGCAACGGCGTCGGCTACGCCATCATACTGATAATCGTGGGTTTCTTCCGCGAACTGCTCGGCAGCGGCACACTGCTCGGCTATCAGGTCGTGCCCGACTCGTTTTATGAAGCCGGATATGTCAACAACGGCCTTATGATACTGCCGCCGATGGCGCTGGTCACCGTCGCCTGCATCATCTGGGTACACCGCAGCCGCAACAAAGATCTTCAGGAACCATAAATCAGACAATATAAACGCGAATTATGGAAAATTTCAATCTGTTCATAAGGTCGATTTTCGTCGACAACATGATATTCGCCTACTTCTTAGGCATGTGCTCGTTTCTGGCGGTGAGCAAGAATGTCAAGACCGCCTTCGGACTGGGCGTCGCCGTGACATTCATGCTCGTCATCACGCTTCCAATCAACTATCTTCTTGAAACCTATGTGCTGAAAGCGGGTGCCCTCTCCTGGCTCGGCCCCGAATATGCCGGCATAGACCTCAGCTTCCTGTCGCTTATACTCTTCATCGCCGTCATCGCCTCGATGACCCAGCTCGTCGAGATGGTGGTCGAAAAATACAGCCCGTCGCTATATGCCTCGCTCGGCATCTTCCTGCCTCTTATAGCCGTCAACTGCGCCATCCTCGGCGGTTCGCTGTTCATGCAGCAGCGCGATTTTACGAGCGTCTGGACGGCAGTATGCGCCGGCGGCGGATGGGGTCTCGGCTGGCTCCTCGCCATCACGGCCATCGCGGCAATACGTGAACGCATCGCCCAGTACTCGAATATACCCGCTCCGCTCCGCGGCGTCGGCATCACATTCATCTTAACCGCCTTGATGGGAATAGCGTTCATGAGCTTTCTCGGCATTAAAATCTGATCAGACATGACAACGCTCAACCAAATATTACTGCAATCGACAACAAGCCTCACCCTGCTCACGGGCGTAGGCATATTTCTGCTGATAACGCTCGTTCTGGTGATAATACTGCTGATTGCCAAGAAATATCTTGTCAACACCGGCAACGTCACCATCACCATCAACAACGACAAGACAGTCGAAGCCTCTTCGGGCAAATCACTCCTCTCGACCATGGCCGACAACAACATTTTCCTTCCCTCGGCCTGCGGCGGCAAAGGCAGCTGCGGCCAGTGCAAGGTCAAGGTCGTCGAAGGCGGCGGCGAGATACTGCCGACTGAAACGGTCCATTTCACCCGCAAGGAAATCAAAGAAGGCTGGCGTCTGGGCTGTCAGCTCAAAGTCAAAGGCGACCTCAAAATCGACGTGCCAGCATCGGTGCTCGACGTCAAGGAGTGGGAGTGCGAGGTCATCTCGAACCGCAATGTCGCCACATTCATCAAGGAGTTTATCGTCAAACTGCCCGAGGGCGAGCACATGAACTTCATCCCCGGCTCTTACGCGCAGATTAAGATACCTGCATTCTCGATGGACTATGACCGCGACATCGACAAAGACCTCATCGGCCCCGAGTATCTGCCGGCATGGGAAAAATTCGGCCTCTTCTCGCTCAAATGCAAAAACGAGGATACGACAATACGCGCCTACTCCATGGCCAACTATCCGGCCGAGGGCGACCGCATCATGCTGACCGTGCGAATCGCGACGCCTCCGTTCAAGCCGAAACCCGAGGTCGGTTTCATGAACGTCAATCCGGGCATCGCATCGAGCTATATCTTCACACTCAAACCCGGCGACAAGGTGCTGATGAGCGGCCCCTACGGCGACTTCCATCCTATTTTCGACTCAAAGGCCGAAATGATGTGGATTGGCGGTGGCGCCGGCATGGCTCCCCTGCGCTCGCAGATCATGCACATGACAAAGACGCTCCACTGCACCGACCGTGTCATGAACTATTTCTACGGCGCCCGCGCCCTCAACGAGGTCTTCTATCTCGACGATTTCCTTGCTCTTAAGAAAGAATTCCCCAATTTCAAATTCCACCTCGCGCTCGACCGTCCCGACCCCGTCGCCGACGAAATCGGCGTGGCCTATACGCCCGGTTTCGTTCATCAGGTAATCTACGACACATATCTCAAAGACCATCCCGATCCCGAGGATATCGAGTACTACATGTGCGGTCCCGGCCCTATGAGCAATGCCGTCAACAAGATGCTCTATGGCCTCGGCGTCGAGCCGTCATCAATCCATTACGACAACTTCGGAGGCTAAAAAACGCCTTCACTTACTGATATCCGCGGCGGCCGCATGATTGCGGTCGCCGTTTTTTTCGTCGCCGGCCACAATTATTTATACAAAAAGATTAATTTTGTAAAAATTTGAAACACGTAGCCATGAAGCAGAACAACAACAAAGGTCGCCACCTATACAACGAATGGTCGCCACGACACTGGAGCGGCAGCCGCTATGAACTGACTCTCAACCGGCTTATGAGCAAAAGCCTCAAACGCCAGTTCGGTTTTTTCATGGCAATCACGCTTGTCATCTTTCTTACCATGTGGCTTATAGGTCTCGCCATCAACTATATCTATTGCAGAGCCGAAGGCGAGACAAACTGGAATGTCTACACGACATTCGTTCAGCTGACGAATCCCAACTCGCTCGAAGACGGCCATTTCATCGACTGGATCTACGGCATCGCCGTAACTCTTTTCGGCCTGTTCGCGGTCAACGGCATCGTCGTCACCGTGCTTGTCAACTGGCTGAGCAACCGCCGGAGCGAGTATGAGAACGGCCAGGCCCGCTATAATATTTTCAAGAAATCAGAATTCGCCGTAATCATCGGCGGACATCCGGTAGTGGCAAGTCTCATAAAGGAGATGAAAGAACGCCGCGAATATGACTACATCCTCATCCAGACCAAGCGCGACCCCGAAGAACTACGCCGCGAACTGCTGTCGGTGCTCAACGACGCCGACGACCTCGAGTCGGTCATCATCTACTTCGGCGAGCGCACCTCAAAAGAAAATCTTCTGGAGCTGAACCTCGAGCTGGCAAAAGAGATATTCATCATCGGCGAGTCGCGTGACATCGACGGCACAAGCCACGACGCCATCAACCTCAAGTCGCTTAATATAGTCGGGGAAATCGTCGGTCAGAAAGCCCACGACGTCACGCCGCTCGAAGTCAAAGCGACAACCGGCGGAAACGACGACCAGTCGCCCGACCCGAAGACCAAGGTATACCGCCCGATACCATGCAATGTCATGTTCGACCATCAGTCGACGTTCACAGCCTTCCAGTTTACCGATGTCGAGCTTAAAGACAAAGGCAAACTCAAATTCATGCCCTTCAATATCTATGAAATCTGGGCCCAGCAGGTCATCGTCAGCGAAAACGACCGCTATAAACCGCTCGACGGCAAAGAAGGCATCAGATTCGACTCGCCCGAACGCGTCCATCTGATAATAGTCGGCATGTCGCGCGAAGGCGTCTCGATGGCCGTCGAGGCTGCCCACGCCTGTCATTTTCCCAACTTCCTCAACAAAAAACTGGGGCATCCGCGTACACTGATAACCTTCATCGACATCAACGCCGACCGCGAGATGAATTACTTCAAAGGTCGTTTCAACGCACTCTTCGAGCTGTCGCGCAGCCGCTACGCCGATGCCGGCGCGGGAAACCTCGTCTACGACTGCCCGCCTCATATCGACCCCGTCAAAGACGGCCAGAAGCGCGCTCCGGAGGCTTGGGTCGAGCCGTGGAAAACCGACCCGTCGTCACCGTTCAACGCCAAATATCCCTACGACATGCTCGGCGACAACTTCGTCGACGTCGACTGGGAGTTCATCAAGGGCGACATCGCCGATCCGGCTGTCAGACGCTATCTCACAGCCGCGGCCACAGACAGGAACTACAGGACATCAATCGCCATCTGCATACCCGACGACGCAGCCGCCGCTTCGGCAGCGCTCTATATGCCCGAAGCCGTCTACACAGACTGTCTGCAGGTGTTAGTCCACCAGAATTCGACCGGAGCTCTCATCAACGACCTCGCCAGCGGTGTAACCATCAAAGACAACGACAAATTCCGCCGGTATGAACGCCTGAGACCTTTCGGCATGCTCAAAAGCTGTTGCATCCTGAAACACCTCGACCAGACGATGCCGGCCATGATCAACTATGTCTACACGAATACGGAAATCAACAGCATCGGTGACACGATCGCATCAGGCCCCGATGAAGGAAAGCTGTCACAGAAAGCCGTCGACACCTTTGTCGACGTGATGCTCCAATGGCAAAGCCTCGGCAATAAAAACGGCAAGAGCCGCATCGCCTCGATATGGTCGTCGCTCTATTCGGCCAACTCCATACCGTTTAAACTCAGGTCCATCGGCATTGCCAACACTAAGGATGTCAGACCGATGACCGACGAAAAGAAAAAACTGCTCGCGCTGACCGAGCACAACCGCTGGAACGTCGAGGAACTGCTTATCGGCTACCGTCCGGTACTTCCTTGTGAGCTTCCCGACGAATCAGCCGATCCGGAAGCCTTTAAACAAGCCGTAAGTGCCAAAAAATCGGAGCTGAAAAGCCGTCACGTTCATATAAACCTGCTTTCCAACGAGCGCTTGCGCGACATGACCAAAGACATTGACCTTTGGAGCGGTGAATGGGTCCCTGAAGAGAAATCGTCAGAGCCATGGTTATATGACGTCTATATCATCAAGAGTATACCTTATATAGTAAAAGCTGCTGAAGATATTGAAAACAAGCGCCTCCGCTGGCCTGAAGACCTCAGTAAATATGTCGTTACCGACAAAAAATAATGATTAAAATGAACCGTCACATACACTACTCTACCGCCGAAATCAAAGCCGATCTCAAATATCTCGAACTGCTGTCGCGGTCGTTCCCGACAATCGCGTCGGCAAGCACCGAAATCATAAATCTCGAGGCTATCCTCAATCTGCCCAAAGGCACCGAGCATTTCCTCACCGACATCCACGGTGAATACGAAGCATTCCAGCATGTCTTGAAAAACGCCTCGGGCACTGTCAAACGTAAAGTCAACGAAATCTTCGGCACGACACTGCGCGAAGCCGAGAAAAAAGATCTCTGCACTCTGATTTATTATCCACGCGAGAAACTCAAACTCGTCAAACAGCATGAGACAGATATATGCGAGTGGTATGAGATCATGCTCAACCGCCTTGTCAAAGTCTGCCAGAGCGTTTCGTCGAAATATACCCGCTCGAAGGTCAACAAGGCGCTCCCGAAAGACTTCAGCTACATAATCCAGGAGCTGCTCCACGAGACTGAGGCAGACCCCAACAAGCAGGATTATTTCAAGCAAATCATCTCGACGATCATCTCGACGCGCCGCGCCGACGATTTCATCGCCGCCATGTGCGAGCTGATACAGCGTCTCGCCATCGACAGGCTCCATGTCATCGGCGACATCTATGACCGCGGCCCGGGCGCGCATATAATCATGGACACCATCTGCGCCTACCACGACTTCGATATTCAGTGGGGCAACCACGACATTCTCTGGATGGGCGCATACGCCGGCAACGACGCCTCGATAGCCAACGCCGTCAGAATCGCCCTGAGATACGGCAATGTCGAAACTCTTGAAGAAGGCTATGCCATCAACCTGCTGCCGCTGGCGACCTTCGCCATGGAGACATACAAAGATGTCGACGCCGCGATATACAAGCCCCGCATAAAAGACCCCGAGCGCATGTATTCAGAATATGAAAAAACTATCATGGCCGGTATGCACAAAGCCATCGCAATCATACAGTGGAAACTCGAGGGACAGATCATCGAACGTCACCCCGACTACAGGATGGACGACCGTCTGCTGCTCGGCCGAATCGACTATGCAAGCGGCACCATCAATATCGACGGCACGGAATACCAGCTCAAAGACACTGACTTCCCGACGATTGACCCGGAGAATCCCTACCGTCTCACAGAAGCCGAGAGTCAGATTGTCGGACTGCTCCACAACTCATTTGTCAACAGCGAACGCCTCGGACGGCATATCGAATGTCTTCTCAGCCACGGTTCGCTTTATCTGTCGTGCAACAACAATCTGATGTTCCACGCATCGATACCGATGAACGCCGACGCCTCATTCAAAGACGTCACTGTCGACGGCGAGACTTTCAGCGGCAAACGTCTGCTCGACCGTCTCGACACGCTTGTGCAGCTTGCCTGCCGCGGCGGCGACGAGCCCGAACGGAACTATGCCATAGATTATATGTGGTATCTATGGTGCGGTCCCGACTCTCCCCTTTTCGACAAGAGCAAGATGACGACTCTCGAGCGCTATCTCATCGACGACCCCGCGACACACACCGAACCCCGCGGCAACTACTATACACTCGCCGACGATGCCGAAGTCTGCGACAAGATACTCGCCGAGTTCGGTCTTCCTGCCGAAGGCTCGCATATCATCAACGGCCATGTGCCCGTGCGCACCCTCAAAGGCGAGAATCCCGTCAAGGCCGGTGGCAAGCGCCTCGTGATCGACGGCGGCTTCTCGAAAGCCTATCAGCCCCATACAGGCATAGCCGGATATACGCTCGTCTACCACTCGCGCGGATTCCAGCTTGTCGAACATGAGCCTTTCGAATCTCAGATCAAGGCCATCGAAGAAGGCCTTGATATTGTCTCGAACACCGTTGTCAGCGAACATAAATCAGACCGCATGCGTGTGCGCGACACCGATAAAGGCCGCGAGCTCGCCAGCCAGGTCATCGACCTCAACAAACTCCTCGCCGCCTATCGCCGAGGCCTCATCAAAGAACGCAACTGACCGCTTAAGGCGTACGATAGTGTGCGGGTGTTCGGAATCGGACACCCGCACGTTTATTTATATTTCTATATTTCAATTGATTAACCGTTTGGCACACCATTTGTCACTTATAATGGCAAAACATCGTACCAAATGGACAGAGAAATACCGAAATCACAGTTAAGACGAGCCCGCATAAAGCGGCTTGCAATATACGGCGGCATTGCGGCCGCGGTAATCGTCGCCGGCGTCGTGACATCAAAGCTGACACGCACGTCGGTCAGCCTCGACAAACTCACGCTCGTCAGCGTCGACCGGGGCGACGTCAACACCTCGGTCACGGGATACGGCAGCGTCGAGCCGGCTTTCGAGGAAATCATCAACTCTCCGCTGACGACCCGCGTCATCGAAGTCTACCACCGTCCCGGCGACATTGTTGAGGCAGGCACGCCTCTGCTGCTGCTCGACCTCGAGACCGCCCGCAACGAATATAACAAACAGCTCGACCAGCTCGCCATGATGCGCCTTCAGCTCGAGCAGCTCCGCGCCGCCAACGCCACACGTCTTGGCGACCTCAGGATGCAGATTAAAGTCGCAGACATGAAACTCAACCGCCTTCGCGTCGAGCTTGCCAACGAACGGTATCTTGACAGCATCGGCAGCGGCACCACAGACCGCGTCCGCGAGGTCGAGTTCGCCTACAAATCAGGACTGCTCGAATATCAGCAGCTCGAACAGCAGCTCGCCAACGAGACGCGGCGCGCCGACGCCGATATCGAGCTGAAACGTCTCGAGATAGAAATCAAGGACAAAGAGCTCTCAGAAGCCTCGCGCACTCTCGACATAGCCGAAATCCGGGCGCCGCGCCGCGCCACTGTCTCGACAGTCGTCGACCGCATAGGCGCTCAGGTCACCCAGGGACAGCAGGTAGCCGTCATCGCAGATCTCGGCCACTACAAAGTCGAAGGCGAGATGGCAGACTCTCACGCCGCACAGCTCCGCGCCGGCAACCGCGCCAAGGTCAAGGTCGGCCGCGAGTATGTCGAAGGCCGCGTAGCCTCGGTCACGCCGACCTCTAAAAACGGCGCGCTCTCGTTCAGCGTCGCCCTTGACTGTGACAGCGCCACCATGCTCCGCCCGGGCCTCAAGGCCGATATTCATGTTTCGAGCGGTCTGAAAGAGAACGCCGTCAGGATTCCCAACATACGCTTCTATACAGGTCCGCGTGATTATGACCTCTATGTCTTCGACGGCGGGGACGAACTCAAATTGCGCCACGTCAACCTCGGTTTTGCAGGACCTGACTATATCGAAGTCATAAGCGGCCTCACACCGGGCGACCGCGTCGTCGTCGACGACATGAGCCGTTTCGGCAACACTCCTTCTATAAAAGTCAAATAACAATCTATAAATCAATCAATTTTTCATCATGTTTAAAACCTACTGCAAACAGACCTGGCAGATGATGAAACAACACCGTCTCTTCACCGGCATCTATGTCGTCGGCACAGCCCTCGCCATAGCCACCACGACGGCCTTCGCCATCATCTACTACGTCAAAATCGCCCCTGTCTATCCGGAGACCCAGCGCAACGAGACTTATTACTTTGTTAAAGTAAGAGACAAAAGCGATAACGGATGGTATGAGTCACGACTCAGCTATGAATTTCTGAAAAACAAAATCTATGACATCAAAAATGCCGACGTTACAACGGCCTGGTATGACAACTGGCAGGAATTTTATGTCGACAAAACCGACAAAAGCCGTCAGCAGGTCGTCGTCAAGGCTGTCGACAACAACTGGTGGGACCTCTTCAAGTTCGATTTCAAAGTCGGCCGACCCTTCGGCGCCGCAGATTTCGAGAGCGGCTCGCGCACGGCTGTCATCACCACGACTCTCGCCGACCAACTCTTCGGCCGCGAAGATGTCGAGGGCGAAAATGTGATTCTCAACTTTGTGCCTTATCGCGTCAGCGGCGTGGTCAAACCCGGTTCCGGTGTCAATTACAATTCATTCGCCGACATATACATACCCTACACGTCAGTTGCCGGTTACGACAAGAAATCTGGCAGCGACTACGCCGGCAACTTCATTGTCTTCTTCAAGGCCAAGGACGGTGACGCGCTAAAAGCCGAGGTCGACGAAATCATACGCGTCGAGACATCGAGCAACCCGGGCCACACACTTGAGATTTGGAAACAGCCTATGCCACATATACTAAACGCCTTTATGTATCCGAGCGATGAAGATTTCAGCTGGTGGGACGTTATCAAAGAGAAACTCATCGTATTTCTTGTGCTTCTCATCGTCCCGGCACTCAATCTCAGCGGCATGATCTCGAGCCGCATGGACATGCGTTCGGCCGAATTAGGCATACGCAAGTCGTTCGGCGCGACGCGCGGAGTGCTGCTGCGTCAGGTACTTTGGGAAAATCTGCTGCTGACACTCGTCGGCGGTGTCCTCGGCCTCGCCCTGACATGGATTTTCATCAATGCCACATCAGACTGGCTCTTCTCAATCTTCGACACCTTCCCCGAAGAGATTCCGGGCGGTATATCTGTCACGACCGACATGTTCTTCGCCCCCGTCGTCTTCTTATTCTCATTCCTTGTCTGCGTCGTGCTCAATCTCCTGTCAGGATTCATTCCCGCATGGCGCTCGCTAAAACACACCATTGTCTCATCTCTCAAAGAAAAGCAATAAGCCATGATAAAGATAATATTCAAAAACCTGTGGCATCGCCGCGCTCAGAACGGCTGGCTCTTTGCCGAACTGATCATCGTCACCATCCTCGCCTGGGAGATTATCGACCCAGTGGCCGTCAGCATCTCTGACCACAACGAGCCTTTAGGCTATGACGCCGACCGCCTTGTCAACCTCTCGTTTATCTCTCTGCCTGAGAATGCGGCAGAATATAAAGTGGAAGAAGCCGACTCGGCGTCAAATGTCGCCAACTCGGCGAAGATAGCCCGCTATCTTGAATCGCTTCCCGAAGTCGAGTCGGCATGTTTCGTCGGTTATGACCCCATTCTCAACTCATCGAGCAATACTTGGGATCAGTTACTGTCCGGCAACCCGGCTGTCGACACTCTTGTCAAAAGCGTACTCATGATACAATATATGCCGGACAGTAAGTTTTTCGAGACCATGGGTATAGAATCAGCGCCCGGCAGCCCCTCGCCCGAAGAGTTGTCGCGCCTCAGCCTCGGCCCGCGCGATGTAATAGTCACCGAAGACTATGCAAAATTATTCTGGCCGGACGAAAACGCTCTTGGCAAAAAATTTGTCAATGTTCCCCGCAACAGTCAGGATACGGTCTACACAACCATCGTAGGCGTCATCAAAGGTCTGAGATATCAGACAATATTGCGCGGCCGCTGTCTCGTCTTCTCTAAAGACAGATATTTTGACTACAATACTGATTTCGATGAATTTACATATACGGTGCGCCTTGCTCCGGACGTCGACCCTAAGCAATTTGTCGCCGACTTCGGTCCCGAGCGCCGCAGCCAACTGTCAATCGGCAATTTCAGGCTGAACAAAATCGCCACGCAACAGGCACTCATCAACAACGTCGAGTTTACATACGGAGTTGCGTCAAACCGTAAAATCAAGATGATACTGTGCTCGTTCTTCCTTATCAACCTCATCCTCGGCACGGTAGGCTGTTTCTGGCTTCAGACTCGCCGGCGCGTATCAGAGACAGGCGTACTGCGCTCGTTCGGGGCATTGAAATCGCAAATTATCAAGATGCTTATCGGCGAGAGCGTCGTTCTCGCGAGCGCGGCCTTTGTTATCGGCGACCTGCTTTATCTGCAATACGCGCTTAAAGAAGGTTTTGACATCGGCTTTGTCAACAATATAGCTCTCAATGTCATCGACAACTGGGTCAGCAACTTCTGGCAGCATTTCGCCGTAGTCTCACTTATCGTATATGCCCTCATAATAATCTGCGTCATCATCGGCACCCTCCTGCCTGCACTCAAACTGAGCCGCATCAATCCCGTCGACGCCCTGCGCGACGAATAAAAAACATATATATTTTTTCAACCACTCAAATCCAAGCATTATGTCTTCTATAATAAAACTTCAGAACATCAGCAAGATATACCAAACCAAAAACATCGAGACAAGCGCTCTCGACGATGTCAGCCTCGAAATCGAAGAAGGCGAGTTTGTCAGCATCATGGGCCCGTCGGGCTGCGGCAAATCGACGATGCTCAACATTATGGGTCTGCTCGACAAACCGACCTCGGGCACTGTAGAAATCAAAGGCAAAAACGTCGACGGCATGAGCGACAAGGCTCTCGCCCGTTTGAGAAACGAGACATTGGGCTTCGTCTTCCAAAGTTTCCACCTGATAAACACACTCAACATCGTCGACAATGTGATGATACCCCTTGTCTACCGCCACGGCGCCAAAGACAAGAGCCGCCTGGCGCGTGAGGCTCTCGAGCGCGTCGGCCTCAGCCACCGACTCGGCCACATGCCCTCGCAGCTTTCGGGCGGCCAGGCACAGCGCGTCGCCATCGCCCGAGCCATCGTCGGCAATCCGTCGATAATCCTCGCCGACGAGCCCTGCGGCAACCTCGACTCGAAGATGGGTGCCGAAATCATGGATCTGCTGCATCATCTCAACAAAGACCTCGGCAAGACCATAGTCATGGTCACACACAACGCCGACCAGGCGCGCCAGACCGACCGCATCATCAACTTCTTCGACGGACGCCGAGTAAAATGAAACAACGCTTATTATGCTCGCTCATCGCCCTGACGATTGCTGTCGCCGGGTATGCCTCGACCAGAGAAATCACTCTGGCCGAGGCAGTGGCGATGGCACGCCGCCAGAGCGTCGACGCCGCCGTCGCTCTCAACGAACTCAGATCGGCCTACTGGGAATACCGCACGTTCAAGGCCGACCTGCTGCCTGAAATCAGCTTTTCGGCGACGGCCCCGAGCTACAATACCCGCTACAGCTCCTACCAGAAAGATGACGGCAGCTATACATTCCTGCGCGACGACAATCTGATGGTCAACGGCGCCCTGACGCTCGAACAGCGCATATGGCTCACCGGCGGCACAATATCGCTGACATCGTCGCTCGACTTCATGCGCCAGCTCAGCGGTGACGTCGGCAACCGCTTCATGTCGGTACCCGTAGCCCTGAAACTCAACCAGCCGATATTCGGCGTCAACGACGTCAAATGGAAACGCAAAATCGAGCCCTATAAATACCGCGCCGCCAAGGCCGCCTACATCAGCGCCACCGAGGAGGTAGCCATGACGGCGATACAGTATTTCTTCAACTTGCTGTCGGCTCGCGAAAACGAAAGCAGCGCCCTGCAGAACGTCGAGAATGCCCGGCGCCTCTACGACGTAGCCAAGGCCAAGCGCGAGATGGGCAAGATAAGCGAGAACGACCTGCTGCAGATCGAGCTCAATCTTCTCAACTCGCAGTCAACACTCACCGATTATCAGAGTACGGTCAAGAGCTGCATGTTCCGGCTGCGCTCTTTCCTCGACATTGACGCCGACGTCGAGCTCATACCCGTCGTCCCCGAAAAGTCGCGCGACGTCGAAGTAGCGTTCGACAACGCCTTCGGCCACGCGCTCGAGAACAACACCTTCTATCTCGACATCATGCGGCGCTACCATGAATCGGAGTATGCCGTGGCACAGGCCAAAGCCAACTATCTGGCCAATACCGGTAAAGCCGGAAATATGACGGTGCTTGAACTCATTCGCAATGAGCGGGCTGTAGAATTACGTAATGAGAATTTACGCC
>ERZ836877.3809-NODE-3809-length-16386-cov-14.910293_pt1 | contig 16386 bp, 14 predicted proteins | sample MGYA00519469_ERZ836877 | MGnify/ENA primary metagenome ERZ836877 (study PRJEB31850, sample SAMEA3708809) | human gut metagenome | biome: human gut; feature: human-associated habitat; material: faeces | place: China | collected 2014 ... | reverse complement strand
TTCTCCCCTTCAAGAAGTTGGACTCACTGCTTTATGTTTTAGCGGACAGTAATAATAAAAAACAGACGAGCCTCTTTGAAAAGACTCGCCTGCTGTATCGCTTGATTATAATCTGAAATCAGAGAGTTTCGGCGGGAATTTCAGCAATTTCAGCTTCCTCAGCCACTTGCTCCATGCCATTGATAGAGTCGATTTCTTCGCCTTCCATCATCTGCATTTCAGCGCCCTGCATGCTTTCCATCATTTTCTGCTGAAGTTCTTCGGCTTTCTTTTTGTAAGCTTCCTCAAATTTCTTCTGAGCGGCTTCATCTTCGCCATAGAGCTTCTGAACTTCCTGAGCGAAAGCCTCTAAGTCCTTCTGAGCTTTTTCTCTTGCCTCGTCAGTTTCAGCTGTGTAATAGGCAAATTCGAGTTCGGCGGCTTTTGCACCGTCAGTTTCGGCAGAGCGGGCTTCCTCCTTGGCTTCACCATCTTTGTTACCGCCGCAAGCGGCCATCACGAGCATTGTTGCTCCGAAGAGCAGAGTTTTCATCAGTTTCATAATCTTGTTTCTTTTGATGTTTGTTTTTTAGTGGCGCAAAGTTAAACATATTTTTTCAATTTGATTCAAAAATTTGGAAATTTCACAGGTTAGGCCTATCCAATTAACATTTCATTACGATTTTAGGGCTTATACATATAATATAATGTGGGTGGAGAGGTGGCGAAAGCAAAAATAATTTGCTATTTTTGCAGTTGAAAACAATCTTGCAGATCATCGACATGAAACCGGCTCTGATAATACGATTCTCGTTCATCGCCATCCTGTGGCTCCTTCTCGTCTACCTGGTGGCCAAGAGTGACACCCTTCCTTTTATGAAGGTGTTCGTGATCATAGCCTCGTTTATCATAGTGTTCGTGCCGCTCTACAAGAAGCACATAAAGAAAGGAAATTCCTGACAATATGAACCAAATGCTTTCATCTCCGGCCGATGACAGCATCGTGGAATTAGACCGCGAGGCCTTCCCCCTGCTTTCAGCCGTAAAATCGCCTGCCGATTTGCGCAAGCTCCCCGTAGAGCAGCTCCCGCAGCTCTGTGAGGAGATACGCCGCTTTCTGATTGAATCACTGAGCACCAATCCCGGGCATTTTGCATCGAGCATGGGCGCCGTGGAGCTGACGGTGGCACTCCATTATGTGTTTGACACACCTTACGACCGCATAGTGTGGGACGTGGGCCATCAGGCTTACGGCCACAAACTCATCACCGGCCGCGCCAACCGCTTCCACACTAACCGCAAGCTTGGCGGTCTCTGCGGCTTCCCCAATCCCGAAGAGAGCGAATACGACACTTTCACCGCCGGCCACGCTTCCAATTCCATATCGGCAGCCTTAGGCATGTCGGTGGCCGCCGTACTCAACCATGATGACCCGCGGCGCCATGTGGTGGCCGTGATCGGCGACGCATCGATTTCCGGCGGACTCGCCTTCGAAGGGCTCAACAACGCCGCCAACTCACGCAACAATCTGCTTATAATCCTCAATGACAACGACATGTCAATTGACCGCAACGTGGGCTCACTCAACTCCTATCTGGCACATCTCACGGCGTCAAAGGGTTATAACACAATGCGCTACCGCACCTATAAGCTACTCAAGAAGCTCCATGTATTCAACGACAAGAACCGCGGTCGGGTGCTCCGCTTCAACAACTCGCTGAAATCATTCTTCACCAAGGAGCAAAACATATTCGAGGGCCTCAACATACGCTATTTCGGTCCTTTTGACGGCCACGACCTGCCCCGCATGATCCGTGTGCTCAACGACATCAAGGAGATGAGCGGTCCGCGCATACTCCATCTTCGCACCGTCAAAGGCAAGGGCTACGCACCCGCCGAAGAGGATCCCGCACACTGGCATGCCCCCGGCAGATTCAACCCCAAGAGCGGCGAACGACTGACCTCCTCGGGCGTCGGCAAGCCCGCCAAATATCAGGACGTGTTCGGCGAGACTCTCGTGGAGCTGGCCCGCGAAAATCCGAAGATCATAGGCATCACCGCCGCAATGTCGTCAGGCACCTCCATCAGCAAGCTGCAGGAGGTGATGCCTGACCGCACCTTTGACGTGGGCATCTCCGAAGGCCATGCCGTAACCTTCGCCGGCGGCCTCGCCAAGGACGGCATGCAGCCGGTGGTGGCCATCTACTCATCGTTTCTCCAGCGGGCCTACGACCATATAATCCACGATGTAGCCCTCCAGAGCCTCCCCGTGGTGTTCGCCATTGACCGCGCCGGAATTGTGGGCGAGGACGGCGCCACCCACCACGGCCTGCTCGACCTGAGCTATCTCACCTCCATCCCCGGCATGACCGTGGCCTCGCCGCGTAACGAAACGGAGCTACGCAACCTCCTCTACACCGCGCTGCAGCCCGGCCGCAAATCGCCTATCGCCATCCGCTATCCCCGCGGCTGCGGCTCCATAGCCGACTGGCGGCAGCCCATGCATCTTATCGAAGAGGGCCGCGGCGAGCGTCTGACCGACGGCTCCGACGTGGCCGTCCTGACCCTCGGCCCAATAGCATCTGAAGCCGCAAAAGCGGTAGCCAAGGCGCGCAGTCAGGGTATCGGGGCCGCACATTACGACATGGTTTTCTGCAAACCTCTCGACGAGCGGATAATGCAGGAAGTCGCCGACAAAGAGTGTGACATCGTCACCGTGGAGGACGCCTCAATAAAAGGCGGCCTCGGTTCGGCTGTAATAGAATGGCTGGCCGACCATGGCCTCAGCCGCCGGGTGCGCCGCATAGGCGTCCCTGACAAGTTCGTGCCCCACGGCACTCCCGCTCAGCTCTACGGGCTCTGCGGCATGGACAGCGATGCCATTCTGCGCGCAATTACAGAATCATATCATCCGGAACAGAAATGAAAATCATCATAGCAGGAGCAGGAGAGGTCGGTACGCATCTGGCCAAACTGCTGTCACACGAAAATCAGGACATCACGCTGATTGACGTTAACCGCGATAAGCTGGCCATCATCGATGCATCGTACAACCTGTTGACAATCTGCGGCTCGCCCATCTCGTTCACCGTGCAGAAGGAGGCCCGCGTGGGCTCGTGTGACCTCTTTATTGCTGTCACCCCTGAGGAGACCACCAACGTGATGGCCAGCTCGATAGCCAAAAGTCTGGGAGCCAAGAAAACGGTGGCACGAGTCGACAACTACGAATTCACCCAGCAGGCCAACAGCGAATTTTTCCGTTCGCGCGGCATAGACGTGATGATCTACCCCGAATACCTGGCCGCCGTGGAGATCCTTCAGGCCCTTGAGCGCACATGGGTGCGCAACTGGTGCGAACTGCATGACGGCGAGCTGTTGGTGGTGGGCGTGAAAATCCGCGAGACATCGGCCCTCAGCGGCCATCGCCTGCGCGACATCACCTCGCTGAGCCACAACTTCCACGTATCAGCCATCAAGCGCAACCATGAGACCATCATCCCGCGAGGCAACGACGTGATCCTCACCAACGATATTGTTTACTTCACCCTCCGCCAGGACCATATCGACGAGCTCCGCGAACTATGCGGCAAGCGCGAGGTCAACATCCGGAAGGTGCTCATCATGGGCGGCAGCCGGATAGCCGTGCGCCTCATATCCCTGGCCGGCGACCGCTACAAGTTCAAGATCATAGAGCTCAACCGCCAGCGCTGCAACCGCCTCGCCGAACTTTGCCCCGACGCCCAGGTGATCCATGCCGACGCCCGCGACATCGACATTCTCAACGAGGAGGGCATCAGCGAGATGGACGCTTTCGTGGCGCTCACCGACCGCTCCGAGACCAATATCCTCACCTGCCTCACAGCCAAGGAGTACGGTGTGCGCAAGACCATAGCCGAGGTGGAGGACATCCAGTATATCTCCGAAGCCGAGAGCCTCAACATCGGCACCACTGTCAACAAGAAACTCCTTGCTTCAAGCTGCATATTCCAGACTCTGCTCGACGCCGACCTCGACTCATCGAAGTTCATGGCCCTTGCCGACGCCGACGTGGCCGAGATTGAAGTCAAACCCAAAGCCAAAGTCACCAAGGCACCGGTAAAGGATCTCTCGCTGTCACACGACATGACCATCGCTGGACTCATCCGTGACGGCCGTGGCATGCTCGTGAGCGGCAACACCCGGATCCAGGCCGGCGACCATGTGGTGGTGTTCTGCCTTTCGGGCGTAATCCATAAAATCGAACGACTATTCCGATGAACTACCGCCTGCGCCGAATCAACTATCCCCTGGTGTTCCGCATCATAGGACTGCTGTTGCTCATCGAGAGCTTCTTCATGCTCGCACCGACCCTCACGGCATATCTCTACTCCGAGCACGACCTGATGGCCTTCGTCGGCTCCACGGCCTTCACGCTGATATGCGGCCTGGCGCTCGTGGTGTTTCTCCGTCCGTCGCGCTCCGACATGGGCAAGCACGAAGGCTTCCTGCTCACGGCTCTGGTGTGGGTGGTGTTCTCGGCCTTCGGCATGCTCCCCTTCATATTCTGCGACACGCCGATGAGCATCAGCGATGCCTTCTTCGAGTCGATGTCAGGCTTCACCACCACCGGCTGCTCGGTAATACCCTCGGTCGAGGAGCTATCCCACGCCGTCAACCTCTGGCGCAATCTCATGCAGTGGATAGGCGGCATGGGTATCATACTCTTCACCCTCGCCGTAATCCCCATGCTCAACCACTCAGGCGGCATGCAGATGTTTAACGCCGAGGTCACCGGTATAACCCACGACAAGCTCCGCCCGCGCGTGAGTCAGACAGCCAAAAGCCTATGGGGCATCTACTTCCTTCTAACCGCCGTGCTCATCTTCCTGCTATGGCTCGGCCCGATGGACTTATATGACAGCGTGTGCCACGCTTTCTCGACCATCTCCACCGGCGGCTTCTCAACCCGCGATTCCAGCCTGGCCTACTACAACAATGACTACACCACCATCGTGGTGCTGATATTCATGTTTCTCGGCGGTACCAGCTTCGCACTCATCTTCAAGGCTCTCCACGGCAGCTGGCAGCCGCTGTGGCGCAACGACGTGTTCCGGGCCTACCTGGCTATCATCGGAGTGTTTTTCGTGGCTTTCGTCATCAGTATAATAGCCCAGGGCAGCGCCGGAAGCTGGCAGAGCGTCACCATCTATCCGCTTTTCCAGATAATATCCACGATTACCTCTACGGGCCTGTCAGTCTGCGACTTCGAAAGCTGGGGCTCCTTTGTGCTGGCCCTTATGTTCGTGCTGATGTTTACAGGTGCCTGCGCCGGATCAACCAGCGGCGGCGCCAAGATTGACCGCATCCTCTTCCTGATCAAGAACTCGCGCAACGAGCTTTACCGCAGCATGCACCCCAATGCCATCACCAACGTGCGCATCAACGACAAGGTCATCCCGGCCGAAATCGTGTCGAAGGTCATAGCGTTTCTCTGTATCTATGTGATGGTGATAATGGTTGGCGGCATTGTGCTGACAGCCTTCGGACTGCCGATTATCGACTCGTTTTTCTCTTCCTTCTCATGCGTGAGCAACACCGGCTTCGGTGCCGGCGTGACAGGAGCCGGAGGCTCGTTTGACATCATCCCTGACGGCGGCAAATGGGTGCTTTCGATACTGATGCTAATCGGCCGTCTGGAACTGTTCACGGTGCTGGTGCTTTTCACACCCGGCTTCTGGCGCAAATAATCCCTTACTGTAAAATCAAATAACACAATATATTATGAGTGAAAACGGCATTTGGTGGACAGCCCCCACGCAGAGCGAATCCGGACGGCTGATTATGGTTACCGGACGCAAGGATGTCAGGAAATTCCGCGAGAATCCCCGCTTCAGCATCCGTGTGGAGGTGACCTGGCGTTACGATGGCGAAGCCGACGGCATGCCCGACCTCGCCACATCGCGGCTGATGGAACAGGCTCAGGAGGCGCTCACACATTGCTTCGACAAGGATCCGGTGGCTGTGCTGACCGGAGTGTTTACGGGCGATGATGAGCGTAACTGGGTGTTTTACACGCTGAGCACCAACATCTTCGGCCGCAAGCTCAACGAAGCGCTGGCCGACATGCCGGTACTGCCGCTTGAAATCTACTGCGAGAACGACCCGCAGTGGGAGGCCTACGACGAGATGTCGGAAGCCGAAATCAATATCGACTGATTATCCGCATTAGTTCAGAACGCCTCGCCCACGGCAAACACCAGGCCTGATGTGTGGCGGCCGAATCCGTAGTCAATGCGGACATTGACGTTGTGCTTGAACTCGAAGCGCAGGCCCAGGCCCCAGTTAAACAGGAATTTGGGGCGCATGTCGGGGTTGTTGAAATCGCCTATGCTCGAGAACACGGTGGCGCCACCTACCCATCCCGTGGCGCCGAGGCGCTTGTAGATGTTCTGGCGCACTTCGGTCTGAAAGGCCACCTGCGAATTGTCGATGTAACTGCCCATGTAATATCCGCGCATGCGTATGCCGTCGCTGGCCACCATCTCGCGCATGGTCCAGGGCGCCTTGGCGCTGTTAAACTTGGAATAGAGGTCAAAGGCCACCACCGAGCGCGGCCAGAAGCTGAAATAGGCGTTGGCTATGAATGTATGGCTGGTGAAAAACGAGGGGGCATTGCCTAAGAATTTGGGGTAGATCATCGGCCGGTAGGCTATATGGACACCGCGCGTGGGGGTGAGCAGGTTGTCGCGGGTGTCGTAGGCCAGCAGCAGCCCGAGTCCTGTGACGTAATATTGCGGCCGCTCTCCCAGCAGGTATTCGGGATTGCCCAGATGGCGCGCGTCGGTATAGTCAAACTGCGCCTGAGCGCCGGCATAGAGCGAATGAGTGAGGCGGTAGACATAATGGAGCTTCAGGTCAATCTGCCGCCGGTCGTATGCTGACTTCGGATTACGCGCCGTTTCCTGGGCGGTAATGCCCCAGAAATCGAGGCGTTTGCGATAGATCTCGAGCTTGTAGCTCAGGCGCGAGCGCTTGTCGGCGAAAAGATTGTTTCCTTTGACTGTCAGCACGAAAAATCCGTTGAGCGAGGCGTTGAACGAAACGAAGAAGTCTGACGGCGGCAGGATGGAGTCTCTGCGGTCCACGCGGTAAAGGCCGGTGCAGATGGCGCCGAGGCCGAACGAAGCCTCGCGGGTATAAGAGGGCGAGAAGCCGAAACTCATGTCAAGGGCCGTCTCGTGGGTGCGGTCCACATTGCCGCGAATCAGTGAGCTGACGTAGCGCTTAGCCCATTTCGGGGCTTTGCGAAGCAAGGGGATGGAGTCGGCGTAAGTGGTTGACTTGTCGGCCGGTGCGAATCGGATGTCCACCTGGCGTGTGCTGTCGGGCTGCGAGGCCGTTAAAGCTAAAGGGCCCACAGCTGACAGAATGACGGCAATTATCACACTTACGGTTCGATACATTCTTTGCAAGGCAAAATTACCGCCCGCCCGCGCAATGAGCGAAGGCAGGCGGTGATAGGGTCAGAGAGGTTACTTATTGATATCGTCAGGCAGCGGAGGGGGTGTCTGTCGATTTTCTGCGGAATTGCCGGCTGATGCTTCGGAATCCCCGGAATCCTCGGGAGCGTTGTCGGCAGGCTTCGTGTCGGCGGCTTTCGAGAGGTCCTGGCCTATGGCTTTGGCGGCGAGTATTTCCTCGGTGCGCGATGCCCAGGGACGGGCTCCGAAGATTTTCTCCACGTCCTCGGTAAAGATAACCTCGCGGGTTATCAGCACGTCGGCCAGCTTGTTATGGCCTTCGGCAAACTTGCGCAGAATCTCCTTGGCGCGCTCATACTGTTCGTTGATGATACGTGACACCTCTTCGTCGATAAGGCGGGCGCGCTCGTCGGAATAAGGCTTCGAGAAACCGTAGTCCTGACCTGTGGAATCGTAGTAGCTGAGGTTGGGGAGTTTCTCCGACATACCATAATATACCACCATGGCGTATGCCTGCTTGGTCACGCGCTCAAGGTCGTTGGCGGCTCCGGTGGATATATGGCCGAGAAACAACTCTTCGGCAGCACGTCCGCCAAGCGTGGCGCACATCTCGTCGAGAATAGCCTGGGTAGGAGTTATCTGGCGTTCTTCAGGCAGGTACCATGCAGCGCCGAGGGCCTTGCCGCGGGGCACTATTGTGACCTTGATCAGAGGATTGGCGTAGCGCAGATGCCACGACACGGTGGCGTGTCCGGCCTCGTGGATGGCGATGGCGCGCTTCTCCTCGTCAGTGGTTATCTTGGAGCGCTTCTCCAGACCGCCCACTATGCGGTCAACGGCCTCGATGAAGTCCTGGCGGCTTACGGCGGGATGGTTGTGACGGGCGGCGAACAGCGCGGCCTCGTTACATACGTTGGCAATGTCGGCACCGGAGAATCCGGGAGTCTGGCGGGCCAGCAGGTCCACGTCTACGGAGTCGTCGATTTTGATTTTGCGCAGGTGGACATTGAATATGGCCACGCGGTCGTTCAGGTCAGGCAGGTCCACATATATCTGGCGGTCAAAACGTCCGGCGCGCAGAAGGGCCTTGTCGAGGATGTCGGCGCGGTTGGTGGCTGCGAGGATGATCACGCCGGAGTTGGTGCCGAAACCGTCCATCTCGGTGAGCAGCTGATTGAGAGTGTTCTCGCGTTCGTCGTTGGCGCCCATATTGGGATTGCGGCCACGGGCACGGCCCACGGCGTCGATCTCGTCGATAAACACTATGCAGGGAGCTTTCTCCTTGGCCTGGCGGAAGAGGTCGCGGACACGCGAGGCGCCTACGCCCACAAACATCTCCACGAAGTCAGAGCCTGACAGCGAGAAGAAGGGCACATTGGCCTCGCCGGCCACAGCCTTGGCAAGAAGGGTCTTGCCGGTACCGGGAGGGCCTACCAGAAGCGCCCCCTTGGGTATCTTGCCGCCGAGATTGGTATAGCGCTGCGGATTCTTGAGGAACTCCACAATCTCCTCCACCTCGGTCTTGGCTTCGGAAAGGCCGGCCACATCCTTGAAGGTTACCTGCATGGGGCCGTCCTTGTCGAAAATCTTGGCTTTGGATTTGCCTACGCTGAACACACCGCCTCCCGAACTGTCGCGGCCCGACATGCGCCGCATCATCCATATCCAGAATATGATAAGGAGCACTATCGGGCCGAATGACCAGAGATACGATGCGAATTCAGAGCCTTTATCATATTTGACGGTGCCTTTGAATATGCCATTGGCCTGCAGATTGTCAAGGAAGTCGCCCACTTTGTCGCCGGGCGGTATTATCACTTCTACGATGGCCTTCGAGCCCTCCTTGTAATCCTTTATCACAGAGGGAGCTATCGAGTCGGTAAGGACCGCTTCGGCGGTGTTTTTGTTGGAGTAGATGGTAATCTCCTTGATGCCGCCTTTCATGGCTATCTCGCGGAACTGCGAGTAGTCGATGTTTTCGCGCTGGGCGTCATCGTCCATATAGAGCATGCCGAGAAGCACAATTATCACAATGGCATACATCCAGTACATGCTGAATGAGAATTTCGGCTTACGTCCGGGTCCGGTTGGTTTGGGGGTGGGTGGTAGCATATATCGTTTTGACTATGAGTGCTTTTTAATTTGATTAATCCAGGTCGGGGATTTCGGTTGCCGGAGCATCGCTCCAAAGCTCTTCGAGGTTATAGTGCTGACGCACATCGGGCAGGAACACGTGCACGAGCGTATTGCCGTAGTCAATGACTATCCACTGGGAGTTCTGATAACCGTCGTAGTTGTAGGGCTTTACGCCTGCATTTTTCTGCAGATACTCGCGGATGCTGTCGGCGATGGCCGAAACCTGCATCGAGCTTGAGCCCTCGCAGATTATGAAGTCAGTGGCGGCGGCCGATTCTATGCCTGAGAGGTCAATGTGGGTGATACGGCGTCCTTTGCGTTCCCGGATGCCTTCGATGATGAGTGATGTTATATTGTTTTGGGTCATGTGATGGTTCGTGTCTGTCATCAAGTAGTCTACAAAAATATTAAAAAAAGATGATTCTGTTATGTGTATATATACTATGTAACAAAAAATATGCCAAAATTGCTCATTATTCAAATCTGAGAGATGTTGCCGGCGACAGTCGGGCTATGATATGTGACGGCAGAATGAGAATCAGAGCGGAGAGGATGACCACAGAAGCGTTGATTATCACAAAGGGCTTCCAGTCGAGCTCCATCGGCACGAAGTTGAGGTAATAGGCCTCGGGGTTGAGGTGCATGAAGTGGTAATGGCGCTGTAGCAGAATCACGGCCAGAGCCATGGCGTTGCCGATCACCATGCCCTTAATCACCAGACGCTCGGCCATATAGATGAATATGCGGCGTATCTGGGCGTTGGTGGCGCCTATGGCCTTGAGGATGCCTATGGTGTTGACTCGCTCGAGGATTATGATAAAAAGCCCCGAGATGAGGGTGAAGGCCGATACGCACGACATCAGGATGATGATTACCAGCACATTGGTGTCGAGCAGATCAAGCCAGTTGAGATACTGGGCACACGTTGAGCCGATGGTCTCCACGTTGAATATCATTGGATTGGCCGGATTCTCGACGGTGGCCGAGAGCATCCCCTGGTTGATGCGGTCGGCGGCAGGGTCAATCTCAGGCATAGCTATGCCGCGGATTTCGATGGCTGATCCGGTAACGGAGTCAAGGCGGTTGAGCTTCTGGAGCATGGCTATGGGGGTGAAAGCCATCATCTTGTCATAGTCATGAAAGTGGGTGTCGAAGATTCCGGTCACGGTGAGGCGGCGTGTGCGCACCGAGTTGTTGTCAAGGAAATGGGTGGTGATGCGGTCGCCGGGGTGTAGCGACAGCATGTCGGCGGTAACCGACGAGATTAGCACCTGGTTAGGGTCGGCGCCGATGCTGTCAGGCACCGAGCCGCTCACCAGATTCGAGGCGAAGAACTCCCAGGGCTGCCCGGGCTGGAGGCCCTTGAGAATCAGACCTTGAAAATCATTGTCAGTCTTGAAGATAGCCGGCTGGGTGATGATGAGCTCCACCCGAGCCGAGGGCGCTACGGCCCCTACGATAGTACGAACGGAGTCGGTGAGACGGATGCCGCTGGTCACCTGGGCCGATTCGGCGTTCTCCGGCGAGTAGACGGTGATGTCGGCGTTATAGCCCGAGAGCTTGTCGACAATCTCCTTCTTGAAGCCGTTGACCACAGATACGGCTATGAGCATCACCACAATGGCAAGAGCTACGCCGATTATACCTGTGACGACTCCGGGTGATGTGGCTCGTCCGGATTCGGATTTGAGGCTTAGTCGGCGACCGATAAATATAGCTGTATTCATTCAGTGATGATGGATAGTCAGGCTGTTGCGGATCAGATGGTGCGTCCCGGGTAGGCTTTGAGAGCTTCGGCAAGCACGGTGATGGCCTGAGCGAGGTCATCCTTGTTGAGCACGTAGGCCATGCGCACCTCGTTGCGTCCCATTCCGGGAGTGGTGTAGAAGCCCGAAGCAGGGGCCATAAACACTGTGGCGCCCTGATAGTCAAACTCGCGCAGACACCATTCGCAGAACTTGTCGGCGTCGTCGACCGGGAGGCTCACCACTGTGTAGAACGCACCCATAGGTATCGGGGTGTAGCAGCCGGGGATGCGGTTGATGCCGTCAATCAGGAACTTACGGCGCTCCACATACTCATTGTAGGTCATGAGCATATACTCGGGGGTAGCGTCAATGGAGGCTTCGGCCACAATCTGGCCGAGCAGGGGCGGGCTCAGACGGGCCTGACAGAACTTCATCACGTTCTTTTTCAGTTCCTTATGCTTGGTGATAAGCGCACCGATGCGGATGCCACATTCACTGTAACGCTTTGACACCGAATCAATCAGCACCACCTGCTCCTCGATTCCGGGAAGATGGAAGGCCGAGATATAGGGTGCGCCGGTGTAGCAGTATTCGCGGTAAACCTCGTCGGAGAACAGGAACAGGTCATATTTCTTGACAAGGTCACGCAGCAGGTTCATTTCCTTCTGAGTGTAGAGATATCCGGTGGGATTGTTGGGGTTGCAGATGAGGATTCCTTTGGTGCGGGGTGTTATGAGCGCCTCGAATTTTTCTACCGGCGGCAGGGCGAAACCTTCGTCGATAGTCGAGGGAACGGTGACGATCTTGGCGCCTGCCGAGATGGCGAAGGCCATATAGTTGGCGTAGGCCGGCTCGGGCACTATGATCTCGTCGCCGGGATCGAGGGTGGCCATAAAGGCGAAAAGCACGGCCTCTGAACCGCCGGTGGTGACTATGATATCGTCAACGTCAACGTTGATATTGAATCGCTTATAATAATCCACGAGGCGTTTGCGAAGTGACAGGAGACCTTCCGAAGGGCTGTATTCGAGCACTGTGCGGTCGATATGACGCAGTGCCTCAAGGCCTTCCGGAGGTGTGGGCAGGTCAGGCTGCCCGATGTTGAGTCGGATCACTTTGATGCCTCGCGCTGTAGCTTCGTTGGCCAGAGGCACGAGTTTGCGGATGGGTGATGCGGGCATGATCTGTCCGCGCTGTGAAATCGTAGGCATCGGGTAGATGAGTTATGAATATATCATGCAAATATACGAAAAATAATACCACGCAGCCGTGTTTTATATGAAAAATTAAGAAATTAAGATAAAGGAAATCCAAAAGGAAATCCTTTGGCCTTGAATGTTCATGGGGCCAAAGGATTATGGGGCGATAGGCTGGAAGTGCTCGGATTATTTATAGCGCATCCATCTGATGAGTTCTTTCAGGGTGGGCTTCTTGCCGTACATGAAGATACCTACGCGGTAGATCTTGCCGGCGAGCCATACGGTGCAGAAGAATGACAGGTAAAGGATTACGAGTGACACGGCTATCTGCCACATCGGTATGCCGAAGGGTATGCGGGCCATCATCACCATAGGCGAGGTGAAGGGTATCATCGAGGTCCACAGCGAAAGCGAGGAGGTGGGATCCGAGGCGGCCATCATGCCGAAGATGATGCCGAAGATGATGGGAACCACGATTATTGACTGCAGCTGCCCTGCGTCCTGGATATTGTCGACGGCCGAGCCGATGGCGGCGTAGATGGCCGAGTAGAGCATGAATCCGCCGATGAGGAAGAGCAGCAGCAGGCCGAAGAGCCGGATGATGTAGCCCACGTTGCCGAGCACCGATATGGCCTGGATGATGCCTATATCCTCGCCGCCGGCAGCGCCGCCGGCGTTGATGGCGGTTACCTGGGCCGCTACGTCGGCCGGCAGAAGGGCAGGCAGCAGGAAGGCCGACATGGCCGCTATCAGCACACCCCATATAATGATCTGAGTCACCGCCACGAGGCCTATGCCGCATATCTTGCCGAGCATCAGCTGTGTGGGCTTGACTGACGATACCACGAGCTCGAGCACGCGGTTACCTTTCTCCTCGATGATGCTGGTCATCACCATCTGGCCGTAGATGAGCAGACACATGTAGAGCATCATCGTCAGGGCGATGCCGAGGATGTAGCTAAGGGTGGTCGACGAGGCTTTTTCGTCATCGCCGTCGTAGGTTATGGACTGCAGGCTGACATCGGAGTGTACGGCGTCGATTATCTGCCGCAGATCCTTGTAGCCGTAATTTTGGATGCGCTGGTTCTCGATAAGCGAGTTGAGGCGCGAGGTGATCTCCATCTCGAGGTTCATTGACGAGGCGCCTGCGGTGTAGAGCTTCACTCCTGCGGCGCCGTCGACAATGTCGGCGGGGATGATGAGCACGGCGTCGACATCCTCGTTGTCAAGCGCATGCTTCCAGTAGTCGTCGCCTTCGGAGGCGGGCATGTCGGTGAAGGTGATTGTCTCGGAGTCGGTGAGGCCGGGGGCGAGCACCTGCGAGCGGTCTATGACCATCACTTTCTTGGCGTCGCCGGTGGCATACATCGATATGAGCACCGGGGTGACCATCAGTGCGAGCATCACCAGCGGCATTATCAGTGTGGTGATGATAAAACTTTTTTTCTTGACGCGTTCTAAGAATTCGCGCCGTATGACTATCAGAGTGTTATTTGCCATTGCTTGAAGTGATTGGTTAAAGTGATTTCTCGTTGCCTGTTGAGGCTTTGACCGTGGATATGAAGATGTCGTTCATAGAGGCCATGGCGGGGTTGAACGAGCTGAGGTCTACGGCGCGGTTCACGGCCTCGATGAGCTGCCGGGGCGTAGCGCCGTCGGCCAGTGTCACGTCGAGGCAGGCCTCGCCTTTGGGAAGCTGTGACAGGCTGATGGCGCCGCATAGCGGTCCGGCGGCCTCGGTGGCGGCCTGCGGATTGCCTGCGAAGGTCAGGCGGTATTTGCCGCGGGTAAACTGCGAGCGGATATCGTCGACGTTGCCTGTCAGGATGTTCTGCCCCTGGTTTATAAGGGTGATATTGTCACATATCTCCTCGACCGAGGCCATGTTGTGGGTACTGAAAATCACCGTGGCGCCCTCGTTTTTGAGACGGATGATCTCGTCGCGCAGCAGATTGGCGTTGATGGGGTCGAAACCGGAGAACGGTTCGTCGAATATCAGCAGCTTGGGCCGGTGGAGCACGGTGACGATGAACTGCACCTTCTGGGCCATGCCCTTCGATAGTTCCTCGACTTTGCGGTTCCACCACGATGTGATTTCAAACCTGTCGAACCACTCTTTGAGCTGCTTCGTGGCCTCGGCTTTCGAGAGCCCCTTGAGCCGGGCGAAGAAGATGGCCTGGTCGCCCACCTTCATCTTCTTGTAAAGGCCGCGCTCTTCAGGCAGATAGCCTATGCAGGCTACATCTTCCTGGGTCAGCGGATGCCCGTCGAAGATCACACGGCCGGAATCGGGCGCCGTGATGTGGTTGATGATGCGGATGAGTGTGGTCTTGCCGGCGCCGTTAGGGCCGAGAAGGCCGTAGACTGTGCCCCGGGGTACGGCCAGTGACACGTCGTCGAGTGCCGTATGGTTGCCGAAGCGTTTGTTGACATGGTCAACGGTCAGGATATTGTCCATTTTGCGGGTTGTTCTGAGATTGGTTTTATCACATTGTTTGACGCACGTAACGGGTCAAAAGTTACAGGGAGGGCGAATTTTTTTGTCAGGCGCGCTTTTTCCCGCCGGAAATGCGGTCGATGATCACTGACACTGCTCCGTCACCGGTCACGTTGCAGGCTGTGCCGAAGCTGTCCATGGCTATGTAAAGGGCTATCATCATGGCGTTTTGAGCGTCGCTGAAGCCGAGAATCGACGACAGAAGGCCGAGCGACGCCATGATGGCTCCGCCGGGTATGCCCGGAGCGGCTATGATGGTGACGCCTATCATGGCTATGAACCGGGCGAACATGCCGGCGTCGTAGGGTATGCCCTGCATTATCATCAGTGCCAGGGCACATGCCACAATTTTCAGTGTGCTGCCTGACATGTGGATCGTGGCGCACAGCGGCACTGTGAATCCCGCCACATCCTCGCTCACGCCCATCCTTATGCTCTGACGCAGCGTCACCGGGATGGTGGCGGCCGATGACTGTGTGCCCAGCGCGGTGAAATAGGCCGGCATCATGGTCCAGAGCATCCTGAGGGGGTTGCGGCGGCTCACGGCGCCTGCTATGCAGTACTGCACCAGCAGTATCAGCACATGCAGCACAAAGATCACGGCGATTATCTTGATGAAGGTGGTCAGGATGGAGCCCACCTGTCCTACGGCGGTCATACACAGGAATATGCCGAGGATATAGAAGGGGAGCAGGGGAATGACGGCACGGTTGATGGTCAGCGACACTATGGAACGGAATTCATCGAGTCCGCGGCGCAGCGCCGAGGCCTTGACATAGGCGGCTCCGAGTCCGAGCATAAAGGCCAGCACGAGGGCCGTCATCACGGGCATCACCGAGGGTATGGGCATGGTGAAGAATGGCGCCACGGCGGTGTCGGCGCTTAAAAGTGCCGAATCGGTTGACGCCGAGGAGGATATCATCGATGGAAAGAGCCATGCTCCGGTGAAGTAGGAGGTGAAGCCGGCAAGCAGCGTGAAGCCGTAGGCCAGCAGTGCGGTGATTACCAGCATCCTGCCGGCGCGTGAGCCGAGGTCGGCGATGGCCGGGGCCACGAAGCCGAGGATGATAAGCGGAATGAGGAAGCCGAGAAACTGCCCGAATACCTCGTTGAACGTGGCGGCCAGTCTTGCCAGCCAGTCGGGCGCTATGTAGCCGATGGCAATGCCTGATATTATAGCTATGACAATGCGTCCGAGCAGCCCTATGCGGAAGCGGCGGCGCTCCGGAGCGGCAGGGGCGTTGGACTCGGGTTTGTTATTGGAGTTGAGGTCGTTCATGGTTCGGGTGCGGTGTCTGCTTGTGGTTCGAGATGCAAAGGTACATAAAAAACGTGATTTTCTACGCCCGGAGCATAAGAAAGGTCAA
>ERZ836877.3794-NODE-3794-length-16458-cov-4.634152_pt1 | contig 16458 bp, 10 predicted proteins | sample MGYA00519469_ERZ836877 | MGnify/ENA primary metagenome ERZ836877 (study PRJEB31850, sample SAMEA3708809) | human gut metagenome | biome: human gut; feature: human-associated habitat; material: faeces | place: China | collected 2014 ... | reverse complement strand
TGCCCTCGCCGGTGGAATTCTTGATTTCGTACTTATTGGTGTACTGACCGTCCTCCATTTTGCCGCTGAGGGCGAAGTCGAAGCGTGCGGCCACACGCTTTACATGCACTGTACCGAGGTTGAACGCTTTCTCGGGAGTGTTGTGGTTCTGTACCAGCTGGCTGCGCGTGGGAAGTTTCACGGGTTCGGGTATGTGGCAGTTGGTCATCAGGAAGTTATTGGCGTTCCAGATGGAATTGCCGCCGCCGACAACGCCCGAGCTGCTGCCGTTGAATTTGCTTTCGCCGCTTGTCCAGTTGTTGACGATGGTTCTGAGGCGTGCAGTGGGATTGCAGAATGCGAATACGTATATGTCTCGTTCAGCGTCTCCCGCAACGCCGAGCGCGTCGGGGTTCATGTTCTTGGCGCTGAAGTTAAGGGTGTATTTCAGCTCGTTGACTGTTCCGTTTTCATGGTCGGGGTCAATCGGGTCGCCGCCCATGGCGTCTGCCTCGTCGTAGGTAAGGAAGATGTAGTCTCCGGCCTCGTTCTTTGTGGTCAGCACCACAAGGATTTTGCTCACATAGTTCTCGGAGTCCTGTCCGTATTCCTGTCCGGCGTTACCGGCGCGGGTGGCGGAGGGAAGCTTGACTCTCAGCGTGGCGTACACGTCGCCGTCGGCGTCGTTGCCATTGTTCGGTGCGGGAGCGTCGCTGCTACATGACGCCAGTGCGAGTGCCAGCACCCCGAACGCGAATTTCCATAAATGTTTCATACTTCTTTATATTACTGTTATTGTTTTCCTCACAATCTTACAATTATGCATAGATTCCGTTACTGATGTTTCCGTCATATACGGGCAATGTCAATCTTCAAGTGATCGTCAATTGATTAACTCTCGTTGTCCACGGATTGTCCTGTGGCTGTACACGTTATTTGCAAAGGACAAAATTACTACAATTATTTAAATAATACAACATAAGCCACGGAAAATTTTGGAAACAAATCGTCAATGCGTTAAAATCGACTTCGGCAGGTCCGATATTTCCGGCTATTTTCATATTGTCTTTTCGGGGGGGGGTAAATAGCAGATAATGAGGGTATTACAAGTATTGAATCGCGGAATCTTCATAAAGTAATTACCCTAATTCGGCAACGGTAAAAATTTTTAAATAATTCTAATATAGTGAAGCGGATTAGCGTCAAGACCCCCGGTCAGCGTGAGACGTTGACGTATATAGGCTGGATGTATTTGCGCCCCTTGTTGGCGATGCGTAAGCAGAACCCGGCGCTGCCGTTGTTGGCGGTGCGCCCCGTCAGCCCGGCGGCGTCGATGCCCGATGTGTTGTAAGCGCGGTCGTCGGCTGAAGTGGTGTTCATGCGGAACAGCACTGTACACGGGTTGCCGGCCAGTGTCTGGTAATTGTCCCATTCCAGACGCAGCTCATAGTATATGACGTGGTCGGTGGTGGCACCCGGGAAACCGGAAGATCCATAACCCACTACAAGATCGCTGCCGTTTACGGCATAAATATTCTGTTTGTCACTTTCGAAAGTGATGACGAGCGGGAACTGAGATTCCGACAGCCCTGTAGGTAATGTGAACGACAGCGAGAACTGACTCTGCAGGGCGGCTCCCGGCGAAGTGGCCGAGACATCGGCGAATTCCCATGGACGTCGCATTATGAATGTCACCGTACGTCCCAGACCTGCCGTGCCGCCGGCATAATAGATACGAATGTTCTGTTCCAGCCTCCGGCTGTCGGAGGGAATGTCCTTAGTGGAAATACGCAGTTCGTACCATGCGTCCGTACTGGTTCCCTCACGGGTTACCGAGGCCGTTTCGATAACCGCACCAGGCAGACTGATTGCTTTGCCGGCGGAGGTCGTGACGCCCGACATGTCATATTCCTTCGACTCGTCGCTGACATCATATATCCTCAGCTTAGAGGCATCGAAAGATTCGCCGGATCCGACCGTGTAGCGGAACCTTAAGGAATAGTCCGTAGTTTTCTCAGTGAAAATCACCCTTGTAGAACCTACCTCTATCTTATCGCCGTCATAACCGATGGAGAACAGGTCGCGTGTCACCACGGAAGTCGAGAGATTGTTGTGTGCCGCGCCGTTCATGGCATCCTGAAGCGTGGGTGCGCCCTCGCCGCCTACCTCGGTGATGTCCACGGTGTACTGGAAATTGCGCAACAGGTCGTAGAATCCGAATTTGCCATCCTTGTCGCGTCCTATGTCTATCTTGTAGTAGCAACGTTTTCCCTGATATTCACCCACCACAATCATGTAAGTCACCATCACGTCGTTGCCGGCCGATACGATTGCGCTTTGCGAACGTTCGTAGATATAGCATGGAGCGTCTGTACCGGACGCAAGCAGCGACTCCGATTCCGACAGCGCCCGGGACACTTCCGCCTCCGTGACACAGGTCATTGACTGATCTCCGCCGCTCGGATTCACGCCATAATATCCCTGCTCTATGATCTCATCATAGCTGATAAGCTGGTTGTTCGCGTCAAGGAATGTGGCGAACAGATGGTCGCGGTAGATGTATGGCGCGATTGTGCCGTGGCCCGGTCGGTTCACCACCGTATAGCCCAATAGTCTGAATGTGGATTGCGGAGCCGAACTTTTCACGGTGAGCTTTACGAAATTGCGTATCAGTTTCACCGTCAGCTGCATGTTGTCGGTGATGGCGTCCAGTTCCTTGATTCCCCAGTAGGCATCGGTGCCGTCTCCTACCACCAGTGCCGGCATTACGGTCGTCTCGCTGGCCATGGCAGAGATGTATTCGCCGCCGGAAATGGCTCTTAGGTCGGAAGCGGAGGTGATGACGAAATGCAGACGTCTCGGCGAGTCGGAACTGTAAATGTTCGACACCTTGAAGTACACGCGTTTGGAAGCCTCGTCTATGTTGATGATGCGCACATCTTCAGGACCTATGAATTGAAGCATTACGCCCGAAGGATCGAACACAAAAAGATTAACCTTAAGGTTATTGCGAAGGTCGTCGATGGAAGGCTGTTCGCCCATGGCGCGAGTGGCGGCAAACTCCATTTCCGGAAACGACATGCCGGTGACGATTTCCACCGGCACCCCCTGAGATGTGCCGGATTCCGGCGAGTCGGGTACTGTTCCGCTACCGCAGGCCGTCAATATGATGGCGAGAATCGCTGCAAAATGGATGTTTATTGTTCTCATCGTTAATTCCCGGTTACTGTTCGGGCGCGGTCGCCCCAGGTGAATCTGTTTTTATTGGTCAGGGTATCGGAACCCCAGTACCATTCATCGTATACGCAGCGCACGGCGCGTGTGTCGTTGCTCCCTGTCGTGGCGGAATTTACCGACGGGTTAGTGGTGCTGTTGTTGACGTTAACGCCTCCGGTGGCGCACCAATAATAAGCCGTGTTGCCTTCCGTCCCGAACAGATATGGAATATACTTCCTATTCGACAGACGGCAGATATATTCGATTTCGGCTATGGTAGGAAGACGCCATCTGCCGGCGGGGCGTCCGTTTTCCTGATATGAGGCGCAGCGGCGTTGTGCTCCGCGGCGCGTCACGTTGTAGGTCACGCCCCATTGCGATGCGATACGCAATGCGGGTGCCATGTAGCGCGATTTGTTGGTGTTGTCGTCGGCGGGATAATAATTCTGCATCCGTCTGTCGGCGTTGTCTTTCACAGTCCATTCGCCCGTGGCTGTGGCCGATGTGCCGGATTCGTTCAGATTGTCCACGCTGCGTTTGCGGGGATCAGCTATTATATAATTGTCGTCCGTATCGAATTTGGATATCGTCAGGATGTAAGTGTTCTTATTCCTGACATTATCGTCATCGTGCACTGATCCCAGATAATAATTGCTTGTACTGGTGGAGGAGGATACATAGCCGTAATATACATAATTGGGACGCCACCCTGAGCCGGTATTTTCCCAGCGCGTGGTGTTATTATTGTTCACGAACCGGGAATCGCCGGAAGTTGTGAGCTGCGAAGTAATGCTGATGGCGGGAATCTGAGTAATTATGATGGTCGCGTGCGAGGCCGCGTCTCCGGTTTTCGCGTCTGTATGCCGCAGCTGTATGGTGAAGGTATAGGCGTTGAGGGCACCCTCTCCGTTCCTGATGGCGGCACGGTTGCCGTCCCACGCGATATGCAGCAGATTGCGTTTCAACTTCAGCACTTCGTTGGCGGGATCAAGCTCCATCCCGGCGAAATCAGAAGCGGGTCGGTAATCCGTCAGGTTATTGTAACTATATGTGCCGCTATTGTAATTCAGAGTAATGCTACGGTCCCGGTCGTTATAGAAATCATGCCATGTCAGTTCGACGGATTCTATCTCTACCGGATGCGATGAATTGTAAGGCACTGATATTTCCGTCTCGTTCTCCATGACGTAGGTGTATGCATTGAGTCGTTCGGAGAAGTCATTGCTGTTCAGCAACAGGTAGCGTATCTCCTTGATGTCGGTGGAAAGAGTCTGTGTGTTCCATTCCATGTTGTAGTTCCAATCGAACTGCATGTCCACGGGTTTCTGAATTACAGTGCCTCCCAGACGTTCTATGGTGACGCGCATGTCGTAATGAGTGTTGCGTTCCATCATGTTCTTGCCGGGTTGTACATTTAGCCTGTAATAAGTCACGACGTTCTGTTTCTGGCCTTGTGAATCAGTGTATTGCCAGGGTATGGAAAGTGTCAGGAAACAGTTTGCGTCGGGAGAATAGGGATTCCACTTCGAGGGATAGGAATACAGTGGCACATCCTGCACATACTTGTATTTAGGCTGCTTGTCATGGAATGAGAATGCGGAGCCTTGGGAGACGGATATTGAGTTGGAATACAGTGTGTTGTTGTCGGGACTGACAGGGCCGGTGTTAAGAACTGAAGTCTTGACGCCGTTTGATATCCATACACGCATCTGGTCGGGCATGGAGGTGTAGGTTATGGTCTGTGTAGTCGATGTGCCGGTCAGAGGGTCTTTGATTTCGTTTGTGACATCGATGGACTGCGGCAGGTTTACGGCCAGGGTCAGCTTGGCGGCGGCACGCTGCAGGGTGACGGTGCCGGACACGATGCGGTCGGCGCGGTTCAGCGACAGCTCGGCGAACCCGTCCATGGCGAAACTGTCCTGCACGCGTGTCTTGTCGAAATCCGAGTCCACGACAGTCGATTTCAAGCCTGAGACGGTGGTGGATGTCAGCCGGCTTTCGTCCACATTGGCCACGGCGTAGACATAGCAGCGGCCGGACGCGGGACCGAACAGACCGCCGTCCTTCAGCGCGTTGTCGGGCAATGCCAGGGTGATGTGGCGCGAATACACGAACTCTCCGTCTATCGTCACGTCGTATATCGCCGCCGAAGTGTCGTCGTCATGCCCCTCGGCCGCGTAGAAGAACAGGTGCAGGCTCTTGACCGTGAACTCGTTCAGCCCGTCGCTGCCGGCGCGGGTGCCTGCGAAGGGTATGTCCACGTTCAGCGTGATGCAGTCGGAGTCCGGCTGCGTCATGTCGTCACGTGAGCGGTCGCATCCCTGTGTCAGCAGGAACGCCGTCAACGAAACCATCAGGATATATATGCGGATCAAGCCTTTCATAATTTATTCTCGCGATATATGATGAACCTTGAGCTCATGGCCGGCGTGAGGGGCGCGTACAGCACGGTGCCGTCCACGGTGCGCACCTCGATCACCAGTTCGGCCCAGTGTCGGTAGGAATCGGCCGCCCCTTTGCCGCGTATATGTATGGTGGCCTGTTCCCCCACAAGGCCCTCGGCGTAAACGCGCTGCGAGCCGGCCACCACGTTGCCGTCAGTGTCCGTGTCCACGAACTCGAAGGCATCCACGCCGTTCTCGCCCGGTATGAAGTATGCCCGCCACGTCGCGCCCCGGGGCGACAGTATCGTGAACCGGCCGGTGGCGCAGCCGGTGGTGCCGTTCAGTATCGAAAGCTGTTCTTCGGGCTGGCCGTTGTAGGTCTCGGTGGTCACGGCGAAGTTGTTGCCGTCGTATTCCCATTTCAGGAAGCCGTCAGGCTCCACGCTCACGATGTTGTCCAGCTCGAACTCGTCGCTCTGCACAATCCAGTCGCTGACGTTCACGTCCAGGTCCAGTATGGTGTTGAACGCCTTGACGTCGAAGCGGTAGATGTGGTTGCGCACCAGTTCCTTGCCGATGCCGGCGCGGAACGGCTCAAGTCCCGTCTCGAACTGCCGGGGCGCCTGCCCCGGCTCCACAATGGCCGTGACGCGAAACCGCATGTCGGCCACGGCCGCCTCCGGACAGTAGAATATGTATTTGTCGTTTACGGTGCGGGCCGACACGGCATCGGTTGTGGCACCGACAGGATAAATGTTGGCCTCACGCAGTCCCGACGGATAGTCGTCGAAACGGGGACGGAGGTATCCCCGGTTAAGCCACGAAACCATTTCGACATTGGTGATTTTGGGGTAACGCTGTCCGTCGGGTCCCGTGACGGGGTTGGTGATGCGGTCGCGCACCTCGATCTTGCACAGGGCGCGTATCATGTCGATGTCGCCGGCCACGGGGGCGTCCGTCCCTTGCATCAGCGTTTCCTTGGGTACGTAGAATCCCTTTACGCCGTACATCGGGATGCCGGACTCCACGGTGGGGAAATAATTGTCGGCCACCGGAAACGAGTCCGCGACATCCCGCATGAAGGTGTCGCCGGGAGGATAGTCGGTGTATCGGCCTCCGATTCCCTCCAGGTTGGCCAGTATCATTACGGTGAAGGCGACATTGGCGTTGTCGTCGAAATTGTCGAAGTATTCGTGGGTGAACGAGGCCGAGACGGTATAGTAGCCGTCGTTGGTCACGTCGCTGCCCACATAGTCCACGTCCGAGGGGCGTACGGACTTCAGGAGCCGACCGCTCTGGTCGAAGAACAGGATGCGCATGTCGTCGGCGTTCAGGATGCGCTCGGCCACATTGGCGGCGTCTTCCTCCCATACGCCGAGGGCGCGCGTGGACGAGGGGGTGTCCTCGGTATATATAGTGAACCTGAACGATATCCGGCTCCCGTCGGTGTCTCCGTCACGCCCAGGCTCGTGGCCGGACCTGCATGACGATGCCGTGGCCGACACAATCAGCCACAGCACGACAAGAGTCAATATGTCAAGTGTTTTAGTCATTGTTGTTTAATGGTAAGTCCGTCAGGTGAAGGATTCCTTACCAGTCTTGGTATTGTACCGGGGGTGTCGCCCAGTTGTTGATGTATATCATGGCGGCGCGGTCCCAGTTGTTGTTACGGTCCAGTATGAACGTGATGGTGTAGTCGTCCTGACGGTCCAGGTATTCCTGGTCGGACATCATGGAGTGGTATTCTCCTTTATATAATAGCAGGTTGCGTTCCAGCGGCACGGAGATGATGCGTTCGCCGTCGGCGGTTCGGTACACGTCCAGGCGGGAATTGCCGTCGGGTACGAGGCGCGCCATCGAGATTTCGGCCGCGAGAGCCGCCTGCACGTTTTCGCTGTTGACTTCGCTCTTGGTTTCGCTCTTGGTTTCGCTTTTGGGTTCGCTATTGAGCAAAATCGGAGTGACGTGCCAAGGGCGGTAGGTGACGCGACCCGCCGGGTCGAGGGTGTTGTCGTAATTCATCAGGGCATTCCCCGAGGTGATGGAGAACGTGAAGCCCGACTCGTCCAGTTCGGTGCCGTCCAGGTTGTGCAGCATCACGCAGACGCGGTTGGTGTTCTTGGTCAGATAGACGGTGGCCGTCTGCGTCTGGTCGTGTCCTAAGGAGTTGCCGCTTACGAACGTCACGCCGCGCGACAGGCCGTGGAACAGATTGTCCAGCCTGCGTTCGGAGACGCCGTTTTCGGTGTTGAGGGTCACATTGTGCTGTTGAAGCATATCCGCCGCGGGGAGGGCATAGCCGAAGGAGTCGCCTTCGGCCATGCCTGCCCAGCAGAGAATATCGTAGGTGCCGGGAGGTATGGGCAACGCCACGCGATAGTCGGCGGCCGCAAGCGCGGCGCCGCTGTCGGCAAACGAATATACCTCCCTGCCCGTAGAGGAATCGAACACCTTGACATCCACGGACCGTACCTGACTCGCAAAGGCGTCGGCATACAGCATGTTGCGGTCGAACACCAGTTGAAGATCGTACGTGTTCTTGCATTCGGCAAAGTCCTCCCTGATGCAGCCTGCAGTCATGGCCGATACGATTGACGATAAGCAGATGATGCCGCAGATACGGGCGCGGATATGAGCAAGGTGTCTTGTTTTCATATTATTATGAATTATGCTGAGAATTTAAGGAACGGAGCCTTAATTACCACTCCCAGGACTGGGTGGGGAGTGTAGCCCACTTCTGGATGTTGACGCGGAACTTGACTGCGTAGCTTACCTTGTCGGTGGGAGGCAGCAGCGGATCGTCGGTGCTGATGATGCCCGTGCCGAGTCCGGCTATTTTCTCGATATTGATGGTGTAGATGTGGTTGCGGACAATACCGAAGTCGCCGGTCTTCATCTTCTCCCAGTCCCAGTCGGCCATAGCCTCGTTCTTGTTCACGTTGTCCTCGCGGTACCATCCCCAGTGCTGGATTGGAGCGCTGAAGAACGCCATACCGTTGATATATGCGTGTGCGCCACCCAGGTTCTGGTACAGCAGACGGTTGGCCTTGTTGATGGACTCCGTGGAATTGATTTCCGTATATTTCTTGGTATCGGAATCGTAATAGAAGAAACCGCTGTTGGCGCCGTTCACCTGCAGCGTGACGAGGTCGCCGCCCACTTTCAGGCCGGTACGCACGTCCTTCTCGGGATGCTTCACTACGAATGTATTGGCGCCGGCCGTCAGGTCCTCCTTGCGGACAGGAGTGTAGCCGGTGCCGTTCTGCTTCAGTATCACGGTCTGTGTCTCCAGAAGGCGGTCGTGGATGGTCTTGACGCCGGCAATGTCGCCGTCGTTGGCCGCGTAGATCTCAGGCAGTCCCTCGGCGTTCTTCTGATATGTATAGAACGACTTGGCTTCGCCGCCGATCTTGTACTGACCCACCAGCACTACCGAAGGAATGGAGGTGAGGGGCAGGTACTGGTCGGGCATGTCGGCACCGGTGAGGCGCGAGCCCTTCAGGGTGCTCTCTATGACGTACTGAGGCTGGCCGATGGTGTTCTTTGCAGTGTTGACCGACTGATAGTATACTGTGTAGGGATACTCGGTTTCGTCGAGAATGTCGTCGGCCACCAGGGGATAATCGTTCTCGTAATATCCCGGAGTGCGGGCCCAGAACGAGCGGAAATGGTCGGGACGGTTCCAGCCCGGGAACAGGATGGTGTTCAGCTGGTCGTAAGGCATGAAGTCGAGTCCGGCGCCGTTGGACTGGCGGAACGACTTGAGGAAGAAGAACTCTTTCTCGTAGGCGTTTACGCCCCAGTTCATGGGTGTGAACTCGAGTTCGATGTTGTTGGCTGCTTTGAATGTCTTGACGGCGTCATCGTTGATGCTGAAGTTTACCTTGGCGGCATAACGCTCCACATAGATGTCCACCACCACGTCCTCGATCTGGTCGGCCGGCAGTTTCTCCAGCTCGGTCATGGTCAGGAGCTTATTGGTGTCGAACGGCGTGGCCATGATCAGCTGGTTGTCCAGACCTGTCACTTCGTCGCGGCCGTAGTACACCGAGTTGTTCATGGCGAAATACGTATTGCCGCCCCCTTCGTGGCTGTAGAACGAATCCAGCAGCTCGGCCTGCGCCTGTTCCATGCTCAGACCCTCGTAGAAGTTTTCGGTATGCACCGCGTTGATGATACATATCACATACTGGGGCATTTTCTCGCCCTGCACCAGGTTGATGGGCACGTTGGCTTCGTAGAATCCGCGCACCGAGGGCTTTGCCGCCTGCTGGGCGTCGGAGGGGGTGGTCGGATCCACGGCTGCGGTCAGTCCCATGGGCACGTGGCTGTGATAGTTCTTGTCCGCGTCGTACAGATAGAAGTCGACGGTGCGGATCTTGTTCTCGGCGTCGGTGCCGTTGGCGTAGTCGGTGTCCGGCGTGTCGCCTATGGCGCGTGTGCCGTCGCCACCACCTGCGTTGACTAAGTTCACCTTGAGGTAACGGGTCTCGGACTTGTCGGCCACGCCCCGGTCGCCGGTGTCGGGTGCATCAGCCGAACAGGACGCAAGAAGCGCCAGCGGCAAACCCGCAAATAGCAGTTTCAGATAATTTTGCATAATCTTGATTGTTTATAATGAAATTTATTATGTTGTTTAACCTTGGAGTTGTGTGTAAGTTGAGTTTTTAAGGATTGGATTCTGACAGGGTACCGTTTGCTATGGACTGTAAGATTTAGTTCCCTATGAATAAGTGAGTGCAAAATTAGGGTTTTGCCCGCATTAATATTTATATTTATGAGTAATTCGTATTAGCTTTGCGTAAAAATACTGAACAACGGACTGCACATTAAGTTATCAAAACATAAATCAGACGTTATCAATAAGTAAAACAAACAGAGTCTCAGGCGTATATAACGTTGCGTCGACCATGCGCCAAAACGTGCCTGATATGGCGTGTTATCCGGATTTTTTTGTAACTTTGGACTCGAAATGGACCGGGAAGCAGAACCTGAGGTCCGGCTACACCACGGTAAGATAACCTTATACATTAATAATGACACAGGCCATCCTGCGAATATCACTATGCATGTCATCCACAATATGCTTGTGGGGCGCCATTATGTTAATGTGCGAAAGCGAGGGAACCGGCAGTCACGGATGGCTGGCGGGGGTGTTGATGTCATGGGGAGTGATAGGTATGTTGCTGGCATGGCTGGCTCCGAGAGTGGGGGCGCATATATTCCGTAAGGGTTCCGGTCAGCCGGTACCGGCCGATCACGAGGGCCTGACCGAGAGTGACGAACTGAGCGGGAGCGACGGACTGCCTGAGAACGATGCGGAAGTGAGGGGTGAGGATTTCAACAGCCAGTTTGACAGCTATAAGCGCAGTATAGAGGAATGGCTGCAGACCGACCGGCCATATCTTAACGCCGATTTCAGCCTGCAGGAAGTGATAAACAGGTTCAAGCTGAACCGCACCTATGCCTCACGGATATTCAACGAAGGTTTCGGGCAGAGTTTCATACTCGTGATGAGGCATTACAGGATAGAATATGCCAAGGAACTGTTGCGTCAGAATCCCGGCATCTCCATAACGGAAGTGGCACAGCAATGCGGATACTCGACGGTGCAGGCGTTTCACAAAGCATTTGCCTATTGCAACGACGGCATGACACCGGGCCGGTATGCCCAAAGCCTGAAAGGGTAAGGACCCTAAGGACTCTAAGGACTTTAATGACTTTAAGGTCCCTAAGGTCTTTAATGACTCAGAGGTCCTTCCGGAGGACGGTGCCGGTAGGGGAGAGAAGGTAACTTACCGGCAGTACGCGCAGGTCGTAAATGTCGTGGATGTCACCGACAGGCCTGCCTGCATCCCAATTCCGTGGAATGTTCCCGGCTGCGTAATTGTGCCACCTCCCGCTGTCGGAGCCGTTGTCATTGCCGGCGTTATTGTCGGCGGCGTTGTCATTGTCGGCGGCCGAGACATAGATGGCAAGCACGCGGAGCCTGCCGCTGTCAATTCCGGCTTTCAGGTTCGCGGAAGCCTTCATGTCGTCCAGGACATCGGCGCATACTTCGCAGTCGATGTCGAAGAACATAAGCAGTGTCTCGCATTCCGAAGGCTCGGACAGATGATGCCGGGTACCGTCGGTCGATATGTATTCAAAATCGTTGGCTTTCGTGCCTGGGCGGTTCATCAGCGACAGGTCAAGCAGATACCCGGTGCGTGTCTTGGCGATCTCCGGGATTGCCGGCGAGGCGACGAACGCTTCGGCAAAGGCGATGAACAGATCCTCGTCGTGCATGGGCGAATTGTAATCGTACAGATATTTCGCAGCCATGCCCGCGATCATGTCGGTGGCCCGGGTGTCAGCGGATGCCTGTTCGATAAATCGGGCGATCACCGGCCTTAACGAATCGCCCGGTAAAGCCGAAAGCATGGCGATGTAGTTGGCGATATTCTGTTCCATGAAAGCCGTGTCGGCCATAAGCGAGCGGTCGGAGAAATCGACGGAATCCCAGAAATGACGGGCCGCGTGTGCGGTGCGCTGACTCGCGGCCGTCGGTGTCTGCTTATAGTCGGCTCCGGCACTCTTGTGGCCGGAATGCGCACCCGTGCAGGATGCAGCCAGCAATGCGGCCGCAGTCAGAACCATAGCATGGCCGATAATGCCCTTGAATCGTATTGAAATTGCCTTCATATCTGAGTCGATGGTCTCGGAATGCAAAGTTAGTGTATTTTTCTATACTACCAAATTTGTTATATTTGCATTGGTTAAATGTTTGAAACATAACAATAAATATGTTAAAAGCTTTTACATAATTAGAAAAATCGCTTGACAATGGCCCTAATATATTGTACCTTTGTGATGGAATTTTTAAACATATTGACTTTTCGAGGACAAAGATTTTCGAAACAACCTGATTAATAAAAACACGACAACCGATGAAGAACCCAAAAGTAGCTCTCGCCCTGGCCGGGCTGATGCTGATGCCGGGCGCGATTTATGCCCTGGATGTGAAGTCGCCGAACGGTAACGTAGTGCTCCACGCCGACGTGGTGGACGGCAAACCCACCTACAGCGTGGACTACAAAAACAAGAAAGTAATCATCCCCTCCACATTGGGACTCGAGCTGAAGGATGCCGAGAACCTGACCGACGGATTCAAGGTAAAGGGCTGGGAGGAATCCTCCTTTGACGAGACCTGGACGCCGGTGTGGGGCGAGAACAAGGAGATACGCAACCACTACAACGAGGTGCTGATGGAGCTGGACCAGCCCAAGACCGACCGTCAGATGAACATACGCTTCCGCGTGTATGACGACGGCGTGGGCTTCCGCTACGAATTCCCGCAGCAGAAGAACTTAGTCTATTTCACCGTCGCCGAGGAGAAGTCACAGTTCGGCATGGCGGGCGACCACACCGCATGGTGGATACCCGGCGACTACGACACCCAGGAGTACGACTACACCGAAAGCAAGCTGTCGGAGATACGCGGACTGATGGACGGCGCCATAACGCCCAACTCGTCGCAGACCACCTTCAGCCCCACGGGTGTGCAGACATCCCTGCAGATGAAGACCGACGACGGACTTTACATCAACCTGCACGAAGCCGCACTGGTGGACTATAGCTGTATGCACCTGAATCTGGATGACAAGAACATGGTGTTCACTTCCTGGCTCACCCCCGACGCCGTGGGCAACAAGGCATACATGCAGGCACCCGCCAAGACGCCGTGGCGAACGGTGATGGTCAGCGACGACGCACGCGACATGCTGAGCTCCAATCTGACCGAGAACCTGAACGAGCCCTGCAAGATTTCCGACACATCATGGATTAAACCCGTAAAGTATGTGGGCGTATGGTGGGAGATGATCAGCAACGCCAAGCAGTGGAGCTACACCAGCGACCTGCCGTCGGTCAAGATCGACGAGCTGGACTACACCAAGACCAAGCCCCACGGCTATCATGCGGCCAACAACGAAAACGTGAAGAAATACATAGACTTCGCCGCCGAACATGGCTTCGACCAGGTGCTGGTGGAGGGCTGGAACATCGGCTGGGAGGACTGGTTCGGTCATCACAAGGACCGTGTGTTCGACTTCGTGACCCCCTATCCCGACTTCGACATAAAGATGCTGAACGATTACGCCCATTCCAAGGGTGTGAAGCTGATGATGCACCACGAAACCTCAGGCTCGACGCGCAACTATGAGCGCTGCATGGAGGATGCCTACAATCTGATGAACAAGTATGGCTACAACGCCGTAAAGAGCGGATACGTAGGCGACGTGCTGCCCCGTGGCGAGCATCACTACAGCCAGTCGCTCAACGACCACTACCTGTATGCCGTCAAGGAGGCTGCCAAGCACAAGATTATGGTCAACGCCCACGAGGCCGTGCGCCCCACCGGACTGTACCGCACATACCCCAACCTGATCGGCAACGAGAGCGCGCGCGGCACCGAGTATGAGTCGTTCGGCGGAAGTAAGCCGTTCCACACCACCATCCTGCCCTTCACCCGTCTGCAGGGCGGCCCGATGGACTACACCCCCGGCATCTTCGTGATGGACATGAAGGAGAACAATCCCAACAACACCAGTCATGTCAACAGCACGCTGGCGCGCCAGCTGGCTCTGTACGTCACGATGTACAGCCCGCTGCAGATGGCGGCCGACACTCCCGAGAACTATTCAAAGTTCATGGATGCCTTCCAGTTCATCAAGGATGTGGCCGTAGACTGGGACGAGAGCCGTTACCTGGAGGCAGAGCCGGGACGCTACATCGTGGCAGCACGTAAGGCCAAGGGTGCCGACGACTGGTTCGTAGGCTGCACCGCATGGGAAGGCGGACATGAGTCGACCGTATCGTTCGATTTCCTCGACCCCGGCAAGAAGTATGAGGCCATCATATACGCCGACGCCAAGGACGCCCACTACAAGACCAATCCGCAGGCCTACACCATCACCAAGAAGAAGGTGAACAGCAAGACGCGCCTCAAGCTGAAGGCGGCTCCCGGCGGCGGCTACGCCATCTCCATCAAGCCGGTGGTAAAGTGACTTGTAGTTGAAAAAGTTTACAAAGTTGAGAAAGTTAAGAGACATTCCGCACAGGATGTCTCTTTTTTAGTAGCGCGTCTGTGGACAGCCCGCGCATTGCCTCGGAGAGGCTGTTTCTCAATAACCCCACGATGGGCGGGGACAGCTTCAGCTGGCACCGTCCTTCGTGGGGATAAGGCATGGTAGAGCACAACTTGGTCGGAGACCATGTCTCTGTACTGTCCGATAAGATAGAGGATAAGGCGAGCGGCATGGTCTCCGACCAAGCTGTCATGGCCTTGTCCCCACCCCACGAAGGCTGTCGGACGCTTCGCGCCCTCCATCCATCGTGGGGTTAATGAGAAACAGCCTCTCCGAGGCACCGATTCTCATTGTTTCATTCATGGTTTCTACAATCGGCATTTTGTCCGAGTCTGATGCGCGGCACGGAGTACCCGCGCCTCTACGCTGCACTCCTGTTCTCCTGTTCTCCTGTTCTCCTGTCAAAAGGACCTGCGCGGCACGGAGTGCCTGCGCCACTACGCACGTGCCATTATTTTTTGTCTTTTTTGTAACAAAAATCGGGGTTGAGAGTCTTATAATAAAACGACAGTAAAAACCGAGACATGACGGAACAGCAGTTCAGGGACATAGTGATGCCGCATCACCGGCTGATGGCCGGTATGGCGATGGCTGTGCTGGGCGACCGCGAGGAAGCCTCGGACTGTCTGCAGGACTGTCTGCTGGCGTTGTGGAATCGGCGCGATGAACTGGAGCGTGTTGACAACGTGAAGGCGTACTGTCTGCGCACCGTCAGAAACTGCGCGCTGTCGATGCTGAGACGCACACACCGGCTGAAGACCGTCATTCCGGAAATAGTCGAAAGTCTCGACCCGCAGACGCGGTTAGAGGATAAAGACCGGCTCGCCAAGGTGATGGAACAGATCGAGTCGTTGCCGGCTGCGCAGCGCGAGGTGATAAGGATGTCGGCAATCTTAGGCTTGTCTAACGATGACGTGGCCAAGATGTCGGGACAGTCGCCCGGCAATGTCCGCACACTGCTGTCAAGAGCGAGAAAAAGACTTAAGGAATACTTTAACAACGATATAAAATGAAAAGGAGAGAGAACATGGATTACCGCAAGCTGTCGGCGCTGTTGGGCGCCTGGGACGATGCGTCTCTTTCCACCGGGGAGGAGAGGGAACTGGAGGCGTGCGTTTCAGATTCGGACTACGAGATACTGGCCGCGGATGCCGATGCATTCATCAGCAACCTTGCCGCCAAGGAAAGGGAAACGAGGCGCCGTCCGCAGTGGGGAGTATGGCTGTCGGCAGCGGCGGCATGCGTCGCGGTAATGGCTGTGGCCGTGTGGCTGTTCATGCCTGATTACGGAACCGAGAACGCCACGCGGATGGCGACCGTTGAAACGGTGAAGCCGGCGGAATCGGTAAAAATACAGGATGATTATACAGGCAATGCGCCTGCTCCGGTGCAGCATTCGGTCATGCCTCGGAAAGCATACGCGCATACGCAGACACGCGTTGCCGCTGAACAGCCGGAAGATGCCGCACCCGCAGATCCGGAAGATGCCTGGGCCACCTTCTTTGCAATGCGCGAGGAGATGGCAGACGTGGTCAGTCCCGGCCATGAGACGGATATCCCGAATGAAATCACGATTGTGGTGTCGCCGGAGGTATTGGATGACGGGCAGGAAATGTCCATCGACGTGTATGGCAGTCTGAAGGATGCTTCGAAAATTTTAAATTCCATATTGTGTGAACTATGAAAAGGATTTTTTTCATTTTAGTAGCCCTGATGGCTATTTATCTGAGCCCTCATGCCGAAAATACGGC
>ERZ836877.3789-NODE-3789-length-16478-cov-6.744200_pt1 | contig 16478 bp, 13 predicted proteins | sample MGYA00519469_ERZ836877 | MGnify/ENA primary metagenome ERZ836877 (study PRJEB31850, sample SAMEA3708809) | human gut metagenome | biome: human gut; feature: human-associated habitat; material: faeces | place: China | collected 2014 ... | reverse complement strand
GAGATCAATACCCGCCTCTATGTGTGACGCAAGCTCCGGATCGCGATATTCGTCCCGATAAAGACGATAGAGCCGGTGGTTTTCCTTATCGAGCGCATTGCCGATCTGCTCAAGAAGCAGCACGGTATCACTGTATATGCGCGGATGCTGCCCGGTGGCCACAATGCTTTCGAAAATCTCGTCGACATTGGTCATATTGAAATTTCCGCATAGCATGAGGGCACGCGAACGCCAGTTGTTGCGCCGCAGAAAAGGATGGGTATACTGGAGGCCGCTGCGCCCGGTAGTGCTGTAACGCAGATGACCCATGTATACGTCGCCTACGAAAGGCTCGAATGCCGCTACTTCATCGGCATCCTTTTCGTTCAGATTTTTATCGATTGTTTTGCCGACAGTAGCGAATATCTCGTCGATAGCGCCGGCACCGAGCGCACGTTCGCGGAACACATAGTCGTATCCCGGAGGTGTAGCCAGTTTCACCACGCCTATGCCGGCGGCCTCCTGACCCCGGTTATGCTGTTTCTCCATAAGGAGATACAGGCGGTCCAGCCCGTAGGCATAGGTGCCGTATTTCTCCTTATAGAAAGACAGGGGTTTGCGGAGGCGTATCATCGCGACTCCGCATTCATGTTTAAGTGGTTCCATTTATCGGATAAAGAGCAGCTCGCGGTATTTTGGCAGAGGCCACATTTCATTATCTACGAGGAGTTCGAGTTTGTCTATACTGTAACGGATCTTCTCCATCTGCGGCAGTACGGTGTCATGATAGGCGATGGCCTTGTGACGCTCGTCGATGATAGTGTTGGCTTTTTTGCGGGCGTCGACCATGGCATGCACAGCGGCGCGGATCTTGGCTATATGACGCGCTATTTTCTCGATCACCTCGAGATTGCCCTCGCTGAGAGCCGCGGCCGAGTCGCCGAAAAGATCCTTGAGCTTGCAGGCATTATCTATGAGCATGCTCTGGTAGCGGGTAGCCACGGGGATGATGTGGTTGAGCGCCAGATCGCCAAGCACACGGGCCTCGATCTGGATCTTCTTGGTGAACATTTCCCACTTCACTTCGTTGCGAGCCTCAAGTTCCACTTCGGTAAAGACACCGGTACGGCCGAACATGGCTACCGATTCGGGCGAAAGATAGGCGTCAAAAATTTTGGGGGCCGATGTCTCGCAGTCAAGACCGCGGCGTGCGGCTTCCTCCTTCCATTCGTCGCTATATCCGTTGCCGTCGAAATGTATGGCTTTCGACTGTTCGATAAGTATCTTGACCTCGGCCAGGATAGCGTCGTCAAGTTCGGCGCCTTCGGCACGGCGTTTCTCGACTTTGGCATGGAAATCGGCGAGCTGATCGGCCACGGCGGCATTAAGCGCAATCATAGCGGATGCACAGTTGGCCGACGAACCTACGGCACGGAATTCGAAGCGGTTGCCCGTGAATGCGAATGGCGACGTGCGGTTGCGGTCGGTGTTGTCTATCAGAATCTCCGGAATCTGAGACAGACCGGTAGAATACCCTGCCTTACCCTTCAGAACCGAAAAATCGGCGCTGTCGCTCGCAAGAATCGCATCGAGAGCCTGCGAAAGCTGGCTGCCGGTGAAGATAGAAATGATGGCGGGAGGTGCTTCGTTGGCGCCGAGACGGTGGGCGTTGGTAGCCGACATGATAGAAGCCTTGAGGAGGGCGTTGTGCTTGTGCACGGCAGCCATCACATTGACCACAAATGTAATGAACTGGAAATTGTCGCGTGGTGTCTTGCCGGGTGCGAAGAGCTGGGCGCCACGGTCGGTACCGAGGCTCCAGTTATTGTGCTTGCCCGAGCCGTTTACACCGGCAAATGGCTTTTCATGCAGCAGGACACGGAAATTATGTTTGCGGGCCACTTCCGACATCACCGACATAAGAAGGAGATTATGGTCATTGGCAAGATTGGTCTCCTCATAGATCGGAGCGCATTCGAACTGATTGGGCGCCACCTCGTTGTGACGTGTTTTCAGAGGAATACCCAGACGGTGACAGCGCAGTTCGAGATCTAGCATGAACGCCTCGACCCGCGACGGGATAGCACCGAAATAATGATCTTCAAGCTGCTGGTTCTTCGCACTTTCGTGACCCATGAGCGTGCGGCCCGTGAGCATCAGGTCGGGACGGGCGCTGTAAAGACTTTCGTCGACCAGAAAATACTCCTGCTCCCACCCGAGATAGGACACTACATGGTTCACTTCCGGATCGAAATAGCGGGCTACGGCAGTGGCGGCCTTATCGACACTGTTGAGAGCGCGCAGCAGCGGCGTCTTGTAGTCAAGGCTCTCCCCCGTATACGAAATGAAGATCGTCGGGATGCACAGAGTCTTGTCGAGAATGAATGCAGGCGACGAGATATCCCAGGCAGAATAACCGCGGGCCTCGAAAGTATTGCGGATACCGCCGTTGGGGAAACTCGACGCATCAGGCTCCTGCTGCACAAGAAGTTTGCCGGAGAACTCCTCCACTACTCCGCCCTTGCCGTTATGCTCGATAAAGGAGTCGTGTTTCTCGGCCGTTCCGTCGGTGAGGGGATGGAACCAGTGGGTGTAATGGCGCGCACCGTTGTCGATAGCCCAGCGACGCATACCGTCGGCAATGCTGTCGGCAAGTTCGCGTCCAAGCGGCTTTTTATTCTCGATGGCATCAATCAGGGCATTGTAGACATCGAGGGGCAGGTATTCAAACATTTTTTTACGGTTGAAGACCAGCTCTCCATAGTACGCTTCGGGGCGTGCGTCAGGTGTTTCTACGGCAACGGCCTTGCGGTCGAATGCCTCTTCCACCATTTTGAATCGAAGTGAGGTAGACATATATCAGTTATTGTAAGGGATAGTTTATTCCAAAATAAAAAACCCGGTCGGGCAGGAGGCTCAATCGGGCGGCGGGGGCGGCAAGGGGTGCGTGCGAGGTAGTGAGGCGCTTAGATTCCGACTCGAAACCGATCATCTTGCGATGAGGCTTGGCCGGTACGGAGGTCTTGAAATCGAACCTCGAAGCACTTCTGTATTCGACGTGTTCCATTGCCTTAGAAATACGCCGCAAAATTACTGCTTTTTCCAATTCCTGCAAAAAACAGCATATATTTTTTTCAAAAAATCTGCGGATTACCGGATTCGCCCGGTACCATTAATAATAAGCAAGATATAAGACAGGTGTTAATTTAACATAAGTTTCAGCATGTTTTTTGTCCTATGAGGGAATTTTAGCTATCTTTACATTTTGAAACAGGAGGCTTCGGCTTCCGGCCTTAATCCACGACATAAAAACAACCAACATATATTCATACTTACTACAACCATGACCAAACTACCGATTCTGTTACTCCTTGGCGCAGCAACGTTCACTCCTTCTGCAATCAATGCCGGCCGCCCGGCCCACAACAAAGGCGAAGTCATTCTCCACGCATGGTCGTGGAGTCTCGACACCATTGCCGACAATATGAAACGTATTGCCGACGCCGGCTACGACTACGTGCAGACCTCGCCCGTGCAGCGCTGCTTCGTAGGCGAAAATGGCGGAATGGCCCTCTATTCGCAGCCCGGCGACAGCGTTAAAGGCAAATGGTATTACTACTACCAGCCGACCGACTGGCAGATAGGCAACTACATGCTCGGCGACCGCGACGATTTCAAAGCCATGTGCGACAGCGCATATAAATATGGAGTACGCGTGCTCGTAGACGTCCTTCCAAACCACACTGCCGTAGATCATACTGCCGTACTCCCTTCCCTTGATGCGGCTGTAGGCGGACATGAGAACCTTTTCCATGCCAACGGATTCAAACCAATCACGCAGTGGAACGACCGCCTCGAATGCACAACCGGCGAGATGGGCGGACTTCCCGACGTAAACACCGAAAATCCCGATTTTCAATATTATTATCTTCAGTATGTAAACGACCTCATCAACCTTGGCGCCCGCGGTTTCCGCTACGACACGGCGAAGCATATCGGCCTGCCGTCCGATCCGCTCGATCCCAAAGCTGAACGAAATAATTTCTGGGACATAGCCACAGGACGCGAGGGCGTGAAAGGCCTTTCGCTCCTCATGCCCGACAGCCTTTATATCTACGGCGAAGTACTTCAGGACAAAAATGTGAAAGAAGCCGAATATGCCGAATATGTCGACGTTACGGCAAGCAACTACGGCCACGCCCTGCGCGAAGCACTCGAAAAAGGCCTCGGCAATGTTGAAGGCGGCCTTGTCGACTGGCGCAATCCGGCCGGCGGCGACCGCATTGTCACCTGGGTGGAAAGCCACGACACATACTGCAACCAGCACGAATCAGCCGGTCTGACCGATGACCAGATACGTGCCGCCTGGACTTTCCTCACCGCACGCGAAGGCGGCCGGCCGCTCTTCTTCAGCCGTCCCGAAGGAAGCACCCGCGAGAACTACTGGGGCACCAACCGTATCGGCAACCGCGGCAACGACGAATTCTTCAGCCCTGAGGTTGTGGCCGTAAACAAATTCCGCCATGTAATGGCTCCTTACGGTGAAAATGTAAGTATCGATGCCAAGGCCAATGTCGCACAGGTAGACCGCGACGGGAAAGGTGTGGCTCTGGTCAATTTCAGCGATAAGAAAGCCAAAATCAAAATGGCCACCACTCTCCCGGACGGCGAATATACCGATGCCGTGCATGGCTCCGTCTTTAAAGTCAAGAACGGTACCATCGAAGGTCAGGCAGCTCCCCTCGCCTCCTACCTGCTCTACGCTAAATAAGAGGTCGTTTAATAACATAATAAATAATGAACCTAAAACCGATCACACAGAAGCGCGCATGGCTTGCCATGTGCGCTTTTGCGCTTCTGTCATCACATGCCTATGCCGGCGATCTCAAGCTCAGATACGATCGCCCCGCCGAATTTTTCGAAGAAGCGCTCCCCGTAGGCAATGGAAATCTCGGTGCTCTCGTATACGGACGCACCGGTCTCGAACGCATATCGCTCAACGACATTACCCTCTGGACGGGTGAACCTGAAAAGAACGTCAGGACCGATGGAGCGGCTGAAAAAATAGCCGCAATCCGCGAAGCGCTCGACCGTGGCGATTATGCCGCCGCTGATTCGCTACAGCACTTCATTCAGGGACATTACACACAGAACTATCAGCCGCTCGGCAATCTTCTGATAAGATATGCCAATGAGAAAACAGCCAGCGCCTATAGCCGCGATCTCGATCTTACCACGGCGGTTGCCGGTGTAGACAACGGCAACCGCACCCAGAGCGTTTTTGCTTCGGCGCCCGACTCCGTCATCGTAGTAAACCTTGCGGACAGAAATGGCCTTTCGGCTTCACTGAAACTCGAATCTCAGTTGCCGGTGAAAATCACGGCCGCGGGCGATGAAATATATATGGACGGGTATTGCGCCTATATGTCTTATCCGAGTTATGTGAAAGGCGACGGCGGCCTCGAATACGACCCGGACCGCGGCATCCATTTCCGTACGATACTGAAAGTGATTGCTCCCGACGGAAGCGTCAACGCCTCGGGCGACAGCCTGACCATAAGTAATTGTAAAGAAGCCACACTGCTGATCACCAACGTGACCAGTTTCAACGGATACGACCGCGATCCGGTGAAACAAGGACGCGACTACCGCGCACTTGCAAGGACACGGATCGACAGAGCCGCCGGTAAAGGCATTGCAGCCATAGCCCGCGACGCCCGCGAGGATCACAGCGCCCTCTTCGGCCGAGTCAGCCTCGATCTCGGCGCAACAGCGCCATCGATCAAGGCGCTTACAACCGACCGGCAACTGAAACTGTATACCGACTCCGCTCAGACAAATCCCGATCTGGAAGAACTCTACTTCCAGTACGGACGCTATCTTCTCATCTCAAGCTCGCGTACACATGCCGTTCCGGCCAATCTTCAGGGCCTGTGGAACGAAAGCCTCACTCCACCCTGGAGCAGCAACTATACAACCAACATCAACCTTCAGGAAAACTATTGGGGCGCCGAGACCGGTAATCTCACCGAACTGCACGAAGTTCTTCTCGATTATATCGACAATCTGCCGGGCAACGGCGCTGTGACCGCCCATAACCACTGGGCCGTAGATCGTGGATGGTGTCTGGGGCACAACACCGACATCTGGGCGATGACAACTCCCGTCGGACTCGGCCACGGTCAGCCCCAATGGGCCAACTGGAACATGGGAGGCGCATGGCTCGCCACGCACATATGGGAAAACTATCTCTTCACCCGCGACAGGAAAGCTCTCGCACGGAGATATCCGACACTCAAAGGCGCGGCCGAATTCGCTCTCGCTTGGCTCGACGAACGCGACGGCGTCCTGACAACATGGCCGTCGACATCACCCGAGAACAACTTTCTCTGGACCGGAGGCAAAGCCTGCGATACAAGCATAGGCACCACCGCCGATATTGCCATAATACGCGAATGCCTTGTCGACACACGCGATGCGGCCGCCACCCTCGGCATAGACAGCGAGCTTATCGCCGAAATAGACAGCGTGCTCCCGCGCCTTCAGCCTTATGCCATAAACCACGACGGCAGTCTCAAGGAATGGTCGCACAATTTCCCCGACTGCGATCCACAGCACCGTCACCAGTCACATCTCTTCGGCCTCTATCCCGGTCATCTGGTTTCAAACGAGCACACACCGTCGATTGCGAAAGCCGCTGCCAGGACCCTTGAGATAAAAGGTAAAGAAACCACCGGATGGAGCGCCGGATGGCGTGTCAACCTCCTTGCCAGACTCGCCGACAGCGAAGGCGCCTATGCCATGTTGCGACGCCTGCTGCGCTATGTTTCACCCGACAATTACCGCGGGCCCGACCGCAGACGCGGCGGAGGCACGTATCCCAATCTGCTGGACGCACACTCGCCCTTCCAGATCGACGGCAATTTCGGAGGCAGTGCGGGAATCACCGAAATGCTCGTGCAATCGACTCCCGATACCATCACCCTGCTGCCAGCACTTCCCGCGGCATGGCCGACAGGAAAAGTCAGCGGAATACGCACCCGCACCGGCATGGAGATATCTTTCGAATGGAAAGACGGCAAAGTCACAACGGCCGAGATCCGGGCGCCTAAAGGCGGCTCCGCCACACTTCTTGCCAACGGCAAGACAAGCGCACTCACACTCAAACCCGGCGAAACAAAACATCTCAGCCACTTCTGATTCCCAATCCTATCATACAAAAGCAGAGACTGCCGCCCAACAGTCTCTGTTTTTATTTTTACATAATAGGCGACAGAAGCATGGTATGGATCGAACGACCTTAGATCTTGTAGTTTCTAACTATAACCAAACGACTTCTATACTTCAAAAATGTCAAACATTCTTTTCTTCAATTCCATCATAGACTTATAAAATCCAAACCTCAAGAAAAGATATGCGATAAAAAAGAAAAACAGAAGAATGCCGACAGGAATCCATATACATTTCCCTCCTTGACCGGAGGCAAGATAAACAGTCATTTCAATACAAAAAAATAATACTCCGGCACACCAAAGACACATAAATATGAAAACAACTACATTCATACCGATTTCTAAATCAACTTCTGTGCCATGCGCCGTTTCTTTAAGCCATACTTTCGCAACAGCATTAAATGAATTTTTATAACTGAGATTGCGCCACACCATAAAACTATTTTCCCATATATAGCCCCGGAATTCAGCCTTACGGCATCGCTTGCTATCATCACAAGCATGTACTGTCACCGACTTCATGAAAATTATGATTTCGGAAACTCTTTTCTTACTCAGGAAACACTTTCTGCAAAAAGTCTTCATATTATATTTATCCCGACAAATATACGAAGAATTCGCGAGATTACGGCATAGATCGGGGAATAAAGCAATGTGTTGAGAGCTAGGAGAGATCGGCGTTGTTCGTCTTAGTGGTGCTTTTGACGAGAAATTCGGTTTTTGGAAGGGTTAAGCGAATGAATCGCTACTTATCCGTTGCCTTTTTTCTGGCTGGAAGCCCAGTCCTAAAGAGTGATTTACCGCTGGATTATTATCTCTGTTTAATGCCGCAGAACTTGTTTGTCGGGTATTCTTGCGACTGCAAATTTAGCAATATTTCTTCGCAATATGAAGAAATATAGGCTCCTGGATGGCGTCTGTGATTCCTATTCGTGGTTCCGCCGTATTTTGCTTATCTGCAAATAATTCTATATCAGTTAATTTTGCAAACAAAGAATAGAGCTATGAAACAGAGCGGATTAAAGGTTTCGTTCTACCTTAAAAAGAGCGAGATGTCGGAAGACGGCCTATGCCCGGTGATGGGACGCATAAATGTCGGCAGATACTCAGAGGCAGCCTTCAGTGCGAAGCTCTCGGCATCGCCGAAGGCGTGGATGCTCGGCCGTGCAACCGGCAAGAGCTCTGCCTCGCGTGAAATCAACCGTCAGCTTGACGAAATCAGAGCCGGTTGCCTTTCCTTGTATCAGGAGCTGTCTTCTGTTCGTATGAATGTAACCGCTGACGATGTAAAGTGCCTGATACAGGGGATGGCATTTGGGCAAGAAACGCTGATGGGGTATTTCAGCACGTTCATTGAGACCTTCGCGAAACGTGTGGGAGTCAACCGGGCACATGCCACACTTAAGTCCTACCGCTACACATACAGGTGTCTGACGGAATTTTTGGAGAAGGAATACAAGCTATCGGACATCCCGTTTACGGCAATCGATCGTTCATTTATAGACAAATATGATGTCTATCTGAGAACAAAGCGACGGCTTGCCATCGCGACTGTGGGGTTCCATACAACACGGCTGAAAATGATAGTATCGGAGGCAATCACAGACGGCATCATCACCGCTAATCCGTTTGCAGGATACGAGGCGGAGAAGCCTCGGCGTGAGCAGAAGTTCCTTACGTCGGAAGAACTTTACCGGCTGATGACAACCCCACTCCATGACAGCCTACTGTACCATGTCCGCGACCTGTTCCTGTTCTCATGCTATACCGGTATTCCCTACGGCGACATATGTCTTTTGACGGAAGATAATCTTGAAATGGCAGAGGACGGTATCGTATGGATCAAATCCTCGCGCAAAAAGACGAAGATGGAATATGAGATACCATTGCTTGAGTTGCCGCTGAGGATAATCGAGAAATACCGTGGTATGGCACCCGAAGGCAAACTGCTTCCGATGTATTGCAATTCCACCTTAAACGCGTATCTAAAAAGGATTGCCAAAATCTGTGGTATTGAACGCAGACTAGTCTATCATTGCGGCCGCCATACTTACGCTACCGAAATCACCCTGGCGCATGGAGTACCGTTGGAAACCGTCAGCCGGATGCTGGGCCATAACCGGATTACCACGACGCAGATTTACGCGAAAGTGACTGATGACAAAATTAGTACCGACACACAGAATCTTGACAGCCGGATAGCGTCACGCTTCACTGTATCAATTTAACAATTCTCAATCCGCATTATTATGAAAAAAGATAAAGACAACAGTATACCAAGACGGCGCAGTACATTTGCCGTACTCTTCTATATCAACCGGACAAAAGTCCGTAAGGACGGGACGTGTCAGCTACTCTGTAAAGTCAGCATAGATGCCGAATGGGAGCAGATAGGCACGAAAGTGTCTGTGAATCCAGATATCTGGAATCCAGAAAAAGGTCGTGCCGATGGGCGCAGTGCCAATGCCGTCACCGTGAACCGCGCCATAGACTCGTTGACAGCGCAGATAACCGAACATTATGAGGAAATAAAGCGCAGCCTCGGATTCGTAACGGCCGAACTTGTGAAAAACGCCATGAAGGGTATCGGTCGTAAGCCGTCGACTTTGTTGGCTCTTTTCCGGGAGCATAACGAGGAGTTTCACAAACGTGTGGGCGTTGACCGCACAAAGGAATCATACAAGAGTTATCTCAACTCCTACCGTCACTTGTCTGCATTTGTGTCCAGGAAGCGGGATATGGAGGATGTTCCGCTCCGCTCTCTTGATAAATCTTTTTATGATGATTTCGAGATGTTCCTTTGTTCAGACCGTGGGCTTAAGCCGAAATCGGTACACGAGCATCTTTACCGCCTTAAGAAAATGACGATGCGTGCCGTCAGTCAGGGAACGCTCCTCCGTGACCCTTATGCAAGGCTGCATCCCCCCTTGCCACGGCGCAAGAGCCGTCATATGAAGTTTGAGGACCTGAAACTGCTCATGGAAAAGCAGATTGACGCCCCGAATCTTCAGAGGGTACGCGATTGGTTCATCTTCTCCACCTTTACAGGGCTTGCATATGCGGATCTTAAACGCTTGTCGGAGGCTGACATATCACAGGCTCCTGACGGCACATGGTGGATACATGTCAACAGGCAAAAAACAGGAAGCCGCTCGGCAATACGCCTGCTTGATATCCCTATGCGAATCATGGAGAAATACAGGAATGAGAGGAAGAACGGCAAAATCTTCAACCTGTATTGCAGACACCACTTGATAAAGCTTACCCGACAGTTAGGCGAGAAATACGGTTTCTATCTAACCTTTCACAAGGCGAGGCATAATTTCGGAACTCATATTACGCTGCCTATGGGTGTGCCCATTGAGACTGTCAGCCGCATGATGGGACACAAGAGTATTACCACAACTCAGATATACGCCCATGTGACTGACCGCAAGGTAGATGAGGACATGAAGCGTCTGCGTATGCAGGCTCTCGGTTCTGAAATCTCCCTGATTGACGAAAGCATGGATGAGGAAATAGAAAAGAGAAGGAAATACAATTTCAGGAACAAGACGAGAAACGGTCTGTAATCGCAGACCGTTCCCGTCTGGACATGATAGTGGCGCATATTGTAGAACCCGAGGCTTTTATAGCCACTTCTGTTCTTCCATGCATTTACGGTGCGCCTTTTCAAGAAGACCCTGTATTTCGGATTCCCGGTACAGGGCCTTTCCCTGTACTATGTAGTAAGGGATAAGACGCCCGGTACGGTATTCCTGTAAAGTGCGTCGGCTCACTTTCAGCAGACGCGACAGCTCCTCGTCTGTGAGAAACCTATCACCCTTGAACATGGGACGCGCGACCGATTTCAGTTGTCCGAGGGATTGCCCGATATTTCCGAGGCGGCGTAGCAGGTCTGCGATACGCGGGTCGTTTTTGTCGATAAAATAATGGCTCATAAGTTTGATGTGTTGGGGTGATACGATGACTGGAGAAGGTTCTCGATATCTTCGGGCCGGTAGAAAAGCTTATTCCTTATGCGGCTGAACGGCAGGATGCCCTTGTCGCGGTAAGTCTGCAACGTACGTTTTGATATTCCGAGGATGTTGCATACATCCTCGTTGTCGAGCCATTTTTTAAGACCGATGTCTTCATGCTTCCGGCTCAACAATTCAGATGTTTCCTCGATTTCTCTGATTCTGGAGAACAGGGTGTCGAAGGTTCTGATGTCCATGCTTATTATTTCCATAATTTTACAGATTCCAAATTTTACAGTATGTTTTAGCTGCTCATAGCTGGTAGCGACTTCCCTTTTATCTGGAGGAATTCCTGTATCTCGGATGCCTTGTAGTATGTGCGCCCGTCTATCATGTAGTAGCGGATGAGTTTTTTCTGACGGTATCTCGCAAGGGTGCGTTTGGTGACACCGAGCAGCCGGCACAGGTCGTAATTGTCGAGCAATGTATCTCCGTCCAGACAATCCTTGAGACGGTTCATACGCTCGAATGCACGCTCTAATTTCTCAAAGCGTTCCATAAGTGCTGAAAACATCCTGTGCACTGTTTCGTGATGTAGCATAACTGGTTATTTTTAGTGAAACTGAATGGTCTGTTTGCACCGTTTTGCGCAATCGGTTATACTACAGATATTGGCTAATGCCGTGCCATAGGCGCCAAAAGACATGACAAGGCACCGGTATTCATCAGAATATCAGTGAAATAAAAACATTAAACTGTAAAATAATGGGAATCAGAGGTCTTGCATTTTGCAATACTTTCTGGAGGAATGCAATGGTCTATCGCACTTTGCGCCGGTAGATATTGCGGCAGATACCGTTTTTAAAACGGGTCGATTTGCATAATATCCACCCTGACCGTCCACAGTTTTGAAATATCCTGGTCCCTGTTTCCGCAATTTCGGGCAGGATATGGATTACCAGTTCGTCTATGATGTTGTAACGGAACAGTCTGGCCATAAGTTCAATCCCGTTCAAATCCGATACTTTGGCGGTGTATATACAGGATCTGTCAGTGCTGTCCTTGTCACACACAAGGTCAAGAATCGGATAATCCGCTTCAAGAATGTAAGTACCTCGTTTGAGCCAGTAACGAAAACCTTTGGCATCAGTCATCAACCAACACATCAAAAGACTGCCGGCATCTGGGAGGAAACCGTCGATTGTCATTGCCGTTATGATGCGTACCGTTGCCATGTCGTTTCATTTTCTATTGTGCAGCAAAAGAAAAGCGCGGTGAATACGCTTTCAGACAGTGGCTCTGGTAAGCCAGTAAAGAGAAACGTAACACCACGCTATGACAAGGCATAGCATAAGCATTACGCAACAGTGCTCTTTACTTCAATTTACCAGATTTCTGTCTGAGACTCTTGCGAACTTATGTATGTAAAAGTAGGCATATCGGAATACACCTACCAGTATTTTTCTATTTCACGCCCCAAAGTTACAAAAAAATCAGCAAGAATGGCTGTCTGTCAGGGCATAAATGTTACGTTATACCGTATTTATTCATTTTGCGATATAATGTCGTTGGATTGATGTTCAGCATTTTTGCCGCTTTGGTCTTGTTGCCGTTACATGATTCCAAAGTACGGATTATCAGTCGCTTTTCGGCTTCGTCATCTTTGATTGGACGCAAATTGCAATTGTCCTTTACAGCATTGTCATTTGAGAATGCTTTTATATTCAAGTCCGAGGCTGCGATAAACGGAGTTTTTGAGATGAGAACGGCCCGACGTACCCGATTCTGAAGCTCGCGGATGTTGCCGCTCCATGAATGCCCCAGCATAAGCCGCTCTGCATCTGTACTGAATCCGGATGTGTTCTTATGGAGTTCATCCGAAAATTTCTTGCGAAAGAATTCGGCCAACGGTAGAATATCTTCGGGACATTCTGCTAAAGATGGCTGGAGTATTTCGAACTCGCAAATCCGGTGATAGAGATCCTCGCGGAAACGCCCGTCGACTATAGCTTTTTCCATATCCTCGTTGGTTGCTGCAACTATACGGACATCGGCCCGTCGCTCGCTATTTCCTCCGACTGGCATATAAGTATTCTCCTGTAATACCCTCAATAATGATGACTGCGTGTTATAAGGAAGCGTACCTATCTCATCAAGGAACAGCGTACCGCCTTTCGCCGCGTCAAAATACCCTTTCCGGTCTGAATCCGCTCCAGTGAAAGCCCCCTTGATATGGCCGAAAAACATGGATGCTGTCAATTCCGGAGGGATAGCACCGCAATTCACTGCGACAAACGGCTCGTTTTTCCTGTGACTATTGAAATGAATGGTACACGCGATGGACTCTTTGCCGGTACCGTTGGCTCCGATAATCAAGACTGATATGTCGGCTGGAGCCACAAGTTCTGCCAAATGTAATGCCTCACGTGCTTTCGCACTGTTGCGCCTGAAAAGCCGTTCAAGTGAATGCTGAATAGTTACAACAGGATGTACCAGCTCTTTGACTATTTCGAAAAGTCTCTCACTGTGTACCGGCTTGGGAAGATAATCTTTCGCCCCCATCTTAATAGCTTTAACGGCATCAGTGTATGAGGCATATTCCGTCATAATAACAACTGGAATACCTGGTTTCTCTTTCTTAAGCCATGCAAGCAGTTACAGACCATCACCTTCGGGAAGGCGTACGTCAGAAAGTATCAGGTCGAAATCTATCTTGCGTATATGCTTACGTGCCACGACTGCATCAATTGCAGTTGTAACATCATATCCCTCTCGTGTAAGCCAGTCCTTCTGCATCTGCGAAAGGGTTACATTGTCTTCAACTATTAGTATCCTGCTCTTCATCCTTAATTTTTTCCAGTTCTTCGGTTATATTCTCAATCAGATTTTCCATTGCAGAAATGACATTTGTCACAAGATATTTAATATCAGTCGCAGTAACATTTCGAGTTTTGACTGCATTTCTTAATGGATACAGCCGGTTTTGAATTCCAAGCATTTCCCAAACCGGCATAATTCTGTGAATCACAGACGAAATACCATTCAAATCATTCTTCTCCAAGTTCCTTTTCAGTTCCTCAATGTCGTCGATTATTGATTCCGCAAGACTTTGTAGGATTATAGATTTGTCGGTTACATTGAAAATCAGGGGTGCAAAAGCTATCCGACTCTCACTTAACGGCAGCGGTTTTGCCATTATTATTGATATTCGTTCAAGCAATTCTTGCATGGAGAATGGTTTGAAAATACAACCAGAGAACCCTCGTTGAATTAGCGGTCGACTCTCGTCATCGTCTCTGGCTGTCATAGCCACCACAGGGATTTTCTTTGAATTACCGATATTGGACTTACGCAACAATTCAAGTAGTTCAACCCCATTGGTACCGGGCATATTTATGTCTGTGAGCAGTATGTCGTAATCAAGTTTGCGCATTGCTTTTACAACATCTGAAGCTGTGGCACATACAGTGCATGAAACCGCATTGCGCTCAAGCATCTCTTATGATATCACATTGGAGTGGATCGTCATCAATGACGATTACATTATGCGGTAGACGCAAGACACTGGCTGGTTTTGTCTCCAGAGTATCGGTAGATTCCATATTATTCGTCAACTCAAGTGGAATGGTTATATGGAAAGTTGTGCCTTTACCCACCGTGCTCATTACATCAATCGTACCGCCGAGCATGGCTACCAATCCTTTGGTAATGGAAAGGCCCAGTCCGAATCCTTCGACATGATCCACGTTGTCTGCACGCTCAAATGGTTTGAAAATACGTTTTACAGTTTCTTCAGACATCCCAATGCCCGTATCATTGATATCCATTACCAATCTACAATCTTCGTACAAAGCAACGATTCCCACTGAACCAGATTGTGTGAACTTTACGGCATTCGAAAGCAAATTGTCGGCAATCTGTTCTATCTTGTCCTCATCCCCAATAACTGTAACGTTGACATTTTTGTAATCGTGCTTGAACAGCAGTCCCTTGTCATTGATTATCTGTGCCGCACCAATAGCAATTCTATCAAGCATAATATTTAATCTGAACGGAACGTTGTTAGGGATCTCCTTTGCTTCGTTAAGCCGATAGACATCCAGCAAATTGTTGAGCAGGTGAACCACATGACGGCAAAGATCCCTTGCATTATTTAAATAACTGTCGCGTTTCTTTTTATCTCGGGTAGAGATAGCAAGTTCGGCACTACCGCTTATTACGTTAAGCGGTCCGCGTATATCATGGGATATGGTAAGTATTATCTTCTTGCGCATTTCAAGCAACAGTTCGTTTTGTCTTATACTTTCTTCAAGTTGTTTCTTCACACGTTTCTGATATCGGATATCACGTAATATAATTAAATAAGAAAGAATTAGTAAAACAATTAATGCTAAAGAAAGCCCACCAATCTGTTGATACGATTGGTGGCGCATAAAAGTGATATTGTTTTCGCAGTCGCGAATATTCTTACGAGCTCTGTTGTCAAGTTGCTGCATGATCAAATTGAGTTGTGCATTCAACTTCCTGTTCCGTTCAATAAGGCTATCTGTCAATTCTTGCAATCGACGTGTACGATTTGTATGCTGAGATACTGTGTTTATATGTTGTTTTTGCAACCTTAATGTAGCTGCTTCTGGCTGAATCTCTTCTTTTTTCCCGAAAAGGCCTAGAAACCCTTTTCGTTTCGGCTTTTTTGATGCTTCCTGTGTGCTTAGCAATCTTATATACGGAATATCTCTAACAATTTCATCATTAGCTTTTTGTTGAATCTCAAGAATCTGAGAGATCTTCAATAATCCATTGACTTTATCCTTAAGTAATCTTCTTAAGCTGTCAATTTGTATAGTAGGATAAGTTGTATTGAAATAATGCAATACACTGTCTAAAGATTTATGTTTTTGAATATATTCACTCCGATCTGTTTCTCCCCATTTAAATAATCCTTCTCCAGCAAGAGAGAATTCAGAAAAAGCTATGTTGAAATCAATGATATCTTCTTGCATTTTATTAGTTTCCCTATTTTGTTGTTCTAATGTATCTAATTTTATCCATTCATAATAATAGGCATAACCGATTAAACCGATACAACAAAAAATCAGTAAATAACCAATAGTCACAAGGCCTGGAAAGTGTTTCATAAACAGCACGAATTTACAGATGGTTTATTTGTTGGTTTTCAATTCCATAATAGATTAACACCTTTTTAAGTTTCAATACCTATTTATTTGTTAAAATTTATCACGTGATATCTATATCAACACCATCTAAATCAAATGTATACAAGAAATGCCATATACTTATAATCCCA
>ERZ836877.3785-NODE-3785-length-16495-cov-22.365024_pt1 | contig 16495 bp, 11 predicted proteins | sample MGYA00519469_ERZ836877 | MGnify/ENA primary metagenome ERZ836877 (study PRJEB31850, sample SAMEA3708809) | human gut metagenome | biome: human gut; feature: human-associated habitat; material: faeces | place: China | collected 2014 ... | reverse complement strand
CGGCATACACCTTCCGCGAGAACTACTGCTTCGCCGCCGGCGACCATGCCATCGATTCGCAGGACTCCCGCTACTGGGGCCTCCTCCCCGAGAAATTCATAGTGGGAGTCGCGGTCAAGTTTTAAGTTTTCCGTTGTCCGTTTTCCGTTGTCCGTTTTCCGTTTTATCGGACTGGTCTGACTGGTCGGACAAGTCGGACAACCTACAACAAACAACTAACGGAGAACCGAAAACAGACAACTGAAAACTGACAACGGACAACTGAAAACAGACAACGGACAACGGAAAATCAACAATTTTTATGAACGTATGAAAATTTTGTATTAAATTTGGCTCATAATACTGATTGACATGAAAAAAGATCTAAGCGTCATGAAAAGATACAGCATCTGTTGTGGCATATGCATCCTGGCGGCGTCGCTTCTCGGCGCCTGCGGTTCGCCGAAGGAGGGGGACTCGCGGGAGGGGGCCAAAGGTGGTAAGGAGAAGGTGGAGGAGGCGTCGAAGGTCACGGCCGTGAGTGTCGTGAAACTCCGCGACACCGACTTCAACCATGAGATTGTCAGCAACGGCAAGGTGACCGGCCACGAGAGGGCCGACCTGCGGTTTGCTACCGGCGACGCCATCATCACGGCTGTGTATGTGAAAAACGGTTCGCATGTGGCCAAAGGTGCGCGGCTGGCGATGCTCGACGACATTGAGTTGCGCGAGAAAGCGGAGCAGGCGGCCACGGCATTGGCGAAGGCGGAACTCGAACTCAAGGATGCACTTATCGGCCAGGGATTCGATCCTGACGACGCAGCTTCGGTGCCACCCGATGTGATGAGGCTGGCACGTCTGCGCAGCGGATACACGGAGGCGGAGGCCAATCTGACGGCGGCAAAACGGGCGCTGTCGGAGGCTGTGCTGACGGCTCCTTTCGCCGGCACCGTGGCCAATCTCACCGGAAAACCCTGGAACCGCCCAGACGGCTCGAAACCGTTCTGCACACTGATAGGCGCGGCGATGGACGTGCGGTTCAGCATACTCGAGAGCGAGCTTCCACTCTTAGCGCCCGGCGACAGGGTGGAGGTGTCACCCTATTCGTCGGCGCAGACCTACACGGGGCGCGTGGCGGAGATCAATCCTGTGGTCGACGAGAACGGACTCGTGGAGATCACTGCCTCTGTGGCGCAGGGGAAGGGTCTCTTCGACGGCATGAACGTGAAGGTCAGCGTGCTCAAGTCGGTAGGGCGCCAGCTTGTGGTGCCGAAGAGCGCCGTGGTGGTGCGCTCCGGGCGACAGGTGGTGTTCACGCTCGACAAAGACGGGAAGAGGGCCCTCTGGAACTATGTGCAGACCGGCCTCGAGAACCTGGATGAATATACCATAACCGACGGCCTTGAGGAGGGTATGGACGTAATCGTGAGCGGCAACGTCAACCTGGCCCACGAGGCGCCTGTTGCGGTAATGAGATAATTGACAAAATGGTACGCTTTCTCATACAAAGGCCGATCGCGGTCATCATGGCATTCCTGGCCTTCTTCATAATCGGGATCGTCACCTATAAGGCGATTCCGGTGACGCTGTTGCCGTCGGTCGACATACCGCACGTCACGGTGCGGATATCCGCGGCCAACACATCGGCACGCGAGCTGGAGAACACTGCCACGGCACACGTGAGGCGCCAGCTGCAGCAGGTGGCCGGACTGAAGGAGATACACAGCGAGAGCCGCGACGGCTCCGCCACCATCAGGATGGATTTCGACTATGGTGTAGACATCGACCTGGCCTTCATAGCTGTCAACGAGAAGATCGACGCTGCCATGAACTTACTCCCGCGCGACATGGAGCGCCCCAAGGCCATAAAGGCGAGCGCCACCGACATCCCCGTGCTCTATCTCTCCATGACCCTGCGCGAGGGTGACGACGAGGAGCGATTCCTCGAGCTGGCCAAAGTGGCCGACAGTTCCGTGCGCCATCGTCTGGAGCAGCTTCCGGAGGTGGCGATGGTCGACGTGACCGGGGTGCCGTCGCGCATGCTCCGCATAGTGCCCGACAAGGCGCGCACGGAGGCCGCGGGAATCACCCCCGCCATGATCGAGGGGGCGCTTACAGCCGCCAACGTAGCTCCGGGGAGCATGACCGTCAGGGAGGGGTATTACGAATACAACGTGTCGGTGGCCAACAGGCTGCGCACGCCGCAGGACGTTGCCGACATATACCTGCGCCACGGCGACAGACTGATACGCCTGGGCGACATAGCCTCCGTGGAGACCGTGGAGAGGGAGCCCGACGGCATCTCCGAGTATGGCGGCAAGCGCGCCGTCACCTTAGCGGTGATAAAGCAGAGCGAGGAGAACATCGACCGGCTCAAGGAAACGCTCTCGGCAGTTATCGCGGAGATGGAGAGCGAATATCCGGAAATCGCCTTCGCCGTGACGCGCAACCAGACGGAGCTTCTCGACTATTCGATATCCAACCTTGTGCAGAACCTGATACTGGGTCTCATCTTAGTGTTCCTGCTCACCGCCCTCTTCTTAGGCGACCTTCGCACCCCCTTCGTGATCGGCATCTCGATCGTGACCGCGCTGGTGCTGACTTTCCTGCTGTTTTATCTCTGCCACGTCTCGCTCAATGTCGTCTCGCTATCCGGCCTTATCCTGGCCGTGGGGATGATGATCGACAATTCCGTGATAGTGACGGAGAACATCACGCGCGAGCGTCAGGCCGGCCTCCCCTTGGCGGAAGCCTGCGACCGCGGCACTTCCGAGATGATCACCCCCTTGCTCAGCAGCTCGCTCACCACCGTGGCCGTGTTCGTGCCTCTAATATTCATGAGCGGCATAGCGGGAGCCATCTTCGCTGACCAGGCATTCTCGATCACGGCGGGATTAGGGGTGTCGTATGTGGTCGGGATAATGTTGCTGCCGGTGCTCTACAAAGTGTTCTTCACGCGGCGCGGCAAAGGTGGCGCCGCAGGGAAGGAGATCGCCTGGAAGACCACCGACCGCACCGACCGCGTGATGGCGCGGCTCTACAACAGAGGAGTCGACGCCGTTTTCGCCCATAAAGGGATATGGCTCGCGGCCACGGCCTGTGTCATACCCCTGTGTGCCGTGCTTTTCCGCGTGATGGATGTGGAACGCATGCCGGCCATAGAACAGGCCGAGACCATGGCGAGGATAGACTGGAACGAGAACATCGACGTGCGCGAGAACGCGCGCCGGGCACGCGAGGCTGTGGAGGCCTGCGGGAAGGAAGTGGTGGAGCACTCGGCGTCGGCCGGAGTGCAGGACTATATTCTCGATGCCGGAGCGGGACTGTCGCGCAGCGAGGCCGAGCTATATCTGCGCGCCGCCGGCCCTAAGGAGCGTGCGGAACTCGAGCGGAAGATGGCCGGGGTGATCGCCCGCGGATGGCCGGAAGCGACGGTGGAGTTTTATCCCCCTGATAATATTTTTGAGAAGATCTTCGCCTCCGATGAATCGGAGGTGGAGGCGCGGCTTACCCCCCGCGGGGCGCGCTCATGCTCCGATCCTGCGGAATACTCGGCGCTCGTGGAGCGTATCGCGGAGCGTGCCGGAGAGCCCGCGCTCACCGCGCAGACCCGAGTGCAGACCGACATCGTGGCTGACAACCGGCTGATGGCCCTCTACGGGGTAGATCCTTCGGAGACCGACCGCGCGCTGCGCTCCGCATTCCGCGAAGAGGCGGCCACGACACTGCGCACCTTCAGCGAGTATATGCCCGTGGCGGTCAGCACGCCGAAAGCCGACCTGCGGACGGCGCTGGCGCAGACCATGGTCGAGGCGAAGCGCCCCGAAGGTACTGACGCCGCCTCGGCCGGGAAAGCCCTGATACCGCTCTCGGCCCTCGTCACAACCTCGGAGTCGACCGACTTCCGCGAGATCCGTGCCGGAAAGAACGGCGAGTATCTGCCGGTGGCGTATGAGGGGACTGCCGATCCGGAAGCCACCGCTGAGGCGGTGACCGCGGCCGTCAGGGAGACGGGAGGATGGGACGCCGAACTCACCGGCTCGTTCTTCTCCGACTCCCGCATGATGGAGGAGATGGCCATGATACTGCTGGTGTCGGTGGTGCTGATGTATTTCATACTCTGCGCGCAGTTCGAGAGCTTCCTGCAGCCGCTGATCGTGCTGCTCGAGATTCCGCTCGACACGGCGTTCGCCCTATTCACGCTTTGGATATTCGGATTCTCGCTCAACATCATGTCGGCCATAGGCATAATCGTGACCTGCGGCATCGTGGTCAACGACTCGATACTCAAACTCGACGCCATCAACGGCCTGCGCAAGGAGGGACTGCCACTGCTGCAGGCCATACACACCGCCGGAGAGCGGCGCCTTCGCCCCATAGTCATGACTTCGCTCACCACGATAATAGCCATGGTGCCGATGCTTTTCACCGACGACATGGGAAGCCAGCTGCAGCGGCCGCTCGCCGTGGCCATGATCGGCTCGATGGTGGTCGGTACGCTTGTCAGCATCTTCATCATCCCCCTTGTATATTACATAATCTACCGAAAACACGACAACAATGTCATCACAGTACACTGACAAGATACGCGCCGCTGCTGCCGCCCTGGTCATGCTCCTGCTTCCCGCGGCACTCCTCGCGCAAAATCCCGGTGAGGGACGCACCGTGCGCCTCGGCCTGCAACGCGCCATAGAGATAGCCTCCGACAGTTCGCTGGCCTCGTTCCGCTTCCGCAACCTCTACATGGCAGGATTCTGGGAATACCGCTCCTTCAGGGCCAACCGCCTGCCGAGCCTCAACCTCAACCTTACGCCGGCGCGTTATTACCGAGACATAACCTCGCGCTACGACTATGAGAACAATATTGACGTCTACCGAGCACAGCAGTCGTATTACGCCTCGGCGGGGCTCGACATACGCCAGAATCTCGACTGGCTCGGCGGAACGTTCTTCATAGAGTCTGACCTGTCGTTCATGCGCAATTTCGGGGCATCGACGTTCAGCCAATACTCGAGTGTGCCGGTGAAGATCGGCTACCGTCAGGACCTGCTCGGATACAATGCCTTCAAGTGGGAGAAGAGGATAGAGCCGCTGAAATATGAGAAGGTGAAGAAAGAGCTGATCTACAATATGGAGACCGTGTCGGAGAGTGCCGTGTCGTATTTCTTCGACCTGGCCCTGGCACAGACAGAATACCGCCTGGCGCGGGAGAACCTTGTCTCGGCCGACACCCTCTACACGCTTGGCGAGAGGCGCTTCAGGATAGCCGCCATATCGCAGGCTGAACTGCTGACGCTGAAACTCGATCTGGTCAACGCCCGCAATTCCCTCGAGAACTCGCGCATAGCCCTGAAGAGGGCCAACGCCTCGCTGGCAGCTTTCCTCGGCATGGATCGCGACACGCGGCTGGAGGTGGAACTGCCGTCGCTGACTGCCCTGAGGAGGGTTGACGCGACGGAGGCTCTCATGCACGCGCGCGACAACAGTCCCTCAATACTGGAGCAGAGGCAGGCGGTGCTCGAGGCGCGGCAGACCGTAGACAGGACACGCAAGGAAAACCGTTTTTCGGCTTCGCTCAATGCCAGCGTGGGCTTCAACCAGGTGGGCGACAACCTCCGGGGCGCCTACCGCGACCTTATGCGTCAGGATCTCGTGTCGCTGTCGGTGTCGATTCCGCTCGTCGACTGGGGAGTCAGGAAAGGTAAGCTCAATATGGCGCTGAGCAATCTCGACGTGGCCGAGATTGCCGAGCGGCAACAGCTGCAGACGCTCGATGAGGAGGTGACGGTGACGGTCGATGACTACAACATACAGCTTGACCTCATAAAATCGGCCGAGGAGGCGATGGATCTCGCGGAGAGGGCCTACGCGCAGACGCAGCAGCGCTTCATGATCGGGAAGACCGACCTGAGCAGCATGACGCTGGCCTCTTCGCGCCGGCAGGAGGCCTCGAAAAACTATATATCCGCGCTAAAGAATTATTGGCTAAACTACTACAAGCTGAGACGCCTGACGCTCTTTGACTTCGAGACGGGCCTGGCCCTGACGCGTAAGTTTGATCTTGACAACGGGGTGAGATGAGGTCGGGATTCTCCATAATAGTGATAGCCATCGCGCTCTCGCTGCTTGGGCTGCTGATGCTGCCCGGGCTGCCGGTGAAGCTCTTCCCATCGCGCGAGCTCCCTTCGCTGACGGTGTCTTTCTCGATGCCGGGAAATTCCTCGCGGGTGGTGGAGCAGGAGGTGACAGGCCGTCTGGAGGGAGCCCTGACAAGGGTGAAGGGGGTAAAGAAGGTTGACTCCCGCTCGTCGGCGGGGAGGGGATCAGTGACTGTCAGTCTCGACAGCCATGCCGATGTGGAGATGGCGGCCATGGAGGTGTCGGCGATCGTGAGGCAGCTATGGAGCGGATTCCCGGAGGGGGTGACCTATCCCGTGGTCTCCACCCGCAAGGCCAACAATGAGGCCGGAGGCCCTTTCATGACTTACACGGTGATCTCGCCGGAGTCGCCCATGGCTATCGAGGCCTATGTGAGAGACCGGGTCTCCCCAGTGCTCTCCGATATTGCCGGGGTGGCCGAGGTGAGCATCAACGGGGCTTATCCGATGGAATGGAGCGTGGAATATGACTCCGACCGGCTCTCGGCGCTGGGGCTTACCCCCGGCGATCTCGCTGACGCCATAGGGCGGCATTACGGGCAGGAATTCCTCGGCATGGCCCGCAGTGGCGAGCGCACGCTGCGTGTTGTGAGGAAGCCGCAGGGGGACGCCGCGACGTTCGACCCGGCGGCGATCCATATACGGACGGCCGCAGGGGAGACAGTGTCGCTCGACCGCCTCGTGAGGGTGCGCCACTCCGAGGGGAAGCCTTCGTCGTATTTCCGCATCAACGGCCTCAATTCGATATACCTCAACATCGTGGCCGGGGAGACTGCAAACCAGATCGAGACCTCCGACGCAGTGGCGGCGAGAATGGAGAAGATAAGGGAGACGGCGCCGGAGGGGATGGAGTTCATACTCGGTTCCGACCGCACGGAGAGCATTCGCGAGGAACTCGACAAGATATACTTCCGCAGCGGCCTGACGGTGCTCATACTGCTTGTATTCATAGTCATCGTGACCCGTGATCCGCGCTACACGCTGCTGATCACCATCAGTCTGGCCGTGAACCTCGCGGTGGCGCTGATCTTCTACCGCCTGCTTGGCATAGAGATACAGCTCTATTCGCTGGCCGGAATCACCATATCTCTCAATCTCGTGATCGACAACACGATCGTGATGTGCGACCACTACATGCGCCGGCGCGACCGCCGGGCTTTCCCGGCCATACTCGCGGCCACTCTCACCACTGCCGGCGCACTTGTGGTGGTGTTCCTGCTCGACGAGGAGGTGAGGCTCAATCTCCGCGATTTCGTCACGGTGGTGATCATCAACCTGCTTGTGAGCCTTGCCGTGGCCCTTTTCCTCGTGCCGGCGCTTGCCGACAGGATGAGGGTCGGGAGGCGCGCGCGACGCCGCCGCCCACGCCGTGGCCACGGACGCTCCATGGTGCTTTTCCTGGCGCGCGTCTACAGAGGCTATATACGCTTCGCCCTGCGTTGGCGTTGGGCCTTCTTCCTGCTGATGGCCGCGATAATAGGGGGCACGGGCTGGCTTTTCTTCGAAAAGGTGAGGGAGGGGGTCTACTTCAACCGCGATACAGATACGGAGAAGCAGCTATATATCAACGCCTCTCTTCCCAATGGCTCGACCGTGGCGCAGATGGACGCGCTCATAAGGCGTATGGAGGCATTTCTGGCCACACAGGAAGGTATAAGTATGTTTGAGACTAATGTCTACAACGGACAACGGGGTTCGATATCCGTTCGTTTTGACAAGGATAAGGGTTCGGGAGCCTATCCCTACCGGCTTAAAGCTGAGGTCGTGGCCAAGGCGCTCACGATGGGTGGGGGCAGCTGGAGTGTATACGGCCTCGATGACAACGGCTTCAACAACGATGTGCGCGAGTCGGCGGGTAGCTACCGCGTGAAACTACTCGGTTTTGACTACGACGAACTTATGGCACATGCCATGGAGCTTCGCGATTCGTTGCTGACACTACGGAGGATAAAAGAGGTGGATGTGAGGTCGGATTTCTCCTACTGGAAAGATGACTACACGGAGTTTCAGCTCGACATCAGGCGGGAAGATCTGCTGAAGGCGGGAGTGACTGTCGGGGAGTTATACGGGGCGTTGAGTTCGGCGTTCGGGCGCGACATACATGCCGCCACGGTGGTAGACGGGCCGTATGCGGAGCCGATAAGGCTTTCGTCGCGTCAGAGCGGCATCTACGACGTGTGGTCGCTTACTAACGTGCCCTTCAATGTGAGAGGGAAGAGTTTCAAACTGTCGGATTTCGCCAGCTTCGGCAAGTCGCAGGCTCCGCAGGATATAGTGAAGGAGAATCAGAGCTACAGACTCTGTCTGCAGTATGAGTATATCGGCTCGGCAGAGCAAGGGAAGAAGGTGCTGGAGCGAAAGCTTGAGGAATTCAACGCCACCCTCCCCGCGGGTTATTCGGCCGAGAGGGATGAGAACGTGTGGGGCTGGAACGAGAAAGACCTCTCGCGTTACTGGCTTCTGGGGCTCGTGGCGCTCATCATCTTCTTCATATCGGCCATACTTTTCAACTCTCTGGCGCGACCGCTCGCCATCATCGCTGTGATTCCGATGTCGTATGTGGGAATCTTCCTGACGTTCTGGCTGTTTGATCTCAAGTTTGACCAGGGTGGCTTCGCGTCGTTTATTCTTCTGAGCGGCATCACCGTGAACGCCGCCATATATCTGATAAGCGAGTTCGGGGGCCTGCGTATGAGGGACAGAGCCGGTGCCTGCGACCGCCGCCGGGCGGTGAGGAGGTATATGCAGGCGTTCAGGGTGAAGATCATGCCGATACTGATGACGGTGCTATCCACGGTGCTCGGGTTCATACCGTTTCTTGTCGGGGCGTCGAAAGAGGGATTCTGGTTCCCGCTTGCCGCCGGCACAATCGGAGGTCTGGTATTCTCCCTCTTCGCCATCGTCTTCTATCTGCCGCTGCTGATTTTGCGCCGCGCGCCGCGCAAAAGAAGAGTCAAGAGTCAAGAGTGAAGAGTGAAGAGTGAAGAGTGAAGGGTCAAGAGTTATTCCATCGCCTGCGAGGAGGTAGCCCTGCGCTTCCGGCGCTGACCTGTCCTTATATGTGGCGATGAAAAAACGTCGGCTTGTCGGTCATATCTGAAAAATAAAGGCCTATAAGCCGATGTTATATTTTGTGGTGAATCAGATTTTTATTAACTTTGGGGAGTTATTGGCCGATAAAGGCAATAACAAGGTGCAAATACATTTAATCTAAATCATTAATCGTTGTGAAAATCGTAAATTTTATCAGGAGAGCCGGCATTGTGTCGGTTATGGCCGGTGTCGCGTCTGGATCTTTCGCCCAGGTCTCGTCTGACGGCGGGAAAACGACTGTCGACTTCTCGTCGCATGTCGCGGGACAGAAAGGACGGTACGTGGTCATGCGCGCGGACAGCCGCTTCGGGGAATACAAGCAGGTCGGCAAGACGTCGAAACCTGTCTTCGTAGACAAGCATCCGGGGAAGACTTGGACTTCATGCTATTACCGGATTCTCGATGAGAAAGGAGACACCGTGGCTCTCATGTCGCGCGACATCGATCTTTTCGGGGAGAATGTCTATGTCTTCAGCCCTTCCGACGACATGACGGCAGTCGGGAGAGAGATCAATGCCGTGCACGCCGCCATGTTCCGCCAGGAGATGAGCCCCGAGCGCTATGCCATATTGTTCCGCCCGGGCGACTATACAGAGGCAGGGCTGCTGAAGATACCTTTCTACGTGCATATGGCCGGTCTGGGCAAGACCCCCTATGAGGTGAAGGTTGACAATATCCACACTCCTCCGCATCTCAGGAACGACAACGGCACATGCACTTTCTGGAGGTCGCTGGAGAATCTATCGGTGGTCGGGCCGGAATCGTATGACCACGAGGAGATGTTTAACTGGGCCGTGTCGCAGGCCGCTCCGATACGTCGTGTATATTCGCAGCGGACGGTGCGCTATCAGTGGAAATACGGCTGGGTGAGCGGCGGATTCACCGCTGACTGCAAATTTGACGCTCCGGCAGGATCTGACGGCCAGCAGCAATGGTATACACGCAATTCATATCTCGGCAAGGGTCGCGGCAGGTTTGCCGAGGGTGCCTATAACTTTGTGTTCAACGGCGTGGAGCTCGGCGATGGCGCTGATAAAGAAAGCTATATCTGCGACGACTGGACCAAAGGCAGCAACGTGACTTTCATTGAGGAGACTCCTGTGGTGCGCGAAAAACCGTTTCTCTTCGTCGGCGACGACGGACGGTATAAGGTGTTCCGCCCTGCCCTGAAGAAGAACTCCAAGGGGGTGAGCTACACGCGTGACGATATGGGGAAAGGGGAGACGCTCGATCTTCTCGACAGTTTCTTCATAGCGCGGCCCGGAGTGACGGCGGCTGAGATAAACGCGAATCTGAAGGCAGGTAAAAACATACTGCTGACTCCCGGCATGTATGAGATATCGGAACCGATACGCGTATCCCGTCCGAATGCTATAGTGATGGGTTTGGGATGGTCCACGATCGTGCCCGGACCCGAATGCCGCGATGCCGCGATGGTGATAGACGATGTGGACGGGGTGCAGGTGGCGTCGATTCTTTTCGACGCGCATAATTCGTCGACCAACCTTCTCCGGGTGGGTGACGGTGTCAGCGGTCGCAGCCATAAGGATAATCCTGTTGTGCTCAATGATCTTTTCTTCCGCATAGGTGGCTTCATGCCTCATAAGGTGCATGTGGATTGCGCCGTGGAGATCAACAGCGACGATGCGGTGGGCGATCATTTCTGGATCTGGCGTGCAGACCATGGTGTGTATGGTTCGGTGGGCTGGGATGTGAATACAGCCGACCATGGTCTGGTGGTCAACGGACGCAATGCCACGATCTACGGACTTTTCAACGAGCATTTCCAGAAATACCAGACGCTCTGGAAAGGCGAGGGTGGCAGAGTGTATTTCTATCAGTGCGAGACTCCGTATGACGCTCCCTCGCAGGAGGTGTTCATGAGCGAGAACGGCACTCGTCCCGGTTACGCGGCCTATAAGGTAGCTGACAATGTAAGGTCACATCAGGCTTATGGCATCGGCATCTACGATGTGCTTCATCACGATATCTGTTTCGAGAATTCGATAGAGGTGCCCGACAACAAGGGGATCGAGATGTTCCATCTTGTCAATACGAGTTTCATTCCCGGCGACAAGAAGGGCTTCAACTCTGTGATCAACGGTATCGAGCCGAGCACATACACACATGCTAAGCAATATGTGGCGCGCGTGCCTGAATTTATCGGTAAAAACTGACGTAAAAACGTGCGGCCGGAGACGCTTGGGGCTCCGGCCGCGCATCCCCTCCGCGAAACGGGGGGATGGGGTTGTAAAAGATTGATGATATCATGGAGAAGAAGAAAGAGAAACGGCTGCTGGCGCTCGACGTGATGCGGGGCATCACGATCGCGGCGATGATTCTTGTGAATAACCCCGGGACATGGAGCGACATATATTCTCCTCTGCGGCATGCGGAGTGGAACGGGCTGACGCCTACCGATCTTGTGTTCCCTTTCTTCATGTTCATAATGGGCGTGTCGACATACATGTCGCTGCGTCGCTATGGTTTTCAACTGTCGTGGTCTGCCGTGTCGAAGATACTGCGGCGCACTGTCGTGATTTTCATGATAGGTCTTGGCCTTGCCTGGACAGGGCTTTTAGTCGACGGGATGGCTTCAGGGAAAGCTCTTGCGGATGCCGCCCTGTCGTTTGGCGATATAAGGATACTCGGAGTACTGCCTCGTCTGGCGCTTGCTTACGGGATCGGAGCGCTTCTTGCCCTTTGCTGCGGCACGAGGCATCTTGCGGCTGTGACGGTTGGCATACTGATCGCATATGCTCTGATTCTTATATTGGGGAACGGGTATGAGTTTTCCGAAAGGAATATTATAGCGACGATCGACCGTATTGTGCTCGGAGAGTCGCATATGTATACAGACCGGATAGGAGACGTGGCCATGAGGTTTGATCCGGAGGGGTTGCTGTCTACGCTTCCTTCGGTGGCGCATGTGCTCATAGGTTTTATGGCCGGGAGAATGCTGATGGGGGAGAAGGACAACAACCGCCGTGTGCTTATGCTGATGATCATGGGAACTTGTCTTACTTTCTCAGGATTTCTTCTTGACTACGGTTTCCCGATCAACAAGAAGGTTTGGTCGCCGACGTTCGTGCTCACTACCTGCGGACTTGCCGCACAGACGCTGGGATTGCTTATCTGGTTGATCGACGTGAGGGGGAAGGCGGGTTGGTGCCGGGTTTTCGAGGTGTTTGGCGCGAATCCTCTGGCCTTGTATGTCTTTGCCACCTTGCTTGCCATACTTGCCGGCAATACCGTGCAATGGGATATTATGGATGGTTGTCTGATACCGCTATGCATGGGAAATCTCCGGCTGGCGTCGTTGCTTTACGCACTGCTTTTTGTCATGGTGACATGGCTACCGGGGCTGTATCTATTCTGGCGCCGTATCTATATCAAGATCTGACTTCTGGTAGGGAGTTTCCCGTTTTCCGTTGTCTGTTTTCTGTTGTCCGTTTTCCGTTTTCCGTTGTCTGTTTTCTGTTGTCTGTTTTCCGTTTTCTGCGTGGGATTGGAGAGGGTAACGCCGGTTGAGTGTTATATCGATTTCTGGTTGACTGTGGGTGTCCCACTGTCCCACGGTGGGACAGTGTGGCACAGTGGGACAACCTGGAGTACGAATAACGGCAGATTACCGCAATCCGAACATTGTTGAAATAATGTTGAATTTCGGTTATGTCAATAATTTCGGTAGTTGTGTCAATACAGTTTCAACGCTTCTTTATGACAACGGCAGTTTTCCTGTGGAGTTTCTTCTCGGTGATTATACCACTTTCAAGGTTGTGGTGAAAAACGCGGACGTCATAGAAAATGGCACCAATAGTGTCACCAATAGTGTCACCAACGGAACGATACGGAACGATGCGGAACAATGGCGGAACGATACGGAACAATGAGGAATTACCTTTAAATATTCAAGATTTAATTCTTACACAGATTAGAAAGGATAAGCGAAACAGCATTAAACAACTGTCAAATATGTTCAATAAGACAAGGGCCTCCATATTCCGAATAATCGAAAAATTAAAATCCGACGGCAAACTCCGCAGGGTTGGCCCTCTTAAATCCGGCACATGGGAAGTTGTTGAATAGTTGCAACTTCTTATGAATGAGACAGAGTCTGACGAACTAAAATGGTTACGAGCGGAGAATGCGCGGCTACAGGCATTGCTGTCTCGTCATGGCATTGTTGTGGACGAGCCGGTGTCTGCTTTGCCTCAAAAGTCGGTGCTATCTTTGGAGGAGAAGGCAGAACTCATATTAAAAATGAGACTCCAAAAGATATGGTAGGAAACTATTCCTTTTGAGGATTACATAAAATTAGCTGCATATGGCTGATAATCAAAATTAAAGTGTTACTTTTGCAATATGAACGACTTGACAGTATCAAATATCGAGCGGTAGAACGTGTTGAACAACAATTATGCCCTTCAAGCTATCCAAGAGAACTTGGATGTCAACGGTCTGCGCTTCCACGACCAACTTCTTTTCACTACTAAAATGGTAGCGGATTTCTATGGGGTGGATGAGAGAACCATTAAGCGTTACGTCCAGGAACATGGGGATGAACTTCGAGCAAACGGTTATTTTTTAAGTGAGGGTAACTCGCTTAAAGAGCTGAAGTTACATTTTGTTGGGGACATCAATGTCCCTAAGTTTACCCGTCAGTTAGGAGTATTCACATTCCGGGCATTTCTGAACATAGGGATGCTTCTAACTGAAAGTGAGAAAGCCAAGCAGCTCCGCACGCGCATACTCGATATTGTCATTGCCACTATCAACGGACGCGCCGGAGGTGGCATTAAGTATATCAACTGGAGAGACCGCAACTATCTTCCTACCGCACTCAACAAATAGGATTATTCGTGAGTTGTCAAATAGCGCTTGTCGAGCTTTAGCTGGGAGCGCAATTCCTAAGGGAATTTGACCAACTGATAAATAATCAGTAAATTTGCAATATCAGGGCAACTGAAGTAATTATAAGGCATGACACGGTTGATTACAACGCCGCTGTTCAGACAATAAAAGAAGCGATCCTTCGCAGTCAGTATCAGGCGGCGAAGTTGGTCAATCGTGAAATGCTCTCACTCTACTATGGCATTGGACGATATATTTCAGCTAACTCTCGCGAAGGATTTTGGGGAACCGGTGCCATAAGAACGATCTCAGAGAGACTGCGCAAGGAACTTCCTGGACTGAAAGGGTTTTCTCAGACCAATCTCAAATATATGAGAATGTTTTATGAGGAATGGTCGCCAGTTATCGAATCCAAAATCTCTAAATCGTCAGCCGTGGCTGACGGAATTGATACAGACTCCCTTTTGCTTTCTAAATCTAAGCTTCAGTCACCATATCATAATTTTGGCAGAAGAAAAGAATATTGAGAAACGCTGGAAATATATCTGTCTGGCAATTGAAAATAAATGGGATAAGCGTTTCCTTAAAGCTCAGATAAAGGATAATGCAGCAGATAAATATGGCGCAATGCCTTCAAACTTCAGTGTAACAATCAAGGAGAGCCGCGATGCCATCAAAGCTCTCAGTATGTTCAAGGATGAGTATCTGCTTGATTTTGTCAATACTGAGGAAATCGGGATTCGAGATATACAAGACATCGATGAGCGGGTTGTTGAAAAGGAGATAATCCACAATATTAAGAAATTCATCATGACATTCGGGCGTGATTTCGCTTTCGTCGGCAACCAGTATCATCTTGAGGCATTCTCTGAGGATTTCTTTCCCGACCTGTTGTTTTTTAATCGAGAACTGAACTGTCTGGTCGTTGTGGAGCTTAAGACCGGAAATTTCAAACCTGGATATCTGGCTCAACTGATGACGTATCTCCGTATTCTTGATGACAAGATGAAGAAACCACACGAAAATCCGTCAATCGGCATCGTGCTGTGTAAGAACGCTAATAAAGACTTTGTCGAATATGTCATTCCGGATTATGCCAAGCCTATGGGCGTAGCCACATATCGCCTTAGTGAGGATATGCCGGAAAAATTGCGCGAGGCATTGCCGGATGTTGAAGATCTGAAGAAATTACTCTGATTTTTTATCGACAACTATACGGAGAGGGATGTGCGCCACACGTGCCTAGGTCTTGCTATATTCAAAGGTTTTTTGTAGTAGAAGAAAAAGTACAAGGCTTTTGTAGAAACTTACAAAGAAAAATGGTGGCTGATTTCTATGATGTTGATTTGTCAATGATAGATCGTTATCTCTCATAATATGCCGATGGATTAAAGCATAATTGATATGTTTTAAGTGTGGGTAAGTGACTGAAATAATTTAAGATGCAATTTGCTCCCGTCATAAATGTCAGGAGCAAAACCACCCAACTTTGCTTATTCAATTTTCGCGCCGTGCTCAATGTCGGTATGTTGTTGACTGAGTCAAAGGAGATACAATCTGGCTTACTTAGCGTCAGATTGCTGACTTGTTTGGGACAAAACACATGGCTATCTCTAAACACCTTAAGAACATCTTCGCATTTGGCGAACTTCAGGAGGATATGGTTATTCCCAAAATGGAAACAACCACACAATACGCACTCTCCTTCTTGCCGATAGTTTATGCTTACGTTAAAGAGAAAATAGGGTGGGTCAGCGAAGATCATGTCAAACTATGGAAGTATGAATTTTAGTTTAAGGCAACGGGTGTTTGGGATGTATTCCTGAGCTATGTGGGATTCTCCAATAAATATCAACTCCTCAACCCTGCTTTTTGTCATCCTGGAAGAAGAATGGCGCAACCTCCATGACACCTTGGAGCAAATCATCGACCTGATAACCCGCCGCAACGCCGATGACTCCAGCAGCGAATGGATAGAATCTGAAGATGCGAGGAAAATCCTCGGAGTTTCTCCAAAGACCTGGCAAAACTACCGCGACAAGCGCATCATTCCCTTCTCACAGATCGGCCGCAAAATCTACGTCAACCGCGCCGACCTTGACGCATTCCTCCGAAAACATCGTATCCCTGCTATAAAATAGCAAATTTTTCAATGGCAACCGGTTGTGTTTTACAGCATAACCGATTGTCATGTCAAAAATTCTTTGTAACTTTGCATTAATAGCAACCATAAAAATCTGAATATGGCCGAAACGGTTTAAACCCACAGGCAGCGATGCCGCCAAACCACCCAAAATCAGAAACTCCCAAGCAGTCGTTGCAGGCTCGGCCAGCCTTCAGATAACTGCCGCCGGAGTTTTTGTTTTTCATAGATATGGCAAATGCCTTAATTGATAATTCCGAGCAGTTTA
>ERZ836877.3779-NODE-3779-length-16513-cov-9.404606_pt1 | contig 16513 bp, 16 predicted proteins | sample MGYA00519469_ERZ836877 | MGnify/ENA primary metagenome ERZ836877 (study PRJEB31850, sample SAMEA3708809) | human gut metagenome | biome: human gut; feature: human-associated habitat; material: faeces | place: China | collected 2014 ... | reverse complement strand
TGCACATCACGCGGCTGTGGCTGCCGGCGGTGGTGTGGATGCGGTCGATGACCTCCGTGGCAATGTCCACAGCAGTGTGGAAGCCAAAGGTCACATCGGTGCCAAAGATGTCGTTGTCGATGGTCTTGGGCAGGCCGATGATGTTGAGCCCTTCCTGCGAGAGCAGGTTGGCTGTTTTGTGGGTGCCATTGCCGCCCAGGCAAAGCAGGCAGTCCAGCTTGGCGTCCTTGTAGGTCTTTTTCATGGCGGCCACTTTATCGACGTTGTCATCCTCCACCACGCGCATCATTTTAAAAGGCGTGCGCTTGGTGCCCAGGATGGTGCCGCCCAGGGTCAGAATGCCGCGGAAATCGTCCTCGGACATCTCCTTGTAGTCCCCGTTGATCAGGCCGCTGTAGCCGTTCAGGATGCCGACGATCTCCACGTTGTCACCCATGCGGGCGTACAGTGCTTTTGCTACACCGCGGATGGTGGCGTTCAGGCCCGGACAGTCGCCGCCGGAGGTCAGGATACCAACACGTTTTTTCATTCAAAAGCCCTCTTTCCTCTGAGCTTCAGGGCCGCTGACCCTGAGCACACTATTTATAGTATAAGAGTATTCCGAATGAGGGTGGGTGTCAAGCCATCTGGACAAAATTTTACATGCTGCCGTGCTGCAAAAGCGCCCGGCAAAAAAGTTTGCGGAAAAAGCAAAAAAGTGGTTGACAAGGACACACTCTTCGGGTATAATATCCCTTGTCAGCAGCGCCGAGCCGCTCCTGACAAACCGAATAATGGGGATTTGCATAGTGGTAGTGCGGTAGACTCTGACTCTACTTGTGGGAGTTCGATTCTCTCATCCCCAACCAGACCGCAGCCCAATGGGCTGCGGTATTTTCGGGGCATAGCGCAGTTGGTAGCGCGCCTCGTTCGGGACGAGGAGGCCGTGGGTTCAAATCCCGCTGCTCCGACCAAAAAAAGCAGACACACGTTTGTGTGTCTGCTTTTTTGTTTGTCGGAGCAGCGGGATTTGAAAGAGCACGGGCCGCGCCGCAGGCGGGGCAATCAAAAGCCCGGTGGGCTTTTAATTAGTGCGAGGGTCCCACCCGGTAGGAACGTCTACAGGGGTGCATGCTGCAGGAGCAGCGGGATTTGAACAGGGCGGCGGCATAATCGTCCTTCAGGTAAGGGTAACCGACCGTTTTGGAGAGGAAGCCGGTGCCGCCGCCAAGGATGAGATGCGGGGTGTCTGGAATGTTTGCGACGGGGTGGCCCTGCGGGAAGTGCGACAGGAAGGCATCCTGATAAAAGCGGCTGAACTCGGCGATGGCTTCCAGCAGGGAAAAGGCGTCGGCCTGCTGCAGGTACTCGCTGACGCAGGCCGCCAGAGCCGCTGTCAGCTTGAGCTGGTCGTAGAGGGAAATGTCCCGGTCCTTTTCCCGCGCGGTGCTGGCAGGCAGGGCGCTGCACGGGAATTCCAGCAGGCCCAGCAGCGCGTTTGCCTGCGCCGGGCTGAACTGTTCTATTTAGAAAAATTTGATTCCCTTGACCAGCTGGAAAAGGCTATTGTTGAGTACATCGACTATTATAATAATCGCCGAATCAAATTAAAACTAAACGGCCTGAGCCCTGTGCCGTACAGGATTCAGACCGTTGGGGCCGCTTAATTTGATTTTTGTCTAACTTTTGGGGTTCATTTCAAAAAGTATGCCGCTTTTTTGTGGTGCGAACCGCGCAGGAGGTGCGCGTGAAAAACATGAAATTTTGAGATCTTGCACCGAAAATTCCAACTGCGGCTGCTCCGGCGGGTCTGGCCGCTGGGCGTGCTGCTGGCAACGCTCCTGCTGGCAGTGCCGGCGTGCTGGGGCATGTGGAGCAGCCGGGTGTACCTGACCGCAGCGGCACCCGCGCAGACGCAGGCGGAAACAACGGCGCAGCTCCACGAAAAGAAATTCCTGCCCGGCTTTGCGGAGGATGTCTGGGAAACGGCGTCGCTGGATAGCAAGACCGAACTGGCAAAGCAGCTGGCCGCCTATGAGCTTGCCATGCTGGGGGTGCCGGACGGGACAGAGATCACGGTCCAGTTGCTCGACGAGGACCGGTTGGGCTACTACAGCGCTGCTTCCCGGCAGATCGTGCTCTCCCGGTCTGTGCTGGAAAGCGGGAGTGCGCAGGAGACCATGGACACCATCGCCCACGAGGCGTTTCATGTACAGCAGGCTTATGTGGTGGAAAACATCGACTGGGACGATGCCGCGACCCAGGCGGCCTACTACGACCAGGCCAGACGATGGCTGCGGAACGATCAGAATGGGTACGTCTCGGGCGAGGAGGACATCCTGAGCTATTACTTCCAGCCGGTGGAGGTCGATGCCAGAGCCTATGCAGCGGAAGAGACCGAGCGCCTGCAGGGGCTGATCGACAAAGAGCTGCAGAAATAGATCTGACAAGAAAAGCAGAGCGTCCCGCAGAAGGGGAGCGCTCTGCTTTTTCAATATTCCCGAAACGCCGGTTCTGCGGTATAATGGAGCCGGATGGACCGGCCTGCCGTGTCGGACGCGGACCGGAAACGAAAGGAGCTCTTGTTTATGGAAAAAACGCTGCGCAGCTGCGCGGATCAGATCGTGGAAGCCAGCATCCGGGCGGTGCTGCCGGACGAGGCCGTCCGCCGTGCGCTGAAGGATTTTCACCCGGAAGGGCGCACGGTGCTGGTGGCCGCCGGAAAAGCCGCATGGCAGATGGCACATGCTGCCGTTGCCGTGCTGGGGCATGTGGACGGCGGTGTGGTCGTGACCAAATACGACCATGTAAAAGGGAAGATCCCCGGCGTGACCTGCTGCGAGGCAGGCCACCCGGTGCCGGATGCCAACAGCTTTGCCGCCACCCAGAAGGCGCTGGAGCTGGTGCAGGGCCTGCAGCCAGAGGACACGGTGCTGTTCCTGCTTTCCGGCGGCGGAAGTGCACTGTTTGAAAAGCCGCTCATCCCTGCAGAGGAGCTGCAGGATATTACGTCCCAGCTGCTGGCCAGCGGCGCGGACATCGTGGAGATGAACACCATCCGCAAGCGTCTGTCCGGCGTCAAGGGCGGGCGGTTCGCGCAGGCTTGCGCCCCGGCACAGGTGTTCAGCATCGTCCTCAGCGACATTCTGGGCGACCCGCTGGATATGATCGCCAGCGGCCCGGCGGTGCCGGACACCTCCACCTGCGGGCAGGCGATCGCCATTGCTGAGAAATACCACCTGCGCCTGTCGACCACGGCACAGGAGCTGCTGCGGCAGGAGACCCCCAAGGCTCTGACCAACGTGACCACCCGCATCACCGGCAGTGTGCGGTAGCTGTGCGCGGCGGCCGCTGCGGCCTGCCGTGCACTGGGGTATGAGCCGGTGCTTCTCACCGACCGGCTCTGCTGCGAGGCGCGGGAGGCGGGCAGCTTCCTTGGTTCGGTGATCCGCACCCATGCGGGCGGAGGCCGGAAGCTGGCTTACATTGCAGGCGGCGAGACCGTGGTGCACCTGACCGGCAAGGGCCTGGGCGGGCGCAACCAGGAGCTGGCCCTTGCGGCGGCTCCTGCGCTGGCCGGGCTGAAACACTGCTGTGTGTTCTCGGTGGGCAGCGACGGCACCGACGGCCCCACCGATGCCGCCGGCGGCTATGTGGACGGCGAGACGGAAGCCGCCCTTCGCGTTGCCGGGCGGGACGTGTACCGCACCCTCGCCGACAACGACGCCTACCATGCTTTGCAGGCGGTGGGCGGGCTCATCCGCACGGGCGCTACCGGCACGAACGTCAACGACGTGGCTGTGGCGCTGGTGGAGTGAACACCGGGGTCACGCCTGGTTCCACAGGGGCAGCTCCGGCAGAAGCGCCCGGTCTTTCGGCTTGCAGAGGATGTGATACTGCACCATCGTCTGAAAAAATAATCCGCACACCGTAAAAGAATAGAGACTTGATTCGCCGTTTCAGCTACGAAACGGCGAATTTTTTGTGAGAGAAAATACCCCCGGCACAAACAGAGCTCTGGGGTTGCTCTGTCTATGCCGGGGGGATTTCAGGCGGCTTTGGTCATTTCTGTCTGCGTTTTCTGCCGGAGACCAGGAGGCCGATGAGCAAAAGCAGCAGCAGCGGCACGGCCAGCAGCGGCGCAATGAGGATGGGCTCAATGCGGGTGGCGTCAGCCGAAACGCGGATGCGCTTGAGGTTCTCCGGGGCGGTGACACGGTGACCGCGCACCAGCAGCCGGTGGGTGTTGATGCCGTAGGGGGTGCAGGTCATCAGGGTGACGTAGTCCTTGCCGTCCACCACTTTCAGTTCGTCCACCTCGGTGGGCAGCACGATGGAGATCTTGTCCACCTCGTAGGTCAGCTCCCGGTCCAGCACGGTGATGGTGAAGGTGTCGCCCACCTCCAGTCGGTCCAGATGGGTGAACAGCTTGGCGCTGGGCAGGCCGCGGTGTGCCGAGATCACGGCGTGGGTGCTCTCGCCGCCCACCGGCAGACTGGTGCCTTCCAGATGGCCTGCCGCCACCTGCAGCACGGCGTCGCTGGTGCCGTGATAGATGGGCAGCTCCACCCCGATGCGGGGAATGGTGATGTAGCCCATAATGCCGGTGCCGGTCACGTCCAGCGTGGTGCTGTAGGTGGAAAAGCGGTCGGCGTGGTACAGGGCATCCGGGTCGGCGGCGATCTTTTGATTAAAGACGTCGGCGGCATCAAAATAGGCCGTGTAGTCGGCGTCGGACAAACCGTCCACCTGTTGGGCGTAGCTGTTGACAACCCTGGTCTGGTTGCGCTGGTTGATGTAATCGCTGATGGTAGGGTAGAGCATCACCGCAAGGCCCACAAAGAAAATGAGGACGAGCAGGATGGTGCCGGAGTGCTTTTTCATGGCAAGGCCCTCTGTGCTGTGAAAAAGGAGCGGAGGCGAGTTGGTCGCCCCCGCTCCGGGTGTTTTCAGGGATGGTTGCTTAGTTCTTGTGCTCCATGCGCTTCTTGGTGACCAGCAGCACGACTGCTGCCACCATCAGGCCGCCGCCGATGACATAGAACAGGGTAGTGCCCATGCCGCCGGTGCTGGGCAGCACGGTGCCGGCGTTGTTCTTGACCACAACGCCGCCGTCTACATAGGTCTCACTTTCGATGGTGGCAGAAGCCTTGGAACCATCGGTCAGGTTTACGGTTTCGGGGGTTACCAGCTTGTTGTAACCGTCCGGAGCCTTGGTTTCGGTCAGGGTATAGGTTTTGCCTGCCAGGCCGTAGATGTTGACCTTGCCGTTCTTGACGGTAATGGTAGTAGTTGTACCCTTCTCGCCAGTCGTAGCCACACGATAGTTGCCGTTAGCGTCCTTTACGAAAGAGAGCTTGGTTTCGCCATCGGCCAGCTCAAACTCAGCACCGTCCAGCAGCTTGTTGGTGGTGCCGTCCACCTTCACCAGGTCGAACTGGTAGGACTTGGTGGTGACCTTGCTGGGAACAGTGTTCTGATGATTGCCGTAGCCCAGCTTGACCTCGTTGGTGTTGCCATCGCCATCAATGACAGCATCCTTATTCAGGGTGGCATTGTAGGTCACCATGATAGTGGTACCCTTAGTGAGAGTGCTGACGTAAGTTTCAGGAAGCACCAGAGTGAAGCCGTTGGTGGTAGGGGTGAGTGTATAATCGGTGGTCACAACATCATTGGCGGTAACCTTGAGGGAACCGCTATTGAAGGTCAGGCCCGTGCTCATGGTATCGTAGACAGTGTACGTCTGAGCACCGTCAGCAACCGTGATCTCGACCTTGTACTCTACGGTATCACCGATCTTGGCGTTGTTTTTGTCGCCCCAGTCACCGGTGCTTGTCTGGACTTCCTTCTTGATCTCCGGCTTTTCGTTCTTTTCCTTGATGGTGGCATTGGGATTGGTGGTATTCAGACCGCACAGAGCACCCAGAGAGCTGTCCACCAGGTAGTAGCCCAGGTCCAGGTTAGAGAAGGTGACGGTATCACCAGTTGCGGTTTCCTTAGTGCCAGAGATCTTCTTATCAGCTGCCCAGGCCAGAGCTGCCTTAGCAAATGCGGCAACAGTGGTGGAATCGTTTTCGTCAGCAGCCGTCCAAGTGGGGTGGTTCTGGCCGTCCAGGGTGATGTAGTTTCCACCGGCACCCGTCTTGAAGAAACCCTCCCAATCCGATTCTACGGTGTAGGAATAGGTATTGCTTTCAGCGTTGTAGCTGTCCAGCTTGAACATGCGGTAGATGGTGTAGGTCTCGTCCTTCACCGTGTTGCTGATGGTGATGGAACCTTTGGTGGCATTGGTCTCTGCAAAAGCAGGCACGGCCATGGCCAGCACCAGGGCTGCTGCCAGCAGGGCAGCAAACAGTTTTTTGAACGTCTTTTTCATGAGGGGATGATTCGCTCCTTTCCAGATGGGGGAAATTTATGCACACAACATTGCTTCGGAGGCGGGACACATTCGCCCGCTCCGCAGGCACAAATCAGAAAACCGCAAGGCGGTTCAGCGGCCAGATGCGCAGGAACACCCGCCCCACGACCTGGCTTTTTTCCACGCAGCCGATCACACTGCTGCGGCTGTCGATGGACACCGAGCGATGGTCGCCCAGCACAAAATACCGGTTCTCCGGCACCTGATAGGGGAACCGGATGTCACATTCGCCCAGTGCCAGCTCGTCCACATAAGGCTCGTCCAGCACAGTGCCGTTCACGGTCACATGGCCGTCCTCGTCCATGGAGATCACGTCACCGGGCTGGCCGATCACACGCTTGAGCAGGAGCTTGTTCTGCCAGTAAAAGCCGCACAGGTCACCGGTTTTCATGCTGTCGGACTTGACCAGCAGCAGAATGTCCCTATCTTCCAGCGTGGGGTTCATGCTGTCGCCGGACACCTGCAGCACCGGCAGGAACAGGGTGGCCAGCAGCACGGCCACAGCGGCCACCACCACCAGCGCATAAATGGTGCTGCGCAGTACCCGTCCGTACCGGCGGCGGTAGGCCAGACGGTCGCGCTCGGCCTTTACCTCCTCTGTGGAGGGGATGGCCGTAAATTTGATCTCGGTTGATTTCATTTTACCTTGCCTTCTTCCGGCAGGATATCGGTGTCACAGCGGCTGCGCAGCAGCTCACGGGTGCTCTGCTCAAAAGCAGCCCGCCGTGCCGCGATCTCCTGTTCCGTTTTGGCCCGCAAGGCGGCACAGTCGGCCTCTGTCTGGGCACGCTTGTGCTCTGCTGCCTCGGTCAGGGCGGCACATTCCCGCTTGGTCTGTGCCTTCAGCTGTTCCGCCTCGGCCCGGGCCTGCGCCAGAATCTGGTCTGCTTCGGCCTTTGCCTGCGCCTGCAGGGCGTCCCTGTCGACCGACCGCACCGAAGCCAGATAGTCATCGGCGGCTGCCTGCGCAGCCTCAAACACATGGTTCAGTTCCAGAGCGGCCTGTGCAATGGACCCGGCACTGTCCAGATGGATCTGCCGCTGTTCCAGTTTGGCGGTCAGATCTGCATTTTCGGCTTTGAGCTGATCTTCGCTCTGCTTGAGCGCAAAGATGATCTCGACCAGTTCAGTGCGGCGCATATGCCGCAGTTCACGGTCTGCCATAACGGCACCTCCGTATCAAAAGCGTTGCAGGGCCGGTACGGGCCCTGCTGCGCGAAAAAGCGATTTTCGTACAGAAATTCGTCAAAACTCCGAACATCCACACATACAGCATTCTACCAGACGAAATGCAACAAAACCATAACAAAAATGGCGTTGCAGTGGGGTTTCAAAAAATATTTTTTGAAAATCGCACACAAAATTCCTCAGGCTGCGCAAAAAGAGCACCCTGCGCGGAAAACAGGGTGCTCTTTTTACGGCAGAATGTTTACTTCTTGATGAAACCGCCCAGCAGATTGTTCAGCTCAACGACGGACTTGTAGATCACATTGATGTTGTTGATAATGGAGCTTGCACCGGAGAAGATGCGGGCCAGCTGGTTAAAGACCTGACCAACGTTCAGGAATGCCTTGTAAGCGTCGCTGTCGGCAATGGTGGCACCGCCGTCCAGATAGGTCATCTCGTTTTCGTCGATCACGGCATAGCAGGCGGGCAGTTTCATTTCGGTCATCATAAATGGGAATTCCTTTCTTTCGTAAAATCAGTGCATGTTTTTCCAAAATGTAAAAATCAGACGGCGGCCACGACCACCAGCGTGACCAGAATGCCGGCCACCAGCAGGGTGCCCAGATGCTTCTGCAGGGCAGGACCGCCGGTCATGGGCGGGGTAGGGGCCGTGGGCCTGGCGGAGCTGGACTTTGCGGTCCACTGGGCGTAGATGGTGGTGTCACCGGTGAACACGGTAGCGGTGGTGATCCGGCTGCCGCCCACCGGCTCGGTGTACCAGCCGTTGAAGGTGTAGCCGTCCATCGTGGGAGACTCCGGCAGGGTGGTCAGTTTGCCGTCCAGATTGGTGGTGACCACCACGGTGGAGCTCACACCGCCGCAGGCGTCCAGACCGATGGTATAAAAGGCGTCCTCTTTATTTCCTGCGGCAAAGGCGGCAGGCACTGCCGCACACAGCAGGCTGAGCAAGACCAGACAGAGTGTCAATGCTCGGAAGATTTTTTTCATAAAATTCCTCACTTTCCCGGGAGTAACCGTGCCCCGCAGCGCTTGCGGTGCCTGCCCGGCGGGGGCGGCATTCCGGCACGGCCTTGAATGGCTGCGCACCCACAGCGTACCACAACCGCAACAGTTTGGCAAGGTTTTTCAGCGAATCCCCAAAAATTTTTCAGGAAAGAAGATCTGCCTCCGCGCGGAAGAAAACATGCCGGTGCCTCTTGTGAAAATCCGGAAAATATGATATACTGTTTTGCACGATGCGCCATCGCCAAGCGGTAAGGCAGGGGACTTTGACTCCCCCATCGTAGGTTCGACTCCTGCTGGCGCAACCAAACGCCCCGGAAGCTGGAAGGCTTCCGGGGCGTTTTTGTTTGCTTATTCGAGAACCGGTCAGCGGCGGTGGATCTTCCGGGTGGGGCGGCGGTGGTTCCTGCGGTTGAGCAGCAGCCACAGCCCGTAGATGGCGGCGCTGAGCACGCTCAGCACGATGACCACCTTCAGGTACAGGCTGCCCAGAAATTCGCGGATCTTGGCCACGGTGAGCAGCAGGGCGTTCTGGTCCACATCCTGCCCGGCGATCAGGTTCACCACGCCAATGGTCTCGCCCGCCAGCTTCAGCTCCACGGTGCCCACCACGTCGCCCTGCCGGATGGGCGCACAGACGTAGTCCGGCAGGTGGAAATACTTCTGGGTCACGCTGCCGTCGCCGGTGGAGGGCAGCAGGGTCATCATGCTGTCGGCCGGATACAGCTGCAGGGTGTCGGTGTCGGCGGAATACTTCACCGGGATCTCGGCCAGCGCCAGGTCGGTGTCCAGTGCGGCCTGGATGGAAAAGGTGTCGAACACCCAGTCGATCAGCCGCACCGTCTCATACAGGGCCGGGCGGCGGTTGGCGTAGCCGAAGGTATCGCAGGTGTCGGGGCTTTGCATTACACAGAAGATATAGGTGGCACCGTCCTGATTGGCCCAGGAAACGTAACTCTGGTTTCCGCTGTCCTTCTTGTAGGCGGTCACGTCGCACATGCCGCCCTGCATGGCGCTGCGGTAGTAATTGCCGCCGCTGCTTTTGCTCAGGGCTGCATTCTGGCTGACCAGCACCGACGGAGACCGGTGCTTCTCCTTGGCCGGCATGGTAAAGGTGGGCACGCCGGAGATCTCCACAAAGGCGTCAAAGCTCATCAGGTAGCGCAGGATCAGGTACATGTCCACAGCGCATGTCACATTGCCGCTGTCGATGCCGCAGGCGTCCGTCCAGGTGCTGTTCGTGGTGCCGATGCGCTGAGACAGGGCGTTCATCTGGCTCACCCAGCCGTCCAGATCCCCGCCCGACAGGGTATAGGCAAGGCCCATGGCAGCTTCGTTGGCGTTGCGGGTGACCATGGCGTACAGTGCTTCGCGGTAGGTGAAAGTCTCGTTGGAGCGCATGTCGGCGTTGCTGGTGTTGTGCACATAGTCCGAGATGGCAAACGGCATCTGGAAGGTGTTGTCCAGCTGGTCGGCATAGTTGGTCAGCACCAGTGCGATGGTCATATACTTGGTCAGGCCACCGGCGGACACCTGTTTGGTGCTGTCCTTTTCGTAGACGATGATGTTGGTGTCGGTGTTCACGATGTAGGCGCTCTGGGCCTGCACCTGATAGACGGGGGAGGGGTCGAACATGGCACCTGCCGGCAGCACCAGGCAGCTGAGCAGGAGCGCAAACGACAGGATCAGTGCAAAAATACGTTTCATGTGGACAATTCCTTCAAAAAGCGATAAACTATACGAAGCAATGCGCACCGGCAGCGGTACGCAGAAAACACAAATGGAACAGCAGACGCTGTATACTTTATAATAACAGGTTTGCCGGGACGTGACAAGGGCTTTGCGGCTTTTGGCTGCGGTTTTGCACGCTCCGGCACAGGAGGACGGGAATGGTATATCTGACAGGCGACACCCACGGCGATCTGGACCGGTTCCGGCACGGGCGGCTGCGCTGGCTGGGCAAACGGGACATCGTGGTGGTGCTGGGCGATTTCGGCTTTGTGTGGGACGGCAGCACAGAAGAACAGAAAAAGCTGGACTGGCTGCGAAAGCGGCCGTATACCCTGCTGTTTCTGGACGGTTCCCACGAAAATTACGACCTGCTGGCCCAATATCCGGAAACGGAGCGGTTCGGCGGCCGGGTGCAGAGTCTGGGCGGCAATGTCTACCATGTGTGCCGCGGCAGCGTGCTGGAGCTGGAGGGCAAAAAGTACCTGTGCTTCGGCGGGGCCGAAAGCCCGGACCGGGAGGAACGGGAGCCGGGCGTGAACTGGTGGAAGCAGGAGATGCCCTCCGATGAAGAATATGCGGCCTGCGAGCAGAACCTGGAAGCCTGCGGCTATCAGGTGGATTATGTGCTCACCCACGACGCGCCAAGCAGATTCCTGGATTTTACGGTGCTGGCCAGCGGCGAGACCAACCAGCTGCACCAGTTCCTGGACAAAATTCTGTTGAAGCTGACCTATGAAAAATGGTTCTTCGGCTGTTATCACCGGGATGTGCAGCTATCCACCAAGAGCCGCTGCGTGTTCTGCGACGTGATCCCCATGGGGGACCGGCACGCAAAGCGGCTGTTTCGCCGATAGGAGGTATAAAATGCAGGTCACAGTAAAACTTGCCACCCGGGAGGGCGCTGCCCATATCAGCGGCATTCTGGCGGGCTTTACCCTGCTGGCAAAGCGCGGGGAACTGACTTTGCGGGTGTTGGACGCGCGGCAGGGCAGCCCCATTGCCCGGGAGGCGCTGCTGGAAACTGAAATTGACGGCCGCACGGTGGTGTTTGATCTGATGGACGGCTACTTCTACAACGACCCGGCGGCGGTGCAGGCGCTGTTCAGCCGGGCAGATGTGGTGTTCAAGCGCTCCTTTTCGGCTGAGAAGAACCGGCAGTTCCCAGGAGATATCTCCGCAAAGCTGCGGCCGCTGGGTCTGAACTACTACGTTACCTGTCCGGGTTCGCCGTTGGATGCGGAGCGCAGCGCAAAGAGCCGCCTGAAGCAGTGGGCACTTTCCACCCGTTGCTATCCGCAGGACTTTGAAGCCCGGCTGACCCGGGTGCGCAAAAAGCCGCGCATCCTCTTTCTCACCCGTCTGTGGGACCCAGAGGAGCCGGCGGTGCAGCAATATCCGGACTTACAGGCAGAGTGGCGGCAGGTGAACGCAGACCGCATCGAGCTGCTGCACCGGCTGCAAAGCGCCTTCCCGGCGCAGTTCACCGGCGGCGTGTCCGACAACACCTGTGCCCGGCGGCAGTGCCCGGAACTGATCGTGCCGGACATGCTGACCGGCAAGCGCGCCTACCTGCACCGGATGCAGCACACCGAGATCTGTGTGACTTCTACCGGACTGCACGGCTCTACCGGTTGGAAACTGGCCGAGTATGTGGCGGCGGGACGTGCTATCGTTACCGAGCCGCTGCGGTACACCTTGCCGGGCGGCTTTGAAGAAGGGAAAAACTATAAAACGTATACGTCCCCGGCACAATGTGAGGAGCAGCTGCGGCAGCTGCTGGCAGACCCGGCGGCGATCTTAGCCATGGCGCAGCACAATGCGGACTACTATCAGATGTGGCTGCGGCCGGAACAGCAGGTGCGGCAGGCTTTGCGGCAGCTGGAAACAGGGGAGTTGTAAGGGGGAAAAACGGGGTATGGAGGAACAAAAACGGCATAGCGGCTTTGAGACGATGCGCATCCTCAGTATGGTAATGATCGTTCTGATGCACGGCATCGGGCACGGCGGGCTGGGCAGCGCCGCACCGCAGGGGTCGGCGGCATTCTGGATCTACTGGCTGCTGTTTATTCTGGCGCGTGTATCCACCAACTGTTTTGTAATGCTTTCCGGCTATTATCTGTCAGAGCGCAAGGGGCCTGTTCATGTCGGGCGGCTGTTCCGCATTGGGGCACAGGTGTGGTTTTACTCCATGCTTACCTTCTGCGTTGCGGTCAAGGCCGGGGCCGTTCCGCTTTCGGCGGTCAACCTGCTTCGGGCACTGCTGCCCCTTACCTCCAACGACTACTGGTTTGCCTCGGCCTATTTTCTGATGTATCTCTCGGTGCCGGTGCTGAACGTGGTGGTGCAAAGCCTTGACAGGCGGCAGTACAAAACGCTGCTGCTGGTGGTACTGCTGCTGCAAAGCGTGTGGGGCACGCTGTTCTACTGGGCAGCGGATGCAACTTTTGTGAATAACGGGTACAGCTTTATCTGGTTCTATACCCTGTATTTTATTGCCGCCTATTTCCGCAAATACCGGGTGACTGTGCCCAGCGGGCTGTGTCTGCTGGCATATCTGGCAGCTTCGGCGGCGGGGCTTTTCAACGGGATGCTGGCGCTGCGGGTGGAAAACGCTTTGCACCTGAACGGTTTTGTAAATACCGTCAACGGCTATCAGGCACTGGCTACTGTCATTGCTTCGGCAGCGATGTTTCTGCTGTTCCAGAATATCCACATCCGCTCGGATTACTGGCGGCGCTGGGTCTTTCGGCTGGCACCGCTGTCCTTCGGGGTATACCTGCTGCACGACAGCGATTTTACCCGGGCGCTGCTGTGGCGACTGGTAGACCTGCCCCGGTTCGGCGGGGCGCTGCTGCCCTCGCTGGCTTACCTGACTGGCGCGGTGCTGCTGATCGCCGTGGCGGGCTACGCGGTGGATGCCGTGTATCAGCGGCTCTACCGCCTGCTGCGCCTGCCCGCACTGGAAACAAAGCTGGATGCCCTGACTGCCTGCATTCTGCAAAGGATCGTCGGGAGTGAAAAAGCGTGAAAAAAGCGCTGTCGCACGAGTTTTTGTGTGACAGCGCTTTTTTAGTTCATCGGCCCGGCCTTGTCGAACATCTGCTGTACCTGTGCGGCCAGCAGGGCGTGCTCCGGGGCCTGCAGCAGCGGGTCCTCCGCCAGCATGGCCAGTGCTTCGCTCTGGGCGGCGTGGAGGGTGCGGGTGTCGTTCATCAGGTCGGCAATTTGCAATGTGGGCAGGCCATGCTGTCGGCTGCCAAAAAAGTCGCCGGGGCCGCGGGTCTCCAGGTCGTACTGGGCCACGGCAAAGCCATCGGTGGTGCTGCACAAAAACTTCAGCCGCTTCTGCACCGCTTCGCCGGTATTGTCGCTGACCAGAAAACACCAGCTCTCGGCGGCACCACGGCCCACCCGGCCGCGCAGCTGGTGCAGGGCGCTCAGGCCATAGCGCTCCGCGTTCTCGATGACCATGACGCTGGCGTTGGGCACGTCCACCCCCACCTCAATGACTGTGGTGGACACCAGTGCGTCCAGCCGCCCGGCCTTGAAATCCTCCATGACAGCGGCCTTCTCCTTGGGCTTGAGCTTGCCGTGCATCAGACCCACCCGGCGGTCGGGCAGCAGGGCCTTGGCAATGTCCTCGTAGTAGGTCTTGACCGCGTTCAACCCGCCGTCGGGGGTGTCCTCAATGGCGGGGCACACCAGATAGACCTGCCGCCCCTTGTCGATCTCCTGATCGAGGAAATGGTACAGGTCCCGCCGTTTTTTGCCGGTGATGCACCGGGTCTTGACCGGGGTACGGCCGGGGGGCAGCTCGTCCAGAATGGAGATGTCCAGATCGCCGTAGATCAGCAGGCCCAGTGTGCGGGGAATGGGGGTGGCGCTCATGACCAGCAGGTGCGGATTCACGGCCTTTTCGGCCAGCATGCCGCGCTGCCGCACGCCGAAGCGGTGCTGCTCGTCGATGACGGCCAGCCCCAGCCGGGCAAACTCCACCCCCTCGCTGAGGATGGCGTGGGTGCCCACGATGAGGTCCGCTTCGTCGCCCCGGATGGCGGCCAGCGTGGTGCGCTTTGCAGCGGCTTTCATGCCGCCGGTGAGCAGGGCCACCCGCATGCCAAAGGGGGCCAACATCCGGTTCAGACCCTCGGCGTGCTGTGCGGCCAGAATCTCAGTGGGGGCCAGCAGAGCAGCCTGATACCCGGCCCGGATGCAGGCCCAGATGGCGGCAGCCGCTACCAGCGTTTTGCCGCTGCCCACGTCACCCTGTAACAGGCGGTTCATGGAGTGCTCCCCGGCCATGTCGGCCAGGATCTCGTCCACGGCTCTGCGCTGAGCACCGGTGGGAGAGAAGGGCAGGCTGGCCCAGAAGGGTTCCGGGTCTGTGGGCTGCATGGGGGCACCGGTGGCGGCGGAGCCGCGGTTCTTCATGCGGCCGATGCCCAGCTGCAGCACCAGAAGCTCTTCATAGATGAGCCGCCGCCGGGCCGCAAAGGCTTCTTCTTCGGTGGCAGGGCGGTGGATGGCCCGCACGGCTTCGGCCTTGGAAGGCAGGCGATATTTGCGGCGCATCTCCTCCGGCAGCGGGTCGGGCAGAAGCTCGGCATGGGGCAGCAGCTGCCGCACGCACTTGGCAATGGCACTGCTGGAAAGGCCCTCGGTCTGGGGGTACACGGCCTCGAACGGGGCTGCCTGCACCTGTTCGGCAGTGCGCACCAGCGGGTTGACCATCTGACGCCGCAGCATCCCGCCGGTGACGATGCCCTGAAAATAGTATTCCTGCCCGATCTCCAGTTTCTGGGCGGCATAGGGGTTGTTGAACCAGGTGATCTCCAGCCCGGACACGTCATCCCCGGCGGTGACCCGCTCCATCCGCCGTCCACCGGGCAGGATGCGCCCGCCGGGCTTGGCAAACACCTCTGCCTTGACCACGCATTCCGTGTCGGCAGGGGCTTCCGCAATGGAGTAGGGCTTCGTAAAGTCGATGTATTTACGGGGATAATGGCACAGAAGGTCGGCCAGCGTCACGATGCCCAGCTTCTCGAACCGCTCGGCGGTCTTGGGGCCTACCCCTTTCAGGTAGCGCACCGGCGTGTCCGGCGTGAGGGTGATGCGGGTTTCGGCAGGCATGGCGTGTCAGCTCCTTTCCTGGATGCAATATAGCCATTGTAACACGGAGCGGCAGCGGATGCAAATGGCCCAAAAAGGAAAAACCGGCAGGACCTTTGCCTTTGGGCAGGAACTGTGGTACACTCGGAAGAAAAAGAGGGGAGAATATTTATGGAGATCCGTAAGGGGACCTTAAAGGACTTGGAGGCCATTGCAGCGGTGGAGGCGGCCTGCTTCCCGGCGGCAGAGGCGGCTACGGCAGAGGAGTTTGCCGAGCGGCTGCAGCAGTACGGCGATCATTTTTGGCTGCTGTGGGAGGGGGAAAGGCTGCTGGCCTTTGTGGACGGCTTTTGCACCGACTGGCCGGACCTGACCGATGAGATGTACGCCGACGCCTCCCTCCACCGGGAGAATGGTGCCTGGCAGATGATCTTTGGGGTAAACACCATCCCGGCCTGCCGCAGACAGGGGTACGCCGGGCAGCTGCTGCAACAGGCCATTGCCGACGCCCGGGCCCAAGGCCGGAAGGGGCTGGTACTGACCTGCAAGGAGGCCCTGGTGCACTACTATGCAAAGTTCGGCTTTGTGAACGAGGGCGTTTCCGGCTCCACCCACGGGGGCGTGGTGTGGTACCAGATGCGGCTGAAGTTCTGAGGGGGACGATCTGGAATGGCCTACGCCTTGCTCCGGCCGTATTCAGCGGAAGAATAATTTTTAAGAGAGCAATGCCGGAGCGTCCGCGGAAGCTCCGGCATTGCATTTTCACTGGAGGGGGCGTAAAGGTAGACGGCATTTGCAGTGCCGCTTTCTGCGAAAGTGCGGCACTGCGGCAGACTTTTCGGCTTAACTGCAAAGTGACCGGTTTCGCCAGAGGCTCTCCCTTTGAGGAAAGACTTCCCCCGCTCCGGGGGAAGATGTCACCGCAGGTGACAAAAGGGAGAGTCTGTCACCGTAGGTGACGGAGAGGGCGAGGAGGCTGATAGGGAACAACGCAAAACAAAAAAATCCCGGAAGCTTCAGCTTCCGGGAATCTTTTGGAGGTGACGACCAGATTTGAACTGGTGGATGAGGGTTTTGCAGACCCTT
>ERZ836877.3777-NODE-3777-length-16516-cov-2.991009_pt1 | contig 16516 bp, 10 predicted proteins | sample MGYA00519469_ERZ836877 | MGnify/ENA primary metagenome ERZ836877 (study PRJEB31850, sample SAMEA3708809) | human gut metagenome | biome: human gut; feature: human-associated habitat; material: faeces | place: China | collected 2014 ... | reverse complement strand
AACAGAGACCTCAGAACATTTACGGTGGACATCATGAACAGTGTTCGTCTTAGAAAGCTGATACCGGATACGGTGCCAGCCACCCATATGGGGACGGAGGTACCTGTCACTGGTACAGGAGCTGCGGCTGACACTTTAGCACCCCAGAAGATGGTGTATGTGTCTGAGAGTGGAATCAAGGCAAAAGAGGACATAGACAGGCTCAAGGCAAATGGAACTGATGCGGTGCTCATAGGTGAGACATTTATGAGAAGTCCCGACAAGAAGAAGTTGTTTGCGGAACTTAGGGGCGAGTAACATATTATATAGAAGAAACACAATACAAAAGTGTAGAAATTACATTTGAAAATATATCTGAGAAGACAAAAACAGGAGGAAAAACATATGTCAAAAGGCAGATTTGGCGTTCACGGCGGCCAGTACATTCCAGAGACTCTGATGAATGCGATGCTGGAGCTGGAGGAGGCTTACAAGAAATATAAAGATGATCCGGAGTTCAACAGAGAACTCACAGAGATGCTCAACGAGTATGCGGGAAGACCTAGCAGACTTTACTATGCGGAGAGAATGACAAAGGATCTGGGCGGAGCGAAGATATACCTCAAGAGAGAGGATCTGAACCACACAGGAGCGCACAAGATCAACAACGTAATTGGACAGATGCTTCTTGCCAAGAGAATGGGTAAGACAAGAGTTATCGCGGAGACCGGTGCCGGACAGCATGGAGTTGCAACAGCTACAGTTGCAGCCATGATGGGCATGGAGTGCGAGATATACATGGGTGAGGAGGACACGATCAGACAGGCTCTCAACGTGTACAGAATGAGACTCTTAGGAGCAAAGGTTCATCCGGTAAAGACTGGAACAGCCACACTGAAGGATGCTGTATCTGAGGCATTCCGTGAGTGGACAAGCAGGATCGATGACACACACTATGTACTCGGCTCAGTCATGGGACCATATCCTTTCCCTGAGATCGTCCGTGATTTCCAGGCTGTGATCAGTAAAGAGATCAAGGCACAGCTCATGGAGAAGGAGGGAAGACTTCCTGATGTCGTCATGGCATGTGTGGGCGGCGGTTCAAATGCCATCGGAGCTTTCTATGATTTCATACCTGACGAGAGCGTCAGATTGATCGGCTGTGAGGCAGCAGGCAGAGGTGTTGATACATTTGAGACAGCGGCAACTATTGCGACTGGAAAGCTTGGTATATTCCATGGCATGAAGTCATACTTCTGTCAGGATGAATATGGCCAGATCGCACCTGTATATTCGATCTCAGCGGGACTTGATTATCCGGGAATCGGACCTGAGCACGCGTACCTTCACGACATAGGACGTGCAGAGTATGTGGCGATCACAGATGACGAGGCAGTTGATGCATTTGAGTATCTGTCAAGGATCGAGGGAATCATCCCTGCGATAGAGAGCGCCCACGCTGTGGCTTACGCCATGAAGCTGGCACCTACAATGGATAAGGATAAAATAATAGTGATCAATGTATCAGGACGTGGCGACAAGGACGTTGCAGCCATCGCAAGATACAGAGGGGAGGATCTTCATGAGTAATATAGCAAAAGCATTTGAGCATGGAAAAGCATTTATACCATTTGTGACATGTGGCGATCCGTCGCTGGATGTGACAGAGGAGGTAGTATACGCAATGGTGGAGGCCGGTGCAGACCTCATCGAGTTGGGAATTCCATTCTCAGACCCGACAGCCGAGGGCCCGGTCATCCAGGGCGCAAATATAAGAGCGCTGGCAGGCGGTGTGACGACAGACAAGGTATTTGACCTTGTGAGAAAGCTCCGCAAGAAAGTGACAATACCTATGGTGTTCATGACATATGCAAATGTCGTGTTCTCCTATGGTTCGGAGAGATTCATCAGCACATGCAAGGAGATTGGCATAGATGGTCTGATCCTTCCTGACATTCCTTACGAGGAGAAGAATGAGTTTGACGGGATATGCAAGCAGTATGATGTGGATCTCATTTCACTCATCGCACCTACATCCCATGAGAGAATATCCATGATCGCAAATGATGCGAGTGGATTTATATATTGCGTGTCATCACTCGGCGTAACCGGAACCAGAACCAAGATCACCACAGACATAGGTGCAATGGTCGATCTGGTGAAGAAGGCGAAGGACATCCCTTGTGCTGTAGGTTTCGGAATATCCACACCTGAGCAGGCAAAGCAGATGGCGGAAAAGTCAGATGGTGTCATCGTCGGTTCAGCCATCGTCAAGCTGTGCGCCCAGTACGGCAAGGACTGTGTGCCTTATGTGAGAGATTATGTGAAGAGCATGAAGGATGCGATAAGGTAGGAAATTATAGATACTAATTGGGGTATGCATTTGTGGATGCATATTTAAGAGAGTCGGAGAAATCTGGCTCTCTTGTGTTTTATAGATATATTTATAAATATGTTGACACCTCAGTTAGTTTTTGATATAACATATACATCATCGATTGCTGATATCCATAATGAAAATTGAATAAATCATATTTTAAGTAGAAGAGTTTGAAAACATGATAAGTAGCAAGTGCTACAAGTCTGCGATCATGACTCTTTTTTTGTTGCCTTTTGGGCATGGGGCAGATTTCAAATGAAAACTGAATATGCATCTGCCCGGTATCCGGGGCAGCAAAGAATACGGACACAGCGACTGTCGTCGGCTGAAAAATGACAGACCGGGGAGCGGGCACTGATAAGGTGTGAGCTGGTAAAGCTCCAGATAACACATTGACAACATTTTGTAGATTTATTTTAGGTTTATTTTTTCATTATGGAGGTAACGATTATGAGATATTCATTTACAGAAAAGACATCACACAGACAGCAGGAGACAGCATACATGCTTTACATGATCATCGGCAGCTATTTTCACAGATGCAGCTGCAGATCAAAGGCGTTGGAGGAGAATCTCTTCCTTTATTATAAGGAGCTTCAGGAGAAGAGACAGGTGGAGAAGGAGAGACAGATCATCAGAGTCAGCGAGGGTGTGCTGAAAGACAATATGACAGATCTGGCGGAGATGAATGCTGAGGTGGTTATCTTAAGGGCAGATGATCTGTATATATTAAGATTTTACACAGGATTTGAGAGGGTCGTGGTGACTGTCGATGAGAAAGGCTGCTATGAGATAAGCCTGGGTAGGGATGAACTAGCGGCATAGAAGGTGTTGTGAGCAAACAGATGAAGTATAGTGGCAGTTGTTCAGGGGGATAAATAAACTTGAGCAACTGCCGTGTTTTCACTTGATATGGGAACTAATGTTCGATATAATAGATGCAGGCTTTAGCCTAGAGTAGGAGACTTTTATGGATCATTTTGAATTGGTATCGGAATACAAGCCCACCGGAGATCAGCCGGAGGCAATAGAAAAATTGGTAAAGGGTTTTCAGGAAGGTAATCAGTTTGAGACGCTGCTGGGTGTAACCGGATCTGGTAAGACTTTTACCATGGCGAATGTCATACAGCAGCTGAATAAGCCCACGCTTATACTTGCACATAACAAGACTCTGGCGGCACAGCTTTATGGGGAGATGAAGGAGTTTTTTCCGAACAATGCGGTGGAGTATTTTGTATCATACTACGATTATTATCAGCCGGAAGCATATGTGGCTTCCACGGATACCTATATTGCAAAGGATTCGTCTATCAATGACGATATTGACCGGATGAGACATAGTGCCACAGCTGCGCTCATAGACAGAAAAGATGTCATAGTGGTTGCATCTGTGTCGTGTATATATGGTATCGGTGATCCGGACGAGTACAGGAATCAGATGCTCTCATTCAGAGTGGGCATGATAAAGGACAGGGATCAGGTCATCGATGAGCTGACAGATATACAGTATGATAGGAATGACATGGATCTGCAGAGAGGCACGTTCAGAGTGCGCGGGGATGTACTTGAGATAATTCCTGTGTCAACATTTGACGATGGAATAAGGATAGAATTCTTCGGGGATGAGATAGACAGGATCACAGAGTTTGATCCGCTCACCGGAGAGGGAAAGAGAGATCTGACATATACATGCCTGTTTCCGGCATCCCACTATGTAGTTGGACAGGAGAAGATGGAGAAGGCGCTGAAGAGGATAGAGGCGGAGCTCAAGGACAGAGTTGCTTACTTCAAGTCAAAGGATAAACTCATCGAGGCACAGCGTATCGAGGAGAGAACTAACTTTGATATGGAGATGATGAGAGAGACTGGATTTTGCTCTGGTATAGAGAACTATTCCGGTCCGCTGGCTGGAAGATCAGCCGGAGAGACGCCGAGCACACTGCTGGATTTCTTTGATGATGACTTTCTTCTTATTATAGATGAGTCACATATGACGGTGCCTCAGGTTGGCGCGATGTATTCGGGAGACCGATCCCGTAAGATGAATCTGGTTGACTATGGATTCAGGCTTCCATCTGCACTTGACAACAGGCCGCTCAACTTCTCGGAATTTGAGCAGAAGCTGGATCAGGTCATGTTCGTATCTGCCACACCGGGCAAATACGAGGAGGAACACCAGATGCTCATGGCTGAACAGATCATCAGACCTACGGGACTTCTGGATCCGCCGGTTGAGGTCAGACCGGTTGAGGGACAGATAGATGATCTGCTGAAAGAGGTCCGCAAGGAGACTGAGCAGGGACACAAGGTACTTGTGACAACACTTACCAAGCGTATGGCTGAAGATCTCACCAGCTATATGAGGGATAATGATATAAAGGTGAAATATCTGCACTCGGATATAGACACTATGGAGAGGGTTGAGATAGTGAGAGATCTCCGTCTTGGCGTATTTGATGTGCTTGTTGGAATCAACCTTCTGAGAGAGGGACTTGACATACCGGAGATCACTCTGGTGGCAATACTGGATGCTGATAAGGAAGGTTTCCTGAGATCGGAGACATCACTCATCCAGACCATAGGAAGAGCAGCCCGAAATGTGGATGGACATGTCATCATGTATGCGGATACTATCACGGGTTCTATGAAGTATGCCCTCGATGAGACGAGCAGACGTCGTGAGATACAGCAGAAGTATAATGAGGAACATGGAATAACCCCTAAGACTATAGAGAAGAGCATAAGGGATCTCATAACCATAGAGGTGAAGAAGGAGGAACTTCCAGATGAGGATAAGGACGCTGAGTCCATGACGAAGAAGGAGCTTCAGAAGGTTATCGCCAAGCTGACCAAGAAGATGAATATGGCGGCGGCAGACCTCAACTTTGAGGTGGCGGCGGAGATCAGAGATCAGCTCAAGGTGTACAAGGCGGCACTGAGAGATTATGATAAAGAATAGATGGATGCAGGGTAGATAATTAAGATATAACAAATATAAATGATAAAGAGAAAAGGTTAGATCAAGATGGAAGACAATAAGAATTATGAACGTGGTGAGCATCTGGAGAATATAACGGATGCGAGCATGAAAGATGATGATTATTTCAACGCCAGCAGGAATATTGACAGGAAGTATATTACTATTGAGGGCGCACGTGAAAATAATCTGAAGAATATCAATGTTAAGATTCCAAGGGACAAATTTGTTGTCGTGACAGGACTTTCGGGATCAGGTAAGTCTTCACTGGCATTTGACACGATATATGCGGAGGGACAGAGACGATACATGGAGTCGCTGTCCTCCTATGCGAGACAGTTCCTTGGACAGGCTGAGAAGCCGGACGTGGACAAGATAGAGGGACTTTCCCCTGCAATCTCCATAGATCAGAAGTCAACAAACAGAAATCCTCGATCCACAGTTGGCACTGTCACTGAGATATACGACTATTTCAGACTTCTCTATGCCAGAGTGGGAATACCACACTGCCCGAACTGTGGTAAGGTCATAAGCAGACAGACGGTTGACCAGATGGTGGATGAGATCATGAAACTACCTGAGAGGACAAAGTTCATGGTGCTTGCGCCTGTGGTCAGAGGCCGAAAGGGAGAGCATGTAAAGCTGCTGGAGAAGGCAAAGAAGAGCGGATTTGTCAGAGTGGTTGTCGATGGCAGCATGTATGAGCTGTCGGAGGAGATAAAGCTCGATAAGAACAAGAAGCACAGTATAGATATAGTTGTCGATCGTCTGGTTGTAAGACAGGATGTGGAGAGGCGACTCACAGATTCCATAGAGACCGCACTTCAGCTTGCAGAGGGGCTTATGAAGATTGAGGTGATCGGGGAGAGGGATGAGAATGGTGTTCAGAAGGAGAATACCATTATCAATTTCTCAGACAGCTTTTCATGCCCGGATTGCGGAATCAGCATAGATGAGATAGAGCCGAGAAGCTTTTCGTTCAACAATCCATTTGGCGCATGCCCGACATGTGCAGGTCTTGGCTTCAAGATGGAATTTGATCCGGATCTTATGATACCCGATCAGAGTTTGTCGATAAATGATGGAGCCATAGTGGTTCTGGGATGGCAGTCGTGCAATGATGGCAAAAGCTATTCAAATGCAATACTCATGGCACTCAGTGCGGAGTATGGATTCTCTCTTGATACGCCATTTCAGGATTATCCACAGGATATCAAGGATCTCTTATTATATGGAAAGAACTCTCGCCCGGTTAAGGTGTACTATAAGGGACAGCGCGGGGAGGGAGTGTATGATATAACATTTGAGGGACTCATAAAGAGTGTTGCCAGAAGATACAGGGAGACATCTGCGGAGTCCACAAAGGCTGAGTATGAGACATTCATGACGATAACTCCTTGTGAGGTCTGTGGTGGCAAGAGACTTAAGCCTACAGCCCTTGCGGTGACGGTTGGAGATAAGAATATTGCTGAACTTACAGAACTACCTATCACAGAACTTGCAAAGTTCATGAAAGATCTGGAGCTCACTGACAGACAGAAGATGATAGGTGCGGCCATACTCAAGGAGATAAGGTCGAGACTGCATTTTCTTATTGATGTGGGACTTGACTATCTGTGTCTGAGTAGAGGTACAAGCACGCTCTCAGGTGGAGAGGCACAGAGAATAAGACTTGCCACGCAGATAGGTTCAGGTCTGGTCGGAGTTGCATATATTCTGGATGAGCCAAGTATCGGACTTCACCAGAGGGACAATGACAAGCTGATAGCAGCGCTCAAGAATCTGAGAGACCTTGGAAATACGCTTATCGTTGTAGAGCACGACGAGGATACCATGAGGGCGGCGGATCACATTATAGATATAGGACCGGGAGCCGGTGCAAATGGTGGATATGTGGTAGCTGAGGGTACGGCTGAAGACATTATGAAATGTGAGAATTCTATCACCGGTGACTACTTAAGCGGCAGGAAGAAGATAGAGGTTCCAGATGTGAGGAGAAAGCCAACCGGATGGCTCACTGTCAAGAATGCTTATGAGAACAATCTCAAGCATATAGATGTGGACATACCACTTGGAATCATGACATGTGTGACGGGTGTGTCTGGTTCAGGAAAGAGTTCTCTGGTAAATGAGATCTTGTACAAGAAGCTGGCGAGAAGACTCAACAAGAGCAGGATTAAAGCAGGAAAGCACGACCATATCATCGGTTATGATGCTTTGGATAAGATTATCAATATAGACCAGTCACCTATAGGTAGAACGCCGAGATCCAATCCGGCTACTTATACAGGTACATTTGATCTGATAAGGGATTTGTTTGCTGGAACCAAGGATGCCAAGGCAAGAGGTTACGGCAAGGGAAGATTCAGCTTTAATGTATCTGGTGGACGATGCGAGGCGTGTCGAGGAGATGGAATAATCAAGATAGAGATGCACTTCCTGCCAGATATATATGTGCCATGTGAAGTGTGCGGAGGAAAGAGATATAACAGGGAGACTCTGGAGGTCAAGTACAAGGGCAAGAGTATCAATGAAGTCCTTGACATGACAGTTGACGAGGCATGTGAGTTCTTTGCAAATGTGCCAAGGATACTGAGGAAGATAGAGACTCTCCGCGATGTTGGACTCGGATATATCAAGCTGGGTCAGCCATCCACCACTCTGTCGGGCGGAGAGGCGCAGAGAATCAAGCTTGCAACAGAGCTTTCGAGACGAGGAACAGGAAAGACGATATATGTGCTTGATGAGCCAACCACGGGACTTCATTTTGCTGATGTGCACAGACTTGTGGATATACTCAGAAGGCTCAGCGAGGGCGGCAACACAGTTGTGGTTATCGAACATAATCTTGACGTTATCAAGACCGCAGATTATATTATTGACATGGGACCTGAAGGAGGCGCTGGCGGTGGAACGGTCATTGCCAGAGGAACTCCTGAGGAAGTTGCGAAGATACCTCAGTCCTATACAGGACAGTATCTGAAGAGGTATCTCGATATGTAAGGGATGTGTCGAATAATTACATCGGAGGTAGATGACGAACATGGATGAACAGAATAGAGTAGAAGATATTGACAGAGTTGATGGCGGGTCGACTTCTGAGCAGAATCTGGAGCAGGAAAAGGCTATGATGGCTGAGAATAGTCAGGCACAGAATGGTCAGGGTGTGCAGTCAGTTCAAGCACCATATAGTCAGGTAGCACAGCCAGCTCAGTCACTGTATCAGCATATGCCACAGTATGGCCAACCGGTGCAGCAGCCATATCAGCCACAGTCACAGTATAGCCAGGGAGCACAGCCAATGCAGACACCATACCAGCAGATGCCGCAGTATGGCCAGCCAACCCAGCAGCCATACCAGCCACAGTCGCAGTATGGCCAGCCAACCCAGCAGCCATACCAGCCACAGTCGCAGTACGGCCAGCCGGTACAGCCAACGCCATACAACAACCCTATGGGTTATATGGGATATGAGAACAGGCAGAACATACCTGATGATGTTAAGAAGGGATCCACACATGTACCTAATATGTTAAACCTGATCGGCATTATCATGGCTGTTGTATCAGTATTTATTCCTTATGCTTATATGGGGACAGATGCCAGAAGTATAGTTGGAGTGTTTGGGATAAATGTACTGTCAATGCTTGTTGTGGCGGTAGTTATCATAGCAGACGTGATCTGTGCATTTATCAACAAGGCAGGCTGTTATATAGCAGACCTTGTTATATCTATAGTTGTTGGCGGAATATTGATATTTGAATTTGTTCTGTCATTGATAGATCTTGGAAAGCTAGATGCAGCGGCAAATGCAAGACTCGGAGTCGGTGCATGGATCAGCGTGGCAGCGGCACTTTTCATGCTGATATCAGTTCCTATATGGTGGACAATCAGCAGAAAAAAGGATAAGGCAGAGAAGCAAGATTAGAATTTAGAAATTTATATTAGTGAAGATAAAAAATAATATAAAAGAAAAATAAGTAAGAATAAGAACCCCATCATGGCTTGTACAAGCTGTGATGGGGTTCCTTTAAGTTTACGTGAGCGATACTTGTCCGAAAGCTGTCGAACAGTTTATCGTTACATTTGTTAATTGTTCTGTTAAAGATCTGTTAATTAGTCGTTAGCCTTACCAACTGATCCGAAGAGTTCCATCTTCTCCTTAACAGTAGCCTTGATAGCCTCGAAACCAGGAGCGAGAAGCTTTCTAGGATCAAATCCCTTGCCCTCAAGATCCTTACCAGCCTCGATGTACTTTCTTGTAGCATCTGCGAATGATAACTGGCACTCTGTGTTAACGTTGATCTTTGAAACGCCAAGTGAAATAGCCTTCTTGATCATGTCAGCTGGGATACCTGTACCACCGTGAAGAACTAATGGCATAACGCCTGTCTTCTGCTGGATAGCATCAAGTGTCTCAAAGCTAAGTCCCTTCCAGTTAGCTGGGTACTTACCATGGATGTTACCGATACCAGCAGCAAGCATATCAACGCCGAGATCAGCGATAGTCTTGCACTCCGCTGGATCAGCGCACTCGCCCATACCAATAACTCCGTCTTCCTCACCACCGATAGACCCAACCTCACACTCGATTGAGAGGCCAAGCTGATGAGCTACGTTAACGAGCTCTGTTGACTTAGCAAGGTTCTCCTCGAATGGATAGTGTGAACCATCGAACATGATTGAAGTAAATCCAGCCTTAACACACTTGTAGCATCCTTCGTATGTTCCGTGATCAAGGTGAAGAGCTACAGGAACTGTGATTCCAAGTGACTCATCCATAGCCTTAACCATTGCTGCAACTGTCTCAAATCCTGTCATATACTTTCCAGCGCCCTCTGAAACACCAAGGATAACAGGTGACTGAAGCTCCTGAGCTGTGAGGAGAACAGCCTTTGTCCACTCAAGGTTGTTGATGTTGAACTGTCCTACTGCGTAGTGACCAGCCTTAGCTTTCTTTAACATTTCTGTTGCTGAAACTAACATTTGTAAAATCCTCCGTAAAATTATATTTGGATACAACGTACCCACTTACGCTGATTATACCCCATATAATAAGAAAATAAAAGAATTTTTAGCCAAAAGTTCAACATATAGTTAGTTTGAACTTATCGATAGAAATGAAAAAAATAAAACATTTATAAAGAATAGCCCGCCTTAATTGCATTGAAAAAAATTAAATGCTATGATTTGCCAGTAATAATGACAAATCTATCAAAGTGTAATGCATATAGAACATAATACGTTATGTGTATGCACACAGACGTGGCGCAAAGCACCTTACTATGCTTTTGCACAATATAATCTTAAAAAGGGAGGACATAATGCTTCAGCTTAAGAACATCGTGAAGGATTACCATACTGGTGATGAAGTTGTTCAGGCGCTCAAGGGTGTATCTGTGAACTTCAGAAGAAATGAGTTCGTGTCCATACTTGGCCAGTCGGGTTGTGGAAAGACAACACTTCTGAACATAGTGGGCGGACTGGATCAGTATACCAGTGGAGATCTGGTTATCAATGGCAAGTCGACAAAGGATTTCAAGTCAAGAGACTGGGATTCATATAGAAACAATTCAGTCGGATTCGTATTCCAGAGCTACAATCTGATACCGCACCAGTCGGTATTGTCAAATGTAGAGCTTGCGCTTACTTTGTCTGGAGTATCAAAGGCAGAGAGAAGAAAGAGAGCGAAGGAGGTTTTGGAGAGGGTTGGTCTGGGAAATCAGATTCACAAGAAACCAAACCAGATGTCCGGTGGACAGATGCAGAGAGTTGCCATCGCCAGAGCACTCATAAACGATCCGGATATTCTGTTGGCGGATGAGCCAACGGGTGCACTTGACACAGAGACAAGTGTTCAGATCATGGAACTGCTCAAGGAGATAGCCAAGGACAAGCTGGTTATTATGGTCACGCACAACCCGGAGTTGGCACAGCAGTATTCAACAAGAATCGTAAAGCTCCTCGATGGAAATATAATAGATGACTCCAATCCATTCTCAGATGAGGATGAAGCAAAGGAGGATGACGGAAGTTATGAACCTAGAAAGACATCCATGAGTATGTTCACAGCGTTCTCGCTGAGTCTGAACAACCTCATGACCAAGAAAGGAAGGACATTCTTAACAGCATTTGCCGGAAGTATAGGAATCATAGGAATAGCACTTATATTGTCGCTATCGTCTGGATTCCAGAAGTACATAAACGATGTACAGGAGGAGACACTTGCCACATATCCAGTGCAGATAACGAAGAAAGCGATGGATTACAATGAGCTGCTCTCAAAGATGGTAGGTAACAACGAGGAGAATTCAGATCACAATCACGCTGGCGAGGACAAGATATATTCGGGAGATATCATGGGAGACATGCTCGTGTCCATGGTGTCAGATGTGAAGGAGAACGACCTTGAGTCATTTAAGAATTATATAGAAGACGATGCAAACGGCTTCACCAAGTATACAAGTGATATAACATACACATATGATACACCATTATATGTGTTTAACGAGAACAGTGCAAATGGCGGTGTTGCCCAGGTAAATCCAAGCACCACAATGGCAGATATGGGATTTGGAGGTATGGCGGAGGCACAGGAGTCAACGGCAGATTTCATGTCGGCGTTTAGTTACGGCTCATCATCAATGGACATGTGGACACAGATGCTTGACAATGACACTCTGCTCAAGCAGCAGTACGATGTACTGGCAGGACACTGGCCTGAGAACAAGAACGAGGTTGTACTTGTCGTCGACAAGAACAATGAGATAAGTGATTTTACACTGTATACTCTTGGACTTAGGGATTCAAAGGAACTGAGCGATATGGTTTCAACCATACTTGCTGGCGGAGAGGCACCGGAGCTTGAGCAGATGGTGTTTACATACGATGACCTTCTTAATCTCAAGTTTAAGGTTGTGCTTCCGGGCAATCTGTACAAGAAGAATGATGATGGAACATACACAGATATGAGTTCTGATGCTGATTTTCTGAAGTCTGCAGTGGCCGGGGGCCTTGAAGTAAAGGTGTCGGCAGTAATCAGGGCTTCGGATAAAGCGTATGCAACTACCATGCAGCCGGGATATATAGGTTACACATCGGAGCTTGCCAATTACATAGTTTCAGAGAACGAGAAGACAGATGTACTCAAGGCTCAGATGGATAATCCTGATACTGACATATTTACAGGAATGCCATTTTCAGATGGCAAGGAACTGACAGCGGATGATGTGGATATGGATTCTGTTATGCAGCAGCTTATGGCTTCAGGTCAGGTTACTGAGGACATGCAGGCACAGATGGCGTCCATGACCAAGGATCAGCTCTTCGATATGCTCAAGGGTTACGGTTTCTTCCAGGAGTCAACATCTACTTATGAGGATAACATGTCAAAGCTTGGATATGCAGAGCTTGCAAAGCCGGCTTCCATCAACCTCTACTGTGCAGAATTTGCGGATAAGGACGAGATAACAAAGCTTATAGACAAGTACAACGAGGATTATCCTGACAAGGAGATCACATACACTGATTACATCGGAATCATGCTGTCATCGGTGACCAAGATCATCAACGCGATAACCTATGTACTCATTGCATTTGTGGCAATTTCATTGATAGTTTCATCCATCATGATCGGAATAATCACATATATCTCAGTTCTTGAGAGAACAAAGGAGATTGGTATTCTGCGAAGCATAGGAGCTTCAAAGAAGGATATCTCAAGAGTGTTCAATGCGGAGACATTTATAATAGGTCTCTTCTCAGGACTCATAGGAATCGGCGTGACGGTGCTGATCAATATACCGATCAGTAAGGTGATAGAGAGTTATATCAACGTTGCCGGTGTATCGGCGCTTCCTTGGAAGGGTGGAGTGATGCTGGTAATTATCAGCGTTATACTGACATTGATCGGAGGACTTATCCCATCGAGACTTGCAGCTAAGAAGGATCCTGTTATAGCGCTCAGAAGTGAGTAAATATAAATTATCTGAATACAAAAAGAAAAGGCTGCCATCTCTGGCAGCCTCTTCTTTTTGTATTAAAAGGGAGTGACTGCAACTACATTATGTGAGGGGAGGGTGTTGCAGTCGTTTATGAAAAAGGGGATGTAAACAACTCGCTTACGCTCTCGCTGTTTACAGTTAATAATATACCGAGAAAATGTGTTCTAATTTTGGAGAAGTTGTGTAGAAAATGTGTTTTTCGGGTAAAAATATGAAGATGCTGTAAGAAATTTAAAGGATATGAAAACAGCATAAGGCAGACATGGTTAGAAATTAGAAAGGTAAGTAAAGGTATGAGACAAAATGTGTATTGTCCTGTTTATTTTTGCTGATAATGTATAATGGTAGAAATGTATTTAGGAGGATAAACAGATGGCAGGAAGTCATATAGCAATACCAACCATTCTTAAGATCGGAAAGGGAACCCTGAATGATCTGGGCAAATATATAAGTGCTTCCGGGATGAAGAATGCTGTTATTTATTTTGGAAATGGACTCATAGACATGTTTGGACAGCAGGTCATGGATTCTCTGAAGAAGGAAAATGTGACAGTTGTGGAGTACAGAGAGCTGGATTCCACCAATATAGAGGATATAATCAAGCTGGCATTTGATATAGATGCGAAGGCCCAGGTGATCGTGGGTATCGGCGGAGGAAAGGTTATTGATGTGGCAAAGTATGCGGCATATCTCAGAAAGCTTCCTTTTATAAGTATTCCGACATCGGCATCATCGGATGGTTTCTCAAGCGCCAGCGCATCACTTATGGTAAATGGACGGCGTACATCGGTGCCGGCAAGAATGGCATATGGAATCATAGCTGACACGGAGATCATCAAGTCTGCGCCGGAGAGATTCCTTTACTCAGGAATCGGCGACATGGTATCCAAGATCACATCTCTCTACGACTGGCTTTTCGAGTCAGACCTTGGATATTCAGAGATGAATGATTTCGCGGTTATGATCGCGAAGAAGGCGGTGAACAGCTTTGTCAGAACGCCATTTGAGACGATCAAGGATGATCTGTTCCTGAAGGAGCTTCTTGATTCCCTTGCCATGAGTGGCGTTGCAAATGAGATAGCAGGCGGAAGCACACCGACATCCGGAAGTGAGCACCTTATCTCACATGCACTTGACAAGATGCTTGAACAGCCACAGCTCCATGGAATCCAGGTAGGAATCGCAACCTATATCATGGCGGTCGTTCAGGATCACAGATATGTCAGGGTAAATGCTATATTTGAGAAGACCGGTTTCTGGGATTATGTAGCTACACTTGATCTCAAGAGAGAAGATTTCGCAAAGGCGATAGACATGGCACCACAGATAAAGCCTCACAGACACACATACCTTCATGAGGAGAAGTACAGAGAACTTGCCAAGAAGGTTCTGTATGAGGACGAGGTTCTTAAGAGAGTATTCGACTAAGAAAAAAGGTGTGAAGAATGGTACTGCAAGGTGGAAAAACAGTGTATCGTGTAAAACAATGAACAGTATGTGGATGCCAGCCGTGGGGGGCATTGTCAGGAGAGTATTATATGGAAGAAAACAATTTCGGCTATGGCTTTGAACATGATGACTATGGGAGATTTGAGCAGGATATTGACCAGGACACAGCATATGTGATCAGACCTGAGCAGATGGGCGGTGGAGCTTCCCCGCAGCCACAGATAAAGAGGACGATCCCTATAGTTACGATTGCATTGATAGTGGCAAATGTCATAGCTGGCATCATGTGCATCGGTGTGGACAATTACTCCAGAACCGGTGGACTCAACTATCAGTACGTGAAGCTGAATGGCGAGTATGGACGACTTATATCGGCGATGTTCCTGCATTCTGGCTTTGATCATCTCTTTGGCAATATGTTTGCACTATATATGTTTGGCTCCACGGTGGAGAGAAAACTTGGCTCCCTGAGGACGACTATCATATACTTTGTATCAGGAATTGTTGCCGGGATCATATCCATGAATGTGTATCATATGACTGATCCTGACAGAATGCATTTCTCTATAGGAGCATCAGGGGCGGTGTTCGGAATCATATGTGCTGCTGTGTTCCTGACATTCATGGGCAACAGGAAAGCAAGCAGAAAAGATATGATGGTATCCATAGTTGTTGTGGTCATATATGCTCTGTATACAAATGAGAAGAATATAGATATCTATGCGCATGTGGGTGGTGCGATCGTGGGAGGAATCCTTGCATTTGCACTGAATATCAAGCGGTGGGAGAAGTTTAGGGAGAACAAATTCTGCAAGCTTTTGGCAGTCATACTCACATTGTCCATGTGCGTGACAGGTATCGGTGAGGCGGGGATCGGCAAAGATGCAGCCGATCTTCCGGATAAGAGGATAGATTATATAAAGGAACAGAAGATATTTCCGGATGGAGACACAACCTATGGGGATGGTCTGGATGCCTATTGCAGCGATGAACACTGGCAGGCATTTGTCGCGACGGACGGAAGTCAGATAGTGCAGTTTGAAGGGAATGCCACATATAAGGGGCAGCAGGTGACGGTCACAGTCCAGTTTCAGATAGAGGGTGACTGCGAGGGCTATCAGCCGGGATATGTCGGGCTGAATGATGTGGGACAGAACAGTGAGAGTGCCACGGAATTCATGTTGACAGTGTGTGGAAGATCGATAAATGAGCTGAAGTACGGAAGATAAATATCGTTGTGTGAACAAATGTGTCATGGTATACTAAATCTGTATATCCATATGCGGATAGAGAAGATATGTGTCTCAGAATATGGGCAGATATATCAGGAAAAGTATATGGTATAAGATCTATTATAATCAGGAAAGTACAGAGATAGAGAAAACATGGCACTCAAATACGTGATGATAAATGACATAATTGAAGAACATAATGCAAGAATGCAGAATCTGAGGAAATATTACCCGTTTTTTGTTCTGGCTGAGACCACATTTGCGCAGTATAAGGAAGGTCGTTATGCACAGCTGGACATGGGTTATATAACCATGGCGATTCTGCGTTTTTTTATTCAGGAGAACAGCTTCAATGAGCGTGAAGTGTCATACGATGAATATGAGGAATTCATGGGGCAGCTCCTTGACCGTGATTTCGATGTGGAGATCGCGGGAGATGACAGGGCTGACCTGATAATGTATATATTTGACAAGATCAAGAACGATGGAAGAGCAT
>ERZ836877.3773-NODE-3773-length-16526-cov-3.440835_pt1 | contig 16526 bp, 7 predicted proteins | sample MGYA00519469_ERZ836877 | MGnify/ENA primary metagenome ERZ836877 (study PRJEB31850, sample SAMEA3708809) | human gut metagenome | biome: human gut; feature: human-associated habitat; material: faeces | place: China | collected 2014 ... | reverse complement strand
TCCCGGAGGTAGAGCTCGCAGGCCTGCTGCAGCTCGGCGTACCAGTCGGCGCCGAAACGTGCAATCAGGGGCTCGCGCAGGAACTGGTAGAGGCGGATCCCTTTCTTACGACCAAGTGCCTCGGCATCGCGGCAGATCTTCCAGCGGTGGTAATTCACGGCCGTAAACGTCGGAAATTCCTTTATGCGCAAGGGATAAAGTGAGCATGAGGCGGGTTTTTTCCAGTCGGTGCGCCCCTCGCGGTACGCCTTTTCCAAAGCGCACAGGCATACTCCGCCGGGAGCATAGCAGGTGAAAGCGCAGTTGCGGCCGTCGAGTATGGTGGTGACCAGATCACCCTCCACGTCGGTATAGGCCACTCCGTTGGCACGCACCTCCTCTATGGCGCGGGGCATCATGTCGGCCTCCACTTCGGGAAGCACACGCTCTATCTCTTTAACCTCATCCTCGGTGACGGGCGCGCCGGCGTCCCCCTCGATGCAGCAGGCACCGAGACATTTGTTCAGATCGCAGCAGAAAAACTGTTCGGCCAGATCAAGCGTGACAAGCGTATCCTGTATCTGTAGCATCATGCCTGCGGATTTAGGCTGCCATTGACATGCACATCGAGCTGCGGGAAGGGGAAGCTGATGCCATATTTAGGCAGTTCGTTGTAGAACAGTTCGTTGTAATGGAAGAATACCGTCCAGTAATCGGCACTTTTCACCCATGCCCTTACCTGAAGGTCCACACTCGATGCGCCAAGCTCGTTGACGAGCACGGCGGGCGACAGATTAGGTTTCGGCAGCGCTATCTCACCCCTCGCAAAAGAGTTGGCGGCGTTCGATCCGCTCCCCACAGCGCGGGCCTTCTTCCCGAAAACGGAGCGGAACCACCCGGGACGTTTCCCCGCCTCCTCGGCCGCATGCTCCCGGGCTTCCTCGGCGGAAGCGGTGGAAGAACCCTCGTCTGCCGTATCCGGCTCGCCGGTTACAGGCATTATGCGGTCGTCTTTGGCGAAGAGTGCGAGAATGGCTTCGCGTGCCTTGGCCACATCGTCGCCATAGGATATCGATACGGTCCACGATATGCGGCGATACTCCTCGCGGCTGTAATTGTTGACACTTCCTGTGGAAAGTCCGCCGTTGGGAATGAGAATCGACTTGTTGTCGCCCGTGGTGATCACGGTGAAGAATATCTGTATCTCCTTTACAGTGCCCGCATATCCCTGCACCTCAATGAAATCGCCGATCTTGTAGGGTTTGAGAAGCAGTATGAGCACACCACCCGCGAAATTCTGCAGCGTGCCGCTCAGCGCCATACCTATGGCGACGCCGGCGGAGGCGAACAGGGCGAGAAACGAGGTGGTCTCTATGCCTATAATCCCTATTACAGTGACTATGAGTATGAAATACAGGACTATGTTTATCAGGCTGAGCACGAAGGTAGTGAGCGATGCGTCGATACGCCTTGTAACGAACACCGACCTCACGAACCCGTAGATTTTCCGTATTATGAACCTGCCCACATAGAAAACCACAATGGCTATGGCCAGGTCTATGGCAAAGCTGACGGCGGATTCGGCCAGACGGTTCAGCAGGTCCTGCAAGGAAAGCGATTTCAAGGCGGCGACCATATCGCCGCTTTTTTCCGTAGCCTCACCGGCCGTGGATGCTGCGTCGGCCGCCAACGGGACACTCTGCAACAAGATACTTTGTAGCAACATAAAAAAACTTAGATGGTGTTTAAAACAGCCTGGAAGCCACATCGGCATACCATTCCAGCTGACTGTAATTGTATTTCGCCGCGTCAAGCGGTGACTTGAGTATATTCGTAGAGAGTCCGCAATGGCTCTTCAGCTCCACCTGCGAGGCATATCCCTGCCATATCCAGGGGGTTGCCGCGCAGTATACCACTGCGTCCTTGAGCGCTGCGGTTGCCTCGGCAAGGGGCTTGCGCAGCTCGGGGCTGGTACCTCCCAACCCTTCGAGATAGTGCTGGAGGTCGAAATATATGCAATTGCGGTATATGAATTCCTGCGGGGTATAATCGTCGGGCAGCACGGGATGCATGGCGTAGAGCGCACCCACGGCGTCGGCGAGGCGGTCGAGGCGCGAAGTGTCGATAACCGACATGGTGCATGTGCGCTCCACCCCGTAGAGGTTGTTATAACTGGAGAAAGTGGTGGCAGCCGCCATCACCACGTCTCCCGACATGAGGTATGGCAATGTGAGATTGTAGGGCATCCCTGCGGCGGGAAGCTCGGTAACGGATCCCACCACCCTGTCGGTGACATGGCGCAACTCGTAAGCCACCTCCACACCGGCCATGTGGCAGCAGTCGAAATACACATAGTCAAATCCCTGGCCGTCGAGCACATCGGCAAGGGTGGTGACATTCATGTAGACACGCCTTCCTTCGTGATAATCCTCACCGAACGCTTTGGGACGCGCCATCGGTGCCACAGTCTCCTGCAGGCCGGTCTGCGCCCATCCGTTGGCATGGCTCCATAGCACAATGCCGTATTTGTCGGCGGGAGCCTCCCCCTTGAAGTCGGCGATCACCTCAAGCATGCGCGAGGCGCTTACCGAGCTTACGGAGGTGTCGTAGGTTTTCAGCTCCTTCACCCCCCCGGCGGTTATCTCCTTGAGCACCGGATCCTGCCGGTAAGCGTGATGGTAGACTATAAGCCGGTTTGCGCCGAGAGCACCGGTGGAAGCGGCGCTGACCATCTCGTCGATATCGGCATTGTCATAGCCGCGCTCGTCTTTGCCGGGGGGAGTACTGCTGCCAAGACTGTTGTTCGCCACCATATAGACAAGCACCGCCCTCTCCCGCTCCCTGACCACGGGAACCGGATCATCTTCTTTAGAGCACGACGCCGCCAGAAACGCCAGAGGCAACAGCAGGGCTAATGCGGTCGTCAGCCTCCTTATGACTGCGGGAATCCTGTCTGCGAGAGAAAACGGCATAAGCTGATTTTGTCTTTGTCTGTTAATATTGGAAAATCGAGGAGGCCGAAGCCTCCCCGATAAAATAGATTTCTTATATAACGATAATACAGAGCTGATTATTGCGCCGCACGCATATCATCGCTCGGCGCGCATGGGATTGGCGAGGAAATCCTCGTAGGAGAGCTTCAGACCCTCCTCAAGCTCCACGCGGTATTTCCATCCCAGAGCCGCACTCTTGCTCACGTCGAGCAGCTTGCGGGGTGTGCCGTTGGGCTTGGAGGTATCCCAGAGGATGCGTCCCTCGTATCCCACGGTCTTTGCCACAAGCTCGGTAAGCTCGCGTATGGTAAGTTCCTTGCCTGTGCCGGCGTTCACGGTCTCGTTGCCCGAGTAGTTGTTCATGAGGAACACACAGAGGTTCGCGAGGTCGTCGACATAAAGGAATTCACGCAGCGGAGTGCCGTCGCCCCAGCAAGTCACCTCCTGGAGCCCCTGCTCTTTGGCCTCATGGAAGCGGCGTATGAGGGCGGGCACCACATGCGAGTGCGTGGGGTGGTAGTTGTCGTTGGGCCCGTAGAGGTTGGTAGGCATCACACTGATATAGTCTGTGCCATACTGGCGGTTGAGGTACTCGCAGTATTTCAGTCCCGAGATCTTGGCCAGGGCATAAGCCTCGTTGGTCTGCTCCAGCTCCGAGGTGAGCAGGCAACTCTCCTTCATGGGCTGCGGCGCCAGGCGCGGATAGATGCACGACGATCCGAGGAACTCCAGTTTCTTGCAACCGTTTTTCCATGCGGAGTGTATCACGTTCATCTCCAGTATCATGTTGTCGTACATGAAGTCTGCCAGAGCCGAATGGTTGGCGATGATGCCGCCTACCTTTGCGGCAGCCAGAAACACATAATCGGGTTTCTCCTGGGCGAAGAAGCGCTCCACCTCATCCTGACGGCAGAGGTCAAGCTCCCTGTGAGTGCGGGTAATGATATTGGTATAACCCTGACGCTCAAGCTCGCGCACGATAGCCGATCCCACCATGCCGCGGTGGCCGGCCACATAAATTTTCGCGTCTTTCTCCATCATGGCCGTACCTTATTTTACGATACCCTTTTCCAGATATTCGGCAAGGTTGGTGCGCACCTGTTCGCCGGCACGCTCCACCGCCACCTTCTCCATATCGGCGTCGGTCATTATCTTCACGAGCTGCTCGAATGTGGTTGATGTCGGGTTCCAGCCGAGAATTGCCTTTGCCTTGGTGGGGTCTCCCCAGAGGTTCACCACATCGGTGGGACGGTAGAAGTCGGGCGACACCTCCACGAGCACACGGCCTGTGGCCTCGTCTATACCCTTTTCGTCAAGTCCCTCACCCTCCCAGCGGAGATTGATGCCGACGTTGCGGAACGCCAGTGTGGCGAACTCGCGCACGGAGTGCTGCTCGCCGGTGGCGATGACGAAATCCTGGGGCGCGTCCTGCTGAAGGATCAGCCACATGCACTCCACATAATCTTTGGCATATCCCCAGTCGCGGAGCGAGGAGAGGTTGCCGAGATAGAGTTTGTCCTGCTTGCCGTGGGCTATGCGGGCTGCGGCGAGGGTGATCTTTCGTGTCACGAAAGTCTCTCCGCGGCGCTCGCTCTCGTGGTTGAAGAGGATACCGGAGCAGCAGAACATGTTGTATGCCTCGCGATACTCCTTCACGATCCAGAAACCGTAGAGCTTGGCCACGGCATAGGGGCTGTAGGGATGGAAGGGGGTGTTCTCGTTCTGGGGCACCTCCTCCACTTTGCCGTAAAGCTCCGATGTGGATGCCTGATAGATGCGGCAAGTGCCGGCAAGGCCGCTTAGACGCACCGCCTCAAGCACACGGAGCACACCGGTGGCGTCTACGTCGGCAGTGAATTCCGGGGAGTCGAACGATACCTGCACATGGCTCTGTGCGGCAAGGTTGTAGATCTCGTCGGGGCGCACTTTCTGCACTACCTGGAGAATACTCATGGAGTCGCCGAGATCGGCGTAATGGAGGTGGAAATTCTCATTTCCCTCAAGGTGGGCGATACGCTCGCGATAGTCCACAGACGACCGGCGTATTGTTCCGTGCACGTCATATCCCTTTTCAATAAGGAATTCCGCGAGGAAAGAGCCGTCCTGGCCAGTAACACCTGTAATTAAAGCTGTCTTTTTCATATTGTTATTCATGCGTGTGTCCGGCACCAATAGTATAGCGGTGAACGGTTGTTTAACAATTGTCATGTCAGGTCCCCGCCTCTACAGGGATGTGGAAGGGGGTGTCTGCCGGTGTGATACACACCATATTTCCAGCCGGATACCAGACACCTTTTTGAGGATCAGACGCGCGAAGGGCGTGCCTTCGGCGGCACACCGCATGTTCATATCCGGATGGATAAAACCGCCGGGAGGCCGACAGCTGTCATGTCGGCCGCCCGGGCAGTGTTGTCTCAGTTCTTGAGGGCATCGCGGAGGGCCTCCATGGCCATGGCGATGCCGTTGGCGTCCTTGCCGCCTGCCTGTGCGAAACCGGGCTGGCCGCCTCCGCCACCCTTGATGGCCTTGGCTGCCTCACGCACCATCTGCGATGCGTTGCGCCCCTCTTCCACCAGGTCGTTGGTGAGCATGACGGTGAGAAGCGGTTTACCGCCCATATCCACTGTAGCGGCGATGAATGCGGTTCTCTCCGGAGATGCGGCACGCACTCCGAAAGCCATGTTCTTCACCAGGTCGGGGATACGCACTCCGGTGAGCATCACGGTCTTTATGCCGTTTATATCCTCGGCTTCGGCCAGATGCCTGGCTGTCATCTGTGCCACACGCTCCTTGAGGTGCTCCTCTGCCTGGCGGCGGAGTGTCTCGTTCTCCTCAATCTCTTTTCTGAGGGCGGCGATAAGGTCGGGGGCGTTGTGGAGCATAGTGGCGATCTCGCGCATGTTGTCGCTGATCTCGTCGATGGCTTTCTCCACGTTCTCCCCTGTGATGGCCTCTATACGTCTGATTCCGGCGGCGATGCTGCTCTCGGAGATGATCTTGATCATGCCGATGTTGCCGGTGTTGTCCACGTGTGTGCCGCCGCAAAGCTCAACCGAGCTGCCGTAGCGTATCACACGCACCTCGTCGCCGTATTTCTCGCCGAAGAGAGCCATGGCGCCCATGGCGCGTGCCTCTTCGATGGGCACGTTGCGGCGCTCGTCGCGGCTGTATGCCTCGCGCACCTTGCGGTTTGCAAGATGCTCCACCTTGCGCAGCTCCTCGGGGGTGACTTTCTGGAAGTGGGAGAAGTCGAAGCGGAGGATCTCGGGTGACACATATGAGCCTTTCTGCTCCACATGTGTGCCGAGCACCTCGCGGAGAGCCTCATGCAGCAGGTGTGTGGCAGTGTGGTTGCATGAAGTGGCGCGGCGCGCCTCCATGTTTATCGATGCCTTGAAGTCTGCGGCGGGATCGGAGGGGAGCTTATGGGTGAGGTGCACCCCGATGCCGTTCTCGCGTTTGGTATCGAAGATCTCGATGGTCTCGCCGTCGGCGGCGACAAGTTTGCCGCTGTCGCCCACCTGTCCGCCCATCTCGGCGTAGAAAGGTGTGCGGTCGAGGATTATCTGGTAGAACTCCTTGTTCTTCTGTTTCACCTTGCGGTAGCGGAGTATGCGGGCCTCGGTCTCGGCGAGGTCGTAGCCTACGAACTCCTCCTCACCCTCGCGCACAGTCACCCAGTCGGTGGCCTCCACGGCGGCGGCATTGCGGGCGCGTGCCTTCTGTGCCTCCATCTCGCGGTCGAATCCCTCCTGGTCGAGTGTCATGCCGTTCTCCTTGAGAATAAGCTCTGTGAGGTCGAGGGGGAAGCCGTATGTGTCATACAGCACGAAAGCCTCGCTGCCTGAGATCTCGATCTTGGAAGCCTTGCGTGCCGAGGCGATGGCGCTCTCGAGCATGCGGATACCGTTCTCGAGTGTGCGCAGGAAGGAGTCTTCCTCCTCCTTGGTCACCTTCATTATCAGCTCGCGCTGCTGCGGAAGCTCGGGATATGCCTCACCCATCGATTCGATAAGTGTGTCCACGAGCTTGTACATGAACGCCTCCTTCTGTTCCAGGAAGGTGTAGGCGTAACGCACGGCGCGGCGCAGGATGCGGCGTATCACATATCCGGCCTTGGCGTTGCCGGGGAGCTGTGAGTCGGCGATCGAGAAGGCTATGGTGCGGATATGGTCGGCGATGACGCGCATGGCCACATCCACCTTGTGGTCCTCCCCATATTTCTTGCCGGAAAGTTCGGCTATCTTGGCGATCATGGGGGTGAACACGTCGGTATCATAGTTCGATGTCTTACCCTGCAAAGCCATGCAGAGGCGCTCGAATCCCATGCCGGTATCGATCACCTTGGCGGGGAGCGGCTCGAGTGTGTGGTCGGCCTTGCGGTTGAACTGCATGAACACGAGGTTCCAGATCTCGATCACCTGGGGATGGTCCTTGTTCACCAGTTCCGCGCCCGGCACAGCCTTGCGCTCTTCGTCGCTTCTGAGGTCGATATGTATCTCAGAGCAGGGACCGCAGGGACCTGTATCGCCCATTTCCCAGAAATTGTCGTGCTTGTTGCCGTTGATGATATGGCTTTCGGGAAGATGTGCCGCCCAGTATGATGCGGCCTCGTCGTCGCGGGTAAGTCCCTCGGCGGGAGAGCCTTCGAACACTGTGGCATAGAGGTGTGCGGGGTCGAGGCCGAGCACATCCACAAGAAACTCCCATGCCCAGTCGATGGCTTCTTTCTTGAAATAGTCGCCAAACGACCAGTTGCCGAGCATCTCGAACATGGTGTGATGGTAGGTATCGTGCCCCACCTCTTCAAGGTCGTTGTGTTTGCCGCTGACGCGCAGGCACTTCTGGCTGTCGGTGACGCGGGTCCACTTCGGCGCCTTGTTTCCGAGAATAATGTCCTTGAACTGATTCATGCCCGCGTTGGTGAACATCAGCGTGGGGTCATCCTTTATTACCATCGGGGCCGACGGAACGATCCGGTGCCCTTTGCTTTCGAAAAACTGCTTGAAGGATTCTCTTATTTCCTTAGCTGTAAGAGGTTTATTGCTCATGCGTATGGTGAAGATTGTATTTTCTGCGGAGTAAGCGGGCTTCCGGAGGCCATACAGGCCTATTTCGCCCGATTCAAGCGGCAAAATTACTCTTTTTTTACTACTTTTGCAAATCAAATCTTTATGGCAGACTTCGATAAGAAATATTACAAAATAAAGGAGGTGGCCGCCATCCTCGGCCTCCCCCCCTCCACGCTGCGCTTCTGGGAGTCGAAATTCACCATCATCAAACCGCGCCGCAACGACAAGGGGATACGCATCTACACCCCCGCTGACATCGAGAAACTGCGCATGGTCACCTATCTGGTAAAAGACAAGGGGCTACACATCGAGGCCGCCGAGGAGCAGATACGCAACAACCGCTCCAACGTGTCGCGCCGGGCGCAGACCATCGAGCGCCTCCGCGAGATCCGCGCCACCCTGCAGCAGCTCCTTGACGCCGCCAACCGCCGCCCGGGGAGGGATAGAAATTGAGAAATCAAGAAAGTGAGAAAGTGAGAAATTAAGAAAACGAGAGCAGAGGGGGCACTGAATTTATGGCTGTTGATTTAGACTACATACAGCATTTGGCTGAAAACCATGAAGGCGTCGACGTGGAGTTCAAGGAGACTACCGGGCAACTTAACCGTGGTATGGAGACACTATGCGGTATGATCAACGGCTCCGGGGGCGTCGTTGTATTCGGAGTATCAAACAAAGGCAAAATCATCGGACAGGAAATCGGCGACAAGACCACCCGTGAAATCGGGGAAGCGATCAATAAATTTGATCCGGCAGTTGACATTCAGCCGGAATATGTGCGGGTTGATAATTCCGACAAGTATGTCATAGCCTTTCTGACAGATGGATTGGAAACGGACAAGCCTTATATGTGGGACGGAAAACCATATCGTAGGCACGACAGCGTGACAAGTGTCATGCCTCGCGAAAAATTTATCCGTCTTCATGAACTTCAGCACGGGTTAAAATACAGATGGGAATCTAAGGTGAATCAACAGCTGACCATCGATGACCTTGACGGACAGCTTATTCAAAATATAATCCAAAGTGCCGTAAGGCGTGGCCGCTTGCCGAGTGTCGCGCTTAATGACAATATTCAGACTGCTCTGGAGCGGCTTAAACTGATTAAAGACGGGAAAATCTGCAATTCTGCAGCAGTACTGTTCGGAAAAGATTTCACCGATTACCCTCAATGCAGACTTCGTCTTGCCCGATTCAGAGGCACTGCCAAACAGGATTTCATCGACAATCAACAAGAGGAGGGGAACATCTTTCAGTTGGTTGACGCGGCAATGTCATTCTTTTTCAAGCACCTTAACCTATCAGGGACGACGCACAATCGACTTTATCGGAAGGATGAGCTTGAAATTCCATACGATGCGCTGCGCGAGAGCATTGTCAACGCATACTGTCACATGAACTGTGGGTATGAGGTTGCTACTGTCGGACTCGCAATCTATGATGACAGGATTGAAATTGAGAATGCCGGCCGGTTCCCGGCGCGCATATCGCCAGACGCTATGATGCAGAAGGAAAAAGAATACAGGGAAAACACCTCGCTTCCTCCGAATCCTGTCATAGCCAATATCATGTATCTTGGCGGCCTTATAGAACATTGGGGACGTGGACTGTCAATGATGGCAAGAGAATGTGAACGTGTTGGATTACCTGTTCCTTCGTTTTATCAGAATGGCACCATTGTCAGAATCAGTTTTGCACGTTCCAGGGACACGGGCAAGGACACCGTAGGAGTAAGTAAGAGTAAGTTTGGAGTAAGTGGGGATACAGTAAAAAGGCAAATTGTTCCCGGATTATTGAAACTTATAAAGTCAATTGGAGAAGATTGGTATTCCTCATACGACTTGTGCGATATGTTGGGTTATAAATCACGCAATTCATTTGTGAGGCAGCACCTTAATCCTGCTATACAAGAAGGCCTTATTGCTCTTGAAAATCCGGATAAACCTAATGCTCCAAATCAAAGATACGGATTGACTTTGAAGGGCAAAGCCCTGTATTATGAACGCCATAATAACGAGAATGACGTTCAAAACGAGCCGCAAAGAATGCAAGTTGACCTGCAAAATGACCCGCAAACCGATTTAGAGGGTCAAAATGACCCTTTAAACGCGCAAGCTGACCCTCTAAAGTATGCTGTTATCCGAGCAATCAAAGAAAATAGTGATATCAGCCGCGCTGAGTTGGCTCGTATTGCCGGATGCTCAGAGAGTACAGTCAAAAGACGGTTGAAAGAGTGGAATATTGCATGGCTTGGTCATCCCAAGACCGGGCATTGGGTATTTGTCAAAGATATTCAATAACTAAATCAGAGGAATCAGAGACATCAGAGGTATCAGAGGAATCAGGGGATCGGAGGAGATATTCTCTGATCCCTTGATTTTATACAGTTTTTCAATCACACTATCGTATAGCCTTTTATCTGACCACTTTATATAATCCTTTATATTACCCTTTATCTAACCATCTTATATTATACCTCTTATATTATATATGTGTGCGCAACTATATCAGCAGGCGCTCCACCATCTTTTCTCAATTTCTTATTTCTCATTTTCTTAATTTCTCATTTTCTTAATTTCTCATTTTTCTTAATTTCTTATTTCCCAATTTCCCGTTTCCATGAGCAAAAGTATCCTTGCTTGACTTCTCATGCTCTTACTTCTTACTTCTAAAAAGCCCTCCCGCTTTGTTAAGCGCGAGGGCTTTTTCACCAAATTCTCATAAAAAGTGTAAACACGAAAACATGTTAACAACAATTAACTATTGGGGGGGGTAAATTGTGAACTTATGTTTAACTTTGCGTCGGATTGTAGGCTGATTCAAGTGCTCAAAAATTACTGCCTGCTACTATTGTAACGAAGAACAATGCGGTAAATTGCCGCAAGCGCGCACATACAGATTAACTTTTTTAATCTGAATAACCTCTAACAACGAAAAAACAACATAATCAATACATAAACTAATTCGCAACACAATGCAAAAAAAGTACATTATTCCCGTGCTTATGGCAGTGCCCACTGCCATGCCGATGATGGCCGCGGAGATTACTGTTTTGCCTACTGACAGCTGGGATTGGAAAGCTGACGGCCAGAACAGTGCAAGTCTTGAGCTCGAAGGTAACACCGTGATTTGCCCTGTTGGTATCTCTAACGTTACTTACAGCAAAGAATTGGCTCAAGGAGACTATACCTTGAAGTTCAATACTGCCGGCACAAACAACATCAAGGTATATGTAGCCGGCCAGCTTCTGACCCAGACAGGTGACCGCAACTACAAATTCTCAACAAATGGTGGTGTTGTAGAAGTAAAGATCGAAGCAGAGGATACCTCTGCAGCATTCCAGTTCACTGATGCAGAAATCGTTCTTGACTTTGATTTCACTGCTGCAAACGCTGCCCTGACAGCTCTATTGAACGCAGACCCGCAGGCTGCTGTAATCGACGAAAAAGATGAAAGCACACTCGCCGTATCACTGAAAGCACAGTACGCAGAGATCCAGGAAACAATCAAATCAATCCAGGATCGTATCGCGGCTGTAAACGACAGCGATCCTGAGGCTGCCTACAAAGTTTACTCCGAAGAAGAACTCTTCAACTATGCAAAGGGTGAGGACAAGATTTCTGCCGCTATCGAAGCTCTTAAGGCAACTATTGAGACTTACAACGAACAGGCAGAACCTGAGAACGCACGTTTCAACATCGAGCAGAACAATAAGGCTGCTGCAAAAAGGCTGAAAGAGAATACCACCAATATGAATGGCTACTACGATGAGTGCGTAAAAGCGAACACCGCATATGAGGCAATTATTGCTAAAATCATCGGAGAAGATCAGAACCCCACAGACTTCAAATATGCGAATAATACCGAAGCGCTCAAACATCTGCGCGACGGCATTGACGCATATGACAAAGAAGTTGCAGATCTTATTGCAGAAGCCGGTGACGAACGCAAAATCACTAAGGAAGAGGAAAAAGCTCTTGGCGATAAAGCATCAATAGGTCTCTACAACGAATATGACACTCTCAAAAAAGATATCGCTGAGGACACGGCAGATGCCAATGCATATGTGCTGTACACAAACAAGGTAGCCGTTCTCGAGAAGACATACAATGAAGCAGTAACTCTCATCGACCTCCAGAAGGGTGTCGGCAAGGACTACACGTTCGTATATGCCACACTTCAGGCTGAGGCAAGAAAGGCCATCGAAGATCTCAAAAATAAAGCTATCAAGGAGTGCCGTATCGAAAGTGGCGTGATAGAAGGAGCATACAATTTCTGGAACAATGACGGAAAAACCTCCACAGGTGAAACAATCCTAAAAGACGAAACAATCCTTGACAATGCTATCGCAGCTATCCAGCAGAAGGCTCAGGATCTTGCAGATGACGCCAAAGCTCAGAACGACGCATACACCGCCGCAACTGATGAAATCAAGGGTCTGAAAGATGCACTTACCGCAGTTCTTAAAGATCAGACTGTGTCCGAAGCGATACAGAACAAACTTGAAGAGCTGAAAAACGCCATCACTACGAAGATTGACAATCTCGAAAAAAGCGTCAACGATGCATACACAGCACATCAGCTTCCTGTTGCTGACTTCGATAAGACTGTCACAGAGATCACCAATGACATCAACAACCTCAAAGATCAGTTCCAGGAAACCGGTATCTTCGGAGCAACAATCAAACTGCAGAATGCCCTTGACAAAGCATGGAATGGCGAGGAAAAAGACGGCAAATTTGAAGGTGGTATCGTAAATGACAACACGGGTGAGAATTACGAATTCATTGTTTCCCTGTTCCAGTCTACCAAGGACAACATCCAGAACTCAATCAATACCCTCCCCATACCGGAAAATGCTTCAGATGTTGACTTCCAGAAAACATGTAACAATATTCTCGTTTCCATCGATCAGCTTACTAAAGACGCAGAGTCTCTCCATGATGCTGTAGAAGCATATTACGATGCTTATACACCTGCGGACAAGGCTATTACCGATCTTCAGGAAGCTACTGTCAAGAATAACGATCTGATAAAACTCGACAAAGATTTCAGCACAACTACAAACAAAGCTGTTGATGATCTCGTTAAAGAATTCGACACGATCAAAAAGGCCTACGAAGATGCTGTTGAGATTGCTAATCCCCACGACTGCTACGATTCAGTTGTGGCAGCAAGCGCTATGTTTGACGGCAAAGATTTCGTAGCTGACGCAAAAGCTGCAGAGAAGACATTCCGTCAGGCACTCACTGACAGCAATATGGCTGTTCTGGAGGCTGTTGAACTTCCCACAGGTGTCAACCCCTCAGAATTCGATGCACTCAAGACTACAGCTACAGAAGCCAAGTATGCTGCTGAAGCAACAGATCCGTTCGATGCTGCCAAATATCAGGATGCCGATGAGGCTATCCAGGCTGCATATGAGGCTGCCGAAGATATCATCGACAGCGACAAGGCATACACTAACGGCGAATACGCGGCTCTCCTTCCCGAACTGGCCGAAACACTTGACCATGTTCGCGGTATAAATGAACAGACCTCTAAGGAACCTGCCAAGACATATTATGCAGATGATGTGATCGGTTCCAAGACAGATGCAGCCGAAACATCCCTGCAGGGCCGTCTTGACGCACTTGTTAAGGCTATAAATGAGGCACATTACAATAACGCAATGCTTGCCGATCCCAAGGTAGAGGGCTACAAGACAAATGCCGAGATGTTCAGCGCAGAGCTTCAGGCCATCAAGAATGCAGCTTCAACTCTCAATGCTGCTATTCCTCTGAACGAAAGCGCCCACAACGCAGAACTCCTCGACAACGAGCGTGTTCTCGAAACAATCAGCAATGCCCTTGCGACAATCGCTGATTACGACTCCCACTTCACCAAAGGCATGGCCGAGACCATCGAGAAGCTCCGCGACGAAGACCTCAACAAGGTCAATCGCGAAGTTGCCGAAGCTTACGCAACCGGTAAGGCATACTCCTCAACTGGCGGTACTGATCCCAAAGACAATCTCGAGAAATTCACCGAAAATTATAAAGCCATTGAGGATGCGGTTACAAAACAGATGGATGAATTCGCTGCCGAGTATAACGAAAGCGTAATCGAGCACAATGCCGCTACAGTAGAGGAATGCGGATGGGATGCAATGGTTGAAGAACTCCACGCCGTCTACACAAGTTCTATAACCTCCTACAACACATATCTCAACCTCAAAAACGAAAATTACGAGGAGTACATCAAGACGACAGTTACATCTCACGCTGACATCTACGAGTATTCCACACTGACCCGCGAATTAGAGGCAAAAGTTGCCGCATATCTCGCTAAGGCAGACCAAGATCACAACGTTCTTCAGCGCGACGACATCTTCATCAACGCATTGATGCCCGCCGGCGATCTGATCAATCAGATGAACGAACTGGTTCGGACTCTCAGCAGTGATGTCAATGACAAAGCACTTGAATACTATCCCACCATAGAAGGTGCGGCATCAAGTGCAATCATGGACGCTACTACCATCATGCGTAATGCAAAGATCAGCGAGACCATTATCGCAGAGACTCTCAATGCAGCAAATGACTACTATGCAACTGGCTCCGACAAATACACCGACGCTACTGCAAAGGATGAGACCACTGGAGAGAGCAATGCTGACCGCACAGCTCCCGAAGTCCCTGTAGAAGAGACAATCGGCTACATAATGAACGCTATCGCCAACGCATTTGAGGCAGTTCCGGGCAGCATCGACATGCAGGCCGCTGCACAGAAAGACTGGACAGCCGCATACGGTAAAGCTCTCGAAACATTCAAAGAGTGTGAGGAGATCCTTGCAAGTTGCAATGCCATTAAAGCAGAAAAAATCGCTGAAATGCAGGCCGCTATCGACGAGGCGAAACAGGATGCAGCCACTATCGACACAACTGCGAAAGCAAACGAAGATCTCATCAGCAACCTTCTGGGTTACAAGGGAGATCTCGCACAGCTCCTTTCAGATATCAGAACAAAGGTTGATGATCTCAAGAGTGCAAACGATGCCAATGTGGCAGAGCAGGAGGCTTGGGATAACTACAATGATGTTGTGATCCCCGACCTGAAATCTGACTACGACGCATTCCTCGCATTCATCAATATGATGGCTTGCGAGAGCAGCGTCGATACCCAGAGCATTGCCGATGCAATTGCAGCTGTAGAAAAAGCAGTTAAAGACAACAAGGGCAACCTCGTTAAAAATGCTGCCACAATCAAGGCCGCCATTGACAATGCTAAGGACGAGTTGACACTAGGCTACAACACCGCAGTAGCCAAAGAGAAAGCAATTCTCGCCAAACAGGTTGAAGCAGTCAAGGTTGCGTTCAACAATGCAAAAGTTTCCAAGAACTGCCCGGACGACATAGAGCAGATCAATGAAACTCTTGACGCCCTTTTCGACGAAATCAAGGCACTCCAGTTCGACAGCGAAGATGCAGAAGCATTCAAGCAGAGCGCCCTCGGCTATGAAACCCAGCTTAACAACTGGCTCGTTAAACTCCAGGCATATGATCCCGACCACGGCAACACCCTGCAGGCTACTGCGAACGCGCTCGACAAGCTCGTTAAGGATCAGGCAGCCGCTATCGCAGAAGGCAAGGCAGGTGTAAGCGACCTCGTAAAAGAGAAATACGATCGCGAGTACGACATACTGACCGAAGAACTCAACGCCGTACAGTCTGCAATCAAAGCTGCCGGCAACAATGTGATCACACAGGCCGGAAACTTCGAGGCTGACATCAAGGCTATCGGTGACAAGCTTACCGAACTCAACGCAGAGGCCAAGGAAGCAGGCGACAAGGCAGAGGCCGACAAAGCCAGACAGGAGATCAATGATGCCAACTTTGCAGATCTTACTGATCTCATCAACACACTCAACAGTGACCTTGCGGATCTCAAAGCTGCTATCGAGAACTATGGTTACTCTGAGGAATCGTACTATCAGGGCCGCATAGAGGTTATCACCAACACTATCGCTCAGCTCCAGCAGGAAATCGATGAGCAGAATGAAGCTATTGGTCTGAATGATGCAGTAGCAACAAATCTCCAAGATCAGGGTAACACAATCGCAAACGCAATAAATGCTCTCGAAGTTGAGGCCGCAACCCGCTACACCAATGCCGCCAAGTATGCTGCTGACCAGGCTATTGCAAATGCCCTCGCAGCTCTCCAACCCGGAGATGGCAAGTTCGTGGTGCCCACAATGGCTCAGGAAGCTATGGCAACCCTCCATTCACTCAAGTGGATGTTCATCGAATATGATGGTCGCTTCACCAACTGGCTTGACAAGTGGTCTAACCGAAATGATGCCGTGGCAAGCGAACTCAATGACTACGCCGACGCATTCAAAGAGATCGCTGAAACTGCCGCATCTGTCAAAGCAACCGCCGAGGAAAACACATTCCGCTATGGTGACGTGAACGAGGACAACAAGGTCAACTTCCTTGACATT
>ERZ836877.3769-NODE-3769-length-16537-cov-3.231768_pt1 | contig 16537 bp, 12 predicted proteins | sample MGYA00519469_ERZ836877 | MGnify/ENA primary metagenome ERZ836877 (study PRJEB31850, sample SAMEA3708809) | human gut metagenome | biome: human gut; feature: human-associated habitat; material: faeces | place: China | collected 2014 ... | reverse complement strand
GTAGAGCAACGCATTCGTAATGCGTAGGTCGCCGGTTCGAATCCGGCCGGGAGCTTTTAAGTTTCCAGGGAAGAACCCCGGAAATCGTTGTAAAATAAGACTTTGCGACGGTTTCTGGGGTTCTTTTTCGTTAAGGAAGAATAAGTACGGATAAGTAATTTTTAGTGGGAAAAAGTTTTTACAAAAACATTAATATATGATAAAAAATTCATATGGTACCATATAAATTATTGCCAATAATAAAAATAAATAATATAATTCAGATAAAACAAGAGCGGATTGGCTGGATAAAATGGTTTTAAATATCCGAATTCAAACTCCTTATGAATATGTGTGGAATATTATGAAAGCGTATAAGATAGTATTATTAGTGGTAACTTTGCTTCTTGCTGGATGCCAAAAGCGAGGAACTGAAGAAAAAATAACTGATACTGAAACAATTACATCGACACTTAGTGAATGGGACACGTATACAAATTTAGATAGTCTAATGACGTCCTATCAAATTGCGACATCGTCAAATGTCCGTTCAACACTTGCTAAAGAACGTATCTACCTCATAGATGATGATAATCCTTGGGATACAGCACTGGTAAATATACGGGTCCGTGAAGGCTATTTTGTATGTATATATGATAATGATTTTACTTTATATACACATAGACTTTCCAATGGTAAAGAAGGACTAGACTTTATGGTGAAAAACAATCCGGGGGCATTAACAAAAGAAATAAATGATAGCTTTGAGTATTACTATTCAGACGACGGGGTGACTCAAGACTATTTATGGATACAAGATGAGACTTATCTGTTAGAATTAAATGTTCCAACAAGCATAGAATTTAACATAAATGAAGTGCTTTCGGCATTGAATTATCAGCCCCTTAGATGAGAATATAAGAAATTGACAGCAAAAGAAGTTGCAGTAATGACTGGCATGACGGAAACAGAGCTTTTAAAGGCTATAGAAAAATTAGAATAAAACAAACAATAAGCCCCAGGGTAGAGGTTTTGATCTTTACCCTGGGGTGTTTTATGGAGAAATGAGAAGAATTTATTACAGCGCTTCAATCACTACCATCATCCATCCTCCGCACACCATTCCTTCTTCTTCAGCCACTTCTCCGGTCATATCTACCTTACAGAACTGGTAAGAGCCACTTCGTATCACCTCTCTTGCAGTCTGTACCAGTCCTGCCTCGGCGCAGCCGCCTCCGATGGTTCCAAACACGGTTCCGTCCTCATACACGATCATATTTGCTCCGGCTTTCCGAGGGGTTGAGCCTTTGGTTTCCACGATGGTGACCAGGGCTTTTTTTAGGTCCGTCCGGTTGGCAGGTGGATCTGCCAGGGCGGTGATCACATCCAGATCCGCATCAGATGGGGCTATGTGGTCTGGGCGCAGGGTACGTTTCGTCAGGATTAGTTCTGCCAGGATGGAGATGGCGATTTCCTCTGGTGTCACAGCCTTAATTGCCAGTCCGATAGGCGTGTGGATGGATTCCAGCCATTCGTGGGAGAGATGTTCTGTTTCTTCCAGATGTGTCTTTAACTCCTTCACCCGGCGGCGGGAGCCGATCATGCCAAGATAAGTGGGAACAGGACAGCGGGAGAGTGCGGTCAGGCAGTCAGCGTCATGACGGTGTCCGCGGGTCAGAACAGCGATGTAGTCCTGGGTATCCGGTTGAAATGCCTGGATTGCTGCAGGAAAATCCATACAGTAGACTTCTTCTGCCCACGGAAACCGCAGCTGGTTTGCAAAGGAAGGGCGGTCATCAGCCACATACACGGAAAAACCAGTTTTAGCAGCAAATTCTGCCAGAGCCAGTCCTACATGGCCGCCTCCTAAGATCAGAAGCCGTTCTTTGCGGCTAAATGGTTCCAGCAGGCGGATGTGCCCATGATCCCGGTCCAGGACAGGGCGGCCTTCCGAGAGGGCAGTTTGGGCCAGTGTGGTATTAATGGGAGGCAGTGTGCCGCAGACAGAAGAACAAGAAGCAGAAGAACCAGAAACAGGCAAAATGGTTCCATTGTCAGGCTTCATCTGCCCAGGTACAGCAGAGAGAATGGTCTTGCGGCTGGTTTGATGACAAACAGCAGAAGCAGCAGTCCCATCGATGGTATCCGAAGACGGATAATCAGTTACCAGAATCGCATGACCGCACATGTTTAATTGTTTAAGAAGCTGGGAATAAATATTCATATGTTCCTCCCAAAAAATTATGGATGAAAATTCCGGTTTTTGATTTCATAGGAAAGTTCGTCCTATGAAATCAAAAACGCTCCGCGAGGATCGCACTGCGGCGGAAAGGAAGAGTGCCGCTGTTGCGCCCCGCCGCAGGCGGAGAATCCTGCAAGCAGGATTCTCTTTTATGTGTACAACGAGCCAAAGTCCTGGAATATAAAACATTCTTAAGCAGTGCTGGTAATACTTAGGACAGCACGCCATGGACAAGGAGGATACCGAATATGATGGAATTTATGGATGGAGTAAAAAAGAAAGAGACACTTGGCATCAGCCAGATTTTAGAGGGCGATTACACAGGAAAGACTGTGGAGATGGAAGGTGCAGTCCATACGATCCGTGATATGGGTGAGGTTGCGTTTGTGATCTTGCGAAAAGCGGAAGGACTGGTACAGTGTGTCTTTGAAGAAGGCGTTACCGAGTTTGACTTAAAGGATCTGAAAGAGGAATCCGCAGTGGTGATAATCGGTGTGGTTGTCAGAGAAGACCGGGCGCCCCATGGATTTGAGATCCGTTTGAGAAAGATTAAGGTCTTATCCCAGCCTGCGGAGATTCTTCCAATCGCCATCAGCAAGTACAAGATGAACACTTCCCTGGAGACCAAACTGGCGCTTCGGCCAGTTTCCCTGCGGAATGTGAGAGAACGCGCGAAATTTAAGATTCAGGAGGGAATCGTCAGAGGCTTCCGGGAGTTTTTACAGACCCAGGGCTTTACCGAGATCCATACGCCAAAGATCGTAGCCCGCGGTGCAGAGGGCGGTTCCAACGTATTTAAACTGGATTATTTCAACAAGAAAGCGGAGTTAGGACAGAGCCCGCAGTTCTATAAACAGACCATGGTCGGCGTGTTTGACCGGGTATTTGAGGTAGCTCCGGTGTTCCGTGCGGAGAAGCACAACACCACCAGACATCTGAATGAATATGTGGGTCTGGATTTTGAGATGGGTTACATCGATGGATTTGAAGATGTGATGGCGATGGAAACCGGATTTTTACAGTATACCATGGCGCTTCTGGCAAAGGATTATCAGAAAGAGCTGGATATGCTGGGTGTGAAGCTTCCAGATGTGAGCCGGATCCCGGCAGTGCGGTTTGACCAGGCCAAGGAGCTGGTGGCAGAGAAATACAACCGGAAGATCCGCAACCCATACGATTTAGAGCCGGAAGAGGAAGTGCTGATCGGACGGTATTTTAAAGAGGAGTACGACAGCGATTTCGTATTTGTTACTCATTATCCAAGCAAGAAACGTCCATTTTATGCGATGGACGATCCGGCAGATCCGAAATTCACACTGAGCTTCGACCTCCTGTTTAAGGGCCTGGAAGTGACTACCGGAGGCCAGCGAATCCATGATTACCAGGAGATCTTAGCTAAGATGGAGAAGCGGAACATGGATCCGGAGGACATCGCTTCTTATCTGATGATCTTCAAATACGGTATGCCGCCGCATGGTGGACTGGGAATCGGATTGGAGCGTCTAACCATGAGACTGTTAGATGAGCAGAATGTGAGAGAGACATCTTTATTCCCAAGAGATGTCACCAGATTGGAGCCATAAAAAGGGCGGAAAGGAGATCATTATGGCAAACATTATCAGCGATGAAACCATCGATTATGTAGGCATTTTAGCAAAATTAGACCTTTCTCCAGAGGAGAAGGAAGCGGCCAAGAAGGATATGGGCCGGATGCTGGATTACATCGATATGTTAAATGAATTAGATACCAGTGCGGTAGAGCCTATGTCCCATGTATTTACCATGACGAATGTATTTCGTGAGGATGTAGTGACCAATGGAGATGACCGTGACAATATGTTAAAGAACGCACCGGAATGCAAGGATGGTTCTTACAAGGTTCCAAAGACTGTGGAATAGGGTATGGACAAATGACAGGAGGAACGGAAAAATGAGTGTATTGGATTTGACCGCAGTAGAACTGGGGAAAAAGATAAAAGCGAAAGAGATTACCGTTGTGGATGCGGTAAAAGCGTCTCTGGAGCAGATAAAAAAACTGGAGCCTGTAGTCCATGCCTATGTGACTGTGGATGAAGAAGGCGCTTTAAAAAGGGCCGAAGAGGTTCAGAGACGGATTGATGATGGAACATTAACTGGCCCGTTAGCCGGAGTTCCGGTGGCAATCAAGGACAATATGTGTACGAAGAATCTGCTGACCACCTGCAGTTCTAAGATTTTATATAATTTTGTTCCGACCTTCAGTGCAGAGGCTGTGATCAACCTGGAAAATGCAGGGGCTGTGATCTTAGGAAAGACCAACATGGACGAGTTTGCCATGGGAAGCACCACAGAGACTTCCGCTTACGGCGTCACCAGAAACCCATGGGATCCGGAACACGTACCGGGCGGTTCTTCCGGTGGTTCCTGTGCGGCAGTGGCAGCGGAAGAATGCTTCTTTGCGTTAGGCTCTGATACCGGCGGTTCCATCCGTCAGCCAAGCTCCTTCTGCGGCGTGACCGGCATCAAGCCGACCTACGGAACGGTATCCCGTTACGGACTGATCGCTTACGGTTCTTCCCTGGATCAGATCGGACCGATTGCCAGGGATGTGACTGATTGTGCCACCATTCTGGAAGCGATTTCTTCCTATGATAAGAAGGACAGCACTTCCATTCCAAGAGAAGACATGGATTTCACATCTGCCCTGGTGGATGATGTAAAGGGGATGCGGATCGGTATTCCGAGGGATTATCTGGGCGAAGGTCTGGACGAGGAAGTAAAGGATGCCATTTTAAAAGCAGCGAAGGTTCTGGAGGACAAGGGAGCTATCGTGGAAGAGTTTGATCTGGGTCTGGTAAAATACGCGATCCCTGCTTACTACGTGATCGCTTCCGCAGAGGCCAGCTCCAACCTTTCCCGCTTTGACGGTGTGAAATATGGACTCCGGGCCAAGGAATATGAGGGCCTTCACGAAATGTATAAAAAGAGCCGTTCCGAAGGCTTCGGGGAAGAGGTTAAGAGAAGAATCATGCTGGGTTCCTTCGTGTTAAGCTCCGGTTACTATGATGCTTATTATCTGAAAGCCCTGAGAACGAAAGCATTAATTAAGAAGGAATTCGATAAGGCATTTGAAAAATACGATGTGATCCTGGGACCGGCGGCACCGTCTACAGCCCCGAAATTAGGTGAATCCTTAAGTGATCCGTTAAAAATGTATCTGGGTGATATTTATACGATTTCCGTAAACTTAGCAGGACTTCCCGGCATGACCGTTCCTTGTGGAAAGGATTCCGCCGGACTTCCAATTGGTTTACAGCTGATCGGTGACTGCTTCCAGGAGAAGAAGATCATCCGGGCAGGTTACGCGTTTGAGCAGAGCCGGAAATATGAGGCGCCAGCCATGACAAAGGAGGGCAGATAACGATGAGCAAACAGTATGAGACAGTGATTGGTCTGGAGGTTCATGTAGAGCTGGCCACCAAAACCAAGATTTTCTGCGGATGTTCCACCGCATTCGGCGGTGCGCCTAACACCCACACTTGTCCGGTGTGTACCGGTATGCCTGGTTCTCTGCCTGTATTAAATAAGCAGGTAGTAGAGTATGCTTTGGCAGTGGGTCTTGCCACCAACTGCGGCATTAACCAGTACTGTAAATTTGATCGGAAAAACTATTTTTATCCGGATAATCCACAGAACTATCAGATTTCCCAGTTATACCTGCCCATCTGTCATGATGGCTGGGTGGAGATCGAAACCACTGCTGGAAAGAAGAAGATCGGTATCCATGAGATCCATATGGAAGAGGACGCTGGTAAATTGATCCATGACGAGTGGGATGACTGTTCCCTGGTGGATTACAACCGGAGCGGCGTGCCGTTAATCGAGATCGTGTCTGAGCCGGATATGAGAAGCGCCGATGAGGTGATTGCTTATCTGGAAAAATTACGTCTGATCATCCAGTATTTAGGCGCTTCCGACTGCAAGCTGCAGGAGGGCTCCATGCGTGCCGACGTGAACTTATCGGTGCGTGAGGCAGGCGCGGAGCAGTTCGGTACCAGAACGGAAATGAAGAACTTAAACTCCTTTAAGGCCATTGCCAGAGCCATTGAGGGCGAGCAGAAGAGACAGATCGAGCTGATCGAAGAAGGCAAAAAGGTGATCCAGGAGACCAGAAGATGGGATGACAACAAGGAATCCTCCCATGCGATGCGTTCCAAAGAGGATGCCCAGGATTACCGTTATTTCCCGGACCCGGATCTGATGCCGGTATGGATCAGTGATGAGTGGATCCAGAGAGTGAAGGATCATCAGCCGGAACTGAGAACGGAGAAATTGATCCGTTACCAGAAGGAGTTCCAGATTCCGCAGTATGATGCAGAGATCCTGACCAGTTCCAAGCATATGGCGGATATTTTTGAGGCTACCGTGGAATTGTGCAGTAAGCCAAAAGAAGTATCCAACTGGCTGATGGTGGAGACCATGCGGTTATTAAAAGAGCATGAGCAGGATCCGGAGGAGATCCATTTCTCACCGAAGCACCTGGCAGAGCTGATCAAACTGGTCGATGCGGGAACCATCAACCGTACTGTGGCGAAGACGGTATTTGAAGAGATTTTTGCAAATGATGTGGATCCGGAACAGTATGTGGAAGAAAAAGGCTTAAAAGTGGTCAATGACGAGGGAGCGCTCCGGACGGAGATCCAGAAGATTATCGACGCAAATCCCCAGTCTGTGGAAGATTATCGCAATGGCAAACAGAAAGCCATGGGCTTTATCGTGGGCCAGACCATGAGGGCTATGAAGGGAAAAGCGGATCCGGGACTGGTAAATCAGATCGTAAAAGAACTGATGGACAAGGCTTAAAATGCAAAAATATTCATGCGGCTGTTTCTATAACGAGAAAACAGGCACAGATTTCCAATTATAAAAACGTTAGAAAATTGACACTCAGGTATTGACGAAAAGGGCGGTCTGCGGTAAAGTACGAAGTAACTGTAAAAGTAATCGTTTCGTTACTTGTAAAATACAGACCGCCCTTTTTAGGGACGAAGTAACTGTTCAGGAGATCTACGCACTTGAATAGCTACGAGACGAGGATGAGGAGGAGATACATGAAACCGTATGCTGAGATGACCAAAGCGGAGCTCCAGGCTCTGAAGAAAGAATTGTCTGCAAAGTACAGAGAGTATCAGGGAAAAGATCTGAAACTGGATATGTCCAGAGGAAAGCCAAGTATTGACCAGCTGGATCTGTCCATGGGAATGCTGGATGTGCTGACCAGCGACATGGATTTAACCTGCGAAGATGGAACCGACTGCCGTAACTATGGTGTGTTAGACGGTATCAGCGAAGCGAAGGAATTGTTAGCTGATATGATGGAGGTAGCTCCAGATCACATTATTATTTATGGTAACTCCAGTCTGAATGTCATGTATGATACGGTATCCCGTTCGATGACCCACGGCGTGATGGGGAATACTCCATGGTGTAAGCTGGATAAAGTAAAATTCTTATGTCCGGTACCTGGTTATGACCGTCATTTTGCTATTACAGAGTATTTCGGTATCGAGATGATCAATATTCCGATGACTCCAACCGGTCCGGATATGGATATGGTCGAGGAATTAGTGGCTTCTGACGATTCCATCAAGGGTATCTGGTGTGTGCCGAAGTATTCTAATCCACAGGGTATTTCTTACTCTGACCAGACGGTACGCCGTTTTGCAAGACTGAAACCGGCAGCTCCAGATTTCCGTATTTACTGGGATAATGCTTACACCATCCATCATTTATACGAGATGGATCAGGATCATCTGATCGAGATCTTAGCAGAGTGTAAGAGAGCCGGTAACCCGGATATGGTTTATAAATTTGCATCTACTTCCAAGATCAGCTTCCCAGGCTCTGGTATTGCCGCCATTGCAGCTTCCCAGAATAACCTGGTTGATATTAAAAAACAGCTTCGCATTCAGACCATCGGTCATGATAAGGTGAACCAGCTTCGTCATGTGCGTTTCTTTGGCGATATCCACGGCATGGTAGAGCATATGAGAAAGCATGCCGATATTTTAAGACCGAAGTTTGAGGCAGTGTTAGAGACGCTGGACAGGGAACTGGAAGGGCTTGGCATCGGTACCTGGACCACACCAAAGGGCGGTTATTTTATTTCCTTTGATTCTCTGGATGGCTGTGCAAAAGCCATCGTGGCAAAATGTAAGAAGGCTGGTCTGGTGATGACAGGAGCAGGAGCGACTTATCCATATGGAAAAGATCCTCATGATAGCAATATCCGTATTGCCCCATCTTACCCTCCGTTAAATGACTTAAAACAGGCCATGGAATTATTTGCCCTTTGTGTCAAATTAGTCAGTGTGGAGAAGCTGCTGTCTGAAAAAAAGGATGATGCGGTGACTGTTACAACAGAAGCATGAGCAAAAGAATCCGCTAAGCAGCAGGGTTCTGATGTGTAGAACAAGAATGGCGCGGATCACTGATGTATGGACCGCAGCCGAGAAAGAGAAAAGAGCGGCTGGTAACGGAATTACCGACCGCTCCTTTTGTGCAGGTGAAAGTTTTTATGATTTCAAAATTAATGAAGAAGGTATTAAACAGGGAATCTATTTCCTACATTATTTTTGGGGTACTGACAACTCTGGTGGACTGGGCAAGCTATGCGCTGTTCTGGTCTCTGGGTTGGGATTACAAGGTTTCCACTGCCTTAAGCTGGGCGGCGGCAGTATTATTTGCCTTTGTGACCAATAAATTCTGGGTATTTCGCAGCTTTACGTTAAAGCTTTCTTATTTATGGAAGGAATTCGTTTCTTTTGTGGCGTGCAGAGCAGCCACAGGAGTCCTGACGATGTTGGGGATGATCCTGATGGTAGATGGATTCCATTGGAACGAATTTTTAGGGAAATTAATGGTTTCTGCCATGTCTCTTGTGTTAAACTATATTATGAGCAAACTGTTTATCTTCAAGAAGAAAAAGGATGAGGAAAAGGAACATGGAGCTGGATGAGATCAAGCAGGTATCGAAGGAGTTGGAGGACATTTTAGAAGGATTTCCGGATGTGCCGAAAGAGCCGATGCTGCAGAAAGTGAAAAACACGGAAAACCAGCCTGAGGACGAAGAGGCGGCGGCTTTGGATTCTGAGATAGATGACCAGAGATCGGAAGCAGAAGAAGACCTGGAATTAGAACCAGACCTGGAATTAGAACCAGAAGAACTGGATCCGGAACCGGTCTGGGATCAGCCGGAGAGCCGCAGCCAGGAGGCGGTGCTGCTTCGGAGGGCGGATGAGCGCCAGGAGGCAAGAAAACGGAAAAGGGAGAATTTTGCCAATGGAATCTTAAGGCCGGGAGACCGTTATTTGGCGGCATTTCTGGTTCCGATGGTCATTATGGTGATCATTTTTGCACAAAGGGGGATTTTCCCATTTGGAGACGAGAGCTTTTTGAGGACGGATATGTACCACCAATATGCGCCATTTTTTGCAGAGTTCCGTCATAAACTGGCAGATGGAGGAAGCCTTCTGTACAGCTGGAATGTAGGCATGGGTGTGAATTTTGCTGCTCTTTATGCTTATTATCTGGCAAGTCCTTTGAACTGGCTGATCATGTTGTGCCCCAAAGGCTATGTGATCGAGTTTATGACCTACATGATCGTGCTGAAGACGGGACTGGCAGGTCTGACATTTGCATGGTATTTAAGTAAGCATTGCAGGACCAGAGATTTTGGCACGGCATATTTTGCAATCTTTTATGCCTTATCTGGATATATGGCGGCTTATAGCTGGAATATCATGTGGCTGGACTGCATTCTGCTGTTCCCGGTGATCATGCTTGGACTAGAACAGCTGGTAAAAGAAGGAAAAGGACTGCTTTACGGCATATCCCTTGGCGTCTGCATTCTGTCCAACTATTACATTTCCATCATGATCTGCATGTTTATGGTGATCTATTTCTTCGCTCTCTGGATTCTGGAGAGCGGAAGAAGCGGACGGGATTTTGTGGTCAGCGGATTGAAATTTGCAGGGTATTCCATATTGGCTGGCGGTCTTTCCGCGGCGGTCCTGTTGCCGGAGATCTTTGCGTTACAGATGACGGCATCTGGAGACGTGAATTTCCCTAAAACGGTTACTTCTTATTTTTCAATCTTTGATATGATTGCCAGACATCTGCCGATCGTGGATACGGAGATCGGACTGGATCACTGGCCGAATCTGTACTGTGGTGTGGCGGTGCTGTTATTTTTCCTGCTATATCTGGGCTGCAGGCAGATCCGGGTGAGGGAGAAAGCGGTTTATTGCGGACTTTTGCTGCTTTTTATGGCAAGCTTTTCCATCAATGTGCTGAATTTTATCTGGCATGGGTTTCATTATCCCAACAGTCTTCCATGCAGACAGTCCTTTATCTACATTTTCCTGGTGCTGCTGGTAAGCTATGAGGCTTATACGCACTTAAAGGAAACGCCAAGATCTCATGTGGCATTTGCCCTGGGCGGTTCTATAGGATTTGTGATCCTGGCGGAAAAACTGGTGGATGGGGATGATTTCCAGTTTTACACCTATCTTGTGGCCATTGCATTCCTGGCTTTGTACGGAGGTCTGATCTATCTGTATAAGAGTGGAAAACGAAGAACGGGGACGGTGCTTTTAGCGGCGTTGGCCCTGGTTTCTGTGGAAGCTGCAGTGAATATGACAGTGACCAGCGTGACCACGACCAGCCGTTCCGCTTATGTAAAGGACAACCAGGAGGTAGAGACACTGACCCGATCCCTTCTTCCGGCAGACACCTTTTATCGTATTGAGAAGGTGACCAGAAAAACGAAAAATGACGGTGCGTGGATGAATTTCCCGTCCGTATCCTTGTTTTCTTCTGTGGCTAATGCGGATCTGACGGCATTTTTTAAGACAGTTGGCTGCGAGGGAAGCACCAATGCTTACAGTATTACGGGAAGTACGCCGTTGATCGACTCGTTATTTTCAGTAAAATATGGTCTGTATTCGGAACCGCAGGAGGGCAGTTCTAATCTGATCCTGATCCGTCAGGAAGGCGGTACTTATCTGTATGCAAGAAGAGACACGCTTCCAGTTGGTTTTATGGTGCCATCGGATATTGATTACAGCTGGCAGCGGGATCTAGGAAATCCGGTGTCGGTGCAGAATGACCTGTGCGGTCTCATCGGAGTGGACCGGGTGCTGGAGCAGGTAGATGTGGAAAATAATGAAGATACCGCCCGTTTTACACCGGAGACTGCCGGTATGTATTATGTATACATTGCCAACCGGAATGTGGAGCAGGTAGATGTATCTCCAACCGGGGAATCGGAACGGAGCAGCAAGAAATTTAAAAATGTAAACCGTGGCTATCTTTTAGAGCTTGGCTGGTGCCATGCAGGGGAAGAGCTGGTGTTAAAGGGTGAGGACGAGAGCCAGTCCCTGAATGCGGAGATTTACCATTTTAATTATGATGCTCTTCATCAGGTGTACAATGCCCTGAATCGTTATCCGCTGCAGGTGACCAGCTGGACTGATGATTCCCTGTCCGGTGTGGTAAATACAGATCAGGCAGGAACGTTATTTACCAGCATTCCATATGACAAAGGCTGGACGATTCTGGTAGATGGCGTTAAAATGGAAGCATCGAAGATTTTTGATACATTTTTATGTGTGGATCTGACAGAAGGAACCCATACGGTAGAATTCCGGTTTGAACCGCAGGGACAGAAGACCGGCATCTGCATCACGGTGGTATGTGCGCTGATTCTGGGAATCATTGCATGTATTGACAATCGAAATAGAAAAAGGAGATTTTAGACGTATGAAATTATGGGGCGGACGCTTCACGAAGGAAGAAAATCAGTTAGTACACAATTTTAATGAGTCCCTTTCCTTTGATCAGAAGTTTTATCATCAGGATATTCAGGGAAGCATGGCTCATGTAAAGATGCTGGCAAAACAGGGCATTGTTTCCAGAGAGGATGAGAAAGCCATTTTAGACGGCCTGCAGGAGATCTTAGAGGATATCGAGGCTGGCAAGCTGGAATTTACCAAAGAACATGAGGATATCCATTCTTTCGTGGAGGCTAATCTGATCGAGCGGATCGGCGATGCAGGAAAACGCCTGCATACTGGCCGCAGCCGTAATGACCAGGTGGCGCTGGATATGAAGTTATACTGCAGGGATGAGTTAAAAGAGATCGACGGCTTGGTAAAGAAGCTGTTGGCAGAGCTGTTAAAGATCATGGAAGAGAATACGGAGACCTATATGCCTGGATTTACCCATCTTCAGAAGGCACAGCCGGTGACTCTGGCTCATCATGTAGGCGCTTATTTTGAGATGTTCTACCGGGACTGTACCCGTCTCCATGACATTTATGAGAGAATGAATTACTGTCCATTAGGTGCAGGCGCTCTGGCTGGGACGACTTATCCATTAGACCGGGAGTATACCGCAGAGTTATTAGGCTTTTATGGTCCGACCTTAAACAGTATGGATTCCGTTTCTGATCGTGATTATGTGATCGAGCTGTTAAGTGCCCTGTCCATCATTGCTATGCATTTGAGCCGTTTCAGCGAGGAGATCATCATCTGGAATACCAACGAGTATCGGTTTGTGGAGATTGATGATGCGTACAGTACCGGAAGCAGCATCATGCCGCAGAAGAAGAATCCGGATATTGCAGAGCTGGTTCGTGGAAAGAGCGGCCGTGTTTATGGCGCCCTGGTGTCCATGCTGACGACGATGAAAGGAATCCCGCTGGCATATAATAAAGATATGCAGGAGGATAAAGAACTGACCTTTGACGCAATTGATACCGTAAAAGGATGTCTGGCGCTGTTTACCGGCATGATCTCTACCATGACCTTTAACAAGGATATCATGGAGGCCAGCGCAAAGAACGGATTTACCAATGCGACTGATGCAGCGGATTATCTGGTAAATCATGGTGTTCCATTCCGTGATGCCCATGGAATCGTGGGACAGCTGGTTCTGTTCTGTATTGATAAGAATATCGCTCTGGATGATATGACTCTGGATGAGTTCAAGGCCATCAGTCCGGTATTTGAAGAGGATATCTACCAGGCCATCAGCTTAAAGACCTGTGTGGAGAAGCGTATGACCATCGGCGCTCCGGGACCTGAGGCCATGAAGAAGGTTATTGAGAGCTGCAAGAAGAGACTGGAAGAGTTGAAATAGAAAGTGTGATAAAAGAAGACTGCCGCAAGGGAAAAGCATCTCGGTCAGATGGACAGAGGATGGGGCATTCCCTTGTGGCAGTTTCCATTTCTGTGATTACAGTCTAACAAAAGATGGATCGTTTTTCGTGACATCCTGTGCTCTGAGATGTTATTTTTGAAAAATATTCTGTTTTTTTCTGCTAATATTAGTATAATGATGTTAGGGTCAAAAGCTTTTGATCCTGGTATCAGTATAATATAAGTATGGGAAAATAGTTATCAGATTTTAATGATAAAGCAGGAGGAATAAACATGAGGTTTGAGGAGAAGGACGGTGCGCTTTTGGCGTACCATCAGGGGGAAATGCTTCGGATCGAGAGTTGGGGAGAGGATTCCCTGCGTGTGCGGGCAACGAAACTTGGGGGATTTACGAATGAGGACTGGGCGCTGACAGAACCGGTTCCTGCGGGAAATGCTGTGGTGAAGATCGGGGAGATGGATCACCGGTTAAGCAGCGGTGTTGTAGAAAAGCGGCCTATGGCAGTGATCACTAACGGCAGAATCCAGGCGAAGGTAAATTTTGCGGGAGTCATTACATTTTATAGGGATGGAACTGTATTTTTGCAGGAGTATTTCCGCAATTATGATGGAACCATCAGCCGGGAGAGCCGTTGCCTGAAGGTGATCAACCGGGAATGGAAAGGAATCATTGGTGGAAGCGAGTCAAAATTAATTGTAAAGTTCGAGAGCAATGACGGGGAGAAAATCTTTGGAATGGGCCAGTACCAGCATTCCTATATGGATCTGAAAGGCTGTACACTGGAACTGGAACAGAGAAATTCCCAGATTTCAGTTCCATTCATGGTATCCAGTTACGGATATGGTATGCTGTGGAACAATCCGGCGGTGGGACAGGTGACATTTGGAAAGAATTATACGGAGTGGAATGCCCGTTCTACCAGGCAGATGGATTACTGGCTGACCGTTGCAGATACGCCCAAGAAGATTCTGGAGCATTATACAGAGGTGACTGGACGGGCTCCTGGTTTTCCAGAGGACCGCATGGGGCTGTGGCAGTGTAAACTTCGCTACCGCACCCAGAAAGAGGTGTTGGAAGTGGCCAGAAGATACCAGAAAGAAGGCATTCATATTGATCAGATCGTGATCGATTTCTTTCACTGGACTTTGCAGGGTGACTGGAAATTTGACCGGAAATACTGGCCGGACCCGAAAGCCATGATCGATGAGCTGCATTCCATGGGAATCAAAGTGATGGTGTCTGTATGGCCGTCGGTGGATAAGAAAAGCGAGAATTTTGGCCCAATGATGGATCGTGGGCTGTTGATCCAGACGGAACGCGGCGCGGTTCAGACTTATGATTATCAGGGAGACTGCATGGAAATCGATGCATTGAACCCGGAGACCAGGAAGTATGTGTGGGAGGTCTGCAAAAAGAATTATTATGATTTAGGAGTTGATGGATTCTGGCTGGACAATTCGGAACCGGATTTTGCCGTGTACGACCATGAAAATTACCGGTATTTTGCAGGACCGGCACTGACCTGCAGCAACATTTACCCACAGATGTACAGCCGTGTATTTTTTGATCCTATGAAGAAAATGGGAAACGATGCTGTGGTGAATCTGCTCCGCTGCGCCTGGGCGGGAAGCCAGAAGTATGGCAATGTGGTCTGGTCTGGAGATGTGCCGAGTACATTTGAGGCATTTTATGATCAGCTTCAGGCAGGGTTGAATATGGGACTGGCAGGAATTCCATGGTGGACGACAGATATTGGCGGATTTATGACCGACGACTGGGAAGACCCGGATTTTAAGCAGCTTCTGATCCGCTGGTATCAGTTTGCCGTGTATTCACCGGTTCTTCGTATGCATGGAGAGCGCGGTCCCATCAATATCCCTCAGTTAGACGACCGGGACTGGGGCGGCGGATACCTTCACACAGGCCATTCCAACGAACTTTGGAGTTATGGAGAAGAGAATTACCGCATTATGAAGCACTATTACGAAGTGCGTATGGCTATGAAAGAGTACATCAAGGGGCTTTTTGAAGAAGCTTCGGAAAATGGTTCGCCTCTGCTTCGTGCCATGTTCTATGAATTTCCGGAAGATCCGAAATGCTGGGAATTACAGGATCAGTATATGTTCGGTGACCGTTATCTGGTGGCACCGGTGTTTCATCTGAATCAGTGGCAGAGAGAGGTGTATCTGCCAGAGGGAACCTGGAGAGATACCAGCGATGGAAAAAACTATGAGGGCGGTCAGCTGATCATGGTGGAAGCGCCGCTTGAGACCATTCCGGTATTCGAAAAGGTGGACTAAAATTACATAGACGAAAGAAATCTGGGAAAAATACCCCACATAAGGAAATCCTGAAAGGAGATCAGATTATGTGGGGTATTTTGATTGCGCTGCTTTCTGGCGCGCTTATGAGCATTCAGGGAGTGTTTAATACGGAAGTGACCAGGCAGAGCAGCATCTGGGTATCGGCTGGCTGGGTACAGCTGACTGCGTTTGTCACCTGTCTGGTCATGTGGTTATTGACGGGAAGGCCGGAGGTCCAGGGAATCTGGCAGGTGAGGCCATGGTATATGTTATCAGGAGGTGTGATCGGCGCATTGATCACATGGACGGTGATCCGCAGTGTGGAAAGCCTGGGACCTGCCAGATCTGCCCTGTTGATCGTAGTGGCACAGATTGCTGTAGCTTATGGAATCGAGGTATTTGGGCTTTTTGGAGTAGAAAAGAGCGGCTGGGAGTGGAAAAAAGCGATTGGGGCATTGACTGCCGTGATTGGAATTATCATTTTCCAGAAATAATGCTTGTATTTAGAAAATGATTTGGGTAAAATAGTAAATAAGCGGAAGGTGGTGCTCTCTGGAAAGGAGAGATACCATGAAGAAACAAAGCTTGAAAATCATACTCACTGTCATATGGCTGTTGGCTGCAGGCATATGTTACAGCTGCAGTCATGTTCCATCTCACTCCACAGATTCGGAGTGGAAGCTGGAACTTTCAGATGATCCAGAAGATACCCAGGAAGAGACTACAAGTGATGACCGCACGGAGAGTGATCCGGCAGTTCTGTATGTATATGTATGCGGCGAGATTCAGAATCCCGGCGTGTGGGAACTGC